>Ga0137376_10000141_pt1 | contig 26477 bp, 24 predicted proteins | sample SagtaG_23_FD_104814 | JGI IMG/M metagenome (GOLD analysis project Ga0137376, IMG submission 104814) | Vadose zone soil microbial communities from Sagehorn Ranch, Mendocino, California, USA - Sage2_L_20_16 metaG | ecosystem: Environmental > Terrestrial > Soil > Vadose zone | place: USA...
AAAAACGGATTGGACAGATTCTGACTGATTAGGTGCGGAGCGGAGCACGGGCAGCAATGATCGTGATGTTGTCCTTGCCCCCGCGTGACAGAGCAAGATCCAGCAAGTCGCGAACGAGCTGCTCCGATGACTGAGTGTTCTCGAGGGCATTCTCGAGCTCGGCATTCGAGACATGCTTCGTGAGTCCGTCGCTGCACATGAAGACGACTGCCCCGCGCTTGTGAACGTCGACGCGTGTTACAACGGGCAGAGCTTCGTCGGCACCGATCGCACTCGATAAGACATTCCTGAATGGCGATCTCGCGAGACGATCAGCCGGAAGTATTCCCTGATCGACCAACTCCTGCCCGATGGTCTGGTCGCGCGTGATCTGATGGAGCTCGCCGTCATAGAAATACGCGCGACTGTCTCCGACTTGCGTGACATACAACCACGGCCAGACGGCAATGCTCAAAGTCAGTGTGGTCGCCATCTTGGTTCCGTCAGGACGCTGCGACGCCTCCGAGCGCACTGCAGCGTGAGCTTCGAGCGCCGCTGCCCGCAATGCATCGAGGAACTCTTCATCTGTCGAAGCACCGGCTGCGTGATAGCAACGAAGAGTCGATGACACGTAACGCGTGATCGCTTCGGCCGCGACCCGCGCGGCTTCACTACCAGCGTCGGCCCCGCCCACGCCATCCGCAATGAGAAGAACCGTCGCCAGTCGTGTCCCCCGCAAAGGGAGTGCGTCGGTGTTGGTGAGACTGGTGCCGTGAATCACAACCTGAGGATGAATGGTGCAAACGAGAAACTGATCCTGATTATCCGCGCGCACATTCCCACGATGTGTGATGCCGAAGAGATCGAGCTCGTCGTCGGCCGGTCTGATGCTCTTCAGGTCAGGCGTCTTCATCGATGCGCTTCGCGAAGGTGAGCTTGTCATCTCCCTCTTTGTAAAAGTCGGGAATTCTCGACACGAGCTCGTAGCCGGCGCGCTCATAGAAGCGAATGGTCGCAGCGTACGTTTCATGCGATGCTGTCTCGATCAAAAGCAATCGACCTCCTCGCGCGCGCGCCTCATCCTCGGCGACCTTGGTCAGAATCTGGCCGTATCCGCGGCCCTGTGCTGACGGGTCGACCGCAATCCAGTAAAGATCGAACGTTCCATCAGTGAGCGGCGTCGGTCCGATGCAAACGTAGCCGCGAACACCTTCATCGTCTTCGATTACCCAACAGATGTAGTCGCTTTTCTCGCCGTCCGCGAGCCATTCGTCAACCAGCTCGAGCGCAACCTCCACCTCATCGCTCGAGAAATTCCCGACAAGACTTACAAGATCGACGATTGCCGGTCTATCGCGGGCCTCGAGCGGACGCGTTCGTGTCACTCCCATCCCTCGTCGGCCAACGCCTCGTGCAACTCGGTTGGATGATGCCGCAAATAACGCTCGCGGCTGCTCGCGCGCTCGTGCGCCTTGTCGTACGTCATTCCGCCGGCCATCAGCCGTCGCTCGAACAACTCGTGAAAAAGTATGAAGCCTCGCTCGTCGTCGTGAATGTCGTCGTCAATCCACACTTCGTTAAGGGGCACATACTCGTAAACCTGCTCGTGGCCGCCTTCCGTGAACTCGATGTCGAAGACGCTGCGCACGAGTCTTCCGTCCACCAGCCAAACGGTTACACCGTTGTTGAGTTTCTTGAGCAAACGACTGTGCACGCGCTCGGGCTGCGGGAGATCCTTGCCCTTGGTGAGCTTTCGGAGATCGCCGGCCGCGATGCGCATCTTGCGCTCCATTTTGTTCGCCTGGCGGCGCGCCGCATCGTAATCCTTTCCGGCGCACATGAGGCGACGCTCGAGTGAAGCGTGCGCGAGAAAAAAACGGTGCTCGTCGGGATCAGATTCCTGGTCGATCCAGATTTCGTTTTTTGGAATCGAGTCGAATGAGCCGCTGTGGCCGAAGTTGCTGAATTCCTCATCGATGTTTTTTCGAATGTATGAGCCGTCGACGAGCCAAGCCTCTACGCCACGCCGATGGTATATGCGCTCGATGTACGGCCTCTGACGTTTGCGGGAACCATGCGTTTTTTTTCGCGGTGCCATCGGGCCTCGGGCGCCCGCTCTCGGCTGCCGGGCATCGGTTACCAGTTGTTTGGTGGTATCACTTTTCAGCCGAAGAATGTACTATAGACGCGCTGAATTGCTGTTCCGGTCGGCCGTTTCATCGCAGATCGTCACAAAAAAAGCTCTCGTTCAAAATCTTCCCCTATCAACGGAGCACAGCATGGCAATGAACACATCGAAGGTGCTGGTTGGTGGAATCGTTGCGGGCATCGTCTTGAACGTCATCGATTGGCTGGTCTACACCAAGCTTATCGCAGCACAAATGGCGGCACAAATGGACGCCTTCAAGCCTGGACTGAGCGCGGCGATGATGTCGGGTAATGCGATCACGATTTACGTAATCACCGATTTCATCTACGGTCTCCTGATCGTGTGGACGTACGCGGCAGTCCGACCTCGGCTTGGCCCCGGCCCAAGGACCGCGGCTACGGTCGCCGGTCTGTTCTGGCTCTACGGCATTTTCATCAACTCCAACATGCTCATTTCGGGAATGATGAATTACAATCTGTTCTGGATGACTTCACTTATCACATTGATAACGCTGATCATCGGGGCAGTGGCTGGCTCGGCGCTCTACACCGAAGAAGGCGCACCGGCGGCGTAAGAGCAACGCTACCCGCTACCCGCTACCCGCTACCCGCTCACCATGAGCGGGTAGCGGTTTTTTATTGGAGGAGTTGATGAACCGATTTGTACTCGCGGTCATGATTGGTGGATTCGCATTGATTACTGCGTGTACCGCGAAGCAGCAGGAGCCTCCGACGTCGTCACACAAAGCGGTTCTAGACGCGTACATCGCCGCATGGAACCAGCACGACTCGCTCGCGGTCGATACGTTGCTGACGAAGGACGGGGTGCACGAAGACGTTCCGTTCAGCATCCGCGCCACGGCACCGGATGGTGTGCACGCATTCATGCGTGATCTCATCCAGTCGTCGCCCGACTACGTCTGGAAAATCACCAACGTTGTCGACGGTGATAACGCGCTCGGAGCGGAATGGAGGTGGACAGCCACCTACACCGGCGACTCACCAAACGGCCCGGTCGTTGGATTCAAGATTTCCGGACGAGGCGCGTCGATAGTCGAGCTGGAAAACGGAAAAATCAAACGATTTTCGAATTACTACGACGAAGCCAGCTGGTTCCCGAAGAAAACTGATCAAAAGTAGAAAACGGATTGGACGGATTGGCACCGATTAGAAAGGGAACGGCTTCTAATCTGTTCTAATCCGTCCAATCCGTTTTCTACGGTGAAGCCGGTGGCGGCGCAGCAGGAGGAGGGGCGGGTGCAGGCGTCGGTGCTGCGGATGGCGCGCCGATATCGACTTTAATATTCGTGCCTTTCGACGCCGAGGGGCTGCGAAAGAAGAACACCCACGCGAGAAGCAGGATCACAACAACGAGCACAACGGCGACGATAGCACCCGATCCGCCGCCTCCACCGCCTCCGCCGTTGGAGGAGGGCGGTGGCGAAGACCCAGGCGTGTTCTGAATGTTGACGTCTGCCATGTGTTCTCCAGTAGGTAGTGCCCACCCATCTGCGAAGAAGATGCCAGAGCGGTAATTTCCCTCACCCCAAGACCGGAGATGGCCGTGATAGGTATTACGTCCCTGTGGCTCCCGATTCTGCTGTCGGCGGTAGCGGTGTTCGTTGCGAGCTCGATCGTCCACATGGTCATGCCGTGGCACAAAGGGGACTATCAGAAAGTCCCCGACGAAGATGCGCTCCGAGCTGGCGTCGGACCGCTCGCGATTCCCCCGGGTGACTACATGGTTCCGCGCCCTGCCGGGCGAGAGGACATGAAGTCCAGCGCCTTCATGGACAAAGTGCGCGCCGGACCGAATCTCATTGTCACTGTTCTTCCGAATGGCGAGTGGTCGATGGGAAGAAATCTTGTTCTCTGGTTCGTGTATCTCGTGGTCGTCAGCACTTTCAGCGCGTACATCGCTGGTCGCGCGATGCCCCAAAATCCGGCGAGTGGGGAGATCGTTCGATTTGTAAGCACGACGACGTTCATTGCTTATGGCGCAGCACTTTGGCAGATGTCGATTTGGTATCGCCGGTCGTGGAGCACGACGATCAAAGCCACCTTCGACTCACTGATTTATTCACTCATTACTGCAGCAATCTTTGTCTGGTGCTGGCCGCGATAACAGCTTCGTCGTCACTTGCGGCAGAGTATTCCGAGACCGCCGCCCAATACGATAAGCATTGGGCGCCCGTCATTCGGCCAATGGCGCGGCCTATATTCGCCGCTCTTCCTCTCCGCACCGCGCAGACTGTGCTCGACGTCGGTGCCGGAACCGGCGCGATGCTGGAGGACATTCGACAATCAGCGACGCGCGCATCGATCATAGGACTCGACCGCGCGGAGGGAGATGCAAGCGGCGGGTCATCGAAAGACTCGAGATGTTGAGTGACTCTCAGCTCGAGTATCGTCCCGAGGTTCTATTCGCCGTCGCAGGCAGCCGCTAGCGCGTTTTTTTGGATCGCACCATAATCTGAAGGGCTAAGAAAAAGGAGAGGGGATGATTCTCGTTGCGGGGTCCACCGGAAGTCTCGGGACGGAGATCGTTCGTCTTTTACGCGAGCGTGGGGAATCGGTGCGCGGACTCGTGCGCGCGACGTCCGCTACGGAAAAAATCGCTCACCTCAAGGAGCTCGGCGCCGAAACCGCCGTCGGGGATCTCAAGGATCACGCGTCACTCGAGGCAGCATGCAAGGGAACGACGACGGTGATCTCCACTGTGACGATCATCACGACGGCTCAAGCCGGAGACTCTTTCCAGGATACGGATGGGGCGGGGAACATCGCCTTGATCGACGCTGCGAAAGCCGCGGGTGCCGATCACTTCATCTACATCTCGTTCAATTTCGAGGATTTCCCATCGACACCGCTTACCGATGCGAAACGCGATGTCGAGGAACATCTCAAGTCAGGATTGCTCGACTACACGATCATCAAGCCGCCACTTTTTATGGAAGTCTGGCTCGGGCCTCATCTCTTCGGCGATCTGGCAGCGGGCGAAGTGAAGATTTACGGGGCGGGAACGGGAAGAGTCCCGTACGTCTCGACGCACGACGTTGCGCAAGTCGCGGTGAACGCTGTGTATTCACCCGAGGCGCGGAATCGGACGATTGCCTTTACTGGTCCGGACTTATGTACGCAGCGCGAGGTCGTCGAGGAATTCGAGTCGGCGGTGGGGAAGCCACTGATCGTGACCGAAGTTCCTGAGCAGGTGCTCGAGATCCAGTGGCAAGGCGCGCAGAATCCGTTCGAGAAGACTTTCGCGGGCTTGATGCTCGGAGTCGCGCGCCTCGATCAGCCGGCGATGAGCAGAGACGAGACGCTTCCAGATGATATGCTGACGATACGCGAGTTCGCTCAAAGACGAGCGCATGACTCCGGATTCTAGAGACGGAACTACGTAACGTAGTTCAGCGATTATTCCGTGCGGGCGCTCCGTCCGGCGGGTCAAATCCATCAAATGGAAAATCCCGGTAGATCTGCGCCAGCGCTTCGAGGAGCGCTGGTCCGCTGCCGCTCACTCGTCGGGCCGCGACCAGGTGCGACGTGAAGTAAGCACCGCGTTTCGTCGATAGATCGTCGAATCCAACGCCATGTCCGCTCGATGATGAGTGAAGGATCCGATTTCGACCCGCGTAAAGCGCTACATGACTGATCACCCCATCGCGACCGCGAAACAACATCAGGTCGCCCTCGCGCAAGTTGCTGATCGAAGGCGTTATCCGCTCGCCCGAGTGTGCCATCTGTCGAGAGGTGCGCGGAAGCGGGACACCGTGCTTGTGATAGACGTACTGCACGAAACCGGAACAGTCGAAGCCGTCAGGCGTGCTGCCGCCCCAGACGTACGGAACTCCAATGTATTGGCGACCGGTAGTGACAGCTGCGCGAGCTCGTTTTTTTGAAGAGCCACTATTCGCGAGAACTGTTCCGGCGTTCGAGACATCACGCGCTGTCTTGATAACACGGGCAGCTCTGCCGAGTCCGGTGATTCGAATCCCTGAAATCGTGATTTGGGAGCTCAGGGGAAAAGGAGAAAGAAGGAGGAAAGCAGGAAACGCGACGCTTACCAGGCGACGATTCATACGACAACTCCGAGATTTTCTGCGTCACTCGGCATACGGTGCGCCGCGCGATGAGAAATCGTGTAACGTGTTGAACGAGAATGAGGTTACGTCTCGCGGAGAAAAACTCGCGAAGTGAATTCGTCTAATCGCGGTGACGGTTCGTGTCCACTTTACTGGGCGGGAGCGGGGGGAAATGAGTAGATTGATTGCTGCGGACTCCGCAATTTTCCCCTCGACGCAGCTATTTATGACCGCTTTCAAGAATGCGCAGCAGCACCTCCTCTACAACGGCCGCCATTTTCACTTCGTGTCGTACGATGCGCAGCCCGGAAATGTGAAACGTGGAATCGCTGAAGTCGGGCCCATGTGGTACCTCATGGGGCCCAACAAGCGATGGCCGGTGATGCCGCACACGCCCGATCAGTCCGACGAGGAAGTCGTGACCGAGCTAAAGACTTGGATCACTGGGCAGGGGCTCGATCGGTAGAAAGCAGATTTCACGGATCAAAACTGATCAGAAACGCTTCTGCTTCTATCCTGCTCGTCGGTTTTCTGGCGGGTTGCTCCTCTGGTCGTAGAGCGAACGGACCAGGGACTACACCGGCACCGGAACGCGCAAAGATCACATCACTCCCGGAAAACGCCTGCGAGCTCCTTACGCCGGCAGAGATCTCCGCCGCGATCGGAAGAGGCGTTACGCGCGGGCGGCGAGTGCCCGACATCGGTGAAATCCTCCGCGCGGACAACGAGAGCAGAGTTCCGCGCGAGCGTGCGATCTGCAGCTACGATACGCTGAATGAGTATGGAAGCATCATCATCATCGTGCCTTCGGTGTCGCAGCAAAACCCGGCAGCTTTTGAGAGGAGCCGCGATGAATACTCGCGCCGATCGCACCCGGAGCAGATCGAAGGACTCGGCGAAGATGCATGGCTCGAGAGTGGCGGCGCGCTTCATGTTCTCGCAGGAAAGAACGCTCAATTCATCGTCGCTACCAGGACTCCGCGAGAGACATCGCGCGAAACACTAATGGCCGTCGCCAGGGCAGTGGTGGAACGACTGGCGAGATAGCGTAAATTCAGCGCCATGCCAAAAACCACAGCCTCTGTCGAAGATTATCTCGCGGGACTTCCCGCAGATGATCGAAAAGTTCTGTCGAGTGTGCGCGACACGATTCGAAAGAATCTCCCGGCTGGATATGAAGAAATTCTTCAGGGGAAATACATCTCCTACGTGATACCGCTGTCGCGGTTGCCCAAAACGTACAACGGGCAGCCGCTTTGGTACGTCGCTCTCACGGTCCAGAAGAATTACTACACGCTGCACATGGTCGCCGCGTACGGAGATTCGAAAGTGCTCGCGAGGATTCAGAGCGGATTCAAGAAGGCCGGGAAAAGGCTCGACATGGGCAAAGCGTGCATCCGCTTCAGGAAGATCGAGGACCTGCCGCTGGACGTAATCGGCGAGAGCGTTGCGAGCGTTCCGGCGGAGGGGTACATCCGACGATATGAGTCCGTGAAGAGGAAGTAGTCGAGATGAGAAGAATCGTCGTGGTCGCGGGCTCCGTATTCTTTGCGCAAAACTTGTTGGCACAGGGGGCCGCTACGGTAATTCACGCAGGACGGGTGCTGGATGGGCGAGGCGGTACGCTTCGCAATGTCACCATCGTGGTGGAAGGATCGAAGATCACGCGAGTGGACACAGCGCGCGCACGGAGGCGCGCGGCCGACTACGAGTTGGGAACGCTAACTGTGTTGCCGGGATTGATCGATTCACATGCGCATCTTGCGTGGTACTTCAATCGCGCCGGAAAACTTCACACCGCCAACGATGGCGATACTCCGGCGCAATCGATTCTCGCCGCCGCTGGGAATGCGTATACGACACTCCTCGCCGGCTTCACGACAGTGCAGAGTCCGGGATCATTCGAGGACAAAGATCTCCGCGACGCCATCGCGTCCGGTGCGATTCCCGGCCCGCGCGTTTTGACATCACTCGAGCCCCTGGAAGATCCGACTCTCTCGCCTGATTCGCTGAGAATGCTCGTGCGCGAGCGAAAGAAACAAGGCGCCGATTTCATCAAGATCTTCGCGTCGAAGAGTATCCGCCAAGGCGGCGCCGCTACTATGACTGTGGCGCAGATGGAGGCGATGTGCAGCGAGGCGCGCGCACAGGGATTACGAACGCTCGTGCACGCACACAGCACCGAGTCTATTGAGCGGTCGATTCGCGCTGGCTGCACACAGATCGAACACGGACTTTTTGCGACCGATGAGGTGCTGAAGGAAATGGCGCAGCGCGGAACGATCTTCGATCCGCAGTGCAGACTGATCTTTCAGAACTATCTCGATAACCGGCCGAAATTCGATGGAATCGGCAACTTCAACGCGGCAGGATTTACCGCGATGGAAAAAGCGATTCCGGTGGCTCGCACGACCTTTCAACACGCGATTGCGATTCCAAATCTCAAGATCGTTTTCGGAACCGACGCAGTCGCCGGCGCGCATGGACGAAATGCCGAGGATCTCGTTTGTCGTGTAAAGGAAGGGAAGCAGTCGCCTATGAAAGTAATAATCTCGGCGACATCGGCTGCCGCAGAAGCGATGGGACTAGAAAAGACGATCGGCTCGATCGCGCCAGGCTATCAAGCCGATATTATCGCAGTCGAAGGTGACCCTACGGTTGATATCACGGCGTTGCAAAGAGTGCGGTTCGTAATGAAAGAAGGGCGTGTGTACACCGTGCTACCGAGGAAATAACCCGTCACGGGTACGCGTGACGGGTTCGACTATTTCAGAGCTTTCGTAAGCACGACACCGTCGAGTTTTTCCGTGGGTGTAACCCCTGCAGCAACAGCAAGTGTGGGTGCGATATCGACGGTTCGCACGAAGTCTGAATATTTGCCAGCCTTGAACGGCGCTCCGTAAAAAATGACTGGAACGTTGCTGTCGTAGTCGTACGGCGTCCCGTGCGATGCGACGAGCGGGCCGGCCCACAGACTTCCTTTCGTCAGAGTCACGATGTAATCGATCGACGCGGTAGCGGGGAATTGGTGCGTCCATCTCCGTGTGATCGGATCGTTGATCGTATCGCCCTTTACGAGATCGCTGAATCGGTCGACTCGATACACGCCGGGAATCTTCAGCGCTTCATCGCGGAAAACACGAAGCACGGTGTCGGGATTCACTTTCGCTTTTTGAAACGCTGCGTGATCGATGAGAATCACCTGCTGATCTGCTTCGAACGCGAGAGTATCCAGACCGAGTGCCTGCATGCGCTTCCGCGTTGCGGCCACTGCGGGCTGAAGCGTAACACGCGTGGGCGCTGGCTTGACATTCTGCGCCAGCTCCGGAATGGTACCGAATCCGTGATCGGCGCTGAGAGCAACGATGACGCGCGATGGATCTCGCAATTTGAATAACGAATCGAGAAACATTCCGATGGTGCGATCTGTTCGAAGCACCTGATCGTGCGCCTCTTTCGAATCCGGTCCAAGGCGATGATTGATCAGGTCCGTTGCCGACAATGAGAGCGCGAGTACATCCGTCTGAGGTCCTTCGCCGAGATGAAGAGCGCTAACCCCGTCGAGTGCGAGTGCGACCTCCAGCTCGTCGCCAAATGGCGTCGCCCACAAAATCCCTTCTACCGCAGCGGGATCAGTGGGAAGAACGTGCGGAAAAACAAAATCTCTTCCACCGCCCTCGATGCTGACGCTGTCCGCCTCCTTGTAAGCGCTGTCGGCGAGGAGCGGATTCCAGGTTTTTCCGCCGTAGCTGTCAGGAATTCGGCGCGCGTTGAATTTTTTCACCCAGTCGGGAAGCGAATCCGCGTAGTAGCGGCTCGTAGTGAATTCGCCATCGAGTGCATACCAGTAGACTTGCTGCTTCGATCTGCCAATCGGGAGAATTGCGCCGCGATCCTTGGATGAAACTGACAGAGCGCGTGATTTTGGATTTTTTGCGTTGAGCCAGTCGAAGAGCTCCGTTCCCTGAAAACGTTTCGGGGATGCGCCCAGGCCGCCGGAAAAGCCGAGGAGAGGCGATTCGGGATCCAGAACGCCCGCACGATTTGCTGCAATGCCTGTCGATCGAGGGAAGCGGCCCGACAACAGAGTCGCGTGCCCGGGAGCGGTCTCGGTAATTGCGTGATCGTGGTGAGCGTTTGTGAACCACGCACCACCGTTCATCAATCGGCCGAGGCCACCGCGAAGCTGGGGACCGAATCTATCGAGATTGCCCTCACGAAAACCGTCGATCGTGATCATCACGACGAGGGTCGGTTTGGAAGATGATGCCTGAGCCCCTGCGCTCGCGGCGGAGAAAAGACAGAGGGTGAGAAAACGAGAGAATTTTGACATAGGCCCCGAATCTGACTGGGTGCGCACAACTGCGCTACCCGCAACCTGCTGCCCGCTACCGGCGGCCGCCCAACGCTTCAGCTATGGCGTATGGAGTGCTTCTCCACGATTTTGTGTCTGTGGAGACAGAACAAAATGGCGGGTAGGATCCCCCGCCCGGGTTTATCGCCCGCGACACGTGTTGTCGTGAAGGTCGTCATTTATTACGTGCTTTTGCTGGGGCTCGGCTCTCTCGCTTTGCGCGAGCTGCCGCACGCCCCAGGATTCGCGAGCTACGCGCTTCAGCCGATTTTCGGCAATGAGCCGACCGCGCCGGTGAAGCGCGGGGCCGCGTCGACGGTCGACCAGACAACGCTTGGCCTCCTGGCTTTCATCGCCATGTCAGCGGGCATTCTATTGTCTCTGCCAGTGGCATGGGTTTATCAGCTGACGAGGGCAAAGCGCGGGTACCAGCAGTCAGTGGTGCAGCTGCTGATAATGCTGCCGGTCGTCGTGGCGGGAATCGTAGTTTTGGTGAAATACAGCGTTGCGCTGGCATTCAGCCTTGCGGGCATCGTCGCCGCGGTTCGCTTCAGAAATACACTCGACGACAGCAAGGATGCAGTGTACGTTTTTCTTGCTACCGGCATTGGTCTCGCCGCGGCGGTCGACATACCGGTGGCAACAGTCATTTCGATTCTATTCAATGCCACCATGCTAGTGCTGTGGTACAGTGATTTTGGTCATCAGCCGGTAGAGCTCGAAGGAAGTATTGCCGAGCGCAGGCTCGAGCGAGCGAAGGAGCTCGCGCGGACAGGGACTTTCGTCGCGCGCATCGACGACGAAGTGTTTCGCGACATGAGTCGAGAACAGCTCGAGGGAGTCGCCGAGCGTGCATGGCGGCGAGCACATGGCGATCTCGACAGTGCGGGTCCCAAAACGCCGGATGCAGAAACGCGACTTCGCGTTCGCACGACCGATGTCGCGCGAATGCGTCACGTCGTCGATCCACTCCTCGACGATTACGCGAAGGATTGGAAGGCGAGTGAAGTCACGATCGACGGAGATGGCGTGCTGACGATCGAGTACGTGATCGAGCCAAAGAAATCAACCGATCCCGAAACGCTTCTCTCACTGGTGAGAGTAGCGTGTGGGGACGATCTCGTGGAAGCAGAGCTGAGGTAATGTCAATGAAAACACTCACAAAATCCGGCGGTCGCAGTTTCCTTACGCTCATCGCGGCAAGCAGCGCGCTCACAATGATCGCGTCGCTCCCGTTGTGCGCACAGTCGACGCAATCGCCCCAGGTCGCTCAACAGGGCACGCAAGCTCCCGAAAAGCCAAAGAAGGACAAGAGCGAGAAGAAGAAGACGGAAGAGGCGGCTGCGTTCTTCACGGGCACGACCCCGATCGCTGTGACGCTGACGACCAACCTCCACAAGATTCGTAGCGATAAAGGCGACAAAGGTCCGTGGCGAGACGCCACTCTCACTTACACCGGTGAGGACGGCAAGCCCGTGGTGGTTCCGGTTCAGATCAAGACGCGCGGAATCTGGAGAAAACACAACTGTGAGTTCCCGCCGGTGCGATTGAACATCAGTCGCGAGAAATCGAAGGGAACCATTTTCTACGGGCTCGACAAACCGAAGCTCGTGAGCTACTGCCGCAACGACGACACGTACGAGCAGTATGTGCTCGAGGAATACCAGCTTTATCGCATCTACAGGATCTTGACGCCCGCGAGCTACAACGCCCGGCTCATTCAAATGACGTATGCAGACGAAAATGGTGGAAAGGTAGACTCGAAGCGCGCAGCGTTTCTTCTCGAGGAGCCGGAGGTGCTTGCTGACCGGATGGGTACGAAGTTCATGAAGGAGAAAGGCGCCACTCCCGACTACATGGAGCCAAAGAGCAACGCGCTGGTGGGCGTGTTCGAGTATTTCATCGGTAACACCGATTTCTCGATATCTGCTCTACACAACATCGCGCTCCTCGCGCAACCGGATGGAAATGTCGTTCCGGTTCCATACGATTTCGATTTTTCCGGCGTGGTGAACGCACGCTACGCGACTCCGGACCCAAAACTCAGTATCGATAGGGTACGCGACAGATTGTTCCGCGGCTACTGCGGAGCGACCGAGGAGTACTCGAAGGTGTTCGATCTCCTTCGCGAGAAGAAAGACGCGATCTACGCGCTGTATCAGGACGACATCGGCAAGATGATGAGAAAGGATGTTGTTGATCAAACGATCAAGTACTACGACGATTTCTACAAGACGATCAATGATCCCCGCGCCGCTAACCGCGAAATCGTGAAGGCATGCATCAGCGGACACTGAATCGAATTAGAAACGTTTAACGCAGCCGATGAAATCATTCAGGTACGAGCTACGCTCCTCGGGACACCTCGAGGAGCTGGCTTCGTCGCGACTGCCTGAGGCGATCGCATCGACCGACGCAAAGCCTTCGCAGCACCGCGACATATTTCTCGACACTTCCGACGACACGCTTCGACGCCGCGACATCGTTTGCCGTTTTCGAATCGGCGCCGATGACAGCAGAACTCTCTCGCTGCGTATCGGAGGAGGAGATAACGGGTCGGAAGTGAGAGTCGATTCGCCGGTGAAGGCGGCGGATGCGGCTGCAGCGGCAGCAGAGAACACTGAAGCAGGCCGAAGACTTCGCGCACTCGTAAATCCCGAGGCGCTCGTTCCAAAGCTCGATCTGGAAGTCGAGCGTCTCACACGCAACGCCGACTTCAATTGGCTGAGACAACCGCGACTCGAGCTTCATTACGACAGCATCACCGCCCGTCACGGCAAGAAGGCCAGAACCTTTCATCAGCTGTGTATTCACGGAAAAGGGAAGCAAACCGAGTCGGTTGAGCGACTCGCGCGTGCTTTGGAGTCGGAGCATCATCTACGTCGCGTTCCCGTCGGACTGCGCGATCGCGCTGAGCTGCTTCTCAGATGGAAGGGAAGCGAGGACGAGAAGGAAGGGCCGACATCGCCCCGGTCTGTGCCCCGAACTCCGGGTGCGAAATTTGACAGCGCAAGCATACCGGAATTTCTGAATCCCGAGCTCAGTCTACTTGCGTTTCAAAGTCGCGTGCTCGCGTTGGCCGAAGATCCACGCACACCACTTGGCGACCGTCTCCGATTCATCTCGATAGTGAGCTCGAACCTCGACGAGTTCTTCATGGTTCGCATGGCGGGACTTCGCGAGAAAGCGAGAGAGCAACGCGAAGAACAGTGCGATGATGGCCTCACGCGCGGGGAGCAGGTCGAGCTCATCGGCGAAAGTGTCGCCGACATCATGGATCGTCAGGCGCAATGCGCGCGTGACTGTTTAGAGGAATTGGAAAAGCTTGGAATTCGTCTGACGAGGTGGCGAGACCTCAACGAGTCGCAAAAGGCTGCGCTCCGACAGGAATGCAAGGAGCAGATTCGTCCCTCGCTGATGCCGATGGCGATGACGCTGAGCCCTGGTCACCCCATTCCCCACCTGCCCCACCTCACGCTTGCGCTGGCAGTCGTGCTTCGAGATTCGGACGATGGCCGGCTTCATCTCGCGGAAATCGAGGTTCCGTCCGACGCTCCGCGGCTGCTGAAAGTTCCTGATACGACTGGAACGCTGATCACGATAGAGGAAGTGGTTCGCTCGAACATCGACATGGTGTTTCCGCCGGAGCGCGTCGCTGATGCTCATGTATTTCGCGTAACACGCGGCGGCGATCTCGATCTGAACGAGGAGAGCGCCGATGATCTGATCGAAGCCGTTGCAGATGCAGCAGGGCGCAGAATGATAAATCCCGCGGTGCGAGTCGAAGTCGAGCGGGGCATGCCGGGATTCGTGCGCAATCTCGTGCTCGAAAGTCTCGGACGCGAAGCCGCGGCGAAGGAGGCCGGGCTTGGTCCAGCGGACATAGACGAAGTCGATGGTCTACTCGACCTTCGTTGTCTCGCGAAGATCGAGCTACCTGATTTGCCGTACCTCCAATACGAGCCGTTCGAAGCTGCCGAGCCGTTTGCCGCAGACGAGTCGGTGCTCAACGTGATGAAGAACGGAGATATTTTCTGCCATCATCCGTTCGATTCGTTCGAGTCCACGGTGGTGAAGCTCGTGCGCGATGCTTCGGTTGATCCCGACGTCACGACGATCAAGATCACGCTGTACAGAGTCGGCGATCCGTCGGCGGTTGTGGAGGCGCTGCTCGCTGCGGCGCGGAATGGAAAACGTGTCGTTGCATTCGTCGAGCTCAAGGCGCGCTTCGATGAAGTGCAGAACGTCACCTGGGCTCGGCGCCTCGAGCGCGCGGGCGGCCACGTCATATCGGGCCTTGTCGGATTCAAGAATCACGCGAAGGTCACGCTCATAATTCGCAAGGAAGAAGGGAAGCTTCGCAGCTACGTTCACGTCGGAACGGGCAACTACAACACGAAGTCGGGTCGCGAGTACACTGACTTGAGCCTGTTCTCGATGCGCGAGGAGCTCGCTGCCGACGTCGTCGACTTGTTCAACGCATTGACTGGTGAGTCGCTGCCACCGTCGGGACTATCGAGAGGTGCGCTTGCCGCTCCGGTTCAGATGGTGGATGCGATTCTCGCGATGATCGAACGCGAGGCGGCCAACGCTCGTGCGGGAAAACCTGCGAGAATAACCGCAAAGCTCAACGGATTGTCCGACGCCGAAGTTGTTCGCGCGCTGTTGCAAGCCGCAAACGATGGTGTAACGATCGATCTAGTCGTGCGAGGAATCTGCACGCTTCGTCCCGGAATTCCCGGGAAATCGGAAAGAATTCGAGTCGTATCCGTGGTCGGACGACTGCTCGAGCATTCGCGCATATATCGTTTTGAAAATGCGGGCAATCCCATTTACTACATCGGCTCGGCGGATCTTCGCCCGAGAAATTTGCGACACCGGGTCGAATTGCTCGTTCCTGTGGTCGACCCGAAGCACCACGCCGAGCTCGATCGGATTCTTGATTTATATCTCAATGATCCAACTGGATCGGAGCTCAATTCGAGTGGCGAATACGTTCAGCGCTCGGGGGACGGTGCGGGAGCGCAGGAACAGCTCATCGAAAGACATCAACAGAACAAGGTACCTGTAGCCTGATACCTTGTTCTGTTGTCTTTTGTATTTAGGGAATGGGGCGCGGCCTCGGCCACGGCCATGGCCACGGATTGAACGAGCTTCTCCCGGCGAGACCACGAACGGCCGCTTCTCTGATTTGCGGATCGCCTGATTCCAAGAGTTGAGTCAACGCAGCTTCCGATCTCTCGCCGGATCGCATCAACGCGCGAATCAGCGCGCGTCGCACTTCCTTTCCTTGATCGCGTTTCAATGCGTCGCGAATTGCGGGAACCGCCGTCGAGTCGCCTATCTGCCCGAGTGCCCACGCGGCTTTCAGGCGCGCGTCTTCGCTCTCGTCATTCAGAACCTGTATGAGTCCCGCCGGAGCTTTGCCGGTGCCGCGAAGCTGGCCGATTGCCCACGCTGCCGTTCCGCGAACGCGCGAGCTCTTGTCCGTTGCAGCAATGTTGCCGAGTGCGTCGACCGATGAACGATCTTCAAGCTGTGCGAGCGCCCACACTGCAGTCTCGCGAACCTTGTCGTCGGAATCGCGACGGGCAGCGTTTGCAAGAGCCGCTGATGCGCTGCGTCCTTCGAGTTGACCGAGTGCCCAGGCGGCCATTTCGCGAACGCGCGCATCGTTGTCCTGCGTGAGTGCGCCGGTGAGTGCATCGATGGACTCGCGAGACTCGAGCTGACCGAGCGCCCATGCAGCCGCGCGACGAACAGATGCAGAGTTGTCCTGTCGCACGACGCGAATGAGCGCGGCAACGGAACTCGTCGAATCCATTTTTCCCGCTGCGATCACTGCAGCTTCGCGCACTTTGTCGGCGTCATCACGGAAAAGATTTTGAATCGACGATAGCGCTTTTCCATTTTCCAATCTTCCAAGAGCCCATGCGGAATTGGCACGCACTCCGGGTGATGCGTCGCGAAGCGCGCGAATCAGAGGATCGACGGACTTCGGCGAAGGGACTAATCCGAGTCCGAGTGCAGCGACTTCTCTCAGGGCGGGATCGGGTGCACCGAGTCTCGTAAGCAATCCATTGACGACCAGATCGCCGCGCTGTCTGCCGAGTATTTGGACAGAGATCTCGCGAACGCATGCGTCGTCAGTGGCGAGCGCCTCGAGCAAGCGATTCACGTCGGCGGCTGGAAGCGATCCGCGCTCGAAATCGAAATCGTCGTCGTCCGCGGCATCGTCGAGCGGTGTCATCGGCCCGCGAGACCAGTTCCCCCATCCATAGCCCGCTATCGCGTGCGATGCGAGCGAGCAAATGAGATGCGGCGCGCCGCGCGCTTGAGTAAGGAGTGCGGTGATATCTATCGGAGGTTGTTGATCGAAGGTCGACTGATAATCACTCGATGACGGGCTCGCGAAAAACGCATCCGCTCCCGGCGCATTCGTTCCGCCCTCGGTGGAAAGCAAAACCGCTGCGACTATGACTCCGGCGATTGTGTGCATTGTGACTCCTTTCATCTGGCGCATGGCCATGGTAGTAATCGTAGGTTGAAAAATCAGCACTTCCTGGCAAAAGAAAGGCGCGCCAATGATTCGACGCGCCTTTGTCAGGCGCTTACGGGTACGGCCGAGGCTCCGGCCACGGCCATGGCCATGGACCCGTTCCCTTTCCTCCGGCCAACGCGCGAACTGCAATCGATCGAATCGCGGGATCCTTAGAGTCGAGCAGTCCTCGAAGCGCGTCGACTGATTTCTCTCCAGTTGCCGCGAGCGCGCGAATGTAATCGACCTGAAGATGCTGGTCGGTCTCCGCGCGGAGTGCAGCGTTCAATGCAGGAACTGCTGCCGGATCTTCGATTTCATAGAGCGCCCACGCAGTGATCTCGCGAACTCTTGGATCAGAGTCGCGCAGCAAAGCAATGAGCGCCGCGGGTGCCTGGCGCGGTGACATCTGACCGAGCGCCCACACAGCGCGCGTTCGGATTGCTGCACTCGGGTCTGACAATGACGCCATCACCGCGTCGGTCGAACGCTCGTCGCCAATTTCCCCGAGCGCCCACAACGCTGTCGCCCGCACTTTTGGCTCCGAGTCCCCACGAAGCGCTGCGATAAGCGCGTCGATCGCGGTTGGACTTCCATTGTCCGCCTGGCTCAGGGCCCACGCCGCCATCTCTCGCACGCTCGAGTTGGGATCTTTCCGCAACGCCGTGGCGAGCGCTTCAGTTGCCACCGACGTCTCGGCGTATTCCGAAAGGCCCCACGCTGCGATTCGGCGAAGCGATGCGCTCGTATCTGTCTTGAGAACGTTGGCGAGAAGTTGCGGCCGATCATCAGCGCGGCCCGTACCCTGGTCTCGCGATCGCTCTTGTCTTCGCAGCACTGATTCCACTGCCTTGTCGGCCTGTTTGTCGATCGCCTTCTCGTTTGGAACGGGTCCCTGGATTTCAGTATGCGTCTGCGTTTGGAGCTGTGTGTGTGTTTCGGTCTGCGTGTTCTGCGAGAACTTCTCGATCATCTGCTGAGCCATCGAGGCCACACCGCGGACTCCGGAATTCGGATAGGCCGGCTTTTTCTTTTCGGCTGGTGCAGGCTCTTCGTTCTTTTGCCACGTCGGCGCAATGGCCTTATCGAGGTCTGAGTGGGTTTTTTCCTTGACCGAGCCAATCGTCGCGAGAATTTCGGCGCGTGGTGCAGGGGCGGCGGCACCTACCACGACTGCGACCAGTGCGAGCGATGCAATGAGACCAGCCGATTGCCATCGACTCGGACTCGAGTGGCGAAGCTCGGGATCGAGAATCGCGAGCATTCTTCCCTCGAATTCTTTGCGACGCGCCATCGCGAGTGCGACCGCGGGAGTTCGATCGTGCCGAACCGACGTCACGATGTCGAGCAGATGCTCGGCATAATCGCTGGCCCGCGCGCCGCATGCGAGCGCAAGATCGTCGCACGCGCGCTCGCTCTCAGAGCGGAGCTGTTTCGCGGCTGTCCATACGAGCGGATGGAACCAGTAAATCGCGCAAGCAAGTCGCCCGAGTGTATGACCGGCGAGATCGTGACGTCGCACGTGGGCAAGCTCGTGCAACAGAACCGCGAGACGACGATCCGCTGTCCAGTCATCGCATTCCGCCGGCAGCACGATCGTCGGACGAAGAACGCCGCAAGCAAACGGCATCTTCGCGTCTTCGCTTCGAAGAAGTCGTGGTGCTTCACCGAGCTCCAGGCGATCGGAGACTTCATATAGAGGGACGAGCCAATCCTGCGTATCGAGGGGACGCGCGCGGCGAACAATTCCGCGAACGACGAGCGCACCGTACATGAGCCATCCAGCGATGAGTACGACGATCGCTGCCCATATCGCGACCACGGCCGAGAATCCTTTAAGTCCTTTGAGCCGAGCGAGAAGGCCACGACTCGGAACGATTGCGGTGATCGGCTTCGACGAAATGGTGTTGTCTACCGCTGCATTTACGCGCGCGTTAATGGCCAAGGCCGACGGCGCTTCCGTCGAAGTGCGCGGGCCATTTGTGTGAATTGTCGGGGCGGCAACACGAGTCGCCGGAAGAATAGCGAGTCGCAGCGGTCCCCATGCAGTCAACGCGGGAACGAGAAGCAATGTTCCGAGCGTGACGAGCCACACGAGATGTCGCGCGCCTGCCGAAGCGCGCCGCATCGTCACGGTTATCACGATTGCAGCTACCAGAATGATTGTCGCTTTCGCGAGCGTCATCAGCATCGAGAGGTTCGACGTGGGAAGCGCGAAGACACTCGAAAGGAAGTTCGGCATCATCGGTCCTATCTCCCGCTCTGACGAGCGCGACGAATTGTATTGCGAAGGCGAGCGATCTCGGCGTCGTCGATATCGACGTCGGACAATCTCAGAAGAGCTGTCACGGCCTGCTCAGGAGAATCCCCGAAATAAGTTCGCACGACGTGTGCGAGCACATCGTCGCGGGCGCGCTCCGTCGATTCGGCCGGATAGTAGACGTAGCGTGGCCCGTCCTCCTTGTGGCGAATCAGATTCTTTTCGCCGAGTATGCGAAGAACTGATCGGACCGCAGAGTAAGTCGGCGGATCAGGGAGATCGCCCATGATCTCGGCGACCGTCGCGCCATTTCTTCGATGAAGAATGTCCATTACCTGTCTCTCACGGCGGGAGAGATCGGGCGTTGCTGCTGTCTTGGTTTTCATAGGTATCGCGGGCATCGGGTGACCGGTGTAATTGTGCTGCCGGGAATGAATCTGAGGGCCAGGTGCTGAAAAATCAACTGTGCTGAATTTTCAACAGAACGCGGCATTTGTCAAGGGTCGAAATGCTACATTTCGAAACCCTCGACAATGGTGTAATCTGTTGGCCCGGCAGATGAGGTACTCGGCCGCTCCACCTAAGAGGCTCCACCGCCCCTTTGTCTTTTCACGTACCTGCCCTCAACTACCATAAGGTTGGCGAGATCCCTGATGGGACGCGCCACCCCGAGAACTACGTACGTCCGGACCAGTTTCGGGCGCAGCTCAAATGGTTGCGCGCGGCCGGCTACAACTCCGTAACCGTCTCGCATTATCTGGCGTATCGTCGGGGCGAGTATTTGATGCCACCGCGTCCTGTGATGCTGACGTTCGACGACGGATACCTGAGCAACTACGACGTCGCGCTTCCGATTGCGAGAGAGTTCGGATATTCCGCGACGGTTTTCATCGTGTCGGGAATGCTCGGGCGGACGAATGTCTGGGACGACGACATCCAGGAGCCGCTGCTCTCGGTCAATCACATTCGAGAGCTTCAGTCACAGGGCTTCGAGTTTCAATCACACACGCGGACTCATCAGCCTCTGACCGAGATTCCTTCGCCTGATGCGCGCAATGAGCTCGCGCAGTCGCGGGCGGAGCTCGAACAGGCGCTCGGCACTCCGGTCAATGCGATCGCGTATCCGTGGGGACGTCACGACAAGAACATCGAGCGACTTGCTGAAGAAACAGGATACGAAGGCGGATTTGCAGTAAAGCGCCGGGTGAACTACGACGATACGCCGATTTATGCGTTGCGGAGAATCGGCGTGAATCACACGACGTCGCTGCCGCGCTTCGCATGGGATCTTTTCCGGCTCAGGTGGCGCGGTGAGTAGAGTGTCGCCGTCCGGAAATGTCGTGGCTCTTTACACGACTGCGGAGAGCTGGCGTGGAGCTTCAATCAGCTTCGTTAACATCGCAAGAGGTCTCGCGCGTCACGGGTTCAATCCGCACGTCATTGCAACTTCCCCCGAAATTGCGGATGAGCTGTCGCGACAGGGAATCCAGGTAACTCAGCTTCCTTCTGAGCGCCGCATGCAAGCGTTTCGCCTGCGGAAGCGGTTGGCTGAGATCGACGCGGCACTCGTGATTGTCGATCGAGCGCATGACCTGCGAGTCGCAACGCGGGCGGTGATTGGTCGGCGCATCGGCGTGATCAATCGCTACAATCTTTTTCGCAGCGGAATTCCTGATGATCTACTCACGCGGATCGCGTATCGGGACATTGTGAAGGAGGTTGTATTTCTTTCGAACGCGGCGCGGGACCGTGTGCTCGACGGTGCGCCATTTATGCGCGCGACACCTTCGAGGACGATTTACGAGGGAGTCGATCTCGAAGAATTTCGACCTGACACGCGTGCCGCGGACAAATTTCGCAAGACTTTTCGCATTGCGAGCGGATTCCTCCTGGCGGTTGGTGCTCTCACAGCAGAGAAGCGTTACGACTTCATGTTCGAGTCTCTCGCTGAGCTTGGAGACGAAGCGCCTCAGCTCCTCGTCTGCGGAGAAGGAGAAGAAGAAGAGAGGCTGAGCGTCCGCGCCATGGTGCGCCGAGTCGACGTGCGTTTCATGGGACGGCTTTCGCACGATCAGCTCGTCGGGGCCTACAACGCGAGCCTCGGTCTCGTTCACACGGGTGCGGTGGAGACATTCGGGCTGAGTGTCCTCGAGGCGATGGCTTGCGGGCGGCCCGTCGTTGCGAGTGCGGGTGGCGCCCTTCCCGAAGTTGTCGGAGCTGACGGTGGAGCAGGGACGCTCGTCGATGTCGATTCGATTCACGAGACCGCGAGCGCCATTCGCTGTCTTTTCAGCGAACCTGAGCAGGCGGCGGCAACCGGTGCGCGAGCGCGAGAAAGAGCGAAGATGTTTCCGCTCTCCGCGATGGAAGACTCTTATGCCAAGCTGGTGAAGCGACATCTGCCGGGCACCGCAAGCTGAGCGAGTGGAACCGGCTCGATTACGCAGAGTCGCGCTATAAGGAACGTGAGCCGTGGGAATACAGCGAGCGTGGTGTCGAGCTACTGCGACATGCGCGAATCGCCGAGCTAGCGGGATCCTTTCCTGCGAAGCGGACGCTGGATTTGGGATGCAGTCTTGGACAGCTGACTAGCAGGCTGGCAGAATTACCCGGGCAGCTTTTTGCGGCGGACCTTTCGCCGACGGCTGTTGTTCGCGCGAGGGAAAGTATTCGCGCTGCGCGAGGGAATGTCGTCGAGTTTGTTGCAGCGCGGTCAGGTGAGCTTCCGTTCAAGAGCGAGTCGTTCGATCTGGTCATAGCTTCGGATGGACTTTACAGCTGGGATATTGAGAGGGAAGAGAGAGCGGCGGCCGTCGTGGAGACTACGCGAGTAATGTCGAACGGAGGAGTGGCAATCTTCACGGACCACATGAGGGAGCACCGATTTGCCGAGTTCGTCACTGAAATTGGAAGCAGCCCACTAACGGTGGAGTCAGTTTCATTTTTGCATGACCGCCTTGCATATCAATTCGAATCGTGGCTCAAAGGAGTGCGACGTACGCGTGCAGCGACGGCTCTTCGGCGGAGCATGAACGTTGCGATGGTGCTCTCGCGCGTCGGGAGGCTCTTCGGCGTGCGAGGTTCGCGGCATATATGCGTCGTCGCGAGGAAGAGCTGGGACAGGGAGAACGCGTGAGAACGGCGCAGGGAGACCGTGAGACTGTGAGAACAACGGAATGCCTTCTTTAAACAGCGTAAATACGGCAATGAACGGTCACGTGCGGGTGCGCAGTTCAAAAATGAAAAAAAGGCGTAGTTCTCACGGTCTCACGGTCTCCCTGCGCCTTTAAACGTCGTTCTCATGCAATCTCCCCAGCTCACTGAATTCAATTTTTCCGGCGTCGAGGGCATCTCGCTTCTCGGTAGGTGTTGGGCTCCGCCGGTACAGCCTCGCGCAGTCGTCGCGCTCGTGCATGGGATCAGCGAGCACTCCGGCAGATACTCCTCGGTTGTAGACGGTCTCACCGCAGGCGGTTTTGCCGTCTGCGCATTCGATCTCAGAGGACATGGGAGATCAGAAGGACCGCGCGGACACATCGATACATGGTCGCAGTACCGCGGCGACGTGATGGCGTATCTCGAGCAAGTAAAGACGCGGCATCCCGGACTTCCGGTTTTCATCTACGGCCACAGCCTCGGCGCACTCATAGTAACCGAGTATGTGCTTTCGCATCCTGCGGGTCTCGAGGGAATGATCGTGAGCGGAATTCCGCTGCGTCCGACGGGAGTTGCGAAGAAACCGCTCGTCCTGCTTGCGCGAAGTCTCTCGCATATCTGGCCGACGTTTTCGGTTTCGCTCGGCGTCGACGGAACGCGACTGTCTCGCGATGCCGGGAAGGTTAAAGCTTACGATGAAGATCCGCTCGTTCATCACACGGCAACTGCGAGATGGGGAACGGAGACGCTGGATGCGATCGATCGAGTGAAATCGCGAATGTCGGAGATCGGGCTTCCGATTCTCATTCTCCATGGCGAGGACGATCCCGTCAACGGACTACAGGGGAGCAGAGAGTTGTTCGCTGCCGTGTCGAGCAAAGACAAGGAGCTTCACACTTATCCGGGCGGCAAACACGAGCCGCACAATGACATCGTGCGCGAGCAAGTAGTCAATGACGTCGAGAAATGGCTCACGCGTCAGCTCGAGCAGCTCGCACAGAACGACATGAGCATTAGTGCTCGTTGAGCTGCTGAGCGTTCCTTACGACTCGGGAGTGCGCGGTGTGCGAATGGGCGCCGGCCCTGAAGCACTTCTGAAGTCGGGCCTCCGTGATCGAATTGCTGCACGAGGCCACGAGGTATCGGAGACAACGATAGAGTTTCCGTCTGACTCGTTTCTTCCCGAGGTAAAAGCAGCGTTCGAGCTCGACCGCCGATTGGCGAAGGCAGTTTCAGCGGCGATTACGCGCGATGCATTTCCTGTTGTGCTCTCCGGGAATTGCATCACCTCGCTCGCGACGGTTTCGGGACTTGGTGTGAATGAACCGGGCGTCGTATGGTTCGATGCGCATGGAGATTTCAATACTCCCGAAACGACGAAGAGCGGCTTTCTCGACGGAATGTCACTCGCGATCTTGACCGGTCGCTGTTGGCAGCTACTCGCGAAGACCATATCTGGTTTCGCGGCTGTCGCCGATGATCGAGTGATGCTGGTTGGCGCGCGAGCGGTCGATGATGATGAGAGCTCGCTTTTGTCGCGCAGCAAAGTTGTGAGAGTTTCGTCGGACTCGGTCCGGAAAAAATTCCGCGATACCCTGGCGGATTTTGGACAGCGAGTGCACGACGTCTACCTTCACGTCGATCTCGATGTACTCGACACTTCCGAGGGAAACGCAAACAGCTTTGCGGTCGAGGGCGGATTGTCGTTGCGCGAGCTGCTCGATGCAATTCGTGCGATAGGCGCTGTCACTCGCATTCGTGCAGTTGCGCTCACGGCGTACGACCCGGCTTGCGACGGGGATGGGAGGATGAGAGAAGCTGCATCAACCGTCATCGAGGCGGCGATCGAAGCGATTTAGTCGATTGGCTTTAGATGCGAGACGATCGCTTCGCGGTCGGCTTCTAAAAACGGCGGCAGCGCAACTTTGTCGCCGAGTGTTGCGGGATCTTCGTCGACTGAAAAGCCCGGTCCGTCTGTAGCGATCTCGAAGAGAATTCCGTTCGGCTCGCGAAAGTAGAGACTCCTGAAATAGTAACGATCGATCTCGCCGCTGTTACCCACACCCATCGAGTTCAGGCGATCGTACCACGCGTGGTACTCTGCTTCAGTTGGAGTGCGGAACGCCACATGATGCACGCCTCCGGCGCCGAGTCGCGCGAATGGAAGATTCGGCTCGACGGCGACGTGTAGCTCGGCGTGTGGGCCATCGCCGTGCATCGAGTAGACATGCACAACGTGCGGCGAGTCCAGATCGCTACGATACTCGCGCGTGTGCCGCATTCCCATCACCCGTGTAAGGATCCGATCGGTGCGACGAATGTCAGGCACACTCATTACTATGGGACCGAGCCCGCGAATTTGATGCGCAGTCGGAACTGGACTCTGTTTCCACGGTGTGGGCTTGTCGCCGCGGCCGCCATCATCCACGAGTGAAAGCCGTTGACCCTCCGGATCTTCGAGATCGAGTGTGAGTCGATCATCACGCTCGAACATTGCGCTGTGCGAGACGTCGTTGTCGTCGAGATGGGCAGCCCACCAATCGAGAGCTTCACGTCCGCTCACGCGGAGTGACGTGCGGACGATGCTGTGAGTACCACGTTGCTCTCGCGGCATCGGCCAGTCGAAGAATGTCAGGTCCGTTCCAGGAGTTCCGATCGCGTCAGCGTAGAACAGATGATAGGCGCTGGTGTCATCCTGATTGACGCTTCGCTTCACCAATCGCATTCCCATCACGCGAGTGTAGAATCGAAGATTCTCCCTGATACTCGCAGAGACCGCTGTCAGGTGATGAATGCCATGTAATTCCATAGAATCTGTCCTTATTCTATCCGTGTCGGTCGAAGTCAACAACACAAGCCCGGAGCGCCGATCTTTGGATGGAGGTCGATGAACCGTACCGAATCTGTCGAAGAGCGAGTCTCTGATGTAGAAGCAAAGAGCGCGGATTTTCGCAAGGAACTCCGACTCGTTGATCTCGTTCTCATCCAGATTCTCTACATCGTCGGATCAGCGTGGGTTGGAACGGCCGCAAAACTTGGGTCCGCACACATCGCGTTCTGGCTGCTCGCCGTAGCGCTTTTTTATTTGCCGCAAGCCGCGGTCGTGATTTTTCTGAATCGCATGATGCCACTCGAAGGCGGCATCTATCAGTGGGCAACAGTCGGCCTCGGTGAGTTCGCCGGATTTCTCGTCGCGTGGAACCTGTGGGCTTACACGATGACGATCATCGCAACGTTCGGCGTCGTGATCGCGACAAATCTTTCTTACGTCCTTAGCCCGATCGCACCTTCACTCACAGGCGCATCGTGGTACACCGCAGCCGTTAGCGCGACCTCGATCATCGGCATCACACTGGTAGCGCTTTTCGGATTACGCATAGGCAAATGGGTGCAAAACATCGGCGGCTCGGCGCAAATTCTAACTTATGTCGCACTCATAATCGTGCCGTTCATAGCTCTGCAACGTGGAACGCTTGCGAGTTATCACCCAATGGCGGCATCGGTTCCGAAGATTAGTCCATTCAGCATCAACATTTTCAGCAAGATGGCGCTGGGCGCATTGAGCGGATTCGAGTACGTAGCGATCCTGGCGGGTGAGACGCGTAGTCCCGCACGGACAATCGGCCGCTCGGTAAGTCTGGCGGCTCCGATAATTGTTCTGATGTTCATACTCGGGACGAGCAGTGTGTCGGCTCTTGTCCCGGTGGATAAGATCGATCTAGTGAGTCCAATTCCTCAGACACTCACGATTGGATTTCACGGACTCGGCATTGCCGAACGCATCGTGCCGATGCTCATCGTTTTGTTGCTTTTGCGCCAACTTGGGTCGGTGACATTGATTTTCGCGGGTAATACGCGGTTGCCGATGGTTGCAGGCTGGGACGGCCTCCTTCCGGCCTGGTTCACGCGATTGCATCCGCGATTCAAGACGCCAGTGAATTCAATTCTATTTGTCGG
>Ga0137376_10000142_pt1 | contig 26354 bp, 25 predicted proteins | sample SagtaG_23_FD_104814 | JGI IMG/M metagenome (GOLD analysis project Ga0137376, IMG submission 104814) | Vadose zone soil microbial communities from Sagehorn Ranch, Mendocino, California, USA - Sage2_L_20_16 metaG | ecosystem: Environmental > Terrestrial > Soil > Vadose zone | place: USA...
GAGAACAAGGGCAACCCGTGGGGACTGTCCGAGCGCGCCCGCGAGGAGTGGACGGACGGACTGGACTTCGAAGTGCGGCGAGCCGTCCCGGGCACGCCGCTCGATGCCGACGTCGAGTACCTGTTCTGGGTCGGCTGCGCCGGCGCGCTGGAGGACCGCTCGCGCAAGGTGACCCGCGCGTTCGCCGAGCTGCTGCACATCGCCGGCGTCGAGTTCGCGATCCTCGGCTCCGCCGAGACGTGCACCGGCGACCCGGCCCGGCGGCTCGGCAACGAGTTCCTGTTCCAGATGCAGGGCATGCAGAACGTCGAGACGCTCAATTCGATCACCCGGGCGGCGCCGCTCAAGATCGTCGCCACCTGCCCGCACTGCTTCAACACACTGGCCAACGAGTACCCGCAGATCGAAGGCCATTTCGACGTCGTCCACCACACGCAACTGCTCGCGCGGCTCGTCGACGAGGGACGGCTGACCCCGGTCGAGCCGATCGACAAGAAGGTGACCTACCACGATCCGTGCTACCTCGGCCGGCACAACAAGGTGTACACGCCACCGCGCGAGGTGCTCGGCTCGATCCCGGCGCTGCGCTCGCAGGAGATGCATCGCTGCAAGGAGCGCGGCTTCTGCTGTGGTGCGGGCGGGGCGCGGATGTGGATGGAGGAGAAGATCGGCAAGCGGGTCAACGTCGAGCGCACCGAGGAGGCGCTCGGCCTGGACCCGGACCTGATCTCGACAGCCTGCCCGTTCTGCATGGTGATGCTCACCGACGCGGTGACCGCCAAGCAGGCCGACGGCAGCGCCCGCGATGATGTCGCCGTGCTCGATGTCGCGCAGATCCTGCGCCGGTCGCTGGGAACGTCGGCGTGACCGGCCAAGCTGTCGAGGCGACGGCGAGCGTCGCCGAACCAAGCCAATCCTGAGGGAGCCTCACCACATGTCGTATCCGCAGCTCCGGTACTCCGGCGACATCGGCGAGCCGAGCGCGCGCTACCGCTCACACGCCGAACCGCCCGACCTGACGTATTCCACCGGCGGCACCGTGCACTACCTGTCCACGACAGCGACCACCGGCGGCGAGTTCGGCCTGTACCGCTGGAACTTCGCCCCGAAGACCAGCGGCCCGGACGCCCACTTCCACAAGACGATCTCCGAATCGTTCTTCATCCTGTCCGGGACGGTCCGCCTCTACGACGGCAAGAAGTGGGTGGACGCCACCGAAGGCGACTACCTGTTCGTGCCCGAGGGCGGCATCCACGCCTTCAAGAACGAATCCGGCGAGGCCGCGTCCATGCTGCTGCTGTTCGCGCCGGGTGCCCCGCGCGAGGAGTACTTCGAGACGCTCCGCGACTGGGGGCAGGGCAAGACGATGACTGACGAGGAGAAGGCCGAGTTCTTCGTCCGGCACGACACGTACTGGCTCTGATCCGGACTTACGCTCTTGGGCGTGACGGGGACCGCGGCTCGGGTGGTGCCGATACCGCTGCTCGTCCACATGCGCCGAGCGCACGATCACATCGACCGGCACTACCGTTCGCCCCTCGACCTCGGCGAGCTGGCTCGCGTCGCCGGTGTGTCCAAGTACCACTTCGTCCGGTGCTTCGAGGCGGCTTACGGCGAGACACCGATCCGGTACCTGACCCGTCGCCGCATCGAGCGCGCCCAAGACCTCTTGCGCGCCGCCAACCTGACGGTGACCGAGGTGTGCATGCTCGTCGGGTTCTCCAGCCTCGGCTCGTTCTCGTCGCGGTTCAGCGCGCTGGTCGGCGAGAGCCCGACGACGTATCGCGACCGGTGGGCTGCCAGCGGTGGGCCACACATCCCCGGGTGCTACCTGTTCATGCGCGGGGCGATGGATCCGGGCGGCACGACCGGCCGCTCGCCCAATCGCGCAATCTGAGAGAAGCGCCGGCTTGCCGCGGCGACATAGCGTCGCCCGCATGATTACCAACATCTCCCTGACCACCGTCCACTGCCTCGACCAGGGCAAAGCGCGGGACTTCTACGTCGACGTCCTCGGCTTCGTGCCCGGCGTCGACATCACGGCCGGCGACGGCCTGCGCTGGGTGACCGCCAGCCACCCCAGCCAGCCCGAGCTTCAGGTCACGTTCGTCACGCCGGGACCGCCGCTCGATCCCGACTCCGCCGACTTCCTCCGCCGGCAGCTGGAGAAGGGCGACTGGGGTGGACTCGGGCTGCGCGTGGACGACTGCCGAGCGACGCACAAGGAACTCGTCGCCAAGGGTGTGACGTTCGTGCAGGATCCGGCCGACCGTCCCTACGGCGTCGAGGCGATCATGCGCGACAACTCCGGCAACTGGATCGTGCTCGTCGAGCCGAAGGAGTTCACCCCGGAAGACATGGCCTGAGGCGGACCGCCCGCCTGACGCCATCCACCGCCGCGAGCGCTTCTCCTGAAGCACGCTTGTGCTCTGCTCACATTGACGTAGGCAGAGCACAAGCAAGCCACAGCGCCCACCCCACGCGGATTGCCGCGCGCCAGGGCTGGCCCGCTACCGCGCCACCCCGTCGTCGAGGACGGGCTTGACGTCCACGATCGGCGTGCCGTCCAGCGCCTCGAGGTCACGCACCTGCACCCGCAGGCCGTCGATCGCCAGGATGGTCACGCGGTGCAGCCCGACCGGATTGGGCCGATCGGGCGAGCGAGTGCTGAACACCCCCGTCGGCGGCCTGGTCAGGTCGCCGCGGGGGTGGACCACGAGGGTGTCGCGTTGCCCTCGGTCGAGCCAGGTCAGCACGATCACGTCGCTGCCGACCTGCAGATCGCGGATGCCGTCGAGCACGTCCGGCTCGAACACGAGCCACGCGTCGGGCGATCCCTCGTCACCTTGCTTCGGCGCGGCGGCACGATCCACCAGCGGCGACTCGACCTGGCCGATCGGCTGCAGCTCGTACACGCGACCTCCTCGACACTCAGTCGGCGCGCAGCGACAGGGTCAGGCACGCCGCGCCGGCAAGTGCGGCCAGCGTGCGCACATGGTTCCAGGCCATCCATCCGCTGAAGTAGTGGGCCCAGGTCTGCGCGGCACCCGCGGCGTTCGGGTCGACCAGGGCCAGCGCGTCGTTGCGGGGCACGTGGTAGGCGGCGGTCACCACGAAGGCGACGAGATAGAGCGCCACGCCCGCCAACTGATAGGCGCTGGACGGCTGGCCGAGCCGCCGGAACGCCGACACCGCCAGTACGACGCCGGCGATGGCGGTGCCGACGAACGCGGTCATGAACCAGGCCGTCGGCGCGGCCTTGTTGATGGCATTCATCGCGGAGATGCTCTGCGTTGCGGGCAGTCGCCGCAGCGCCGTCATCACGAAGCTGGAGAACGCGAAGAACACGCCGGCGTTCAGACCCGCACCGAGTGCGGTGACGATGGTCAGGACGCGTGAGTAGCTGTCGATCATCGGACGCCTCCGGGCGCTGAGTGTGTTGGTCATGGCCTCAGTGAAGCGGGCGCGTGCGAGACGATCCATAGCTGGATCGCTCGATTCCATCTGTATTCGTCTACACTGCCCGGCATGGACGCACTCACCGGACTGCTCCGCGGGCCGAGGGCGCAGGGCGCGTTCATGCTGCGCTCGGTGATGAGCCCGCCGTGGTCGATCCGCATCCAGGACGAGGCGCCGCTCACCGTTGTGGCGATGGTGCGCGGCCAGGCGTGGATCGTGGCCGACGATCCGGCGGCGCAGCCGCAAGCGCTGCATCCGGGCGATGTGGCCGTGCTGCGCGGCCCCGACCCGTACATCGTCGCTGACGATCCGGCGACCGAGCCGCAGATCGTGATCCATCCCGGCCAGCACTGCACGACCCCCGACGGCGAGAGCCTGGCCGAGGCGATGGACCTCGGCGTGCGCACGTGGGGCAACAGTCCGCTGGGCGCGTCGATGATGCTGACCGGCACGTACCAGGGCGCCGGCGAGATCAGCCGGAGGCTGCTCGGCGCCCTGCCGTTCCTGATCGTCCTGCGCGCGGACGAGTGGGACTGCCCGGTGATCCCGCTGCTCGCCGACGAGATCGTCAAGGACGAGCCGGGCCAGGAGGTCGTCCTCGACCGGTTGCTCGACCTGCTGGTGATCTCCGTGCTGCGCGCGTGGTTCGCGCGCGAGGGCGTCAAGGCTCCGACGTGGTACCGGGCCCACACCGACCCGATCATCGGCCGCGCCCTGCGGATGCTGCACAACGACCCGGCCCATCCCTGGACGGTGGCCGGCCTGGCCGCCGAGGTCGGCGTCGCGCGCGCCACCCTGGCGAGGCGCTTCACCGAACTGGTCGGCGAGCCGCCGCTGTCGTACCTGACCGGCTGGCGGCTTGCGCTCGCCGCCGACCTGCTGCTCGAGCCGGGCGTCACCGTGGGCGGCGTCGCCCGTCAGGTCGGCTACGGCAGCCCGTTCACGTTCAGCACGGCGTTCAAACGCAGTTACGGGGTCAGCCCGCAGGCGCACCGAGCGGCGGCGTCCGCCTAAGCGGTTTCCCATTCGATATGCCGATCCGTATGCGTATTCGCATGCGGATCGGTATGCTCACGCTGTGGCTACGACATTGCGGGTCAGCGAGTCGACGCGGGCCCATGCGGCTGCGCTTGCGGCTCGAACCGGCACAAGTATCGGCGACCTGATCGAGCGAGCGCTCGACGCGTACGAGACTGCCGAGTTCTGGCGCCAGACCAGGGACGCACTGTCCAGTCACGACGACGCGCTCGATCCCGACCCCGCATGGGAGACATCGGTGCGCGACGGCCTCGATCATGGCTGATGCTCGCCGAGGTGAACTATGGATGCTGGACTTCGGCGAGCCGCTCGGCCATGAGCAGGGATGGCAACGTCCGGCGCTGGTTGTGTCCTCGGACGGGTGGAACCGGCACGCGACGATCCTGACCGTGTTGCCGCTGACACGAACCAAGCACGACCTGCCAACGCGAATCGAGATTGAACCGAACCCTGCCAATGGTCTCAGGCAGACGTCCTATGCGCGGTGCGAGGACATCCGGTCGGTCAGCGAGGGCAGGTTCGTGCGTCGGCTCGGAGCCGTGGATCTGGCGGTGTTGCAGTCGCTAGCGCGGGTGATCCGCATCTTCCTCGAAATATGAAGATCAGTCGCCGGCCTGCGGCTTACTGCCGATGACCACAGTGGCGTTCAGCTCGTCGGACGTGACCACCCGGGCGGTCAGACCGTGCCGGGCGAATGCCTCGACCGTGTGCGGCGCCTGTCGGTCGCTCGTCTCGACGAGCAGGTGCCCGCCGGGTGCGAGCCAGCGGAACGCCTCGGCAGCGACCCGGCGCTGGACGTCGAGACCGTCCGTGCCACCGTCGAGGGCAACCCGAGGCTCGTGCACGCGCGCCTCCGCAGGCATCAGGCCGATCTCGTCGGTGGGCACGTACGGCGCGTTGGCGACCAGGACGTCGACGCGTCCGCGCAACGCAACGGGCAGCGGTTCGTACAGGTCGCCGACGTACGCGCGACCGCGGATGTTGCGGCGGGCGCACCGCACGGCGGCCGGGTCGATGTCGACGGCGTGCAACTCGATCCGACCCACCGCGACAGCCAGTACAGCGCCCACCGCGCCCGAGCCGCAGCACAGGTCGACGACGACGACGTCTGGCCGGGCAAGGGCGGCGGCCTGGTGGACCAGGAACTCGGTGCGGCGCCGAGGTACGAACACATCCGGATCGACGAGTATCCGCAGCCCGCAGAAGTCTGCCCAGCCGAGGATGTGTTCGAGCGGTGCGCCGGCGACCCGCTGATCAACCATGGCCGCGAGTTCGGGCGGTGTGCGGGCTGCGCCGACGAGCAACTGCGCCTCGTCCTCGGCGAAGACGCAGCCGGCAGCCCGAAGCCTCGCGGCGATGACCGGTACAGCACGAGGTGACTCGAGAGCAGACAAGAGAGCCTTTCGAAATCCCGAAGGGCGCTCTCGCGGTCTGCTAAGTGCTGCCGACCGCATGGCCGTGAGGTGAGAGCACCCGGCCTGACATGGCGGTAATGGGTCTCACCTCCTCGGCGCGTCAGCTGCTGGAGACGGCAACGTTACCTGAGTCGGTCCGCGCGTGTACGCGTCCAATCGGACCACGATTCGGACGCAGAACTGGATCTGTCTCGGGCACTGCGCTGCCGCATAGCGTGACGCGTGCCCGGCAGCCGGGCAATCGACAGGAACAGGAGATGGTCATGGGCAAGTTGGTGGTGAGCGAGTTCATCTCGCTGGACGGCGTCATCGAAGACCCAGGCGGCGCCGAGGGCTATGCGCACGGCGGGTGGACGTTCCGCTTTCCCGCACCGGACGGGCAGCAGTTCAAGCTCGACGAGCTCAAGGCGAGCGACGTCCAGCTGCTCGGCCGGGTGACCTACGAGGGATTCGCCGCGGCGTGGCCGGCGATGGAGGAGACCACAGGCGAGTTCGGCGTGCTGATGAACGGGATGCCGAAGGTGGTCGTCTCAACGACACTGACCGAGCCGACCTGGAAGAACACCACGGTGATCTCCGAGGACGTCGCGGACGAGGTTGCGCGCCTCAAGGAGCGTTACGCCGGCGACGTCCTCGTAGCCGGCAGTGCGACCCTCGCGGGCTTCCTGCGGGAGCACGACTTGGTCGACGAGTACCGGTTGATGGTCCACCCGGTGGTGCTCGGCAGCGGCAAGCGGCTGTTTGCCGAGGCGGGTGACACCACGGATCTGCAGCTGGTCGAGTCGCGCAATGTCGGCCCGGACGTGCTGCTGCTCGTCTACCGGCCCGTCCGCGCCGCCGACTGAACGCTCAGCGCAGCAGGTCGGCGACCGCGCCGATGCCCGGTCCGATGGCGCGCTCGCCGACGTTGCCGAAGCCCAGCACGAGTTGTGGCGGCGTCGTCGCACCGTCGGCGCGCGACAGGCTCATCCCGTACAGCCCGACTGAGCGCTGCAACGCCGTGGTCACGACCGCAGGCTCGTCCGCGCCGTCGGGCAGGTGCGCGACGGCGTGGAAGCCGGCCGCCAGCCCGGTCAGCTTGACGTGCGGCGCGTGCTCGGCGAGCGCGGCGGCGAGGGCGTCACGGCGTCCGGCATACGTGGCGCGCATGCGGCGCAGGTGCCGGTCGTAGCGGCCGGACTGCATGAGCGTCGCGACCACCAGCTGGTCGAGGCCGGACGTGCCCCGATCGTTGATCAACTTCTCCTCGGCGAGCGCGCCAGCGAGCCCGGCCGGCGCCAGAATCCAGCCGAGCCGGATCGCCGGTGCGAGCGACTTGCTGGTCGTCCCGATCAAGAACACGTGATCGGGCGCCAGCCCCTGCACGGCACCGACGGGTTCGCGGTCGTACCGGAACTCCGAGTCGTAGTCGTCCTCGATCACGAAGGCGTCGTTGCGGTCGGCCCATTCCATCAGGGCATGACGCCGATGCGGGGCGAGCACGACCCCGGTCGGCGACTGGTGGGCGGGCGTCACGACGACGATGTCCGCGCCGCTGGCCGCGAGCGCCTGGACGTCGAGCCCGTCGTCGTCGACCGGGACGTGAACGACCCGCAGCCCGACAGCGCGAGCGGTTCTGATCGATTCGCTGGTGTCGACGTGGCCAGGCCCCGGATCCTCGAACGCGACGCAGCGTGCGCCGGAGCGATGCAGGACGCGCAGCACGAGGCCGAGCCCCTGCGCGTAGCCGGTACAGACGATGATGCGCGCGGGGTCGGCCGCGGCTGCCCGCACGCGGCGCAGATAGGCGGCGAGGACGTCTCGGAAGGTCGCGTTGCCACGCGGGTCGCCGTAATCCATGTCGGCCGATGCGACCGTCCGGCACGCCTCGCGTGTCGCCCAGGCCCAGTCGCCGCGCGGAAAGCTCGCCAGGTCCGGCGTCCCGCTACGGAAGTCGGCGAGCAGGCGCGGCCGCGGCGAGCCAGACGGCGGCGGCTCGGTGTCCGGCGCCGGCGCCGGATACGCGCTCGACGCGACGCGGGTGGCCGAGCCGACCTGACTGACCAGGTAGCCCTCTGCCTGCAACTGCTCGTAGCACTCCTGCACGAGACCGCGCGAGACGCCGAGTTCGCGAGCCAGCTCCCGCGACGACGGCAGCCGCTCGCCGACGTGCAGGCGCCCCGTCCGGATGGCATCACGCAGGCCGTCCTCCAGCTGGGATCGCAAGCCCTGACCGGCCGCGCGGTCGAGCGTGAGCAACACTCCCGGGCCCAAACCGGACCACTGAATCGCCATGGAATCGGACCTTATCACCGGCCAATTCCGCTCCTAGCGTCCAAGCTATGAACGCGACGACCGAATCCCGGACCGCAGATCACCGCATCAGCGCGCCGTCCCGGCCGCGCCTGCTGACCGCCCCACTGGCCCGCGTGCTCGCGGCGTCGTTCGGTGCGCTGTCCAGCTTCTACCTGCTGCTGTCGGTGACCCCGATGCTGACGGCGTCGGCCGGCTCGGCGGGCATCGTGACCGGGGTGCTGATGTTCGGCGGCGTGCTGGCCGAACTCGCGACGCCGCGGCTGATGGCTCGACTCGGCGTCCGCCGCGTACTGGCCATCGGCCTCGTGCTGCTCGGTACACCCTCGCTGTTACTGATCGCTTCGGACCAGCTCGCGGTGGTCGTGGCAGTTTGCGCCGTCCGCGGGCTCGGCTTCGGGCTGACCGTGGTGGCGAGCGGTTCGCTCGTCGTGTCGCTCGTGCCGGCCGAGCGCCGGGGCGAGGGCCTCGGCGTCTTCGGAGTCGTCGCCTCGGCGCCGGGCATCGTCGCGCTGCCGGCGGGCGTGTGGCTGGCCGGCCATGTCGGATACCCGCTGGTCTTCGCGCTGGCCGCGGTTGCCGCCCTCGGCGGGCTCGCGGCCCAGATCGGATCGCGGCAGCCGTCCGAGGACGACGCATCGGCCGAAGATCCTTCCGGTCTGCTGGACGGGCTGCGCTCGGGCAGCCAGATGCGCCTGGCGCTCGCGTTCGTCGCGACGACGGTCGCCGCCGGCATCGTCGTCGCCTTCCTGCCGCTGGCCGGCGTCTCCAGCGCGGCCGGCGCCGCGGCCCTGCTGGTGCAGGCCGTGACCGCGACGGCCGGCCGGTGGGCTGCCGGGCGCTACGGCGACCGCAAGGGGCACCGCAGGCTGCTCGTCCCGGGACTCGTGACGACCGCTCTCGGCATGGCTCTGCTGGCCGGTGCGGCCAACCCGGTCAGCCTGATGGCCGGTGCGGCTCTGTTCGGCGCTGGGTTCGGCGCCATCCAGTGCGTCACGCTCGCGATGATGATCGAGCGGGTGGATCGGTCCGGGTACGGCATGGTCAACGCCGTCTGGAATCTCGCGTACGACTTGGGCTACGGCGCCGGCCCGGTCGTCTTCGGCGCGATCGTCGGACGTACCGGCTACCCGGCTGCTTTCGCGCTCACCGGCGTACTCGTGCTGACGGCCCTCGTCCCTGCCCTGCGCGACCGTCCGCGCGGTCGGCGCGCACGGGTTGCCGCCGTCGCGCTGGCTCAGTGACCGCGGAAGGCCTCCTCAAGCCACCACGAGCCACGATCCGCGGTGACCTTCGCGTCGATCAGCAGTGGCGTCGCGCGCGGCCCGTCCAGCCAGGTTCGCACCGCAGCAAGGTCCGCAAGACCGCGCACGGTGACGGCGTCGAAGCCGAATCCGCGCCCGATCGCCGCGATGTCGGTCGACGGGAACCGCACGGTCGACAGGTCGTGGCCGTCCGGGCCGAAGTGATGGACCTCCGCGCCGTACGCGTCGTCGTTGTAGACGATCACGACCATCGGCAGGCCGAGTCGCCGGACCGTGTCCAGCTCGGCGACGCTCATCAGCGTGCCGCCGTCCCCGAGTGCCGCCACCGGCAGGCGATCCGGCTGCGCCAGCGCAGCACCGATCGCCGTCGCCAGGCCGAGCCCGATCGACTGGTACGCCTGGGTGAAACAGAAGCCACGCTCGTCGGGAACCGACAGGAACATGCTCGGGTAGCCCATGAAATTGCCCGAGTCGACGCTGACCACCCGCTCGGCAGGAAGCATGTCGTCGAGGGCGATGGTCAGCGTCCGGGGATCGATGCGCTCGGCCGTCGACGTGTCGTCGTACGCGACATCACGCCATCGCCCGCGGGCTTCGATGCTCGCTCGGACGTCCTCGCTCCGGTAACCCGGCCTGTTGTGGCCGACGGCTTCGGTCGCCGCGCGGGCGGTCGCCGTGACGCCGCCTACCACCCCGAAGCTGATCTCACGGTGGACGCCGAGCGCGGCCGCGTCGAGGTCGACCTGCACGAGCATCGCGTCGGGGCCGATCAGCTTGCCGTGTCGCGTCGTCCACATGTTCAGCGCGCAACCCCATCCGACGATCAGGTCCGCGCCGCTGATCAGCTCGGCTGCGAGCGGTGTGGCGAAGCCGCCTGACACGTCGAGGGCCCACGGGTTGTCGCGGAACAGCCCCCTTGCGACGGCGCTGGTCGCCAGCAGTGCGCCGCACGCGTCACCGAGTTCGACGAGGGCATCTCGGGCGCCCCGGGAGCCGCGTCCGGCGATGAACACCGGACGCCGAGCGCGGACGAGTGCCTCGACGAGTAGCGCCAGGCCGGCCTCGTCGGGCGGCGAGTCGGCCGGACGCGGATGCGCCGGTACCAGGGCGTCCGGCGCCTCGGCGGCTTGCACGGCGAGCGGCAGGTTGAGCACGACGGTTCGGCGATCGTCGCGTGCCGTGAAGTACGCCCGGGCCGCGGTGGCCACCGCCTCGTCCGCCGACTCGACACGCATCGCGACCGCGCCGACGGACGTTGCCAGCGCGTCCTGGTCGACGTAGAAGTTCGACTTCGTCTCGGTGACATCGGCGGCGAGCACCACGAGCGGGGTGCGGCTCTTCGCTGCCTCGGCGATGCCGGTCATCGCGTTGGTCAGGCCAGGGCCCTGATGCACAGAGAGTGCCGCCACCGCGTCGCTCATCCGCGCGTAGGCGTCCGCCATGGTGGCTGCGCCGCCTTCGTGCCGGGCCGCGACGAAGCGAGCACCCCCGTCGATGAGGGCGTTGGTGACGTGGAAGTTGCCCGAGCCGACCACGCCGAAGACATGGTCGACGCCGAGCTCAGCGAGGGTCTGCCCGACGGCTCGCGCGACGATCATCGTCAGTGTTGTCAGTGCTCGACGAGGGCGAGCACCCGGGCCGGGCTTCCCGACCCGCCGACGATCTTCAGCGGCGACACGACGAGGATCGCGCCGGTTGCCGGCAGCTCCGCCAGATTCTGCAACTGCGTCAGGCCGTACTTGCCCGCGCCGTGCATCAGCGTGTGGCACGGGAACATCGGGTCGAACCCGGCGGCGGCGCCCGCGTCGGTGCCGACGGTCTCGACGCCCAGCCCGACCACCGGCGACTGCTCCGCGAGCCAGTGGGCGCACTCCACCGACATGCCTGGCGTGTGCGGGCCGTCCTCGTCCGCGTTGAGGAACGCCTCCTGCGAAGCGGACCGGGCGTCCCACCCGGTGCGGTAGAGCAGCCAACCACCCGCGGGCAGCGCACCGTGCTCGCCCTCCCAGGCCCGGATGTCGTCGACCTCGAGCAGGAAGTCCGGGTTCTCCGCGGCCTGCTCGGAGAAGTCCAGCACGGCAGCCGGCCCGACCAGCCGACGCGGCGGCGCCGAGGCGACGTCCTCGCCGTCCTGGCCGGTGATCCAGTGCTTGGGCGCATCGAAATGCGTGCCCGTGTGCTCGCCGGTGCGGAAGTTGTTCCAGTACCAGGCCGGACCGCGCTCGTCGTAGCGGCTGATCTCCTCGAGCTCGAACGCCGCCGTCTGCCCGAACTGCGGCGGGAGTTGCAGCGTCGGCGTGCTGCTCGACAACGGTGCGGTGAGATCGATGACCTCGACGGTGCCGGACGCGAGCGCCCCGGCGAGCTCGGCAAGGACCGGCATGCTGGCTCCTTAGGCAGGTGGAGGCACCGGGCACGCTACCGGTCAGGTCACGTCCGGCGTCAGCCGCCGACCTGGATGAGCAGTGCCTGGCCGGGATTCAGGGTCGGCATCGGCAGCCCGCACTCGACGAGCACCGAGCCGGGCACGATCAGCTGATCGACCACGGCCGCGTCGACCCACCCCGGCGCTGCGACCTCGTGCGCGGACGGCATGCCCAGCTCGGTACGGATCCGGACGCGGTACTCGCGGGACTCGTCCAATCCGGGGAGCGGAACCCGGCCGGCGTGTGCCGCGGCCGACGTGCCGAGGCGGGCCCAGCAGTACACCGCCTCGGACCGGTCCTGGCTGACGACCCCGTGCAGCAGCGTCTCGTCGTCGTCGAGGTCGCCGCGGACCACCGCGCCGGAGTGCAGCAACGGCCGCAACTCGCGATAGAGCGCGGCCCAGGCCGTCAGCTGCGCGATCTCGTCCGTCGTGCACCGGGTCAGATCGATCTCGATGCCGGGGTGCCCGAACAGCGCCGTGGCCAGCCGGAACGTCAGGGACGTGACTCGCGCCGTGGTGTGCGACGTGAGCGTTCCGATATGCGCGCCGATCAGTTCTGGCGGCAGCAACTGGGCGGTCCATCGCTGGATGTTCTGGCGCTCGTACGGGTCGTTGCAGTCCGATGCCCACACCCGATCCGTGCGCTCGAGGATGCCGAGGTCGACCCGCCCACCACCGCCCGCGCAGGACTCGATCTCCAGGTTCGGATGCCGCTCCTTCAACGCGTCGAGCAGCCGGTACAGCGCCTCGGTCTGTGCGTGGACGGCCGGCCGGTCGCGGCCGTCCGCGGACCGGATCACCGCCTCGTGCAGGTCGCGGTTGTGGTCCCACTTCAGGAAGTCGATCGAGTGTTGCGTGACGAGCCGGTCGATGTGCTTGAAGACGTGCTGCCACGCGTCGTCGTGCGCGAGGTTGAGGACGTACTGATGCCGGGCCGCCGGCCCCAGACCTGCCGACGGCGCGAGGATCCAGTCCGGATGCTGCCGGGCCAGGTCGGAGTCGATGTTGAGCATCTCCGGCTCAACCCAGAGGCCGAACTGCATTCCCTTGCTGTGCACCCGATCTGCCAGCGGCGCAAGGCCGTTCGGCCACACGGCCTCGTCGACGGTCCAGTCACCGAGACCGGCAGTTTCGTCGCGGCGGCCGGTGAACCAGCCGTCGTCCAGCACGAGACGTTCCAGCCCGATCGCCGCGGCGACGTCGGTCAGCCGGTTCAACCGCTCGAGGTCATGGTCGAAGTAGACGGCTTCCCAGGTGTTGAGCAACAACGGTCGCGGCGACGTCGGATGTGCCGACCGGCGGCGAATCATCCGGTGGAAGCGATCGGAGATGCCGTCCAGGCCCCGGTCGGAATAGCTGAAGTAGCAGGTCGGCCCGACGTAGGCCTCACCCGGGCTGAGCCTGATCTCGCCGGACTTGAGCAGCTCGCCTCCGCCGAGGACGCTGCCGTGCGTACCGGCGCCCTCGGGCAACCGTTCGGCAAGGTAGCGCTGATTGCCGCTCCACCCGACGTGCAACGACCACAGTTCGCCGTGCCGGAATCCGAATCCCGGAACGCCCAGGGTCATCAGGTATGGCGAGTCGTGCCCGGGCTTGCCACGGCGGCCGTCACGCACTTGCGCGCCGAACGTCAGTGGTTGACGCTGCGGGGCGCGCTCGCGGCACCACTTCCCGGTGAAGTCGAGCAGTTCGCGCGCTCGCGCCGGGACGGGCATCAGCGCCAGCACGGACTGCAGGTCGTACGGCGTCGCCGCGTCGACGTCGTCGCACCGCCGCAACGTCTGCGTCACCGCCAGCACCCCGGACGGATCGAGCCGGTACTCGACCTCGACGTCGATGCCCACGGTCGGGTCGGCGAGAAGGACGCGAAGCCGCGCCGTCCCGTCCTCGGCCTGGTCATGTCGCGAGCCGGTCAGCTGCATCCGCGGTGTTGTGGCGGCACCGCCGAGATGGCCCTCGTGCGTGGGCGTCCCCGACCAGCCCTCGTACTCGGTCGCCCAGATGGAGAAGCGGCGTGGGCTGTCGATCGAGTTGTTCAGCTGTGGCGGGTCGGCCGTCGCCCGCATGGCCTCGGCGGCTCGGGCGCTCCAGGCTTCGAGCTCGCGTCCCCAGTGCAGGATGCGCGGCAGCGGCTCACTGAGCTCGATGACGACACTGACGCCGTCGGCGTGCAGGTGAACCACATCGTCTGCTGGACTCGACACCCGACCTCCCTTCTCAGTCATAGCCGCCGCGGCGGTCAGGCATCGCCCGCCAGACGATGCCCGACCGCTACCGGCGATCGCTCAGCTGCCGCCGAGTTGCTTGCGAGCCTCGTTGTACATGCTGCTGAACACGCTCTCGCCCTTTGACCCGCTGAAGTAGGCCTCGAACATCGGAGCGACGGTCGTCTGGATCGCCGCACCATTAGCGTAGGCGGGCGCCGGATACAGGTCGCCACTGCTCAGCTGTGTCTCGAAGATCGACAAGTCGACGCCCTGCGCCTTCTGCGCCTGCACCATCGCACTGAACGAGGCCCCTGCAGCTGCGAGGTCGTGATCGCCATGGCACCTCCTTGGCGAGCTCGCGCATTGCGCGAACTGCTATCGGCCGGTGTGCTGCCCCGCGATACGCGCGACAACGTTCTGATCGGGTAACGTAGGCGCAATAATTTATGCCGTCAAGTAATACGAATTTCCGGCGTGAAGAAATCTCCAGAGACGGCTCTCGCGGGCGGCTATCCTTCGGACGTGACGCAACCGCATCCCGGGGGAACGCGCGATGAGCTCTGAGATGGTCGAGACGGAACACGATGGCGGGCCGCGATTGCCACCCGCGAGCCCGGCGGCCGTCGACGTGCTGACCAGGATCCTCGTGTCCGGCCCGATCGCCCGGGTGGCCATCGCTCGCGACACCGGCCTTTCGCAGGCTGCGGTCACGAAGGCGGTAGCTCCGCTGATCAGTGCGGGATTCGTGACGTTCGAAGACGTGCGACGCGGCGGGGACGCGCCGGGTCGCCCGGTTACACCGCTGCAGGTCGTCGCCGACGCGGTGTTCGTGATCGGCATCAAGGTCACCGCGTCCGAGGTCGTCGGCGTCACGACTGACTTCCGCGCGACGATCGTCGACCGTCAGCGCCGGGCACTGTCACGGCACACCGTCGGGCAGGTCAGCCGCGTCGTCGAGAGCGTGGCGAAGACGCTGATCAATCGCCTCGGCGAGAGGGCCGAGCGGCTGATCGGCGTCGGCGTGTCGGTCTCCGGTGACGTCGACACCGAGCGCGGCATCGTGCGGCATTCGCCCTTGCTGGCCTGGCGAAACGTTGCCCTGCGTCAACTTCTCGAGGACCGCATTGCCGCGCCGGTGCGCATCGACAACGACGTCCGGGCGCTGACGTTCGCGGAGCAGTGGTTCGGCGTCGGCGCCAACGACATCGAATCGTTCGTGATCGTCACGATCGGCTCCGGCATCGGCTGCGGCATCTACCTCAACGGTGACGTGGTGAGCGGGTCGTTCGGTGTGGCCGGCGAGCTGGGTCATCTCCCGCTGGCCCACGAGGGCCTGACCTGTGCGTGCGGCAAGACCGACTGCGTGGAGACCGTCGCCTCGTCAGACGCGATCGTCACCGCTGTGCGAGCGGCCACCGGTCGCGACGACCTGGACATGCACGCCGCCGTGGAACTCGCGCATCAGGGCAATGCCGCGGCGATCGCCGCGTTCGACCGTGCTGCCACGGCAATCGGGACCGCGATCGCCGTCGTGGTGAACCTGACCGGGCCTGCAGTCGCCGTCATCGAGGGCGAGTCCGTGTCCGACTTCGACGTCTACGACGCGAAGGTGCGCGAGACGTTCGCCGCCCAGGCGTTCGGTGCAGCAGCGGACTGCGAGCTGCAGCTTCGTCCGCACACGTTCGATGCCTGGGCCAGAGGCGCCGCCGTCTCGGTTATCAGGGCGTTCGTCCGGCAGAGCAAGCGCGAGCCGGCAGCCGCAGAGATCGCGTGATCTCACCGAGGGGCCGGACGTCTCCCGCGGCCGGCCCTCCAGCGACGAGCGGTCAGACCACGATCTTGTCGATGTCCGACACGTAGTCCGACGGGTTCCCGATCTGGATCGAGTTCGTGCCGGCCTGCAACGCGATGGGGAATACCTTCGTCTGCGGCGTGTCCCAGTCGTTGTTGTTCGTGCCGACCAGGTTGAGGAACACGGGCACGCCGCCGTTGGCCGTCATGATTGCTTGCCGGCTCGAGTCACCGTCCACATAGGACATCGTCATCAGGTAGGTGCCCGCCTTGGGCACCGTTACGGTCGTGAACGTCAGGTACGAACCACCGCCGAGGTTGCCCACCTTGGCGCCACCCGAGCATGGAGAGCACCCGGCGATGCTCGCCGAACCGGTGAGCCTGTTGGTCGACGCCTCGGCTTCGTAGCTGGTGGGTCCCTCCGCCGCTGGGGTAGTCAGCGTCAGTGCGCTGCTCAGCGAGGACTTCCCACCGTTGTTGGCGATCGCCGCGACTCGGAACGTGTGCTGCGAGGCCGGTTGCAGGTTGCCGACGGTCGCGGTTGTCGAGGCGACGGTGGTCACCTTGCGGTTGTCGACCCACACGTCGTACCGCGTGCCGGACGTGGCATTGCTCGACGCGTCCCAGGCGAGCGCCACCGTGGACGACGTGTCGCCGGTCGCGTGCACCCGGGTCGGCGTCGCGGGCGTCCCGGTGCCGGTGCGTGGCGTGAACGTGAGCAGGCGTGAGCCATGGGCGGGCAGCACCGAGTTGAACGTCCCGCCGACGTTGCCCAGCGAGCGGTGCTGCCACAGGTCGCGCGCGTCAGCCGTGCCCGACAGGCCGATGTCGCTCAGCGTCGTGGTGACCGTCGCCTGCGAGTCGGCGAGGTTGAACTGCCCGACGGTGACGCTGCCGTCCGGATTGCTCGCGAACCACGTCTGCTGCTGGGTCAGCTGGCTGACCGGACGCGCCGGACGCCCCGCCTGATCAACCGCAATGACCTCGTCGTTGGTCAACAGGCTCTTGCCATAGGCGTCCAACTTGGTGAGGTCGTCGCCGGCGTACAACGGCGCAGCCTCGATCGCCCACAGCGTCATGTAGCTCTGCCGCTCGGCGTCGGTGATTCCGTCCATGGATCCGACGCCGACGTCAACCGAGTCGAGGTTGTTCCAGTGGCCGGGCCCGGCATCGTCGATGAAGGGGATGACGTCATTCCAACGTCCCTTCACCGACGAGTTCCACGTGACGATCGTGTTGCAGTAGCACTCGACATCGGTGTCGACGCGCCAGCCGTTGGTGTTCGCCTTCCAGATGCCGGCCTGGCGGTGGCTCAGCGCCCAGGAGATGGTGAACTGGATGGGACGCCCCGTCGCGGCCAACGCCTTCGACCACGCCGCGACGTCGCTGGTGTTGTCGTAGTTCGCGCCACCCCGGAACGAACCGGGTCCTACACCGTCCAGCTTCAGGTAATCCACGCCCCAGCCGGCGAACATCGAGGCAATCGAGTTGAGGTACGCCTGGCTGCACGGGTTGTCGAAGTTCATCTTGTACGCGCTGTCCCACCCGTTCGTGGTGCGCAGATCCGGGTAGACCAGATCGCGGGTGAAGCAGTTGGTGGTTCCGTAGATCGGTGTGTTGCCACTGTTGTACGCGAGCAGGTCGAGCCCGACGGGCATGTAGATGCCGAGCTTGAGCCCGTCGCTGTGCACCTTGTCGGCGACGAACGCGATCCCGTCCGGGAACTTCGTCGTGTTGACGGTCGGCCGCGCGTACTGGTCGAATCCGAGCGCCCAGCCGGCATCGATGTTGATGTAGTTGTAGCCGTGCGGCTTGAGCGTCGACGCCACGACCTGCTCCTGCTGCAGGACGTGCTGCTCGGTGAGCCAGCTTGCCGGCCCGGTCGTATTGACGCCCGGGTAGTTGGTCGACTCCAGACTCCAACTGCTCCAGCCCATGTAGGGCTTCGCAGCCGCACCCTGCGACGGGTCGATCGTTTGTGCCGCGCTTGCGCGCGCCGTCGCTGGCAGGCCGACCGCGAGACCGCCGGACAGCAGGACGGCCGCACCGGCCGCGATGGCACGACGGGCGAGCCCACCGCGCCTGATTCTGAGCATGAGCATGTCGACCTCCATTGGGGAATGGGGCGTGCTTCATCCACCGACCAGGTAGGCGTCACGCCTCGGCGGTCACCGGATTTGGTCGCGCGCCGAGACTAGGTCTAATTACTGCACAGCGTCAAGTAATAGGGTAGAAACAATCGTCCGCCCCGCTCGAGGAGCAGCGTGTCCACGATCGTGAAAGCCGAGGCATACCTGGTCGACCTCCCCGTCGAGGAGGTGCGCACCGACGCTGTTCAAGCGTTCCTCAAGCAGGAGACCGTCTTCGTCGAGATCACCACGAACGACGGGCTGCTCGGACGTGGCTACTCATACACGATCGGCACGGGCGGCACCGCCGTCCTGGCGATGCTGCGTGACTACCTGCTCCCGCGGCTGATCGGCCGCGACGCAAGGCGCATCGAAGCGATCTGGCGCGACCTCTTCGCATCGACGCGCGCGACGACGGTCGGCCCGATCACGTCGCTGGCATTGGCCGCCGTCGACACGGCATTGTGGGATCGGCGATGCCGGCAGTTCGAGATGCCGCTTTGGGTCGCCGCGGGCGGCGCCGCGGACCGCGTCCCGCTCTACGACACCGAGGTCGGCTGGCTGCACCTGTCGTCTGACGAGCTGGTCAGCGGCGCTCAGGCGGCCCTCGCCGCCGGCCGGCGCGGCGTGAAGATCAAGATCGGAAAGCCGCAGCCGGCCGAGGACGTCGAGCGGCTGCGTGCTGTACGCGACGCGCTCGGCGCCGGCGTCGACCTCATGGTCGACGCGAACCAGGCGCTGACCGCCGCGGAGGCGATCCGGCGCGCGCGGCTGCTCGAACCGATCGACGTCTACTGGCTCGAGGAGCCGCTGCCGGCCGACGACATCGCGGGGCACGCCCGCGTTGCGCGTTCCACCACGATCCCCGTCGCCGTGGGCGAATCGCTGTACTCGGCTGGGCAGTTCGCCGAGTACGTCCAGCGGGGCGCGGTCGGCATCGTGCAGGTCGACGCGGCCCGCGTCGGCGGCGTCACGCCGTGGCTGAAAGTCGCGCACCTTGCCGAGGCACACAACATCCTGGTGTGCCCGCACTTCCTGATGGAATTGCACGTCAGTCTGTGCGCCGCGATACCCAACGGCCGCTACGTCGAGTACATCCCGCAGCTGTCGGCGATCACCAATTCCGGCCTGACGATCGAGGACGGCGCAGCCCTCGCGCCGAATGATCCGGGCCTCGGCATCGACTGGAATCTCGACGCGATCGACAATCTCCGGGTGCGCTGAGACGTCGTCGACGTCGAGATCCGGCTGAGCGGATTCACGCAGACTGCTGCCAATCGAGCAGCCGTTGGCGCAACTGGTCCAGGTCGTCAGGTGATTGCCGACTTTGCTGCGCGGCGCCGGCGAACATGGCATCAAGCCCGGTCGGGTCGAGTGCGGTCTCGTCCTCGTCGGCGGAGAAGTATTCGATCATCGTCGCCGGCGAGATGCGAGCGGACCGCTCGCCGGCAAGCTTGCGTCGACGGTCGGCGTCTTGCCAAGGCAGCTCGCCGCGGGAGAGCACTTCGAGGTCACGACCGGTGAGCCGTCCGTATCGGCTCACGACGTAGCCGACCGTGCTGAGCCCGGCCTCATCAAGGGCGGCCGCATCAAGCGCGTCATCCGGCGTCTGCTCCTCGTGCCACAAGGCGCCGACTACCGGGCCCATGTCCCAGGCCGAGATCGACTGGACGAACAGCTGCTGGCCGAACGCCGCCAGGTGATGACCTTGTGCGTAGTAGAGCAGCTTGTGCAGCTTGTTCGTGCCGACCGCGGGAAGGCGGCGGCGGATGGCGGCCGCGACATCCCTTGCCTGGAACGGCTCAGCTGGCATGGCTTGAGAGTAGGTCGGGGTACTCGTCACGGTGGGATTTCCTCACTCGGGCATGTCGCTGAATCGGCTGTAGTGACCCTGGAAGCTGACGGCGACGGTGGCGGTGGGGCCGTTGCGGTGCTTGGCGATGATCAGGTCGGCCTCACCGGCACGGGGCGACTCGCGCTCGTACATGTCTTCGCGGTGGACGAGCAGCACGACGTCTGAGTCCTGCTCGATCGATCCGGACTCACGCAGGTCGGCGAGCATCGGCTTCTTGTCGGTGCGCTGTTCGGGGCCGCGGTTGAGCTGGGAGAGCGCGACGACCGGCACGTCGAGCTCCTTGGCCAGCAGCTTGATCGCGCGGGAGAACTCGCTGACTTCCTGCTGGCGCGACTCGACACGCTTGCCGCTGGTCATCAGCTGCAGATAGTCGATGACGATCAGCTGCAGGTCGTGGCGCTGACGCAGCCTGCGTGCCTTCGCGCGGATCTCCATCATGGTGAGGTTCGGTGAGTCGTCGATGAACAGCGGCGCCTCGGCCAGCTCGCCGGAGCGCCGGGCGAGGCGTGCCCAGTCCTGATCGCTCATGTGCCCCGAGCGCATGCTGCGAAGGGGCACCAGCGCCTCGGCGGAGAACAGCCGCATCATGATCTCGAGCTTGCCCATCTCCAGGGAGAACACGACGGTCGGCTTGTGATGCTTGACGGCCGCGGAGCGGGCGAAGTCCAGCGCCAGCGTCGAGTTGTGAGTGGGCACCATGGTGCGGCCGGCCAGGTACATGTGGTCGGCGTTGTCGACCTGCACGCAACGCACCGGCACCGGACGCACCGCCCGCACTGCCACGATCTGGCGGCTGTGCGCCGTGCGCTGCGATGTCGACGCGAGCCGGTTCGCGCGGCGGCTCAACCGGAAGACCTGATCGCCCGGGGTGAACGCGATCGTGTAACCCGCGCCCGGGGCGCGATCAGGCTTGGCGCGCGGTATCGGACGGTAGCCCAGGCTGGCCAGCAGCTCGCGGATATCGTCGCCGAGCCGCTTGCTGGACGCCGTCAAGGTCACGTTGCCCGACGGCGTCACCGTGCCTTCGGCATCGAGCAGCCCGGCCAGCAACGCGCGCCGCTGGGCCTCGCTGGCGCGCAGGTATTCCATCGGGATGTGCTTGCGCGCCAGCACGCCCATCGTCCGCAACTGAGCCTCGAGAGTGCCCTGCCGGTCGTGCGGATGCGCCCGGCCGAGCCATGCGCCGAGCACGTACGGCGGCAACGGCAGCGCACGGCGCGGCAGCGCCAGCGGAGCCGTGCACGCCACGCGGTGATTGGTGACCGTACCGCAGCGTACGGTACGGGCGATCTGCTCGGTGGTGAAGATCGCGTCCTGGCTCTCGCGCACACCACCCGCATTCGCCAGGACGGAGGCCCGCGTGGACGTCCGCCACTCGTGCTGGGCGTCGGCGACGATCACCGTGCCGTCGGAGAACTCGACCTCGTAGCACGGCCGCCCGCGCAGCGCGCCGGTCGCGGCAACGACTCTGGTCGGCCGCCCGTCGGCGTCGAGCAACTCGTCGCCGACCTCGACCTCGCCCATCGTGGTCCAGCCGGTCGGTGTGGCCAGCGGGGTGTCGAGTGCGAGGGCCTTGCCCGAGCCAGGACGCCCGGCAACCGTGATCATCTGCCCCGGATGCAGGCCGTTGGTGATCTCGTCCAGGCGGACGAATCCGGTGGGAATGCCGGTGCCGATGCCACCGGAGTCGGCGATCCGCTCGATCTCGGTCAGCGTGCCGCTCAGCAGCGCCTCGATGTGCACGTAGTCGTCGCTGGTACGCCGTTCGGTGACGTCGTAGATCTCGGCCTGAGCGCGGTCGACGACGTCGTCGACGCTGCCGGTGATGCCCGACGCCCCGGTGGCCGTGTCGTAGCCCATCTGCACGATGCGGGTGCCGGCCGTGACCAGGCGGCGCAGCACGGCCTTCTCGGCCACGATCTGGGCGTAATAGCCGGCGTTCGCGGCCGTGGGCACGGTCTGGATCAGCGTGACGAGGTACTCGGCGCCGCCGATCCGCATCAGCTGTCCGGCTCGGGTCAGTTCGGCCGAGACGGTGACGGCATCGGCGGGCTCGCCGCGGGCGTACAGATCGAGGATCGCGTCGTAGATGAGTTGATGCGCCGGGCGGTAGAAATCGGTCGGGCGCACTACCTCGACGACGTCGGCGATCGCGTCCTTGCTGAGCAGCATTCCGCCGAGCGCAGACTGCTCAGCCGGGACATCTTGGGGCGGGGTGCGGTCGTAGGCGGCGTCCGAAGAGCGCGATTCGACAGCCCGCGTCACCTGAGTGGTCCCCCCTAGCCCTCCCGGGTCTGCACGCATGGTCACAGGGTCCCGAGCCGTACTGACAAATTTGACCCAGCCGAGCCGCTCCCACGGGCTTTGCTGCGGTGGCCCACGCTAGGGCCGGCTCGCCGCAGCAATCAATCCAGCCTGTGTACACACCTGTGGATAACCCTGTGGGCACCTTGTAGATCAGCGGTGGACGGGCCTGTGACTTTCTTTCCGACCATGGCCATGATGCCCGGATTCGTTGGCCTGGCCTGTCCACGTCCTGTGGACGAGAAGTTCTTCGGCCTCACCGGCGTGTCGCGGTCAGCGCAAGCCCGGAAAAAGGGCATGCCGGTGGCACATATCCGGACGTGCGTCGCTGACGGCGGACGCGTGCCGCACCGGGACCCGACTGCTCGAAAGTCCCGGCGTTCGACCCACTGGTGTCGAGCGCCGCGACCCACTCAGCCGGACGGCCAGAGGCCTCAGGCAGAGACCTCAGACAGCGGTGACGTTGACCGGTACGGACGCGATCACGTCCGGGTGCAGCTCGACGGTGACCGTATGGGCGCCGACCGTCTTGATATGCCCCGGCAGTTGGATGCGCTTGCGATCGATCAGCGGGCCGCCGGCGTGCTTCACTGCGGTCGCCACGTCGTTCGCGGTGACCGAGCCGAACAGCTTGCCGCCGTCGCCGGCCCGGGCGCCCAGCGTCACGTTGAGCCGCTCGAGCTCGGCCTTGATCTCGCGGGCGTGGCCGAGGTCGCGGATCTCGCGGGCGTCGCGGGCACGCCTGATCTGCGAGATCTGCTTCTCAGCGCCCTTGGTCCAGGTGATCGCCGCACCGCGGGGCACCAGGAAGTTGCGCCCGTACCCGTCGGCGACTTCGACGATGTCGCCGGCCAGGCCGAGGCCGGCCACCTCTCGGGTCAAGATCAGCTTCATAGCGTCACCTGGCCGTGGACGTGTAGGGCAGCAGTGCCATCTCGCGAGCGTTCTTGATCGCCTTGGCGATCTCGCGCTGCTGCTGCGAGCTGACACCGGTGACGCGCCGCGCGCGGATCTTGCCGCGGTCGGAGATGAACTTGCGCAACAGCGCGGTGTCCTTGTAGTCGATGTAGTCGATCTTCGCCGCGGTAAGCGGATTCTGCTTCTTCTTGGGCTTGCGAATCGGTGGTTTCGGCATCGTGATGCTCCGTATGTGTCCGTGAATTGCGTTGAGTTAGAAAGGTGGTTCGTCGGTGCTGCCGGCGACTGGGGCTGAACCCCACGGGTCCTCGGCTTGCTGGCCGCCGGATCCGCCGCCCGTCCCGCCGCCGCTTGATCCGAACCCGCCGCCCGTCGACGATCCGCGCTGCGTGCGGTTGACCTTGGCGGTCGCGTAACGAAGAGACGGTCCGATCTCGTCGACGTCGAGTTCGATAACGGTGCGCTTCTCGCCCTCACGGGTCTCGAAGCTGCGCTGCTTGAGCCGACCGGACGCGACGACCCGCATGCCGCGCTGCAGCGACTCCGCGACGTTCTCAGCAGCCTGCCGCCAGATCGAGCAGCGTAGGAACAGCGCCTCGCCGTCCTTCCATTCGTTGCTGTTGCGATCGAACGTGCGTGGCGTGGACGCGATCGTGAAGCTCGCGACTGCCGCGCCCGACGGGGTGAATCGCAGCTCGGGGTCGGCGGTGAGGTTGCCGACAACAGTGATGACGGTTTCGCCTGCCATATCGCTCCCCTACCGTGCGTCCGGGCGCAGGACCTTGGTCCGCAGCACCGACTCGTTGAGGTTCAGCTGACGGTCGAGCTCGAGCACACTCGCCGGCTCGGCCTGCAGGTCGATGACCGCGTAGATGCCGTCGGTGTTCTTGTTGATCTCGAAGGCGAGGCGGCGCTTGCCCCAGATGTCGACCTTCTCGACCGTTCCGCCGTCCTTCTTCACCACGCTCAGAAACGCGTCGAGGGACGGGGCAATCGTGCGCTCCTCGAGATTCGGGTCGAGGATCACCATGACTTCGTAATGGCGCATGACAGTGCCATGCCTCCTATGGGCTCAGTCGGCCGCGGACGTTCCGCGGCAGGAGGGCACTCCCGGTTCGGGAGCAGCAAACCGTGCAAGGTTACCTGCCGGGCCTGGCAAAACAGAAATCCGGGGGCACGTTCGGGCGTGCCCCCGGATCGGAGTCAGAACAGGTCAGGCGACGTTTCGGCGCAGCAGGTACAGCCGCGCGTACGTGGCGGTGACCAGTGAGAGGGCGATGATCGCCAGGATCGAGAGCAGCACCGGCATCTGACCGGCCGGCGCCTTGTTCGCAGCGAGGTTGATCGGCTGGCCGGCAGTCGTCGCCGGGTTGCCCTTCGCGGCCGGTCCGGCCAAGGCCTGCCCGCTGGCACCGTTGCGCGCGACGCCGTTCGCGAGGTCGCCGATCAACGCCTGGTTCACTGCCTCTGCGCGCCCGTCGCCACCGTACCCATGCGGCACCACGCGGTCCTGGACGGACTGACCTGGCTGGTGGTAGTCCAGTCCGGTGCCGGACCCCCCGCTCGGCTGGCTCGGCGCAGGTGTCGGCGACGAGCCGGCACCGCCGGTTGTGATCGTCGGCAGAGTCGCGCCGGGTTCGCCGACGGCCGGCAGCTGCACACCGCCGACGTTGGGTGCCGCGCTCACCGCGGGAAGCTGGACCGAGATGCCGCCGGCCGGCGGGTCGGTCGCGGCGACGACCTTGCCCACCCACTGGTTGGACGAGTTCAGCGCTATGCCCGCGTCCTTGAGCTGGTTGCCGTCGAGCTTGATCTGGGTGAGCGTGCACCCGCCGAGAAGTGGAACGGCGGTCACCGAGTAGGCCGACCAGCTGAAGCTGTACGTACCGGCCGTCGGGAACGAGACCTTGAGGTCGCTCTTGCCGCCGCACGCGCCGAGCTTCACGTCGCGCTTGCCGCCGGGGAAGGTCGCGGGCAGGTGCATGACCACCTGGTAGCCGATGACGTCATTCAGCAGGCCGCCGATCAGGTCACCGATCGAGACGCCGAGGGCGTCGAGTCCTTCCGTGGGAACAGTCGCCGACTTGAAGTCGACGGCGTCGCCGGGATGGATGCCGACGACGCTGCCGCCGGTGGGCGACGTCTGCGTCACGACGCCGGAGAACGCGAGCTGGGCGTTGACGGTGGTCGACGCTCCGGCGGGACGGGCGATGATGACAACAGCGACGGCCACGCCGATCCCGACGGCTGCGGCGAGCCATCTAGTCGCGCGCGGTGGACGTCCGATGCGCATGCAACACTCCCGGTTCTAAACTGCTGACGCTCGGTTAACGAGCATGCCTGGTCTCGGTAACGAATGCATTCTTCGCAAAGTAGCTCGTCACAGTATGTCCGACCTGGTCGAGAAGTCACTACTCAGGGGTAGGTGTGTCGGCCGCGAAGCGTACCGCCGTGCCGAGACTGTGTCACAGGGGCGTCGTAGCCTCGAGTTCATGCCGTTGATCGGAGCTCATGTCGATTCCGCCGATCCGCTACCGGCCGCGCTGGGCGTCGGGGCAGAGGTCGCACAGTTCTTCCTCGCCGACCCGCAGGGCTGGAAGGCGCCGGCCGAGCATGCCCACGCGTCGGCGATCAAGAGCAGCGATCTCGCGATCTACATCCACGCGCCGTACGTGCTCAATGTGGCGACCCTGAACAACCGGATCCGGATCCCCAGCCGCAAGCTGCTCGGCCAGCACGCGGCAGCGGCGGCGGCGATCGGCGCGAAGGGGCTCATCGTCCACGGCGGGCACCTCAACGCCAAGGACGATCCCGAGGTCGGGTTCGACAACTGGCGCAAGACGTTCTCGCGCGCTGCCGACGACGGTGGCTTCGGGCTACCCGTCCTGATCGAGAACACGGCCGGTGGCAACAACGCGATGGTTCGCCGGTTCGACCGCCTGGCACGGTTGTGGGACGCGATCGGCGAGTACGGCCCGGGCTTCGTGCTCGACACCTGCCACGCGCACGCCGCAGGTGAGGAACTCGACGGCATCGTCGAGCGCGTGCGAGCCATCACCGGGCGGGTCGACCTCGTCCACGCGAACAACAGCCGCGACGCGTTCGACTCGGGAGCCGACCGGCACGCGAACCTCGCGAGCGGCCAGATCGACCCCGAGGTGATCGCCGCCATCGCGCGAGCCGCGGGCAGCGACGTCATCGTCGAAACGCCACGCGAGGGTCAGGCCGACGACATCGAGTTCCTGCGCAAGGC
>Ga0137376_10000143_pt1 | contig 26274 bp, 28 predicted proteins | sample SagtaG_23_FD_104814 | JGI IMG/M metagenome (GOLD analysis project Ga0137376, IMG submission 104814) | Vadose zone soil microbial communities from Sagehorn Ranch, Mendocino, California, USA - Sage2_L_20_16 metaG | ecosystem: Environmental > Terrestrial > Soil > Vadose zone | place: USA...
ATGAGCGGATCAGTGTTGGGCGTGAAGAAGGTTTTTCCGAGATCGCGAGTTTGGTTGTAATAGGTGGCGCGAAATCCGGCGCGCGGCACAATGCTGAGCCAGCCGAAATACGTATTTGGATAAAGGAGTTGATGGAAGGAATCGACTCGCCACGTCCCGTAATCTTCGAAACCGGAATTGCTGGCGAAATTTCGGTGCAGATCCGCAATTCCGGTCTCACCTTGATAGAAAATCGGGCTATCGAAAATCGGCGTCCGTTTCACGTCGAGCACCACTTCGGGCAGGCGCTCGGTTGTTTCGAAGAAACTATTGGCCTGGAAACGGGTGATGGCGGTCAGCGTATAAATGGGATCAGTTTTGGTAATCGCAATAACATTGTCCGGCTGTGGATTAATCCGGAACTCGCCCTGGTAAAAATCCTGCATGACGAAGGCGTCGCTTAATTTCGTGATATCAACGATCCCATAGATGTCTTTGGTGAAATTCGTCTGATCCTCAATGCTGACGCGGTAACGGCTCGTCGGAACCGCCCCTCGGGGGAGGCTGGTGCGATTGATCTCGGGATTTTGGTCCTGGATGAAATAAGTCGTGAGTTTGGCGTAACTGCTGTCGTCTTTGCCGTAATTGACTTCTGATTCGAAGCCAATAGCTGGGCCACGCCGGGTTCGGTAATCCAATCGAACCCGCCCTTTGATTTTATCCGTGATGGGAAAGGTGACCTGCCCGAGCAGGGATGGCCCCCAGGAGCTGAGATAGGCGGGCGAAATTGTGAAACTGAAGGCGTCGTTCAGCGATTGATACAAATAGGGCCACCAAAACACCGGCACTTTGCCAACGTAAAAGGTCACATTCTGAAAAATGACCCGATCGTTTTCGTAAACCCGAACCGTGTGAGCGCGAAAGTGAAAGTCCGGATTACTTGAATCGTCGGTCGTAAAATATCCGTTATTGACCAGATAATGGCCATCGGAAAAGGCCTGCAGTTTTTGTCCCCTTAGGAAATATGGATCGGAACTAGTGTGCAAAGTTTCGGCATGAATCTCCTTGGTATCGACGTTGTAAACGCCGCGTTCGGCGATGTAGAGGGTGGATTCGCGATAAATCCGCACATGACCTTCCGCGAACACTTCATGCGTTTTGGAGTTGTAGCGCGCCGAGTCGGCGTATATGTCGGTATCGCCGGTATGAATCGCGACATTGCCGTGTGCGATGGCGATCCCATCTTCGTACCGCGTCTCGCCACTGGAAGTAATTTCGATCGGTTGATTTTCCGGCGTTTCGAAGCCGACTGCGCCAGCCCGTTTGGCAGCAAGAAGGAGAAGAAAAAGAATCGCTGCCCGCGTTCGCATGGCGCGCCGCAAGGTATCGCACGCCAAAGTGGTTGCAAAGGCAAAAGGGGTAATCACGAGAGCGCTGACCGGTATTTCTCACGGTCGGAGCACAACGCAAGCCCCCCGATTTGCTGATTCACTCCACAGGCCAGAACGATCGCGCCTGATCCGCGAACCGGCTCGACTGATCCGGGCAAGCGGCCCGTTCGCAATCCTTGTACGGCAGCGATCACCTGCCACAGAACCGATGCTCCGATGCTGTCACCCAATGCCAGTTTTGGATAATATGCGCGCACATTCTCGCCGAGGGCCCGTCTCTCAGCTGCGCCAACAAACGTGCCGTTGGCGCTTCCAATACAGAATGAGGCACCTTTAAGGCCGAGACGTTCGAGTGTCCGCCGCAGTTTTGCGGACGCTTCCGCGCGTCGGAAAAAATTTGAGCCGGCATCGATTTTCTTAACTTCACAGCCGCTATCATTCCGGCTCAATAGAACTGCTCCGGCTCCCTCGCTCACGATCATTCCGCGTCCATTTTCCGGCGAGCGCGAGTTACGCAGCAAACGCCATTGCCGATAAGCTTCGCAAACAAGCGGATCAATTTCTTCCGCCGCGACAACGAGACACGTATCAACCTGCCCCGAAGCAAGCAAATCATCGGCCAATTTCAGTGCAAGAACACCGACTGCGCCGTCTCCGACAACGGTATAGGATATGCCACAGATTCCGAGAATCGCAGCCAAATGACTCGCAGGCGCGTTGAAGACAGTTTCCGGGAAAAGGAGAGGGCTCGCGGACTGCGCGCCAGCCTTAACAATCTCACTGTAGAAGCGACGAGTGTAAATGACGCCTCCGTTTGAAATTGCGAAAACGAGCGCGCTCCGTTCGAGATTCGGAGCGACTTCGGCATCAGCGATTGCGCCAAGCCCGGCAGCAGCTGCGAAACGAGAAATGGCGCTGGCGCGACGCAGACGCGGATGCGGCGGCAGGTTTTTGGTGGCGTGGTCTGGCACACGATGCACGAGGTAGCTCGCGGCGTTGTGTTCGCTTTGCAGTTTCTCCAGTGGCGGACGCTCACCCGCGAGCAAACGCTGCCAAACTGAATCGACGCCGCTTCCAAGCGGAGTCACCCAACTCAGGCCGGCAATCCACGAACTCACATTTTGCGCAAAACGATACTCGCGTTCGTGCCCCCGAATCCGAACGAATTTGAGAGCACACAATCGAATTCCGCTTGCCTGGCTTGATTGGCAATAATGTTCAGTCGCAATTCGGGATCGCGGTCGCGAAAATTGATATTCGGAGGCAGGAGTTGGTGTTGAAGCGCGAGCAAACTAACAATCGCTTCGATCGCACCAGCCGCGCCCAGCGAGTGCCCCATCATGCCTTTGGTCGAGCTGATCGGAACGTCGTCAAACATTTGTTCGATCGCCTTGCCTTCGGCCGCATCGTTAAAAACGGTAGCGGTTCCATGGGCGTTAACGTACCCAATCCCGCCCGAAGTTAAGTCTGCCCCGGCCAGCGCTTGCTCCATGGCACGACGCGGACCACTCCCGTCCGGATTTGGTTGAGTCAGATGGTGATTGTCTGTGGAAATTCCGTAGCCAACAATCTCGGCGAGGATTTCGGCGCCGCGTCTTTGTGCTGATTCAAGCTCTTCCAGCGCGAGCAGGGCCGCCCCTTCGCCGAGAACCATGCCGGAGCGTTTGGCGTCAAAAGGGCGGCATTTCTCGGGAGTCGACGCCTGCAAAGAATCGAAGCCGACGAAAACGAGTTCGGACAGGGCATCATATCCGCCGGCGAGAACGCGTTGATATTGACCGGCGCGAATAGTGGAAAACGCGTGGCCGATCGCATTGGTGCCGGAGGCGCAGGCATTCGCGATGACCTGGACGGGAGCATCGATGTGAAATTTCTCCAAGGCATCAACGATCTGTTTTTGCGGCGGATAATTCGCGATTAACGCCGCGGAGCAGCCACCGTTTCCAAGGGTGCGATAAAAGCGCTCTCCGAATGTCATGCCACCACTCGTTGTCCCGACGATAACTATTTCCGGTTTGAAAGCGTCCGTTTGCGACCACACCTCGTCCAGTGCCGCAATGACCATGTGGGAAGCACGGTGAAGACGCCGATCGCGTCGGCTGCGATTCATTCCCTCGAGTAGCCTCGAATCGGAAATTTGCCCCGCCGTTTTGCAGCGCGTTTTGTCGACTGAAAACGCTGTTACCGGCGTGACGCAATCAGTTCCCTTACGCAAGGATTGGAGTGTTTCCCCCAGTCCGAATCCGAGCGGACTCACCACTCCGGCGCCGACAATTGCGACGCGGCGCGCGATTTTAGGTGGAGGATTCATTATGGAATTTAGGACGACAAAAGCGTTCTGTTTATTGTTGCGTTTCTACCAGAAAGCACCTACTAAGGCCGCAAGAAAACGATGGCTCGGGCAGTTGGTGAATTGTCAGTTGAGTTTATTCAGTGGCGATTTGAAATCCGATTACCGGGAACAGTGACCTGGCAGCGTTTTCCAGAATAAACTCAGATGGGAACCAAGTTATACGTTGGGAATCTTTCGTTTAATACGACGGAAACCGACCTGCAGGACCTCTTCGCACAGGCAGGAGCCGTGCAAGATGTCATGCTTATGCAGGATAAATTCACAGGCAAGTCGCGCGGTTTTGCTTTTGTGACAATGACGTCCGAACAGGACGCACAGAATGCCATTACTCAGTTCAATGGCAAGACAGTTGAGGGACGTGCCCTCACGGTCAACGAAGCACGTCCGCGCGAAGCTCGCCCGCCAGGCGGTGGCGGTGGCGGTGGGGGAGGCTACGGCGGACGCGGCGGTGGTGGCTACGGACGCGGCGGTGGTGGAGGCGGCGGTGGCGGTTATAGCCGCGGCGATCGCGGTTCACGCTAGGCGCGGAATCGATAACTCTTATCAAAATGTCGGCGCCTCGAGACTCTGCATTAAAATTTTCGTTTCGAACGAAATTGCACAGGATGAAGCGACTACAGCGCGGGCATCATCCGATGTACTGTTAAAGACGCAAACCGAGGAGGCGCTATGCCAGACGAATCCACCGAAAATTCTCAGCCGAGGAAGGAGCAACCAAGCGAAAACATCACGATTCCGCCAATTTCTAAGCCCGCAGTGGGCGCCGCTACGGGCGCCGTTATTGGAAGCGTAGCCGGGCCAATCGGGGCAGTGGTGGGTGGTGCAGTTGGTGCGCTCGCCGGAAAGGCGGTCGCGACAGGCAAACCGATTTCCACGACCGCGCGGGAGGCAGTTGGAATACCTAGCGCCAGGAGAACGAAACCTCGCAGCAAATCTTCTTCGCCTAGGAAACGTTCGAGAGCCAAGCGAGCGGGTAGCGCGGGTCGTGCTAAGAAATCGCGGCCAGGGGCGGCCGCCAAACGTTCGCGTACCAGCAGACGTGTCAAACGCGGCGCCACTTCCCGGCGCGCAAGCCGTGGATCAGCTGGAAGAACTCGTCGTGTGCAGGCGGCGCGACGCAAATCCGGCGCTTCGCGGAAGCGAGCTGCAGCATCGAAAGCACGTCGTGGCGTCGCCAAACGCGGCGGAGCAAAGTCACGTTCGCGTTCCGCCAAACGCGGATCGAAACGACGCCGGTAACAAAGAATCTGGGCAGGGCTGGATTCGAACCAGCGAAGGCGTAAAGCCAGCAGATTTACAGTCTGCCCCGTTTGGCCACTCCGGAACCTACCCTGGGCGAGCGTTGGCCCGAACGCTTCGGGGTTGATATAGGCTTGGGGGCGAACCGTCGCAAGTGCCGCGCCTTAGCGAGCGTAGAAATCCGCGATTTTTTCAACGACGAAGCGCTGCGCTGTGGATGACAATTCCGGGTAGATTGGCAGGGCCAGTGTCTCGCTGGTGGCGCGTTCTGTTGCTGGAAAATCGCCCCTTTTGTAGCCTAGATAGTCAAAACATTTCTGCTCGTGCAAACCGACCGGATAATAAATGGCCGAGCCAATCTCGTTTTGCCGCAAATGTTCACGCAAGGCGTTCCGATTTGGAGCGCGGATAACGTATTGATGGTAGATATGGGCGTTCCTGAGGTCGCGGTCATTGAAGGGATCAGACGGCAACTCAATTTCCCCCAATAAGCCAGCGCGCCTGAATTCCGCTCGATAACCGTCGGCGACGGCGCGGCGTCTCGCCGACCATTCGTCCAGATGCGCGAGCTTCACCGAGAGGATCGCCGCCTGAATTTCATCGAGCCGAAAGTTTCCCCCGATCATCTGGTGGAAGTAATGCGGCTCCATTCCGTGATTCCGGCAAACACGAAGTCGGTGTGCGAGCGTTTCATCGTTTGTCACGATCAACCCGGCGTCACCGGCAGCGCCGAGATTTTTTGATGGATAAAAGCTGAAGAATCCTGCGAGTCCAATCGTGCCGGCTTGCTGGCCACCGGACTGGCTCGGGTATTCGGCACCAATTGCTTGGGCTCCGTCCTCAATAACGGGCAGGCGATAGGTTTCTGCCAGGGTGCGAATCTCATCCATTTGGCAGCACAACCCGAAGAGATGGACCGGCATGATCGCGCGGATTTTCTTGCTCTGGTAGGTCGTATCGACGGAAGTGCGCGCGCATTTCAATCGTAGAAACTCCTCGAGGGCGCGGGGCGAGAGATTAAAAGTCTCTGGATCGATGTCGACAAAGAGAGGTGTCGCGCCCACACGTGCGATGCAGCCGGCGGTGGCGAAGAAGCTGTAAGGAGTTGTTACCACCGCGTCGCCTCTGCCGATGCCGAGGGCCATCAGTATGGCAAGCAATGCGTCGGTGCCCGAGGAGACACCAATGGCAAATTGTACGCCCGTATAACGGCAGATCGTGTGCTCAAATTCTTCGACTTTAGGCCCGAGAATAAATTGGCCCGAGCGCAGAACGTCGTCGATTTGCTCGCGAATGGGTGCAGCCAGGGGGCGATGCTGTTCGGCCAAGTCGAGAAGCGGAACCCGCATCGGCGCAGGACGGCAGCTTCGTTTTGCCGTTCAAGCGTGTGCACACAGCGTTGACCCTGGACGGCGCGTGCGTTACCGTCGCCCGATGTCTCTCTTACGCGGGCTGTTCTGGCTCGTTCTTTTCGTATTCTTCACTTTCTGTTTTATTGTCCTTTTCGAATACGGCACTCACGATTTCACCACCGGTTTTAAGAAGGAAGCCGAGCGGGTGAAGGAATTTGTCGTGCAGGCCACAAACAAGCCGAGTGCCGATAAATCGCCAGGCGAAAAGAAGAAATAGGGCAGCCGCCCCTTATCTGACAAACTCGATGGCGAAATCGCGATCGATGTAGCCAGCAGCGCACGCCTCGCCGAGAAACCGCTGGATTGCTTGGCGGCCGGTCTCGCCATAGTCACGAGTGTAATCATTAACGTACATGCCGATGAATTTGGACGCGAGCACGCTATCCATGTTCCGCGCGTAAGGCATTGAGTGCTCTACCGCCTCGGCACGATGGGCAAGCCCGAACTCGATGCTTGCCCGCACAATTGTCAGGAGATCGCGCTGAATCTCAGGAGGAATGTCTTTGCGTAGAACATTCCCGCCCAGTGGCAACGGCAGGCCGGTTCGCGTCTTCCACCACTCGCCCAGATCGAGGATTTTCCGAAACCCAGCGTCCGCATAAGTAAGTTGGCCTTCGTGAATAAGTAGACCGGCGTCGGCCTGGCCGATTTTCACCGTTTCGAAGATCCGATCAAAGGGTACAACAACGTGTTTGAAACTCCCGAGATATAGTTGAAGGGCAAGAAACGCGCTCGTCAATTTCCCCGGGACGGCGATCGTCTTGTCACGCAGGAAATCGGACGACTCACTCGTTTCAGGGGTTTGATTTGTGACGATCAGCGGTCCGTAGCCATCGCCCATACTCGCGCCGCAGGGAAGCAATGCATATTTGTCCGTCACGGAGGCGTAGGCATGAATCGAGATGGCTGAGATGTGCAGCTCACCCCGGAGGGCGCGCTCATTCAGCGTCTGAATGTCCTCTAGCTGATGCTCGAATTTGTAACCGCGAAGATTGATTTTCTTCGCTGCCATCGCGTAAAACATGAACGCGTCGTCAGGGTCGGGAGAATGGCCGAGACTAAAAATAGTGTCGCGCCCTACAGTGCCGGGTGATCTCGAGTTGTCCTGCGATTTCATCAGAACTGTGCTTGCCATTTGCGTTGCCCGTGCCCTTTCGATAACCTCAGCGCGATGGCAAAATCCGCCCTCGGCAAAGGTCTTGGCGCGCTCATTGCCGTACGTCCGCCTGCGCCATCGCTGCAAGTCGAGTCTGAGGATTCGGAGAAAATTCGCCAGATCAACATCGACAGTATTACGCCGAGTCCTCTCCAGCCGCGAAAGGAATTTCCAGCCGCCTCACTCCAAGAGTTAGTCGAATCCATCCGGCAGCACGGAATTATTCAGCCTCTGGTCGTTCGGGCAGTGAATGGACGGCACGAGCTCATCGCGGGCGAACGCCGTTGGCGCGCTGCCCAGCAGCTCGGGCTCACTCAGGTGCCGGTGATCGTGCGTACCGCGAGCAATCGCGAAGTCCTCGAGCTCTCTCTCATAGAAAATTTGCAGCGGGCTGATCTCAGTCCGATCGAGGAGGCACAGGGTTATGCCCGCCTGGCCGGCGAGTTCGGCCTGCGACAGGAGGATATCGCTGAAAAGGTTGGCCGTAGCCGCGCCGCCGTCGCCAATGCAATGCGCTTGCTGGATCTAAATGCGCAAGTGCAAACATGGTTGACCCAAAATCTGCTCTCGGTTGGTCATGCCAAGGTCTTGCTTGCCTTAAAATCGCAGGAAGAACAGCTCGCTGTCGCCGAAACAATCCTGCGACGAAGCGCGACCGTCCGTGCAACCGAGCGGCTCGTGGCCCGGCAGCTGGGAGCGTTAAGTCCGCGGAGGCGCCGTCGTCTACAGTCTCTTTCGGTCAATGCTGCGTTCTCTGACCATCTGCAGTCGCGGTTGCAGGAACATTTCGGTACGCGGGTGATTTTGCATCACGGCGAAAAGCACGGTCGTATCGAAATCGAATATTACGGGACCGACGATTTGCAGCGGATCATGCAGGTGATCGGCTTAGCTCCGGACGAGTGAACCGCGGACTGCGCAGGTCGGACATCTCTTGCCGGGCATTTCTTTTCGTTGCTCTGTTTGCTGTGAGTGAGGTGCGATGCGCAAGCGCAGAATCAATTTGGGAAGAATTTTCTGGTGAAAACGCCTTTACGCATGCAAAAAGGCTCGTTGAGCTAGGGCCGCGCCCGGCCGGCTCGGCAGCGCTGGAGAAGTCGCGCGCCTATATTACCGAACAACTAAAATCCTTCGGCTGGAATGTTAGCCGGCAAACGTTCTCCGCGAAAACACCGCGCGGCGTTATGACATTCGCAAATCTAATCGCGACCTTTCGCTCGCCCGATCGCAGGGTCTCGCCGTCGTTCCTGCTTTGCTCCCATTATGATACCAAGACATTCGATACCATCTCGTTTGTCGGTGCCAATGATGGCGGGTCGAGTACCGGCCTGCTCATTGAAATGGCACGGGTGTTGGCTACGCAACCGACCCAGGCGGCGAAGACTGAGCTCGTCTTTTTCGATGGTGAAGAAGCGTTCGAGAATTTTACCGAAACGGACGGCCTTTACGGCAGCCGGCATTTTGCCGGCGAGCTGCGTGATTCCAAACAAGTAAAGTGGTTCCGCGGCGGGATGCTTTTTGACATGGTAGGTGATAAATCGCTGACGGTGACGCTACCGCCGGAATCGCCGGCGAACCTGGCCAGCAGCGTCTTCGCCGCAGCTGACGCACTTAGAGTCCGCGAGCATTTCACTTATTTTGATCGCGATATTACCGATGACCATACCCCGCTCAATGCCATTGGCATTCCGGTGATTGATATTATTGATTTCGATTTTCCAGCGTGGCATACGGCCGGCGACACACTTGATCAAATCAGCGCTGACAGCCTGCGAATCGTTGGCCAGGTTGCCCTTTATGCTCTGGCTCACTCGGAATTAAAATGAAGTGAGCTGTGGCTGTTATCAGCACCGGAGCGGGAGTCTCCCGGAATTGATCGAGGCCAAGCGTCGTGGCATGCAAGATGTTGTTGCCCGCCTCAGCCATAGTGAAGATTTTGCGCAGCTGGCATCTGCCGCGTCGGAAGATGAAGCCACGAAAAATCGGGGTGGCGATCTTGGATTCTTTTCGGCTGATCGCACGCCGCCGGAGTTTTTTCTGGCGGTGGGAGAAGTTATCGGCGAATTCATCGCCCGCATTTGTACAATCGCATCTTGGATTTCATGCTGTCCAAGTAGTGGAAGTTCGTCCGACCCGCGTCATGATATTCGGTGAGGCGCTGCCAGAAATAAAGCGGTGATCGCGGCAAAGAAGCGAACCGAGGCGATCCATGAACTTCGCAGGCAGCTTGCGCAGCGCTTCCGGTTTGTTCCCAGTCGAATGTAAGAAGTTGGAATTGCGCGATTGCCAGTTTGAACGCAGGCTGAAGCAGAACTTTAACTGCATTTAGATGACGCGACCCTTTCGTAAGAATGTTGGCGTGATTGGGCTCGGTATTATCGGCCGGCGTATTGCCGGGCACTTGCGTCGTCAAGGGCTGTCCGTTTTTGTTTGGAATCGCACTCCGCGATCAGTGCCGAACTTCGTTGGCTCACCTGCCGAGCTGACGCAGACCTGTAACTACCTGCAAATATTTGTCTCGGACGATGATGCCCTGATGAGGGTGATCCAGCTGATTTCGCCAGCTCTGACGGCCAGTCATGTCGTAATCGCGCATCCTACCGTTTCGCCGGATACGATGCGGGAAGCGGCGTCGCTGGTGGAAAGGCGCGGAGCGCGGCTGGTCGAGGCGCCTTTCACAGGTAGTAAACTGGGGGCGGAAAAGGGGCAGCTCGTTTATTACGTTGCTGGTGAGGAAAGCGCGGTTGCTGCAGTACGGCCCCTCTTGCAGGCCAGCAGCACAGCGATCGTTGATATCGGTGAAATCGGCCAGGCGAGTATCATCAAAGTTGCGACCAATATGGTGACGGCCGCGAGTGTCCAGGCCGCCGCCGAGGCAATGGCTCTGGTCCATTACTCGGGTATCGACCTGGAGAAATTTGCAGAGGCGTTGAAGCACAACGCGAGTTACTCCGCCACGCTCGAAGCAAAAATTCCACGCATTATGAATGCCGATTTCGAGCCGCATTTTTCGGTAAAGCACATGCTCAAAGATATGCAGATCGCCAATCGGCTGGGACGCGGATTTGATCTCGATCTCACTGTGGCGGGAGCGACACGCGATCGTTTGCTCGACGAGGCCCGTCAAGGGCGCGGCGACGAGGATTATTCCGCGATTGCGCGGCGCTTTTTGCCCTTCGTCGAGAATACGGGCGCTCCAGACATCCAGCCGGACTTATTTTCGCAACCGACTCCGCCACCGGAGCAAGTAGTGCCTCATGAAGAACCGGAATTTGTGGAGCAGCAGTTAGCCGAAATTTCAGCCACTTACTCGATGGAAACGTTGCCCGAGCCGATGGAAGAAGCGCCGCAAACCTCTGAACCCGAAGCGGAGGCCGTTCCAGACGAGCCTGTCAATTACGTCCCGAACTCCATTGAAGCTCCTTTGGAGCCTGCCGCAGAGGCGACTGTGCCGACTGGCGCCGAACCAGAAATGCAGGAGACGGAGGAGTCCCGCGGATTTTTTAGGCGTTTGCTGCGTCGGACAACGGATTACTGACCGTCCGCAGGCTGCCAACGGCAACGAAAATGGCGACGCGTTTTTGCGATCTCTCCTCCAGTACAAAATTACGGATTGTTGGCGCAGATCGGGTCCGATTTCTCAACGGGCAAACGACTAACGATGTCCGGCACGCGAATGCGAGATCGACTCAGGAATCATGCGTTCTCAACGCCAAAGGTCAGCTCGATGCCCACCTTTTCCTGTTTGCGACCACAGATGCGATTTGGATCAGTGCCGATGCTGAGTTGCGCGAGCAACTTCCCGCCCGTCTCGAGCGATATGTGATTGCCGACGATGTCATGATTGACGATGTCACTGATGATTTCGCTCTTTTTCATTTCCTTTCGGCACCTTTGCCCGAAGTGGTCGGAGCAGAGTTTGGGTTAAAGTCTCACCGGCTAACGAATGATGGATGGGACTTTTGGTTCAGAACCACAGAGAGAGAAAAACTCCTAAGCGCGCTCGCGGCCGTCTATGAACCGATCGGCCTGGACGAGTGGAAAATTTTGCGGGTGGAGAATGGAATTCCGCAGTGGGGGCGAGAATTGACATCGAAGATCATTCCGCCGGAAGTAAACCTTGAGCGGCGTGCCATTGACTACGAGAAGGGCTGTTACATCGGCCAGGAAGTGATTTCGCGCATGAAAATGAGCGGCCAGGCGCGGCAGCGGCTCTGCGGCCTCATCTCCGAGCAAAAAGAGGAACTAAGTTCTGGCATGAGCCTGGCCGCGGGCGGAAAGGTCGTCGGTCAAATCACAAGCGCGGTCTTTTCCAAGCGCCTAAAGGCGCCGATTGCGTTGGCCCTGATTAAGCGCGGATTTAATGAACCGGGAACAAAGTTGGTGGGCGCGGCCGATGGACGAAAGATGAATGTCAATGTCGTCTCGCTCCCGTTCCCGGCCGCGGAGCAAATTTGACCAGATTGCTTCGCCGCCGGTAATTCTCGCCCGTCCAAGCGCATCGATGGCCAATGTCACCCTCAGTCACGTTTATAAAAATTATCCCTCGGAAAAAGGCCGGGATATTCCCGCAGTCGAGGATGTCAGTCTCGAAGTAGCCGACCGAGAATTTCTGGTGCTTGTCGGACCGTCCGGGTGCGGGAAGTCGACGACATTGCGTATGATCGCCGGCCTGGAAGAAATTTCGCGAGGCGACATTTTCATCGGCGATCGCCGTGTCAACGATCTGGCCCCGAAGGACCGGGATATCGCCATGGTTTTTCAAAACTACGCTCTCTATCCACATATGACTGCTTACGACAACATCGCCTTTGGTTTGAAACTGCGCCGATATCCAAAGTTAGAGATAAAGAAACGGGTCATGGATGCCGCGAACGTCCTCGGAATCGAGGAGCTACTGGATCGGAAGCCGAAAGCGCTTTCTGGCGGACAGCGGCAAAGGGTGGCAGTCGGGCGCGCCATCGTGCGGCAGCCCAAAGTTTTTCTTTTCGATGAACCCCTGTCGAATCTCGACGCCAAGATGCGTGTGCAAATGCGCACGGAAATCGCAAAGCTGCATCAACGTTTGCAAGCCACGATGATTTACGTGACCCATGATCAGGTCGAAGCGATGACCATGGGAGATCGCATCGTCGTGATGAACCACGGCAGGGTGCAGCAGAATGATACGCCGCTGAAACTCTACCGCGAACCAGCTAATCTCTTCGTAGCCGGCTTTCTCGGCAGTCCGCCGATGAATATTATTCGCGGAACACTCAAGCTGGAGCGGGACGCGCTGGCCTTTCGCGAGGCGGACGGAGGTACCATCGAAGCAAAATTTTCCTCGCACCTTCACCCAGACGCGCAAGTCCTGCTCAACCGCCCCGTTCTCTTTGGCATTCGCCCGGAAGATATCGAGCTGGCCCAAATTTGCCGATTCACCGAGGCGGCGAATTTTCCGGCAATTGTTGATATTGTTGAACCGATGGGCGCGGAAACGAACCTGTATTTACAAACGGGGGCGCATACCATTGTCTGTCGCAGCCAGCAAAGTTTGGATCATCGGGACGCCGGGCGCCGGCAACAATTTGCGCTAAACCTGACGAAGGCTCATTTTTTCGACCCCGAGAGCACAAATCGCCTTGCCTGAGGAGGATAATGAAGGGCTAGCGAAGGATTTTCTGCGATTTTGATTTGCTTTTGCCCTCGCTCCCCGTCATTAAACTGCGTAATAAGTAGGCCCCGCTCATGAATCAACGTTTGCTTGCAGAAATCGGCCGGACTCAACGGCTTGAAATTTTGAATTCACTCAAACGCAGCCGCGGCATGTCCGTTAACCAACTCGTCGAAAAAATGAAGATGAGCTACATGGGCATCAAGCAACACTGCCTCACTCTCCAACGAGACGGCTATCTCGACACCTGGCGGCGACCGCAAAGGATGGGACGGCCGGAAATGGTTTATCGTTTGACGCGTCGGGCGCATGACCTTTTCCAAGCCGATAGCAACCGTTTTACGATCGATCTTCTGCAATCCATTCAGGAAATTTATGGCCCAAATGCGCCGGAGAAGTTGCTCTACAGTTTGTACGAGAGGAAATGCGCCAGTCTCAAAGAAAAGGTGAAAGGTGCAACTGTTGCGGAACGCGCCAAAGTGCTGGCGAGAATTCGCGATAGCGAGAGTTACATGTCGCAGTTCACCACCGAGGACGAGGGCGGTCCGCAGATCATCGAATGCCATTCGCCCTTAATGAACGTGCTGGACAAGTATCCGATTATCGGTCGTCTCGAACAGGAAATGTTTGAGCAGTTGCTCGGCACGAAAGTGCGCCGAGAAGAGACGCGAAACTCGGGCCTATATGAGTGCGCGTTTTATTTCTCGCTCTGAGCTGGCGCTCGCCAGGACGGGGCGATTTGACCTTTCGCAGTCGCGGAAACCGGTTTGATTGAACGCCCATGCTTCGGGCGTTCCCGACCGCAGTCATTGAGAACTTGCAGCCGTTGGTCGACGGCGGGCGCTATCCGATTAAACGCGTTGTCGGCGAAGATATCGTTGTTGAAGCGGACATCTTTAAAGACGGCCATGATGTCGTAGCCGCCGTTTTGAAATGGCGAACGCTCGGTGAAGCGCGTTGGCACGAAACACCGATGAAGTTTGTCGATAACGATCGCTGGCGCGGCGTTTGCACTTTCTACGAAAATGCAACTTACGAATACACGGTGGAAGCATGGAGCGACACGTTCAGCGCCTGGCAGCATGAGTTTTCCACCAAATTCAAGGCCGGAGTCACTCCGCTCCGGAGTGAAGCGCTTGAGGGCGCCGCGCTGATCGAGCAGGCAGCCCGGCGCGCCGGCGATTCGGAGGATGCAGAGCGGCTGAATGAGATAGCGCGGACCGTGCGTAGCAGCGCGCCGGCCGAAGTAGACGCCCTTGCCCATACCGGTGAACTGGAAGTTCTGATGGCGACCTATCCCGATCGCTCCGCCGCCACCCAATGGGCTCCGCCTCCGCACGTGCTGGTCGATCGCGCCGAGGCGGGCACCGCTGCCTGGTACGAATTTTTCCCGCGCTCGGCCGAAGGCTGGGGAGATCGCGGTTCCAAATTGCGGGATTGCCTGCCGCGCATCGATGCCGCCAAGGCGATGGGTTTCAACGTGATCTATTTCCCGCCAATTCATCCGATCGGAAGAACTAACCGCAAAGGCCGCAACAACTCGATCGAATGCGAACCGGGGGATCCGGGAGTCCCTTATGCCACCGGGAATCGTTATCTCAACTTACCCAACGGCGGCGGCCACAAAGACATCGATCCATCGTTTGGTACACTCGAAGATTTTGATTGGCTGGAAGAGCAGGTGCGCCAGCGCGGAATGGAAATCGCACTCGATTTTGCGATCAATTGCTCGCCCGACCATCCCTACGTGGTAGAGCACCCAGAATGGTTTTACGCTCGGCCTGACGGCACGATTAAGTACGCGGAGAATCCGCCTAAGAAATACGAAGACATTTATCCGCTGAACTTCCGTTGCAAAAACTGGCCGGAGCTCTGGGCGGAAATGAAAAGCATCGTCCTGTTTTGGGCGCAGCGGGGCGTTCGTATTTTTCGGGTCGATAATCCCCACACCAAACCGGTCCCTTTTTGGGAATATTTACTGTCTGAAGTGCGAACTGAGTTTCCCGATGCCATCTTTTTGTCCGAGGCCTTTACCAAACCGAAAATGATGAAAGTTCTGGCGAAGGCCGGTTTCACCCAAAGCTACACCTATTTTACCTGGCGGAATTTCAAACAGGAGCTGATCGATTATTTCACCGAGCTGACGCAGACCGAGATGCGGGAATATTTTCGAGGAAATCTCTGGCCAAATACGCCCGACATTTTACCGCCCATTCTCCAGGTTGGTGGACGGCCTGCCTTCAAGATGCGGGCCGTCCTTGCCGCGACGCTTTCCAGTCTCTACGGCATCTATTCCGGTTTCGAATTATGCGAGAACGCCGCTATTCCAGGTCGTGAAGAGTACCTCGATTCAGAGAAGTACCAGTTCAAAGAACGCGATTGGGACGCGCCTGGAAACATCAAGGATTTTTTGACCCGGCTAAACAAAATCCGGCGGGAAAATCGCGCTCTGCATTTTTACGACAACCTGCGGTTCTACCATGCTGATAACGGCGCAATCCTTTTCTACGCTAAATGGACTCCAGCTCGCGATAACATCATCCTCGTGGTCGTGAATATCGATCCATTTCGCCGGCAACATTCGTTCATTGATGTGCCGCTTGACCAATTCGGCGAAATGGGGAGCGATCGCTACGAGGTTGATGATCTTTTAAACGAAGAACGATATGTCTGGCGCGGCCGCCAGAATTATGTCGAACTCGATCCGCTCGCGAAACCGGCGCACATTTTTCGCGTTCGTCGCCTGGAGTGATGCGCATCTTGCATCGCGCGGCTCGCTGATTATCGTAGCGGCTGCCTTCGGATGAAAAAACTTTTCTGGCTGCTTCTCGTGCCGGCCAGCGCCACCTTGCTTTTCGCGCAATCTCCCGCGCCGGTGGTGCCGGATCTACCGCGTGCTCAAACTGTCCTCGACGCCATGTTGAAGGCAGGACCGATCATGATTCCGTTGTTTCTTCTCTCGGTCATCTCGGTCATGCTGGTGATCGTCTATTTTATGACTATCCGGCGGGGTGCGATCGTCTCGCGGGGGTTTATGGCGACCGCGGACGCCCTTCTGCGCAAACGCGATTACCTCGGATTGCTTGCCGTTTCGAACCGTCATGGTGAAGCAATCGCCCGTGTCGTGCAGCAGGTGCTCGATTTTACGACGAAGAATCCAAACGCCGATTTCGAGCAAGTTCGCGAAATCGCGGAAACGGAAGGAACGCGGGTGGCTTCGAACCTGAACAACCGCGTGACCTATCTAGCGGATATCGGCATGATTGCTCCGCTCATTGGATTGCTGGGGACGGTTATTGGCATCATTCGTTCGTTCGGGGCGCTCGGAGCGGACATTGGGACGCAGCGTTACACCCAGCTGTCGCACGGTATCAGCGAAGCACTTTTCAATACTGCGGCGGGCCTGGCCATCGGTATTCCAGCGATGATTTTTTACGCGTTTTTCCGCGGCCGGTCCCAGCGGCTAATCTCGGAATTGGAATCGGCCGTGACCCATGTTTTGGCGCTGCTCTCCTTGCAATTCGGCAGGCGAAGCGAACGTAGTCCGGCGCTCCTCGAACAGGAATTCTAACCCCGGTTTGGATGAATCTGCGTAGCCGTGCGCCTTTGCAGCATCCCGGCATTCAGCTTGCACCCCTGGTGGACGTGCTGATGCTCTTGCTGATTTTCTTTCTCCTGACCTGGAACGCGGCGCGCAACGAAAACGAACTGGATGTGAAGGTGCCGAAAGCAACCGCCGCCAAAGAAAAAGCGGCGCCGCCGGGAGACGTGGTTGTGAACGTTAAAACGGATGGCACCGTGGTGGTCAATCGTCGGAGCATGACGGCGCGGGAGCTAACCGACCTTCTCCAAAGTCTCGTGAAACTTTATCCGGACCAGGCGGTCGTGATTCGTGGTGACGAAGGGGGTGCTTATAAAAATGTGGTGAATGTCCTCAATATTTGCAGCGAAGCCGGAGTGACGAACGTCGCGTTCGCAACCGCAAAATGATTTTCTTCCGGCGAAGCGCCGGCATTTTGTTGGCGGCAATTTTTTGCTCGAGCGTGGGTTCCAATGCCCAGGAAGTTCGGCGCGCTCAACCGATAGCGGAGCCACCCGTCCCTCGGGCGTTGCCTGCGGACAACACCTCTCCTCCCGTTTTGCGGCGCCCGCCCCCTCCGGATACAAATGCGGGCGATTCCGACGGGACAGTGGAAGAAAGACCATCAACTCCGGAGCAACCATCGGATAAACGCCAACTCGAGTACGCCAACGCCCTTTTCTCGCGCAAGATGTACGACCTGGCTATTCCGGAATATCAGAAATATCTCAGTGACTATCCGGGTGGCGCCGGACGGGCGAACGCTTATTTTGGTCTGGGCGAAAGCTACCGTTTGCTGGGTAAGGGCGGGTCCGCGCACATAAATTTCCAGAAGGTCATCGACGACTACGGCGATAGTGAATTTGCCGGTCCGGCCGCTTATGCCCTCGGGGTGCCGGCATTTTCGCAAAAAGACTACAACGCCGCGCAGCCGCTTTTTCATCGAGCGGCGGCGAAATCGAAAGACGGTTCAGTTGCACTCTCTGCGAAATATTTTGAGGCGCGCTGCCTCGAAAGCACGAAGCGAACAGACGACGCCCTTGGGTTGTACCTGCAAGTCGCAGAAGCCAAGAGCCAATACCGCGACGACGCCCGCGCGACCGCAGGTGCGATGTTTCTTGCCCGCGGCAAACGGCCGGAGGCGCTGAAGCAGTACGAAGCGCTTTCAAACGAAGCGGAGAAACCGGCGACGAAAGCGGAGGCAGCGGTGCGTGCCGGCTTAATCGCCATTGATCTCGCGGTCGCGGATCGTGGCAAGGCCGATAAAGCAATGACCGACAAAGCGCGGACACTCTTGCAAAAAGGGCGTGCCTCGCCCGAAGGTGGCCGCTGGCGCGGAATCGCGCAGGCAGGCTTATTGCGACTCGAGTACCAGACCGGTCAATTTGCGCAGCTCATCACGGACTACAAAAAGGCGGCAGGCGAATTGCCGGACGACGCCAAACCTGAAGCGTTGCTCCTGGTTGGAAACGCCCAGCGTCAGCTCGGCCACTCCCAGGAGGCTGAAGATATTTACCGGCAGATCATTGAGAAGTTCCCGAATCGTGAAGAAGCCAAAGACGCGCGCTATCAGCGGCTGATCAACGTCTATAATTCGGATCCGAACGCGGTTATTGTCGAAGTCGACGAGTTTCTGAAAACCAACCCAACGGCGGAACGCGCCGATCAGGCGAAGTTGCTGAAGGCGGAAGCGCTTTACAAGCAGCAGAAATTCACTGAGGCCGCGCCGGTTTATGAAGAGCTGCGTAGCTCACAGTTGAACCCGAAGCTACGCGCGGAAGCAGCCTACAAGCTTGGTTGGTCTTACATCCAATTGAAAGATCCGGCGCGTGTCATCGACACGTTTGGCTATTTCATTAAAACCTTCCCGGAAAGCCCGCAGGCGCCGATTGCGCTGATCCAACGCGCGCTCGCTTACCAACAAAGCAGCAATCTTGACGCCGCCGTCGCCGATTTGAATTTCCTTATTAACAATTATCCAGCGGCCAAGGAGCGCGAAGCGGCCCTCCAACAAAAGGCCTTACTGCTCGGCGAACAAAATCGTGAGCCAGAAATGGCACAGACGTTCCAACAACTGCTCAAGGAATTTCCCAAGAGCTCAGTCGCCGCGCAGGCGCACTACTACATCGGAAAAGCAGCCTTTGACGCGAAGGATTACAAACGCGCCATGCCGTCGCTCGATACGGCCCGCCGGCTGAATCGCGCCCAATACTACAATCTCGCCAGTTTGCGAATTATTCTGGCGGATTACTACTTGCGCGACCGAAAAGCGGCCAGCGCGGAGGTGGACGGCTTCCTGGCCGCAAACGCAGGCAGTGGGGTGCCCGCGGAAGTATTGGAATGGCTCGGAATCGAATATTACAACGAGAAGAATTATTCGCTGGCCGAGAAATATCTGGGCGCTCTCTCACACGTCGGAAATCTGACCGGCATCAAACCTGATTTCTGGTTCTATCTTGGGGACGTTGCAAGCAAGTTGAAGAATTTCGACGAAGCGGAGAACGCGTATGCCCGGTATCTTCAGACCTCGACCGATGCAGCAGGTAAGGCGAAAGTTTTGTTGGCCCTCGGCGCCACCAAAATTGCGGCCCATAAACCAGACGACGCGGAGAAGATCGCGGCCGAAATCATGTCGCTGCAGCTCGAGGGGAGGGTAAATGCCGAAGCCCGCTTGCTCGGCGGCGATGTTCAATTTGAACGGCAACGTTTCGAGGATGCGGGCAAGGCGTATGCCGGGGTTGCGTTGCTCTATGATGACGCGGCGATCACGCCGCGGGCGCTCCTTAAGGCGTCCGATGCCTATCGTCGCGCAGGCAAGACGGAAGAAGCGGATCGCGTCGCCAAAGAGCTGCGCGACCGGTATCCGAATTACGCGGGCGGTTGAGGTTAGAAACCCGATTAGCTGATCATTTCCGTCGCCAGAACTTCGATTGGAAGCGGCGCCAGAAATGTTTTCGCTTCGCTTAGCTCCAAGATCGGCTCTGCCAAATGGGCCGCGAGTAAACTGGCATCCGGATTTTGCGCAATGCCGCCCCGCGCGATCACGTCACAACGGGCCAGGAGATCGATCACCTGCCGCAGTTTTTCTGAGAGCAGCCGCGAATGTTTGAATTCCACGGTGCAGACTCCAGGTGCGGTTGCTTCGACGAAGGGGGAGAGAAGAAAAGCGTGATGTAACAAGATCGCGGAGAGTTGTTGCTCGCGGTCGCGCGCCCGCGCTTTAATGACGAGATGAAGGCAGCGCGCCAGTGCCTGGCTCGGCGTCATTTCGGTACGGATGCCTTCATTTTCAGCGGCGTCATTTAATTGCAAAATGACCGCTTTCGTTGCCGTATCGTCGAGTAGAGCAAGCGGTTTTTCTCGCAACGCTGGCTGATGGCGCGCGATTGCTTGCAAATAAAAATTCGGCAACAGAATGGTCGCAAACATTAGCCAAGAGCGGACAGGTTTGATTGCCTGCGCTCCAGGCGGAGCCGTAGTTGTGAAATCATTTCCTCCCGGGATAAATCGGAAAGCGTCCACTGATTCTCCAGCACGATTTTGGTCCGGGCGCTCGCGACCATATTGTGCCGGCTCATTACCAGAAATGCAGTCGGCGCCGACTCGACCAAGCGTTGCAACCGATACCAAGTCGTCGGCCGAATGTGGCGCAATTCGTCCGGCGAATTTAAAATTAAATCGAGAAGGACGAGGGGGAAATTTCCGTCGCGCAATAGAAAATCGGCCGCTTTGGTGGCTTCAGTCGCTCTTTCGCATCGCACCCAGAAGAGATAAGGGAGCGCAGCTGGGGTAGCTGTTTGCACATCAAATGAATCGCGACCGTCCACCAAGGCCATGAAAAAGCGCTGCCGTTGTGCGATTCGCAGTAAATTGTGAATGAGGAACGCGGAACCGGCACTGGGTTGCGCGCTAATAATTTCGGTGATGCTCCCTTTGCCTAATCCGCCACCAGTTGACTGATCAAGTACCGGAATTCCAGTAACGATTTGATTGGCTGGCGGAGTCGGTGGTTGAACAAAGCGCTCCGCCAGCAGATTACGGAGATCGAGAATCTTCCGGTTCGCTGCCATGACCGACCATGGCACAAAGGTATGACATGTTCAAATGAACATTAACCCCGCCGAGCTAATTGATTGTTCTGACGCCGAACCAGCGAAACCATTACTCCCTGCACTTCTAATTCGTGAGCGGGATGAAGATTCGGATATTCCGGGTTTTCCGATTTCAAATACGGTCGCCCGCGTTCCACGATATAACGCTTTAGGGTCGTTTCCCCGTCGATCAACGCCGCCACGATATCGCCATTCCGCACCTCTTTCCGGTCCTCTAAAATCACGATATCGCCGTCCAAAATGTGCCCTCCAATCATGGAATCGCCGCGCACTTGTAAGGCGAACATGCGCCGGTTTTTTGATGCGTTGGCCGACTTGGCATCGAGTGAGACATGACCAAGAACGGTCTGCTCGGTCAGTGTCGCCATTCCAGCCGGGATTTGGCCATAAATGGGAACGTCGGCGATTCGGACTTTTTGTACTGGAGTGATGAGTGAGCGGGCTTTGCGAGCGTGGCGATTGAGAAATCCTTTGCGTTCCAAAGTTGTGATGTACTGCATGACTGACGTCTGGCTGGCGAAACCGAAGTGGTTTTGAATTTCGCGCGTGCTCGGCGTGATTCCTTTCTCGCGCTGCTCGGCCTGAATGAAATCGAGTACGCTTTTCTGCCGATCGGTCAGCATACGAAGTAATACTGCCTGGACTTAGCGCGTGCAAGTTCAAATGAACAGTATCAGTTTTCCAATTGGAATTGCAGCTCGCGGAGCGTCTTCATCCAGCGCTGCAGGACCGTGAACCGTTGTTGCAACTGGACGGCTTTTCCCACGGCCGCGACACGGTCGTTACTCCAAATCGCGTTTAAATCTTCGAGATCACTCTGCGCCTGGAGTTTGCTCGCTTCGAGTTCTCCCAATACGGAGACGAGTTCGGCGCGGATTCGGGAACGTTTTAGCTGCGCGATTGAGCGGCCAATCGCGCTGTTCGACCCTCGCTCATTCGCAATTTGCGCTTTGGCTCGGTGACTAATTTCCGCCGCCCGTGAAAAGAATTCTGCCAATTCCGGGGCGAGCAACTCCTTGGCCGGCGTGACGCCTTCGAGTTCGAGCAGATGCCGCAATCTTAAGCACGGATCGCGCAGGATATTGAACGCACTATTTAACTGGGCGAACTCGTCGCCCTCGTTTGCCCCAGCAGCATCCGGATGCAACAAGCGGGCGCGTTCGTGAAAAGCTTGCTCGATTGCGCGATCATCGAGATGGGGCTGGTGCGGTTGTCGAAGAAGCGCGAAATAATCAGTCATGCAGCGAAGCTCTCGCCGCAGGAACAATGCGCGACCGCGTTCGGATTCGTCACTTTGAATCCACCTTTCTGGAGGTCCTCACTGAAATCGAGCAGCGAGCCGCTGACGAACAACGCACTTTTCGGATCAATCACCACGCGAACATCCGATGAAAGGACAAGAATGTCTCGCGGTGCCGGGCCATCCACCAAATCCATCTTGTACTGAAGCCCGGAACAACCGCCACCGATGATTGCTACACGCAATGCCCCCTGCGGCCGACCCTGTTTTTCTAGGAGCGATCGCAGCCGGCGTGATGCATTCTCGGTCACCTTGATCAACCGTTCGTTTCCCATCTTGATCTTCAGGTCCGCCGGTGCAACTGATGTCGTCATTTGAGTTTAGGTGGCCACCAGGGGCATCGGGTGTGACGCGCTCGACCCGTTCTGGGTAATGTGCCGGCCCGCGATTTTCTCGACTTCGGCAACGGTCGAAACATATTGAAACTTATCCCGGAGCGATTTCGCTTCCGGCAAATTTTTTGAATACGCCATTAGTCGTGCGCGCAAGGATCGCATGGCCGGCTCTTCCACACCCCACTCTCTGACCTCTGCCCGGCAATGATCGAGGATGATATTCCATCGCTCGGACAACGCCGGTGGCAAGAGCAGTTCGCCGGTGGCGAGGTAATGCTTAATTTGGCGGAAAATCCACGGCGCGCTCATAGCCGCTCGACCAATCATGGCACCGGAAATGTTTGTCTCCGCGCGTCGCCGCGCCACGCTTTCAGCTGAAGCAAGATCGCCATTCCCAATCACCGGCAGGGCAACCGATTGCGCTACTTCGCCAATCACCCGCCAATCGGCTTCGCCGGAATAACCTTGCGCCCGGGTCCGCCCATGCACCGCCAGCGCGGCAATCCCGCAGTTCTCCAGAATTTTTGCGACATCACGGGCGTTGATCCGATCTGCATCCCAGCCAATGCGGATTTTTGCCGTGACCGGAACCGGCCCTACCGCCTGCACGACAGAGTGAGCGACGCTTGCCAGCGTCGGGCAATCCTTCAACAAGGCGGAGCCGCCGTTTTTCGCGACTACTTTGTTGACCGGACAGCCAAAATTCAAATCAATGAAATCTGGCGCCACCCAATCGACTACCTGGCGGGCCGCCTCGGCCATGTGTGCGGCATCGGCGCCAAAGAGCTGGACTCCAATCGGCCGCTCGATTTCGTCAAAATCCAGATATTCGCGCGTTCGCTGATTGCGACGAAACACGCCTTCGGCCGAAACGAATTCAGTCACCAGAACATCCGCGCCATAGTTTTTGCAAATCTGGCGGAAACTTTTGTCGGTCACGCCGGCCATCGGCGCGAGATAAAGCGGAAAAGTTGCTTCCGAAAACGGCAGTGCAGACATGGCGTTCAGGGATTTTGCCGCAGCAACTGCATCACTTCCGCTTGGACACGCTCGAGGTCATCCAACCGCAGCTTGGGGTCTTCCACAATAAAGACGTCCCCATTTTTGCTGTGTTCGTAGATAAGCGTGCGACGGCCGTCTTTTTCTTCCGCTCGAACCTGCTTGAGAACGCGTTTGCGCTCGAGCATCACGGCCAGGACGAAACAGGCGTGTGGCGGGGCATCCGCCTGCACAATCAGACGGCGGAAAAGCGTCTCCGCATTTTCCTTGGGGAGCGGCTCCGGAGCGGAAACCTCCGGCTCGAATTTTGTTTTCCAGAATGAAAACGGTTGAATGTTTTCGTTACGATTGAGCCAGGCTTCTTCGCTCAGATCTTCCCGGCGAAATCCGTCGCCGTCGCGGTAGAGGAGCGTGTAAAACAACTCCCCGGGCGCGAACGGTCGTCGCGTGGCGTGGCAATAGTCGGAGCGCTGTTTGATCGGCCAATCAGTGGCCAGAGGATTCATCGAGCGAATATACGGCGCCGAAACAGGCTGCGAAAGTCCGAAGCCTCCCGATTGGACGAACGCAATTGCAAGAGATATAAACCGATCGCGCCAAAAAGGATCGCCGGAGCCCAGCCTGCAAGCCATGCCGGGACCCGATCCCCTTCGCCCAAGGCGAGAAATAGATGGGTGGAAAAATTAAGAGCGAAGGTCAACAAAATCGCAATGGCCACGCTTGCGAGGACACCCCGCCGGGTGAAGCCGACGCCCAGTGGTGCGGCGATCAGCGCAATGACCAGGCAGGTCCAAGGCAGCGCGAGGCGATAATAAAAATGTGTCCGGAAAGGCGCCAGGAGAGTGTCCGGAAAATCGGAATTGAAATTCAAATAGTCACGCAACTCCGGCAGACTCATTAATTCGGCCCGCATGTTGGCGCTCCGCAGCCGGTAGGGTGTTTCGCTCCAATGCTGAAGGACGAGGCTCGGTTCGAACTCCGCCGAAATGATATTCCCGGCTGGATCGTAGCGGACGACCCGCGCGTCCGATAACGTCCATGTGCGAGTGGTGGGGTCGTACTCGGCTGTCACGGCAACAAAACTCATGGTGATGTGGTCGGAGGCGTCCTGCTGTAGCACTTGAACATTGCTAAATCGATTGGAGTTCGGCCGGAAATTCTGAATAAACCACGTCCGCGACTCACGCCGGTTGCGAAAAATCTGCCCTTGGACTTCGTTCGATCCGCCTCCGCCAAAGAAAATCTTTCTCGCCATCTCGGCGTGCGGGGCCGCGGAGTAGTTCAACGCGAAACATGTCGCCGTGGTGAGGAGCGCGATAAGGAACAGCGGGGTCAGGACCCGGATCAGGCTGGTACCGGCGGTGAGCATGGAGACGATCTCGTTTGCGCGCGACATCCGGCCGAGGACAAAGAGCAATGCCAGGAGCAACGAAACGGGCAGCAGGATGACAAGAATTTGTGGGACCTGCGTCCCATAATATTCTAGGATCCGGCCGAGACTCATGTGCTCATCCAAGAAGGTCGAGATGCTGTCGCTGATATCAAAGATCAGCCAGATCGAGATGAAACCGGCGATGCAGTACAAGTAAGCCTGCACGAAATTTCGCGTGATGTACCGGTCAAACAGGCTCACAACAAATTTTCGATTGAAGTGGATTCAGCGTAATCTCGTAAATTGGCTGCTTCCATGATCGCCTTGCGTGAAACTTTTCCATCCGACTTTGCTGAGAGAGTGGAGGCGATTTTTTCGGCCACCGGTTTGTTGGCGAAAGCGAAAAACTTCGAGCTGCGGCCGCAGCAGCAACAAATGGCCGGAGCCATTGCGCGCGCCTTGGAGGACGAGGAGCACCTGGTAACCGAGGCCGGCACCGGTGTCGGCAAATCGCTGGCGTACCTGGTTCCGGGCATCCTCTTCGCCATCGAGCAACACAAAAAAGCGATCATCTCGACGCACACGATCAATCTTCAGGAGCAGCTTCTCTACAAAGATATTCCAATTTTGAAAAAGATTTTGCCGAAGGAATTCGAAGCCGCGCTGATGAAAGGGAGACAGAATTACGTTTGCCCGCGGCGGCTCGAACGCGCTCTGGCGCAGCGAACCGATCTGTTCACCGGACCGGAACAAAAGGAGCTCGAACGCATTGCCGACTGGGCGACGCACACGAAGGATGGGACGCTGAGCGACATTTGGTTTGAACCCGATCCGAAGGTTTGGACGCAAGTTTGCAGCGAAGCGCATATTTGCACGAAAAAATCGTGCGGTGAGCGCGGCGACTGTTTTTATCAGCGCTCGCGCCGGCAATTGCTCGCCGCCGACGTCCTGGTCATGAATCACACGCTGCTGTTTATGTTGCTCAGCGGCGCCGAAGAATTCGCGGAGCGCGAGAGCGGTTACATTTTTCCAAATGATTTTCTGATCCTGGACGAAGCCCACACCGTCGAGCAGACGGCGTCACGCCACGTTGGAATTGGCGTTTCGCAATACGGACTGCGCGCGACCGTGCAGCGCCTCTACAACACGCGAACACACAAAGGGCTATTCACCGTCACCCGGGACGGCAGCGGTGTTAGCCTCGCGGCCGAGCTCATTAGTGAGATCGATCGATTTTTTCAAGCGATCGACCAACGGTGCGATTTTCGTAAAGGACGCGAATACCGGGTGCACGGCCCCGACCTCGTGCCCGATACCATTACCGGCCGCCTGGTTGCGTTGCAGACGCGCATCACCGAAGTGGTCAAGCGACAGGACGACGAGATCATAAAAG
>Ga0137376_10000148_pt1 | contig 25876 bp, 22 predicted proteins | sample SagtaG_23_FD_104814 | JGI IMG/M metagenome (GOLD analysis project Ga0137376, IMG submission 104814) | Vadose zone soil microbial communities from Sagehorn Ranch, Mendocino, California, USA - Sage2_L_20_16 metaG | ecosystem: Environmental > Terrestrial > Soil > Vadose zone | place: USA...
AAGACCAGGGGAGATCGGCTCTACCGGCTACATTAAGACTGAAGCTGAAAAACTCCATTGCGACGTTTGTGAATTTGAATTGGAAGCCCAGTTCCGCTGTGCTGGCTCAGATGCGTTCGTCAGCTGGGTGAACAACACCCTCGGAATTCAGCGCACACCACATGTCATGTGGAATCAGGCCGACGAGTTCGACTTTAGAATCATGCCCACTCCCCAAGCCCTGGAGGACGCAATCAGGAAAAGGCTGGAAGAAAAATCCACAGCGCGGCTGGCAGCAGGCTTTTGTTGGCCGTGGTCTAATCCCCGGTCTAACGGGACACTCGTGGATGACGTAGTCATCGGCGATTACGTCCGACCATGGAATGCCAAATCCGACTCGGGTAGCCTCGCGCCTGGAATCCCAAAAGAGAGCCTCTGGGCGTACGACTCAGGTGGCGTGAATCAAATCGGTTGTGTTTACACGGCGCAGGGATTCGAATTCGATTATGTGGGCGTCATCTTCGGGCCTGATTTAGTTTACGTACCTGAGGCTGCGGATTGGAAGGGAGACAGGACCAAGTCCTTTGACACTGTCGTGAAGAGGTCTGGCGACCGATTCACGCAAATGGTAAAAAACACTTACCGCGTTCTTCTGACTCGCGGCATGAAAGGCTGCTACGTCCACTTCATGGACAAGAACACAGAGAACCTGTTTCGAAGTCGCGTGGAACACACTGGAAAAGTGCAATGAGGCTAGCGGAACACGCTATTGTGGAAAGCCGAATATTCACGTGAGGGCAATGTGTTACTCTCGCGCGGCAGGCGTATGGCTCTTCCGTGTAGATGATAGTAGTCTCGCCCGTTCTCAAACTCCTCTCGAATGCGATTACTGACGATCACTTTCAGTTGATCCGCGTCAACAGTCACGTATCCCTGATCGAATAAAGTGTGCAGGTCACTTCGCAAAAGTAGACCATTCTCGAGTTCATGCGGACCGCCCGAGCTGTAAGGCTTGATGTGCGCAGCTTCTAGCACCGGCAGTGTACGCTCGCCCGTGATCGCACATCTACGCTCATAAGCGTCGGTCACAATCACTCTGAATGTGCCTTGGCCAAGTCGTGGTCGAACGACCATGGGTTCGCCGTAGCGGATACTCTGGACCGCTGCGATAGTTGCTGGGCCGGGGTCAAGGTTCGCAGTAGTACGTGTTGACAATCTTTCCGTGACCGCTCCCCACAGGGCCTTACCGGTGCTTCCGTCTTCGCTATCGTATCCGTCACTTGCCTCGTCGACCAAAGTGTGCGCGTCCCAGTGACGCCCGGTAACCTTATCGCGCGACTCAAAGGTGTTTCTCTTTGGCAGATGCTTCAACTCGCATACATTTGGCTCGGAATGGCAACTTCTGACTCCCGATACGAGAACCAGCAGTATCTAGTCCTCCGCCGGTTTCGAGATCTGCCAGACGCTCTCCTTTTCGGTAGCATTCTGGACTCGGCGGCTATCGAATGTTTCCTGGCAGATGAGAACATGATTCGGATGGACTGGTTTTGGTCCAACCTTCTCGGACGTATCAAACTCTGCGTTAGAACGGCGGACGCCGATGGCGCTTCGAGTTTGTTAGTTCAACCTGTTCTAGAGAGATTTGACGTAGGAGGAATCGGGGAGTATCAGCAACCCCGCTGCCCAAATTGCCAGTCACTCGAAGTCTCCTTCCAGGGATTGAACAAGGCAGTGGACTACACTCGTGCCCTGCCAGGCGGGCCTCGGCCGCTTCATCGCAGTCTTTGGCAATGCGATTCATGCGGTCACCAGTGGCCGGAGTCCAACGAGAAGCCTCCAGCGAATTTCTTAACAGCAGCTTCCTCCAGCCTCCTGATTGTTCTGACGGTCGAGACCTTTCTTGTTTGGCTGGTGTCGCTGATTGAAGCCCTCCGTTTATAATCGTGGCATAATGGCTGGCGAGATGCTCCAAAAAGCCACGCGCGGCCGACTGCTAACAGCATTAAGGCTTGCGTTCTATCCAGCTTTTGAATCAGCGGAGGCTAAAGGCTTCCAAGCGCTGACGATGGAGGCCGAGAATGCGCGAGGTTCTGGAGACTTGGCAAGATCGGAGGTGCTTTATTCAACAGCAGCAGTTAAAGCGCGGTCTTCATCCGATCCCTCGTATTTGAGCCGGGCCCGCGACGGCCTCGCGCGGGTGTACCAACAGCAGCGCAGATATCGTGAAGCGGAACGCATCTTCCAAGATCAGCTCGAAGCAGCGGTAAATTCTCCTCAGCCCAACACCTTAATTCACGCGGGCCACATGAGCCTTGCACTGCTCTATCAGGACGAGGGCAGATTCGCGGAAGCGGAGACACATTTCAAGGCGGCGCTTGCGGAAACTGAGAAAGCAGAATTATTTCCAGGTAGTGGATTCTGGTGTTCAACCTCCATGTGGTTGGCGAGATTCTACGTTGCCCGGCAGCGGTACAGCGATGCTGAACCACTCTTTCAAAAGGCGTTGGAAATCCACGAAGAAGACCGAGGTCCGACCTCCTATCTGCCTCACCATATTCAAGAGTTCGCGAAACTCTATGAGGCATCGGGAAAATACGAAGCGGCTGAGGTGCTATATCGACGTGCCGTGGAGGTTTGCGAGCAGTTGCGCGGCGTCAAGAGTCTGTTTGCCGCACGAGCCCTTGATGATTTGGCGGAATTCTGCCGGGCGAGAGGCCGCTACTCGGAGGCGGAGGAGCTTTGCCGCAGAAGTCTAGCAATTGTCGAAGAAAACGTAAGATCTCAGGCCGCCCGATGGTCGAGAAAACGTTGGCGACCCTGGCAACATAGGAAAGAGCTTGAGGCTAAGATCAGACTGAATCAGATTCCAATCAGTAGGGCACTCGACCGCCTCGCCGTGGTCTGCGAGGAGCAGCAGAAATATGTTGAGGCGGAGTTGCTCCGCAGGCGTTCACTTGAAATCAAGGAATGCGCTTGGGGTGAGCGATACTTGCCATTCTTAGCCGATTCCCTTGCGGCGCATGCGAATGTCTTGCACAAAATCGGTCGAGAAGAGGAAGCCGCTGAAGTTGACACGCGGGTCGAGGCCATACGGGCGAAATATCCACAGGGATCAATGCGCTGCACTGTGCGCGCTCTGTCGAGGCCCATAAAGCGAAGTCTTCGGTGGCGTTTCTCCATGCTCCTAAGTGCCGCCCTTCACCCTTCGCGGTTCCAGTCCAATGGCCGTTAGACGAGCCAAGTATTACGTCATTGGCGTCGCCCGTGGACGTACAAACTCCCGTAATTCACTCCTTATCGGGTTCTTGATCGGCTAAACTTAGCTCCATCACTCAAATGCCGATTTCTGTAGACACAAAACTCGGCCCATACGAAATCCTTGCTCTCATGGGCACGCGTTGCATGGCAGACTTATTCGGGTACACGAATCTGTTCCTCGCGCATCAACCCTGAAAGGAAGTTGGACCAGAGTTATGGCCTCACCATTCGATCTACTGGTGGACATCATCCACTCGACAACACTGGACTCCTGGAAGGGGCGCAACGACAAGGCCCTTGCTGCGCTCTTCGGCACGCGCTATGCGAAACGGGCAGAAAAATGCGTGGCGCTCCGAGCGCCGGACATGAAGGGCAGTGACGCGGGCGTACCGTATGCCGCATACATTCACCCATCGAACGCTGACGCGGGTGCATATGGTGGCATGTGCTTCGTGATCTTTCCCGTGGAAGGTGCTCCTTGTCTTGTGGCCATGGGGATTGGGACACAAGGACTCGCACCCGACGAAACGATACTTGGACGTCCCGGCCATGCGCGAAAGATTCAGGCGATTTGCACCTGGCTGAATCACCGGTTTGGCGGTGGCATGCAGGTAGCCTGGGCGAAGCAGGATCCAACACGCGTGGATATCGATGTACCAGCGCCGATTCAAAATGCATGGACAATCTATGAGCGCGCGCTCAAGAGGTACGGCAGGGTATTATACGCAATCTACCGGCCCACGGATGATCGAGCCGCCACCATCGCCGCGCTCACGGCCATGCTCGATATTCTTTTCCAGGAACGCGGCCACACACCACTCAAGGAATTTCAGGACGATGCGCTCGCGGTACAGTCTGCCTGGTTTGAGCACCTGATGCCGCTTACAACCCGCGAGGACGTGGTCGCGCTATTGAAGACGCGTCGGTACGTCATCATCCAAGGGCCACCTGGAACGGGAAAAACCCGCATGGCACGGCAGGTGCTCGTTGAGGACTATGGGGGCGTCGGTCAGACAATCCAATTCCACCCCAATACCACGTATGAGAACTTCGTCGGCGGCCTCGCGCCACTTCAAGAGAGCACCAGCGGCAATGGCACGCTTGGATTTCGCTTCGCTCCAAAACCAGGATTTCTCATCGAGGCTGCCGCACAAGCCTGCGAGAACCCCGCGCGGAATTACCTGCTCCACATCGACGAAATCAATCGAGCAGATCTAGGGAAAATCCTTGGGGAGGCCATCTATCTGTTCGAGCCAGACCCAGAATCGCCGCGTGAGATCAGCTTGGCCTATGACTTTGGAACTCCATTCTTCCGCAAACTGCAACTCCCGAACAACCTGCACGTGCTGGGCACCATGAACAGTGCCGACCGCAGCATCGCCATTCTCGATGTGGCGGTACGCCGGCGTTTTGGCTTCTTGTCACTGTGGCCGAGCCTGAAGGTAGTTGAAGAGCACGGTTGCGAGTTGAGCCAAAAGGCATTTCAAGAACTCGTGTCGACATTCATTGAACACGCGGCTGATGAAGCGCTTCCCCTCGTGCCGGGGCATTCCTACTTCTTAGGAAGAGACGAAGAACGCGCCAGGACGAATCTGAGAACGAGCCTCGTGCCTCTCTTGACGGAGTACCTGGCCCAAGGCTACGTGAGCGGATTTGCGGAACCGATTCGCGCCTACCTGCAATGGCTCGAAAGTCTATGAAGGCCAACGCTCGCCGTCGAGCCTTCCATCATCGCGCCGGTGGGCGCACGCCGCTGCAGACAATAAGACCGACGCACGACATCTGCCTGGAGCTTCAGGATCACTCGCGCGTCACGAAATCAGCGGTCGCATTCTTCGGAAGCAAGACCTCTGCTGACCCAGCAGCCCAAGCAGCGCGGCTGGCCGACCAATTCATCACCCAAAACGCACCGCTCTTCCAACTGCTCCAAGTAAGCATCCAGCGCGACTACGACGGTAGAGACGTACTACTCCACATCGATTCCGGCAGCGCCATTGGTGCCGTCCCGCTCGTCTCCCCCCTGACTGCCAGACCAGATTTCGGCCTCGTTATCCAGCCCAGATTTCCGTGGGCCGGCATTGGCCCGATGCTTGCCGAAATGGGATGGCTGATCAGTCCCACACCCCTCCGACTGCCTCTACTAAAGCGCTCCGAACGGCGCGTACCGCCGTGGGTACTTTCCTTTATGGTGTTGGCGCGACTCAAGGCTTTGCTGGATCGCCTTGAGCGGCGCTTTGAACTCACGACTGAAGTGCGATCAGCCCCCAAGGGCAACATTAACTGGACGCAGTATGCAACACGCCAACTGCCGCGGGGCAATTTCCTGTCCGTGCCCTGCACATTTCCCGACCTGCGTGACGACCGACACTTGAAAGGAGCCATCCGATTCGCCATCGAAAGACAACTGCGATCCCTCGAAACGCAGCACGAGCAAGGGGCCTTCATCCATCGCCTGATCGCCTTGGCGGAGTCACTCTTGCGGAAAGTCGACGCCGTCCCCAGCCGCCGACCAGAAAAGCCGGATGTCGAGACGTGGTTACGACGCCCGATGCGTACTGATAGTTTCATCGAGGGCCTCCAGGCGATTGACTGGACCGTTGAAGACCGAGGACTCGCCGGGCTTAGCGATCTTGAAGGCATACCCTGGACGATGCCAATGGAGCATTTCTTTGAAGCTTGGGTCGAGACGGTGATGCGCAGTGTTGCGCGCCAGATGGGAGGCACGCTCAAAGCCGGGCGCCGGCGAGAGACGGTATCCCCCCTCGCATGGGAACCACCCTACCTCGGGTCGCAGCGCTCACTCATCCCCGACATGATCCTGGGGCTGGATGGGACATCGTTCATCTTCGATGCGAAGTACAAACGGCACTGGGAAGAACTCCAGCAAGGCGCATGGCACGAGCAAAACACTGCACTGCATGAACGACATCGAGCGGACCTCCTCCAAGTGCTCGCATACGCCAACCTCGCCAGCACCACCAATATAGTGTGCTGCCTGGTCTACCCCTGCTCCCAGGGAACTTGGGAATCCCTCGCAAAACGTGGCCGACTGTTCCACCAAGCCGAGCTACCAAACCGCGAACGCCACGTCCGAGTCTGGCTAACGGCTATTCCCATGGGTGCGTCGGCAAACTCCATCGCGGTGCCGTTCGTCAAGCAAATGCGTACCGTGGGATGCTGATTTCATTGTGATGCCGATCTATACCTACCAAAAACTCCGAACGAGGCGAATCTCAACCGTGTAACGCATTACACCGCGTCTGTGTATGTCGTCGTTCATTTCACATGCGCTCTTAATTTTGGCGGGGCACAGGTCCAAGACGTGTGGTCTTCTACAGAGCCCCGAGCGATCTCTTATTCCCCGTTCCCGGCTGAGCTCGGCATAAGCCCGGTACGCCAAGACTTTACGTTCTCAAGCTCGTTGTTCGAACTCAACGTAACCACGCCGCAGCACACCGAGAAAATAATTTGAGGACTCCACGCTCGTATCCGTCCGGTGAACCCATGAATGCGTTAGCCATGTGTGGGAGAGAGCAGGAGAGAACGGCAGGTCAATACGTTTCAATCGTCGGGGTAAATGGGATCAAGGCTAAGGCCGGTGTGCTTGAAAAAAGATTTGAGCAAGTCCGGACGTTTCCGCAGCCGATAAAATTCGGCCGTTATTCGTTCACGCAGTTCGTCCAGATTTCGAGGCGTGTAGTTGGGCAAGCGATTGTATTTGACATAGGACCACACATTGTCCACCGGGTTCAGTTCTGGGGCATATGGTGGAAACGCCTCCACAACCAATCTTCGGTGTCTAGCGACGTAGTCAGTCACAGGCTTTGCACGGTGAATCAGGATTTGATCCCACAAGAGCGTGATGGGTCCCCGAACCTTGTGGCGCACAAGTTCGATAAACTGCACCACCGACTCTCCGCGGAAGTTGGAGTTATCTGCAGAGAGTTGAAAGTAAAAACTGAAGTGCCTCCGCTCCGGGCTGATTGTGATTGCCCCGATCACCGAGATGCGTCCGTGTGGCTCCGAGATTTTGACTACAGGAGTACAACCGCGCGGTGCCCAAGTTCGTCGCAGTAACGGAGCAAGCATGAATCCTGACTCGTCGGCAAATGTTACGCGTAACATTTGCGGACCAATGTGAAGAGCTCAGTAATGTGGAGTAGGTGCTGCGATCGCCCGTAAAGACGGCGTTCTTCTCGGTTTTTACTTCACATTTTTGGGGAGCATCAGAACCGGTGCCGTAGAGGCACTAAATTCATTTCAGGAGGTTCTGATGCTTGCTTCACTACTCCCCAGATCGGCTCATCGGTACTTGTCGCTGCCGCTGTTCGGCCCGGTCGTAGATGATTTTGACGACTGGCTGCTGGAACAGGGCTACACCCGTGGCTCGCGCCATTTTTACTTTCCAACCGTTGTTCACATGGATCAACACTTGCGTCGTCGTGGTATTGAGCACGTCCGGGATTTGACTCCGCTGGTCTTACAGCGTTGTTGGAAAACCTTTCAACGTCGCTTCCCGGCAGCCGCGGGAATCGTGCATCTCATGGAGCGCTTTTTGAGAGGTCGTGGGTTCCTCAACCCACCCATCCCGAAACACTCCAGCCCGACAAGCCTTCAAATCGCCGACTATTCCGAGTACCTGCGAGAGGTCCGAGGGTTTGCACCGTCCACCGTTCGCGCGCATCTTTACACCGCCCACGAGTTCCTGACTTTTCGGGAATTCGATAAAGCCCCAAAGGCGCTGGCCACGACTAGCGTCAGGGATCTTGAGAGTTTTACGCGCAAGATCAGTACGGGAAAGAAGCGGGGAACGATTCAACACGCAGTTTCAGAACTGCGGGGCTTCCTGCGGTTCCTGGTGGCCTCCGGTAAGGTCACCCCTGGCCTGGAGAATCAGATCGACACCCCCCGCCTTTACCGGCAGGAACAACTCCCGCGAGCCTTACCTTGGGAGACGGTTCGCGCTCTTCTCGAATCGATTCCCCGAACGACTCCGATGGGCCGCCGCGACTACGCTATGTTCTTCCTCATTGCCACCTACGGCCTGCGCGCCAGTGAAGTGGTGGCTCTGAGGCTGGATGACCTTCACTGGCGGTCCGCTCGGATTCGCTTCCCCCAGACGAAGCTCCGCAGCGCAATCGATTTGCCCTTGACCGATGAGGTAGCGACCGTGCTCGTCGACTACCTTCGCCACGTTCCGCGCCCCGCTAGTTTCCGCCAACTCTTCCTTCGCGTTCGGGCGCCCATCGGCATGCTTAAGCCCTCAGCCGTAACCGAAGCTTTTCAGGGCTGGTCGCGACGCAGTGGACTGAAGATCCCTTTCCAAGGAGCCCATTGCCTGCGCCATTCGTATGCCCTTCACCTGCTGCGTCGAGGTACTCCACTGAAGACAATTGGAGATCTTCTAGGTCACCGGTCGCCCGAAAGTACTGCCGCCTATTTGCGCCTGGCTACTGAAGACCTGCGCGAAGTTGGGCTCTCCGTGCCCGGGCTTAGCCGCCACGCGGAGGTGCGGTCATGAAAATCACCTTCTCATCACCTTTGGCATCCCTGCTCCGGCCTTACATAACCCTCAAACAGGCTCTGGGACGGAAGTACGCCCTCGAAGCCTCCGTGTTGTTTTCTCTCGACCGATTTCTCGCTGACCCGAAGACCGGAGATCACAACCTCACCTCTGAAACTTTCTGTCAGTGGTGTCAGAAACTGGAAAAACTCAAGCCTGGCGTGCGAAGGGCCTACATGCGCATTATCCGCAACTTCTGCCTCTACCGGCGCCGCCTCGAGCCCCACTGCTTTGTGCCGGATATCGCGCTCTTTCCCCGTCCCCACCAACACGTCAGTCCCTATATCTTTTCCCCAGCCGAAATCCAACAACTCCTCGATCAGTGCTCCCACTTTAAGCCCGCGCGCTATTCTCCTCTACGACCGCAACTCTTCCGCCTCGTCGTGGTGCTGCTGTTTACCACCGGGGTGCGCCGGGGCGAACTGCTCCGCCTAACCGTGCAGGATTACGATTCGCACGAAGGCACTTTGCTGATTCGTGCCTCCAAGTTTCACAAGTCACGGCTCCTACCTCTGCCCGACGATGTGCGGCGTGAGATCGACCACTTCCTTGAAACCCTGCGCCGACACTCGCTCCCGATCAGCCCGGAGACCCCGCTGGTCTGGAGTAGCTTCGGCGGCGGACGCGCCTATACGCCGGAGTCACTGCGATATGGCCTGGAACAACTTCTCAAGCGTGCAAAGATTCAAACCCCCAGCGGCCGATTGCCACGGACTCATGATTGGCGGCACAGCTTTGCCGCAAATGCTTTGGTCCGCTGGTACCGGCAGGGTGTCGACGTTCAAGCCAAGCTGCCGTTTCTGGCGGCTTACATGGGGCATGTCTCCCCTCTCTCAACTTATTATTATTTGCATTTTGTCGAACCCCTGCGAACGTTGGCTAGCCGGCGCTTTGCCAAGCACTATGCCCGGTTGGTTCGTTCCTCCTCCAATCCGAAGGGAGGTGCTTGATGAGCGTTCCACACCCTAATCTTCTGGCCTCCTCGCTACGGAACTTCTTCAGCGACTATCTGCCACGAATCCGCGGCGCCAGCCCTCACACGATTCAAAGCTACCGCGACAGCCTTATCCTGCTCCTCCGTTTCCTAGCTTCCCAGAAGAACGGCCAGGTCGCCGATTTGGATCTGACGAATCTCGGCGCTCCGGCGGTGGTTGCCTTTCTTGCCCATTTGGAAAGGGAGCGCAAGGTGAGCGCAGCAACGCGCAACGTTCGTTTGTCGGCTATTCACGCTTTCTCCCGTTTCCTCGCCGCCCACCATCCCGATCAACTCGAACTGACTCAGCGCATCTTGGGCATTCCCTTCAAACGCACCCCCACGCGTGCCGTGGATTACCTCGAGGAGGAAGAAATCGAGGCGGTTCTTTCCTCTATCGACCGCTCCACGCGAGAAGGTCGGCGCGACTACGTTTTATTGGCTACCATGTTCAACACGGGCGGCCGGGTCCAGGAAATTATCGATCTCCGGATTTGCGACCTTCAGTTGACTCAGCCTTTTCAGATACGACTCTTCGGCAAAGGACGTAAGGAACGCTTCTGCCCGCTTTGGCCTCAAACGGCCCGGCTGTTGCGCGACTTCGCAAAAGAGCGGCAATTAGATCCTCGGTCCGACACCCGCGTCTTCCTCAACCACCGACAACAACCGTTAACGCGCTTTGGTGTCCGTTACATCCTGGCCAAATATCTAAGCCAAGCACGACGTCAAGCGCCCAACCTGGCCCGCAAGAAACTTCATCCTCACAGCCTGCGCCACAGCAACGCCGTAGCCTTGCTGAAGTCAGGCGTGGATCTTTCAACCATTAGTCAGTGGCTGGGGCATGCCAGCCTGGATACCACCAACCGCTACGCCACCATTGATCTGGAAATGAAACGCAAGGCCATCGCGCGCGTCCATCCGATTCCGGGCAAGCGGAGCGTTGCATGGCGAAAAAATCGCACCATCTTGGAATGGTTGGAAGCACTTTAAGCGCGTCCGAAAATGTGGAGTTGCTTTCTGTCCGGTCCCAGATTTCATCGGCCCTTGCGGGAGCAACTCCACATTACTGAGCTCTTCACATTGGTCTACGAAGACAATGTAAGCATGTCTCCTGTGTACCCGGTGCAGTATTGAGGTCGCCACGATTCCGCCAAATGTAGAAGGCGTTAGTCCATAGCCGCGGAGGCACATCGCCGTGCAACCATCCACTTGTCGGGAGTAGCTCCACGAGCTGGTTGCCGGTATGGGCGCTGTGTTCGAAGGTATCACGCAATTAGGCGAAGGGGTCGTTGTCGAGCCTCTTGCGCGTGGTGATGGAGCTGGTCAGAACCGACGATAATTGCGTCCGACCGCGATACCGCGCAGGCTGCGATCGGCACCGTTGTTGTCGATTTCCAGGTCGCCGTCTTCGCAGTAGCGGATTAGCGCTTTCCAGTTTGACAAAGCGTAGGCGATGGCTTGCCCTTCAGGACTCTTCGGCAACACCTTGGGCTCCTCTCGTTCCAGATAGGCATGGGTGTCGTCGAGGATGGGTCGCGACCTGGCCTGACGCAGCGCCAAGCGTCTCTCAGTGTCCAGATTCCTGTCGCGGTCTTCGTGCTCCACCATAATTGGCCCACGCTCTGAATAAGGGCCATCTCCCGAAGTGCTTTCAAGTGTAAAGCTGCTGCCGTCCCTTGGCCTCGGCAATGTCTGTCATCAGCCAGACAGACCCTGTTGGTAGCGCGACTTCCTTTAGACGGTTTCCCCGGAACGACATTATTTAGACAAGACCTTTCACAACTACATTCCGCACCTTTCAGTTCAAGGGGTCACTCCAGCCCAGAATGCGTCAGTACTGGCGTTCCATCCCTCAGTTTTTGCAGAGCGAAGTCATCAAACAAGGAAGGCGCTTCGCTTCGGACGAGGTTAAAGAGTGCGGCAGCTACTTTGCGCATCTCGATGTCCCCAGGAATCGAGCCGCGGATCTTGAAGAAATGTCTGAGTGCCCGGGCGTTTGCCGTTATCACGATCTTCGTTTCGGTGGCATTGGGCAGGACGCTTCTTGCGGCGGACCGTATGGCACGCCTGAACTCTTTCTTTGATAATTCTTCGACAGCTGGGCCTTCCAATTGGCTCAGAGAATCGAGAATGACCTTGTATGATTCTTGCGATACCGTCACAGCCCTTCGCCACGCTTCCAAAGCACGAGAGGATTGTTGGAGATGTGCAGGCTCCACGAACGTGGCGCTCGTCTCCTCATGATATTGCTGTGAAAGCTGACTGAAAGCGAATCCCGCTCTGTGCCGCACCAGTTGATGCGTAAACGCCCGACTAACACCCGCCAACAAAAATGTCCAACTTACATGTTCTAAGACACTTTCGTGTCCTTGCCTAATGAGGTTATGTATGTAGTCGCCGTTCCGCTTCGGCGACTGTTTTTCACCAAATGACATGTAACAAACCCGACCGGCGACTTCTGCGAGCTCCTCTGCTTCGGTTGCTCCCGGCGAGCGAGCCCATTCCGTCCCTTCTCCTTCGAGAAAGGAAAGGAATGCCTCGACATCGAATCGAGGACGGCTTAGCAAATATGCCTTGAGCTTCACTAGTGGTTTCCAGGTTCGTTCGTCGCAGCCTTCCCCAAACGCTGCCCCTTGTTCTGCTCCAAGGCCAATTTCATACGTTCGAGGTCTTTGAGACGATTGTCAAAGTCTTGGAGTTTCTGATCCACATTAACTCGGTTCTTCAAATCGTATTCCACGACGTCTTGTCGCTTTTTTATGTCCTCAACGTCTGCTCTGTAGAACAAGTGCCCACTGCTAAAGATTTTGAGAATCGTTATGAGTATGCCGGCTGCTGCCGTAATGCCCGCGCCCCATTTTATTCCCTGCTCCCGGGCGATTTTCTTGGCTCGGCTCTCCATTTCCACAAAATCTTTCGACAGGCGATTAATATTTGCCTGATTGATCGGACTGGGCATACTACCTGGTCTTGGATCTCGCTGCCGCCAATCCGAATGAACCGGATTATCTAGGCTGAATAGCAGGAGGGTCACAATCCTATCGCCTTGTCTTAGGGAAAAGCCCTCTTTGGCCATGTTTATCACTGTAAACCTCATGAGTCCCTCGTAGCCCGGATCTACGTGGCCTGGGTTGGTCATTAGCAGTCCACGAAAAGACACCCTCGAGGGTGGAAACCCAAAACCTGTTACGTGCCCTGGCAGGTGAAGGGTCTCCACTGTGGTCACTACTGCCGTTTCGCCCGTTTTGAGGACGTAATCAGTTTTTGGATTTGCCGTTCCTCCCTCCTCAATCTCTTTCTTTCCTGGCAAATAAATACTGCCGATATGCAAATCGACGGAGGCGCCCTGAACCGGTGAATCCTTAGAGTAAGGGTCAGCTGGGAGTTCGAAGCCCTCTATATACGGAATAGCTGGTGGGGGCGCAGTCAAGTTTGCGATCAAGTCCTGGTCCGTCAACAGATTCATGCTCTCTCCTTCCTACCTTGCCGGAATGTACGCATCGAAGCCCGGACCGATGCTCGTCAAATCCAGGAATTCGAACGACCGAGAATGACTCTCAACAGAGATTGTGAATTCCACTACTAAATTGCCATGAGTTTGCCGCCAACTCGAGAGCAATCGCGCATTTTGCTTGATATCGGTTTAGAGTCATTGGTACAACTCCACGAGCTGCTCGACAGTTCGAGTGGGGGGTACCAGGATTATCTGGCAACGGCAGACCGGTTTTTTGCAATGCGGGCAGTAGAATGAACCCAGATCTTCCGAACCATAACGTTGCCATATTATCTCCGATAGACGGACTGATTCCTTCAGTTCTTCGTCTGCACGCCGTTGTTCGTTTTCACGACGCTCCCGCTTCGATTGGTCTAGTTTTTCTATCAGCACAAAGGTCCGAGAAAACACGTCCGCAAGCTGACCTTCAAGATTCAACTGACGCACGTTTGGCTCACCGGAACGAAAGGTCTCTTCTTTGTACGTGTACATCCGGACCATTGCATCTGACGCCTCGCCGAGTTCTTCCATGAGATGTAGAGTTACGTCTGCTAGAGACAGCGCGGCAATATTCCTGGCGAAAATGGCGCCGAACATTTGTTGCCAGCCGTCTATGCTGGTCGGCTTTTCGCCGGGAACACGATCGCTATAGTGGTGCACGCTCGCGAGACGTTTGCGCTTGGCGTCCCTTTGTTCGACTTCAGCTCTCCGTCCCAGACAATCGCAAGGATTTAAGCCTAGGCTTGCAGGACTGGTCGTACCGCCACCAATTTTGTGCGCTGAGCACAAGGGACAGAGCTTTGGATACTTGTGCCACAGGAGGTCAGAACAGCTGTTTCTTATGCGAATAATGCTCTCTTGGGTCCTTTCTGACCTCCCTCCCGATTTTCCAAATTCTCCATTCAGCTTGAGAAGGGTCGTAAACAGCCACAATGAGAAGTCTGCAATCTCGGCATACAGCTGCCCCTCATTTGCTCCCATCCTGATTTGTTGAGCGATACCTGCAGCGTGGTGCAGAGTATGGCTCCATACGTCCCAAATGGTTCGGTGTTTGTCGTGGGAGCTGTAAATGGTGGCCACTACAGCCACGAACTCGTCCAGAGGTAACTTCCCAATTCTCCTACGCGAGTATTCCATGGAGTCAGCCTCCGACTTGTTTTCTGGCAGAAAGCGACGGCCCACAACCCCAAGTTGAAACCTTCCCGTCCAGACTGAGGTACTATGTTAACTGTATTCCTGTGAATAGCATTCATCTACGAATAGCCGGAGGCCAGTCGATGGCTGACGACAATGCCTTCAATTCGTCCCACATTGCGGTGTGGTAGGCCGAGGAATTAAATTCTATGTCGGGGGTTTTCAACAGTCGATCCACAGGAAACCAACACAATGATTAACAGATTTCTGCGGAAACTGAAAGTTTTCTGGCCGCCAACGTTGACCATCCCCAAGAGTCCTAAGACAATCCAAGCCGAAGCACTTTCCATGCTCAAAAAGCCGGCTGACCAAGGAGGAGTATCCGTTTTCTCGTCGGGTCGAATTCCACCTGCGTCAGCGCAGGATGCTGCCCATCGGCCAGAATCTCCATTCGAGAAAGCGCACAAAAGCATTACTGTCATTTGCGCTTGCATCATGCGAGAGGGAGGCCAAGAGATACTGCTATCCATGAGGAGAGCGCCGGGCGTACCTGGTCTGCATGGCAAATGGGAGCTTCCTGGAGGAAAGATCGAATTCGGAGAAACACCTGAACAGACAATTGTTCGCGAGATTCAGGAGGAATTGGGACTCAAAGTTGTACCCAGGAGACTGCTGCCCTACCTACATACGAATACGTGGGAATATGAGCATGCTCTTCAGCATGTCGTACTCGCCTGCTACGAATGTGAGCTAGAAGATGACGCGTCATATGCCGAGGGAGAGGACGTGAGGTGGTTCCACGTCAATGAAATCGATTTTGCATCTACACTTCCTGGCACAAGAGAGTTTGTTTCCCTGGCGGTCAACAATCAATGGTTCGACAGGGTCTACATTGAATTTGAATGTTCGGACCCATCTACAAAGGAATCCAAGTGGTTCGCGGTTTCCACCCAGCCCACCCTTTACTCGAAATACGGGTTAGTCATGTATTGGGGCAGACTGGGGGTGAGCGCAAGATCAAGAATCGAGGAATTTTCAACCCCGAAGGAACTTGACATCCGGATTTTCGAAACTGCCAAAAGGCGTTTGGCAAAAGGGTATTACATCAGAGCTCTGCGAGGCCCGGATCGTGCCCCTGAAGTGTTAATGCGCATCGTGGAATTGGCGAAAAGAAAGAATGAGTATCGCCCTATCCCCGAAGTTACTTGAGGCTACGGCCGATTTCATCGTGCAGAATGTCAAGGCCGTCCCAACGAGAACCCTCTGACTCTTTGCCGCTAGGTCTCATCAACGCGTTAGGCACGTGGGTACCAGAGCTACCACCACGGCGGTGGATGGTCCAAGAATTCCTCCATCCCTCATACGGCCAGAACCTGTGTCGATGAGTAACACGCTGACTCCGCCCCGCAAGTGAGCGCCCTCCCTTCCCACAATATGGGGACAACCCCTCTCATGAGAGCGATACTTCAAGAACGTAGCTGCGGATCAAGCAGGTGTCTTTCGAAAGTTCGTTCGCCTGTCGTGAAAACGATTCTTGTGCCTCGGACAAGGACATTCGCGAGCATCTTTTCCTGCGTGGGTCAGCGTCGCTCCATTTCGCGCAAGTGAACCATGCAACCAAATACAGCCCATTTCTGCACCGGCTCCCCTTCAGATAACGATCACGCAACTGGGTTTCCATCGCGAAAAGAAGCTCCGCATTCCAGTTACTCTTTACCTCCACAATCGCATAAATCCGATCGTAATTCCCGTTTCGCCCTCCCGGTACTACGGCATCGACATGGATATCTGTCCGCTGCCCCGTTCCTTCCCCGATACCCCTTCGGATTTGAACTTCTCGATTGACAATGATTCCGCGGCCTCCGAGGTCTTCATCCAGATGCCGGTTGACATAGTCGGCCACTTCTTGCTCGTCCTTGGGCCAGTATCCTTCTTTTGGGGTGTTCCAAAGGTCCCGAGCTGCCGGCAGTTCACCGTGCAATTTTGCATGCAGCCGGTTCAGTGATTCCATAATGGCTTCAACCAGCTGACTTCCGCTTTCAATGAAGCGTTTGTCTCGATCTAGCGCCAGTGCTAGAAATTCGCGTATCGAGACGGGTCGCCACGTGTTAGCCCGGGCGAGTGACTCCGCTTCCTCCAGATGGTGCCGCATCCAAGTGAACTGGGGCAGTTTCTCCATGACATCGCGCATCGCGTCGCAGGCTGCAAACGTGCCTCTCTTCTTCAGGTGTTCCAAAACGCTATCGCGAAGCATGACGGCGGTATCACTCGGCCCTACGGCGCCAAATCCCGGCCTGCGTTCGGCGTAGGGATAGGTCTCCACCATCCACAAATAAAACTGGCCAAGTTCCGATTCGCTCAGCTTGGCAATGAAATTTGTGCCGCCCGCATGCCCGTACGAGACCGACTCGACGATCTCGCGGCCAATTGGCTTCTTCTCTTTGATGATGGGCCAGATCTTCGCCCAGCCAGCATCCGACGTGTGCCGCAATAGCACTTGCGCAGCCGCCACAGCTTGACTCTGTTCCGGTTCTGACCCCGACAAACCTGTTTCGATCCGCGATTCAGCCGATTCCCGTGTGCCCGGGAAGGAATGCTGAAACAGAGATTCCAAGATACTGCCAAGAATTTGCGGCTTCAGCGCAGGACTCCTCGATTTTTCTAGGAGCGCCGCTCCCAAGCGTTCATGCCAGCAAGTTTGTATCTCCTTTGCTATAAACAGGTGGCCGTTCCGCTCATTCTCACTATCGATTAATTCCAGGATTCGCTTGAGAACTTCATCTGAAACCAGTTCATGAGCGCGCCGTAACAGCTGCGACTGTAATTGCAGTTCGTCCTTCTCGCCGGTTAGGAATCTCAGCAAGATCGGTATCCATTTACACCATACCTCTTTCGATAGAGTGTCCAGTCGCGGGTCTTCGATCACCATCAATAGGGCCAGTGCATGGAATCCGGCGATCGGCGGATACGAAATACTCGAAGTCCGGAACCACTCACTATTTTGAGGATCGCCCTCCCGTAGATACCGCACCGCAGCATCAAGAATCCGGTTCTTCGTGCCACTGTCAGCTGCCTTCCAGCCTGGAGTGTCTGTCAAGTTTGGTCCCATGTCGTGGCCATAATTCGCACTTGTGGGCTCAAGTGTGAGATCGAGTGTCAATTGCAACCAACTATTCATGTTTCCCGCTTCGATCTTCTGGAGGTCGCTTTCGACGCGCTCGGAAGGTGTTGGATCGAGCAATTTGGGTGTTTTCCATTCCTTTTCTTGCCTCACATGCTCTCGAAGCATCTTGGCTTCTTCGGAGTCTAGTAGAACAGGCGTAAAGAAACCTCCGCATTCCGCATTGAGAATCGCGTTGGTCCTGCACGCAGACCACAACTTCGTGGCGGCCTTCGGATCGCGCGCATCGAACGCCAAACGGACCAACCTGGCCTCGACCAATGCCGACTCCTTCGCCTCGCCGCGCAGTGCACGGTCCATCAGCCACTCCACATCGGAGGACGCTACAATAGGGACCCGCAAAGCGACGAGTGTCGTCACTCCGTCCAAGTTCAGCCGCGGCAAGACGGCTTTCAGCAGCGTCCTTCGACGCTCTTGGTCCTGTTGAACCTTCTTCGCGAATTCCCGGTCATCATCGCCGCCGAGAATTGAATCATAAAGCCGCACTCTTGAAACAATTGCCGTTGCAAGGGCGGATGCGACTCCGGGCTCGCCCAAGTTGTCCCACGCGAATTGGACGATCCGATCCATCAGCCGATCCATGGGCCCAAGGAGGCGCTGGCGATGGTCTTGTTTCGAGAACCACTCGAGCGCCACAGGGAGATCTTGGACTGCCATTCTTTCGATCACATCGTCGTACAGGAACCTCGAATACATGCCGCTCAGCCCTCGCTGCTTGGGCGGAGTGAGCAGTGAAAACAGCTCCGACGCTGTGATCAAGTCGGGCCAGACCGCTCTTAGGCCAGAACCTTTTAATTCATCATCCGGATCGTCACCGGCTTCCCCGAAGGCTAGAGGCCGTAGCCGAGCTTTTACCTCTCGCAAACCCACGGCGGCTGCGGCAGCAGCCGCCGAATTCCTAAGCCCCGCGTCGGTCGAAGGGTCGAGAGCGATGTCGGCCAAGTCTGGTCCTAGCTCTTCGACCTGACAGGCCCATGCAATGCTTATTGCCACGTGCCTTGCACCGATTGCTAGCTTTGCGTCACACAGGTACGGTCGTAGCTGATCGGGAAGCCGCGGATGCTTCAACTTTCGATACAGCCAGAAAAGTTCCCACCGAAGGTGCAGGGTGCGTCCCTCGGACGCTTGCTGCAGCATGGAGTCAACGACCAGCTGCCGCTGATCATCGGAGAGGCTCGCTGCCGCAGCACCCAGTAGTGCCTCCGGATCGGAATTGGCCACGGCTTTAAGAATTTCTGGATCCGTTGCGGACATCCAAGCCGCGACTTCGTGCAACTGCAGAATCAACCTTCGTCCCTGGTCCGATGGATGGAAAATTAACGGGCGAATCTGCTCTATTGGCATGTTTCGCCGTTTGCAGTACCGAGCGGTTAAGAATTCCGCGTACGTCTGATGAGCCCACCCAATACGATTCAACCCCCGCGACGAAAATAGCCCCGTGTCCAGCACCTCCCAAAGCGCACCCATGGATGCGGTTACTTCGTCGACGGCACATTCCACACCACTGCTCAGATCGTTTACGAATACGTCTTCAGGCGGCACACCGTCCGCCTCGGGACCCGTAAACACGGCGAATCGCTTACACAACTGGGTCACCGCTGCGATCCGTGACGCAACGGCGAGTCGCTCGTCTGGGCTCAGTCGTCCCCTCCGGCCAGCACTGCGCCGGCTGTCACTCGATTCCTCGCAGAGTATCCTGCATCCCTTTTCATAGAGCTCGAGATGATCCTTGGGGAAATCTCCGTCCTGTATGTACGTACTAATGAGAAACTTCAGCGTCACGGGCTTGATGGCGAGCGAACTCACGTCGAGTTCGTCGATTCGTGCGAGAAACGCTCTGGGATCGATGATGCCGCTTTGCTCCGCCGCGCGCTGAACATCCACGCGCCGCAATGGCACCAGCTCGTAGGCCTTGCATTCGCGAAACATGTCCGCCAGAGCCTTCTCCAAAACCGTCGGCCACGGCGCAGTACGACAAGCAATGCGCAAGCGCAGGCGCTCGATCGGTTGCTTCGGGAACTCGTCGGCAAGAAGGGTCGCCACGTTATCGATCCGTAGTAAGCATTCGTCCAGGCTGTCCAGAAAGACGTGTAACAGCCAATCACCCTTCCGCCAGCTTTCGAACAACTCGCTATCGAAGAGCGAGGCCATGAGCCGCCCTTCATCGCCAAACGAACGAAGGTCCAAGGACACCAGCTTCGCGCCTGCGGCAAGGGAGCCTTGGACTTCAGCGCTCTCCTTTTGCAGCGTCCAGGTCTTCCCGATTCCCGGCTCTCCCAGCAAGACAACGCACGGCAATTCCGCAAGGCGTTCAAACGTGACAAGCGCGGGATTAAGGTACTTACTCCAATTCCCCTCGGGGTCAGACAGAAATCCGCGATCCGATAGGTTGATGGATCCGTCTCGCGGGCACCAAAACCGCTTCCAGTCAAACCCTTTCGTCATGAGAATGATTCTAGTCCACAAACACTAACTATACTGAGAACTAGACGGGCTCAACGCTGGCGCAATATAGCTTGGGGCATTAAACTTCGTTACCGTGCAAAATTCACACAATGTGCATGTGCTCCATCGCTCCGACGTGAAGCCGCGGGCCGGACCTTCCGGGATTCATTTTTTTTGATCGCGACGCAGCGAAGCGGCTCCAATCACGCATGGAAGCTTCCTACGTGCAGCAAAGGCGATTCAAGAACGGAATTCTGGATGAATCCGAAGAGAGATATCCGAAGGGCCCGAATGCTCGTCAACGTCCGGCGGCTTGCTGAGCGGAGAGAGGCCCATGCCTCTCATAGATGTGGCCATCCTGAAGCGAAGCCGCAGTCAGGGGCGACTGCAAGGAGCCGTCGAGGCCTGGTTGTAAGAAAGCATCCTAGTCCAAGTGTGCCTTCGCACTAACCCTAAAGATTTGCCGAAATACCAGGCAGCAATGGGTAACACGGTGCCGAAACAGCGCACAGCAGCTGCCACCGTGGATACCAGTACCGCATGATTCGTGAAATTTTCCTGCCCGTCAGCGTGAAACCTTTTCGGTCGAAGTGCGTTCTATACGGAAATGGGTGTTACTCCGCAGTGGGCGTACCGCGTACTGTATCTTCCCAGATATAAGCCTTCAGAATTCCTTCGCGCACGCCCATTGGGAGGTTTCGACACACAAAAATCCATATGGCGGTGTTCATGAAATCGATCCAAGACGTTCCCTCAGACCAACAGCACTTCTTGAATGCGGTAGCCCCCACCGGACGGAGCATCGAGCCATGTGTGCTCTTGGTTGCTCAGGACATCGCCAACCAGGCGGTTTCCTACGCGGAAAAGTTCCTCGGTGATTCGTGTGTTGCCGTCAACCTTTTAGAAGAGGCTGCTGCAACCGTTTCGGAAGTGATTCGGGCCAAGGAAGCCGCTCAGATCGCTCCTATTCGGGACATGCGCCGCTACCTCTTCCGGGTCTTCTTGCGGAAGGTGGCCGAAGCAAGACGAAATGAGACCCCATACGAAGAGGTCAGCCAGTGGCATTCCCATCCCTGCGATGATAGCCAAGGAGGCGGGCTGGATAACGAGATACTTCTAGACCAGATTTTGGGCCATTTCGATAGCGTCACGCGAGAGATGATCCTGCGCCGAATCGAGGGCCATTCCTGGGGCGAAATCGCTGCGGAATTTGAACTGTCAAATCATGCGGCGAGGGTCCGGTTCAGTAAGGCCCTCCAGTGGCTGCGAACCTCAGTCGAAACGTCGAGGAATAGCAGCCTCGAACCAATGGTGCCAAGAACGAAGAAATACTACCGGCCACGAGACAGTAAGGCGCAAAGAGTAGCAGCATTCGAAAGAAGGCTAGACCGAATGTTGACACCAGCCTTTTACCGGGAATTCCATCAGCTCCTGAAGGCGACGAAGACTACCGGATCGCTCTGAGCGTTTCCCTACAATTCCAAGAATTACCTAAGAATTCCTCCGAATTCCGTTCAACAAGAAAAAATCGCATCTCGAAAATAGTTTGGAGACATTCGTCTTCAAAAATCCCTCTATAGGGTTAGTTAGGGGAGAATTGTCTTTCGATTCTCCCTTTTCGCTTGGTGGAACCGTTGCCCACTTCGGTCAGCCACCCGGTGAAGTAGCGTTCGGTTCGTAGATCCCGAACGGAACGTGAAGGCAAGAACCCGTCGACGCACCAGCTGGGGGACGCAAGCTTGGCTCTCGGACTTCGATGGCAGTTCTTCCTTAAATTCATTCGACGACAGGACCAGCCAATTGCTGTGAGGACATCAGGGAAAGCTGCGCTTAGAAGAGACGGAAAAGCGGCACGAATTTCTGCATGAAAGAGGAGGCCAAATCATGATCGCAAATGCACTGCTTATCGCACTCGCGCTCTTGTTCGCCTGTTTGTTTTATCTCATGGGCGAGCTGAAGTTTCTGGTGCCGTACAAACGGCTTATTTTTCATCAATACGGGACCATGCTTCTCGCGTGGCTCGGCATCCTCTTCGTAAACCTCTTCGCCGCGGTCTACTGGATTCAGCGCAAGTTTTTCATGAAGGATACAGGCCGCAAGTTGAGGCACATCGACAACCAGGCCCGCGGAAGCCACGAGTCCTTGTCATGGCCGAACGGCGATTGGAATGTACGCTGAAATGTCACGCGATTTCACGCCCGATTTCGATGACTTCCGCGAGCCATCGCCAGGCCCTCGTGAATCGTCGCGTCCGTCGCCTGATGCCAGGCACAGCACCGAAAGGACCAGAGAGGAGACCCCACGTTCAGAGGCACGATCTGTGTATGTTCGAGAACCCCGCCCCAAAGACGTTCCCTCGAGGGACTCGCGAGCCGTCCTGTACGACCGCTACCGGGGCTATGACTTGCGCGAGTCAGAAATCCAGACCCTCACAGACCTGGGCAAATTTCGAGTCGTCAACGCGGAGGATTTGGCACGTCACGGCTATGGAGGCGACAGGGGCCGGATGGAGCGTGAAACCGAGAGCCTCATGCGACAAGGTTTGGTGGAAGAGAAACGGTTCGAAATCTCGCTCAGCAAGAGCACTCGGATGTACACGCTAACGAAGGCTGGCAGGAGACTCATGCGGAGATCAGGAAGAGTTCCGAATGACCAGGAAATCTATGCCGGATTTGTGAAGCCGCGGGAGGTCAAACACGACGCCGAATTGTACCGGGTCTATCAGAAGGAGGAAGACCGAATCGAGCGGCGGGGCGGCAGAGTGCGCCGTGTGCTCCTCGACTTCGAGCTGAAAAAGAAAGTGAACCGCGATCTTACGCGGCTCGGCCTCGAAAAGGACGACCCAGACAAGAAGCTCGACGTTGCCGAGCGGCACGGTCTGCGCGTCGTTCATGGCCGCGTTCCCGTGCCAGACCTGCAGATCGAATACGAGATGCCAGACCAAAGCATAGCGCGAGTCAATTTGGAGCTGACGACGGAAGACTACCGGCCACGGCAACTGGCCGACAAAGCGCGGGCGGGATTCACGCTCTACAGCCACGGAGATGATGCATCGCACGTGCGCCGGGTTTTGAGCGACCGCGAACTGACGGCGGAGATCCTTTCCCTATGAACATTCCTCAGCGCCAGATCGAAGCCCTCACGGCGTTTGGCTACACCGTATGCGAGGCACGTTTCCTCTATATCGTGGCCATGCATTCCGGGTACTTCACGGCCCGTCAGTTCCTGGCCTTTGTCGATGCCAAGCGTGGCTATCGGACTCATTCGCTGGCGCAGAAGCTCATCACCCAGGGGCACGCCACGATGCGCGAATATCGACGCAACGGATGCATCTATCATTTGTACTCCCGTAAGATCTACGCCCAGCTTGGCAACGAGAACCTGCGCAACCGCCGGCGGCATCGGCTGGAAGCGATCCGGACACGGCTTCTGGCTCTTGATTTCATCATCGCCAACCAGGGGTATGAGTACCTCGAAACGGAAGCGGAAAAGGTCGCCTATTTTTGCGACCAATTGCATATCGAAAAGGCCTGCCTTCCGGTGAAGCTGTACATGGGTGGACCCGGGAGCCAACCCACCCTGCGCTATTTCGTGGACAAGTTCCCGTTGTTCATGAGTTCTCCTCGTCCCGGCTTCTCCTCTGTGGTCTCGTTTTCCTATGTCGATCCGGGGCTCGAAACGCTCACCGGATTTGTTACTCACCTCGGGCAGTATCAGCCGCTCTTTCGTGAGCTTGCCGACTTCCGTTTCGTCTACGTTTCGGGCACAAGAGCACACTTTGAAAAGGCTGCGGAACTCTTCAATTCTGTGGTCAAGATTCCGCTCGAATCGGACATCGCCGCTGATCTCATCCAGTATTTCCGAGCACGCAGCATTTGGAACAGTTCCGAGTTCAGGACAATGAGCAAGACCGACCTGCTGTTCTTCAACGAAGCGAAGCGCAGATTTACCGGCGATCGCTTCGAAACCCTCTTCAGAAGCTGGAGGGCCGGACGCATTGCAGAGGCGGAACTCCGAGCCGAGTTTCCGTCGAAGGTGCCGAACCGGAAGGTGTTCTTCGAGACGTATCTGGTCGCGAAGCAGCAGGATTTTCGGGCTAAGGACGACGAATCGGGGTGAACGGGGTGCGAAGGAAGGTGTTCAGCTGGCCGTTCTGTTTGGGCGTCACCCGGAAAACGGGTGAAGCCAAGGAAGAACAAAGAGATGCGAGGGACATGGCAAAGAAAAGCGACGGGGCCAAAACACGGAGTTGGGCGGGAGCGACCCCACTTTTCGGCCCTTCGGTCTCGAAAGTGACCCCATGGGGTCGCTCCCGCCCAGCGGCGCAGAAAACAGCGCCGCCTGTTTCGGCCCCGTCGCCACAGGGAGAAGAAAAGAGAAGGGAACTAGAAGAGAGGAAGGAGCAAGCAAGTGGTAAGAAACTCTGAACAGCCAGTCATCTTGAAGCGAATAGTCCGTCTAGAACAAGACGCCAGCGAACTGCTCGAAGATTATGCCCGGTTCATCGGAATCAGTGCGGAGGATGTGCTGAATATCGTGCTGAAAAAGTTGATGGCTAATGACATGGAATTCCAGTCCTGGCTGAGTCAGCAGAACGTCCAGCAACAGGGCAGCCAATCTCCCGTCGGGTTTTCTTCGTGTGTGGTGGAAACGGAGGCGGCATGATCGAGCGACTTCTCAATTCTAGAGGCACGGTTGCATGCCTCCTGGCGATGGCCACGGGAATGACCCTGTATTTCAGGATGCCATTCCCCGAAGACAACGTCCTCTTCGAACTTATGTATCTCAGGGCAAGCCCCGTCTTCTGGGGATTCAAGTACACCTACATCCTTCTTCTATACACAACGCCCTTCATCGCGTATTCCATCGTGCTTTCGGGGTTGTACGTTTTTGCCTCGAAAATTCGTCGGCCGGACAAGCCCGGGCGACTACCACGTTACCCCGACCCGCGTAAGCGCAACGACCTCTATATAGTCCTCGGAGAGGTCCACAATCCACGCAGGCCAACACCCTCTCGAGATCCCCGGTGGTTGACGATTCCCGCGCGTGGACTATTTACTGGCATTGCGATCTTCGGCGCGATTGGCAGCGGCAAGACGAGTTGCTGCATGTATCCCTTCGCGGAACAGCTGATTGCCTATCAGGCCCATGACCGTGGGAAGCGTATCGGCGGACTGGTCCTCGAAGTGAAGGGAGACTTCTGCCACAAAGTGCGTGACATATTGCAGCGGTACAGAAGGGAAGGCGACTACGTCGAAGTCAGCCTCGATTCTGAGTACCGCTACAACCCCCTGCACAATGACCTCGACGCGCATGCCCTGGCATACAACATCGCATCCTTATTGAATAACCTCTTCGGCAAAGGCAAGGAACCCTTCTGGCAACAGGCCTACACGAACCTTGTGAAATTCATCATCCTCCTCCACAAGGTTGCCTTCGACTACGTGACCCTCTTCGATGTTTATCACTGTGCGATTTCGCCAGAGCTTTTGCAGCAGCGAATCGAGCAGGCGGATGAGCTGCTTTTTGACAAGCATTTTGTCTTCATTCCCAAGGCCACGTACGAAGAGCATATCCAGGCGCTCATCGATTTCGATTTCGTTCCGGATGAAGCCAAAGACACGGACCAGTACCGGGCCCCAGCTACGCCGGTGCTGGAAGGGCATCTGAAGAAGCACGCGATTGAGTTCCGGAAGAAGACCGTCCCGGCGCCTGAGAAATCTGACCCGGACAAGCGGGCCCAACTAGAGGCCGTTAAGCGTTGGTTTCATGACGACTGGCAACGGATCGAGCCGAAGCTCAGGACTTCGATTGTCGAGGGGATCTCCGTGTTCCTCTCGCTCTTCGACG
>Ga0137376_10000155_pt1 | contig 25547 bp, 28 predicted proteins | sample SagtaG_23_FD_104814 | JGI IMG/M metagenome (GOLD analysis project Ga0137376, IMG submission 104814) | Vadose zone soil microbial communities from Sagehorn Ranch, Mendocino, California, USA - Sage2_L_20_16 metaG | ecosystem: Environmental > Terrestrial > Soil > Vadose zone | place: USA...
CGCCGCCGACTCTGAGGCTCTGCGAGACGACGATGCCGCCGAGGGAGATGACCGCGACCTCGGTGGTGCCGCCGCCGACGTCGACGATCATGTTCCCGGTTGGTTCGCTCACTGGGAGGCCCGCGCCGATTGCGGCGGCCATCGGCTCTTCGATCAGGTGGGCTTCTCTGGCCCCGGCCGAGAGCGTTGCTTCTTCGACGGCTCGCTTCTCGACCCCGGTGACGCCCGACGGGACGCAGACGACGACTCTCGGGTGGGCGAAGCGGTGCTGGTGGACCTTCTGGATGAAGTGGCGGAGCATCTGCTCCGTGACGTCGAAGTCGGCGATGACGCCGTCCTTGAGAGGGCGGATCGCCGAGATGGTGCCGGGCGTCCGACCGAGCATGCGCTTCGCCTCGACGCCGACGGCGTGGACTTCCCCGCTGCGTTGGTCGATCGCGACGACCGACGGCTCGGAGAGGACGATGCCGCGCCCACGCACGTAGACGAGCGTGTTGGCGGTGCCCAAGTCCACGGCCATGTCGCGGCCGCCGAAGCCATTGAAGTACCCCAGGAAGCCCATCGTCCCGCGCCCGAGTGTAGTGATTCTGTGGAAAACCGCGAAGGACAGGCCCAACACCACCATGCCCTGTGTCAGACGCCGGACATGTCCGCTAACCGACACAACTTTCGAACGGCTCACGCGCGCCCGCGCTAAGCGCTCCGTCTTGTCCGTAACCTCGGCTCATGCCCCGCCCGCCACGAGTCCTGATCGCCGGCGGCACCTACCACGTGACGTCTCGTGGGAACCGCCGGCAAGCGATCTTCCAGGATGATGACGACCGTCGGCGATTCCTCGCCCTGCGCGACCGGATCATTCGTCGCTACGGCTGGCGGCAGCACGCCTTCTGCCTCATGACGAATCACTTTCACCTGCTCGTCGAAACTCCGCAGCCGAATTTGTCGCGAGGCATGCAGAGACTGAACAGCGAGTACGCCGGGTACTTCAACGAACGGTTCGGGCTCGTCGGCCACCTCTTTCAACAGCGATTCGCCTCGCGCGTCATCGAGACGGACGAGTACTTCGCGGAGGCGATGCGCTACATCGCGTTCAACCCAGTGCGTGCAGGCCTTTGCGGACACCCCTCCGAGTGGCCGTGGAGCAACTTCTTCAACGTCCGGGACTTCGCTTTCGATCGGTGAGGCGTGTCCGCCGACGCCGTGTCTGGCGTCTGACACCGGACGTGGCTGGACTAGCCGAAGCCGTACGTTCCTGGGAAGCGAAGCGTCAGGAGACGGACGAGCAGCGCGGCTGGGAGGCCCACGACGTTCAGATAGTCGCCTTCGATGCGCTCGACGAGCGACGCGCCGAGGCCCTGGATCGCATACCCGCCCGCGCGGCCTTCCCACTCGCCGCTGCTCACATAGTGGGCAAGGTCGCGCGCCGTCAACGCCCGGAACGTGACCATCGTCGTCTCGCCCCGAAGCTCCTCCCACGCAGCCGTCCGCAGGCATAGACCCGACACGACCTCGTGCGTCCGACCAGAGAGCCGCTCGAGCATCGCCTCGGCCTCCGTCGCATCCACGGGCTTCCCGAGCGCCGTACCGTCCACGGCCACCTCGGTGTCGACGCCGAGCACCGGGCACTCGCCACCGTCAATCGAGCGCGCCTTCCCCGCCGCGAGCTGCACTGGATCGCCTCCGGACTCCTCGAACCGAGGCGGAACGACCTGGAACGGAACTCCCAACTGCTCGAGAATCGCCCGCCGCTGCGGCGAAACGGACGCCAGGATGAGCGGCGGAGCGGGCGGGACACTCACCCGCGCTTGCGGGCCTTCCAGATCTCCTCGGCCGGCCACTTCCGGGCCCACTCGGCCGAGACGAAGTCGTAGTAGCGATGCGTCTCCGCGCTCTCTGCGGCCTGAATCTCCCACAGCCCCTCGACTTCGAAACCGCAGTCGCGGAGCAACCGGATCATGTCCCCGTGCGCAAGGTGGAACTCGACACCGTCGTCGTCGGACCACTCGAACCGATGCATTCCGAACTGGGGCCGTACGAGCTCTTCGGCGACCTTGCCACCGTCCGGAGAGCAGAGCATGCACAGGACGGAATTGCAGAGGAAGACGAGCTCGCCGCCCGGCCGCAGCAGCCTCGCCGCCTCGGGAATCCACTTATATGGGTCGCACCAGATCGACGCGCCGTACTCCGATAGCGCGAGATCGAAAGACTCGTCGGGAAGAGGCACGTCCTCCGCATTCGCCTCGATCAGCTCCATCTCGATCCCGGTTTCCTCGCTCATCCGCCGCGCGGTCTCGAGCTGAGCCGGCGTGATGTCGACGCCCGTCACGCGCGCCCCGCGCCGAGCCAGCCACGCGCCGAAGTACGCCGTCCCGCACCCAAGTTCGATCACGTCCTTGCCGGCCACGCCACCGAGCACGCCGAGCTCAGAGTCACTCGGCCCGAACATCCCCCACGTGATCTCCTCCGCGGCCCAGGCCTCGGACGCGCGCGCGTCCGTGTACTCCTCATTCGCCTTCGTCCAGCCGGCGCGGTTTCGTTCGAGGTAATCAGTCAAACCAGAGCGAGATCTCACGCGCCGCCGACTCCGCCGAGTCCGAGCCGTGCACGAGGTTGTCCGGCATCGACAGCGCCAGGTCGCCGCGGATCGTTCCGGGGCCGGCGTCAGCCGGATTCGTCGCGCCAATCGTGGTGCGAACGGTCGCGATCGCCCCCTCCCCCTCAAGCACGAGCGCCAGGGTCGGCCCCGAAGTGATGAACTCGACGAGCTCGCCGAAGAACGGCTTCTCCGCGTGCTCCGCGTAATGCTCTCCGGCCAACTCGCGGTCGACCGTGAGCAGGCGCGCCTCGCGGATTTCGAGCCCTCGAAGCTCGAAGCGCCGCAGGATCTCGCCGGCCAGGCCGCGCCGGACCGCGTCAGGCTTGATCAGGACGAGTGTGCGCTCCGCCGCCATCGGCGGCGACTCTACTCGGACCCGGTTTCCTGCCGCGGGGCTTCGAGCGGAGGGAAGTGGATCGGCGCCGTCGACTCGATCGGCGTCTCGCAGTAGGGACAAACCTGCCAGAGCGGCTCCAGCGGCGCCTTGCAGTTGACGCACGCCTGGCGCAGGCGCGTCGTGCACACGGGACAGACGAGGAAGGTCTCGTCGATGTCCGCGCGGCAGACCGGGCAGTTCTGGTGCCGGCCGCGGCCGAGGCTCTCCTCCATGGCCTTGATCTCGAGTTCCCGCTCGCGCACGTCCTCGAGGTACTCGGGCGGCCGGAAGAGCATGTAGATGAAGGCGCCCACGAACGGAGGCACGAGCCCGAGAATCGTCGCCGCCCCGACGAGCCACGGATCCGCGATCCGGCGGCGCGCGTCCTTGAACACCCAGTAGCCGACCGCCAACCAGAAGACGACGACCATGAAGATCGCGAGGTTGCGAAGGAGCGGCCAGGAGCCCGAGTCGAAGAAGTCGTGAAGCGTCCCGAAGAACCCGGAATCTCCACTCGCTGCGAGGACTGTCTTCACTTCCGTTCCCCCGTTATAGGAGAAGTTGACCGACGATGTAACCGAGAGCGAACGCGATCCCCACGATCGACAGCACGACAACGGCCGCGAACGCGAAGACGGTGATCCGTTCGCCAGCTTTCGTCAACCTGCACCGTCTTCCTCTCGCGGGTGGAGGTCTGCGAGCAAATAGAGGGAGCCGGTGACGAGGACTGAGCGTTCAAAAGTACGCGCGCGCGCGAGGGCCTTGGCCGGATCCGCGACCGAAAGGACTTCCGAGAAGTGCGCTGCGGCTTGCGCGGCGAGATCCTTTGCGGGCAGCGCGCGCGGGTTGCTGGAGGTCGTCGCGACGAACGTGCTGCCTGCACGGCCGAGGCGCTCGAGCAGCTCGTCGACCCGTTTCTCGCGCAGGATCGAGACGCAGAGGACGTAGTCGCGGGCCGGGATCCGCGCCAGCAGCCACTCGACGGCTTCGGGGGTGTGCGCCCCGTCGCGGATCTCGCCGTCGCGGCGTTCGAGGCGGCCGGCCAGCGAGACATCCGCGTCGTGCTCGATCTGTCGGCCGAGGAACGCCTCGGCCGCTTCGCGGGCGCCGCCCTGCACGATGGTCGCGTCGCCGGGCACCAGATGTTCGAATGTGTTGTCCGACATGACAACTACTCTTGCAACATGAGCAACTGCCAGTTTCTCCTGCGCGATCTCTTCGCGCGTCTCGCCGAGCACCTCGGTGTGTTCAAGCGCGACGTTGGTGAGCAGGACGACCTCGGCGTCGACGACGTTCGTCGCGTCGAGCCGTCCGCCGAGCCCGGCCTCGACGACCGCCGCGTCCGCACCCTGTTCCGCGAACTCGAGCAGCGCCGCGGCGGTCAGGACTTCGAATTGCGTCGACCCGAGCTCCTCCGCGGGACCGCGAACCCGCGCGACGGCCCGCTCGAAGCCGGCCTCGTCACAATTCAACCGCTCGTGCCAGCCGGCGACGTGCGGCGAGGTGTACGCGCCCACGCGGAGACCCTCGCTCCGAAGTAGTTCCGCGATCGTGCGGGTGGCGGTCGACTTCCCGTTCGTGCCGACGACGTGAACCGTCGGGTACGCCTTCTGCGGATCGCCCAGTCGGGCGAGGAGCGACCGCATCCCGTCGAGCCCGAACTCCTCCGGCCATGGGCTGAGCGAGGCGACCCAAGCTGTCGCCGCGCCCGGGCTAGGTGCTGATCGCATCGAGCTCACGGCGGTAGCGCTCGAGCTTCTCGCGCTCGGCCTCGACGACCTCGGCGGGCGCCTTCGAGGTGAACCGCTCGTTGGCGAGCATGCCCTCGGCGCGCGCGATCTCCTGACGGAGCCGTTCGACCTCGGCGTCTGCGTTGCCGTCAGTTCTGACGCGGTCGGGTCTAACGACTGCCTCGAAGATGCGCAAGTCGTCGCCCGTGAGTTCGGCACGAACACCGCTCCTGCGGAAGATGGCCGCGGCCTCCTGGGCACTGTCGAGCGCGTGCAGATCCTCGGCGAAACGCTCGTCGGGCTCGGGCCACGGGGCGACGATCAGCCGCGCCTCCCGGTCGGGTAGCTGCGCCCAGATCTCCTCGGTTACGTGCGGCATCACCGGGTGCAGCAACTTGAGCAGTCGCTCGAGCGCGGCGACGGCCGTCGCGCGGACCCGCGGCTCCTCGAGCCGGGGCTTGATCGCCTCGAGGTACCAGTCGCAGAAGTCGTCGAAGGTGAGGTGATAGAGGCGATCGGCGGCGTGAGCGAAGGCGAAGGCGCCGAGATCGGCGTCGACCTCCCGGCGTGTCTCCTCGAGCCCGGCGAAGATCCAGCGCTCCTCGATCGCGTCAGGCGTCGGCTCACCCTCCGCCGGTCCGGCGCCGAGCACGAGTCGGCTCGCGTTCCAAAGCTTGTTCGCGAGCTTGCGGCCCTCCTCGATCGCACCGATCGCGAAGCGGACATCCTGCGACGACGACATCTTGAGCAGCCCGTACCGGGTCGCGTCCGTGCCGTGCTCGTCGATCAGCTCGAGCGGGTCGAGCCCAGTGCCGAGGCTCTTCGACATCCGCCGCCCGTCCGGCGCGAGCACCGTGGTGTGGATGATCACATGGCTGAACGGGATGTCCCCGATCATCTCGAGTCCCGAGAAGATCATCCGGTTCTCCCAGAGGCGGATGATCTCGCGCGCCGTGGTGTTCAACGTGCCCGGGTACCAGGCCCGAAGCTCGGGGGTCTCCTCGGGCCAGCCGAGGATCGCGAACGGCCAGAGCGCCGACGAGAACCAGGTGTCCAGGACGTCGGCGCTCCTCGTCAGCTCGGTCGACCCGCACTCGGCGCAGGCCTCCGGCTCGGTCTCCGCCACCGTCTCGTGACCGTCCGGACATTCCCACACCGGGATCTGGTGACCCCACCAGATCTGGCGCGAGATATTCCAGTCGGGCGCGTTCTCGAGCGAGTCGATCGCGAACCGGTGCTGCGACTCCGGGTGGTACTGGACGCGGCGTGACCTGAGCGCCTCGAGCGCCGGCTGCTTGAGCTCGTCCATCGAGCACCACCACTGGAGCGAGATCAGCGGCTCGATCCTGCTCTTGCAGCGCTCGCAGAGCGCGATCGTATGGCGGTAGGCCTCCCGTTTCACGAGCAAGCCGTGCTCCTTGATCCAGTCGAGGATGCGTTCGCCCGCCTCTTCCTGGGTCAGGCCGGCCAGCTCGCCGGCCCCCTCGTTCATCCGCCCGTCGAGGCCGATCACCGACGGTTCCGGCAAGCCGTGGTCGCGGCCGATCTCGAAGTCCAGCGGATCGTGCGCAGGCGTGACCTTGAGCGCCCCCGTACCGAACTCGATGTCCACGCGCTCGTCGGCGATCACCGGCACTGCGTGTTCCACGAACGGCACGAGCACCTCGCGCCCGATCGCGTCGCGCCACCGCTCGTCCTCGGGGTTCACGGCCACGGCGACGTCGGCGAGGATCGTCGCCGGGCGCGCGGTCGCGATCGTCACGCCGGCGGAAGAATCGTCGGCGAACGGATAGCGCACGTAGGTCAGTGCGTCGTCGACCTCTTCGTGCAGCAGCTCGAGATCCGAGAGCGACGTCTCGTGGTGCGGGCACCAGTTGATGATCCTGTTCGCGCGGTAGATCCAGCCCTTCTCGTGGAGGTGCACGAAGAAGCGCATCACGGCGCGCACGTACTCGTCGTCCATCGTGAACCGCTCGCGCCGGTAGTCCATCGACGCGCCCATTCGGCGGAACTGGTTCATGATCGTGCCGCCGTACTCGCGGAGCCACCCCCACACGAGCTCCACGAACGCCTCGCGCCCGTAGTCGTTTCGCGTCTTGCCCTGTGTGGCCAGGTGCTTCTCGACTGCGGTCTGGGTCGAGATCCCGGCGTGGTCGTACCCGGTCAGAAACGCCGTCTCGAAACCGCGCATCCGATGCCAGCGCACGAGCGCGTCCGCGAGCGAGATCTGGAGGGCGTGCCCGGTGTGCAGCGCACCGGTCACGTTCGGCGGCGGATGGGCGACGACGAACGTCTCGCGGCCGCTCCCGGGCTCCGCGTTGTAGAGGCCTTCCTCCTCCCAGGTGCGCTGCCAGCGCTCCTCGATCCCCTGCGGTTGGTAGAGCGGCTCCATGCGCGCATCGTACGGCCGCGGACTCGCCGAGTCCTGGCGTTGAGAGCGAATGCGGTCAGGCAGCGACTATGGACTCAGTATCGCTGCTGTTCGGTTATCCGGCAAATGCGGTAAAAGCAGGCAATGCGACTACGCCGTGCCGTCGGCGCGCTCGCCGAACGCAACTTCCGCCTGCTCTTCGCAAGCTCGACGATCTCCGGGCTCGGCGACGGCATCTCTGTCATCGCGCTCGTGTTCGCCGTGCTCCAGGTCTCCGACTCGGCGATCGCGCTCGGGCTCGTGCTGGCTGCGCGGCAGATCGCCGATGCGGCGATCGTGCTCGCTGCGGGCGTCTGGGCCGATCGGCTCCCGCGCCACCTCGTCCTGATCGCGATCGCCGTCGTCCAGGGCATCGTGCAGGCGATCACCGGAGCACTCGTCCTGACGGGCTCGGCGACGATCGGGATGCTCGTCGTCCTACAGGCGATCTACGGGCTCGCGGAAGGCTTCTACCTGCCCGCCTCGACCGGACTGATCCCCGCGACGATCAGCGCCGGCCGGCTCCAGCAGGCGAACGCGCTGCTCGGGCTCGCACGGAACGCGACGAGAATCGTCGGCCCAGCCATCGGGGGCGCCATCGTCGCGGCGGGCAGCCCGGGGTCTGCGCTTCTGATCGATGCTGTGTCCTTTGGATTCGGTGCGCTGCTCCTGGTGCCGCTGAAGTTGCCGGCCCGCAGCGAAACGGTGGAGGCGAAGTCCTTCTTCTCCGACCTGCGCCAGGGTTGGGACGAGTTCCGCCGCCAGACCTGGATCTGGACGACGATCGTCTTCTTCGGGATCGGCAACTTCGCGTTCGCGTCGTACTGGGTGCTCGGCCCGATCGTCGCCAAGCGCGACCTCGGCGGCGCGCCCGCCTGGGCGGCTCTGACGGCGGCCTTCGCCGTCGGCGCCCTCATCGGCGGCCTGCTCGCGCTGCGGATCCGCCCGAAGAAGCCGCTCGCGGCCTCGTGCATGGCTGCGTGGGTCTTCCTCCTGCAGCCGCTCGGCATGGGGCTCGGCCTCCCGCTCTGGACCCTGATCGTGTTCTCGGTGCTCTGCGGCTGTGGCCTGGCGATCCACATCGCGCTCTGGTTCACCGTCTTCCAGCAGAACGTGCCCGAGGAATCGATGTCGCGCGTCAGCTCCTACGACTCGTTCGGCTCCTTCGTGCTACTCCCCCTCGGTGCGGCGCTCGCGGGCCCGGTCGCGGCGGTGTTCGGCGTCCAGCAGACGCTCCTCGCCGCCGCGCTCGTGATCGCGATCACCCAGGCGATCGTCTACGCGCAACCGAGCGTGCACGCCATCCGCGCCCGCGAGGAGGAGGCCACGGAGCCGAGCGAGGCTGCCGCCCCGGCTTAGGCGGACTCTTCGACGAGCTCGTCCGACTCTTCGGGCGCGCCGCCCGAGGTGACGAGTGTCGGCTTCAGATCCTGCGCGATCGTCTCCTTCGTGATCGCGCACTTGGAGACGTCCTTGCGCGACGGGAGCTCGAACATCACGTCGAGAAGCGCGTGCTCGATGATCGACCGCAACCCGCGTGCACCGGTCTCGCGCTCCAAAGCCTTGTCCGCGATCTCCCAGAGCGCGTCCTCGGTGAAGACGAGCTCGATGTCGTCATAGGCGAAGAAGCGCTGGTACTGCTTGACGAGCGCGTTCTTCGGCTCCACCAAGATCTGAACGAGGTCCTCGCGCTGCAGCTGGTGCACCGCCGAGACGACCGGTAGCCGGCCGATGAACTCCGGGATCAGCCCGTACGAGAGCAGATCCTCGGGCATGACGTCCGAGAGCAGCTCCGACTTGTCCGTATCGTGCCGCGAGCGGATGTCCGCGCCGAAGCCGACCGCGTTCTTGCCGATCCGCTTGCCGATGATCTTCTCGAGCCCCGCGAACGCGCCGCCGCAGATGAAGAGGACGTTCGTCGTGTCGATCGAGAGGAACTCCTGGTGCGGGTGCTTGCGCCCGCCCTGCGGAGGCACCGAGGCAACGGTCCCTTCCAAAATCTTGAGCAGCGCCTGCTGGACACCCTCGCCGGACACGTCGCGCGTGATCGACGGGTTGTCCGCCTTGCGCGCGATCTTGTCGACTTCGTCGATGTAGATGATCCCGGTCTCGGCCTTCTTGATGTCGAAGTCCGCGGCCTGGATCAGCTTGAGCAGGATGTTCTCGACGTCCTCTCCGACGTAACCGGCCTCGGTCAACGCCGTCGCGTCGGCAATCGCGAACGGAACGTTCAGGATCCGCGCCAGCGTTTGCGCCAGCAGCGTCTTCCCGCATCCGGTTGGGCCGAGCAGCAGGATGTTCGACTTCTGGAGCTCGACGTCGCCGTCCTCGGCGCCCATCTGCACGCGCTTGTAGTGGTTGTAGACCGCCACCGCGAGCGTGCGCTTCGCCTCTTCCTGCGAGACGACGTAGTCGTTGAGGACGGCGTAGATGTCCTTCGGGCGCGGCAGGTTCTCGAGGTCGAGCGTCGCCGGGGTCGTCAGCTCCTCGTCGATGATCTCGTTGCAGAGATCGATGCACTCGTCGCAGATGTAGACGCCCGGCCCAGCGATCAGCTTCTTGACCTGGCGCTGCGACTTGCCGCAGAAGCTGCAAAGCAGCTGCTCGTTTCCTTCGCTTGCCCTAGCCATCCCCGTTCACCTTGTACATCGAAAAGGCCTTTCTGCCTAGCCCTCGAATCAGCGATGCTCGATGACAGTGTCGATGATTCCGTACTCCTTCGCTTCTGCAGCCGTCATGAAGAAGTCGCGCTCCATGTCCTTCGAGACCTTCTCGAGATCCTGCCCGGTGTGCGTTCCCATGATCTCCTCGAGCTTCCGTTTCAACGCAATCGTCTCCCTGGCGTGGATCTCGATGTCGGTCGCCTGACCCTGGAATCCACCCCAGACCTGGTGGATCAGGATCTTGGCGTTCGGCAGCGCCATGCGCTTCCCTTTCGCGCCGCCGGAAAGAAGTAGTGCTCCCATCGACATCGCGATCCCGACGCAGATCGTCTGAACGTCGGGCTTGATGAACTGCATCGTGTCGTAGACCGCGAGGCCGTGGTAGACGGATCCGCCCGGCGAGTTGATGTAGAGGGCGATGTCCTTGTCCGGGTCCTCCGACTCGAGGTGGAGGAGCTGCGCGATGATCAGGTTGGCGATCTGATCGTCGACGGGGGTCCCCAGGAAGATGATCCGCTCGTTGAGCAGCCGGGAGTAGATGTCGAACGCGCGCTCGCCGCGGGAGGTCTGCTCGACGACCATCGGAACGAGTGGGCTCATGCGGGGGTCATAGGTCATACGGGCTCCTTGCTGCTGCCGGGGGTCCACAACTTCGCAGCGGTCTCGGGTTTTTCCTTCTCGGGCGTCCAGATGCTCTCGCGCGCCCGCGCGAGCTCGACAGGAATCGGGTTCACGTCCTCGACGATACGGTCCAGGGCCTTCTTCAGGCGGAGGTCCGAGCGCAAGCGCTCGTGGCGGCCGGCCTGCCAGAGCTGCTCGATCACAGCCTCGGGATCCTCTTCGGCGGCCTCCGCCTGCTCGCGGACGAGCTCCTTGATCTCGTCGTCGGAGACCTCGATCGCAAGCTTGTCGGCGACCGCCTCGAGCACGAGCTCGCGTGCGATCGCGCGCTTCGCCTCGGCTCGGAGGGTCTCTCTGAGCTGGTCGGCGGTCTGGCCGGTCACGCGGAGATACGTCTCGGCGTCGAGGCCCCGCTGCTCGAGTGAGCGGAGCATCGCCGAGAGCAGTTCGGCGGCACGCGCCTCGACGAGCGCGTCGGACACCTCAACGTTCGAGGCCTCGACGAGCGTGTCGATCGCGGCGGCGCGGAAGTCGGCGTCGAGCTCGGCCTGGATCGCGTCGCGCAGGCGCTCCTCGATCTCGGCGCGCAGCTCCTCGAGCGTCTCGAACTCGCTCGCGGCACGCGCCAGCTCGTCGTCGAGCGGCGGCAGCACCGGCTCCTTGAGCTCCTTCAGGGTCGCCTCGGCCTGCTTCTGGCGCTCCTCGGTGTCCGTGTACCCGATCGTCTTCGTCTCGCCCGGGCTCATCCCGCGGAGACCGCGCTCGATGTCCTCGACGAGGCGGCCCGCGCCGAGCTGGACGACGTAGTCGCGCTGGGCCTCTCCCGATTCGTCGACGAGGTCGACGACCATGACGTCGCCGTCCTTCGCCGGGCGGTCCTCGACCGGGACGAGCTCGGCGACCGACGCGCGGAGGACCTCGAGCTCGCGCTCGACCAGCTCCTCGGGGACGTCCGGCTCCGGAGCGGGCACCTCGAGCCCGGCCCATTCGGCCACCTCGGGCGGGGCCTGGACGGCGAACTCGGCGGTGAAGCTGAACGGCTCGTCCTCCGAGCTCGGCAGGTCGTAGTTCAGCTCGGGTTGGGAAACGGGCCGGACACTCGCGTCCTCGGCCGCGTTCCAAAACCAGCCGCTGATGTGAGACTCGACGGCCTCGGTGAAGATGCGGTCGCGGCCGACCCGCGCCTCGAGCACCTTCTGCGGGACCTTGCCCTTGCGGAAGCCGGGGATCTTGGTGCTGGCCGCGAGGTCGGAGGAAGCGTGCTCGACCGCGTGCTTCACGTGGTCGACGGGGACCACGACCTCTAGGCGAACGCGATTGTCCGCGAGCTCTTCGACCTGAGTCCTCACCGGGGCCATTGTGCCAGCCCTCGCTTCCCTGACCGCGGCGGCTCCCCCGGGCAGAGCCCGGCTCCGCCGCCGCTCGCGCTGCTGGCCGCACTCCAGCCGACGGTCCGTGTGGCCAACACTGTCCCGTCGGCCTACGTGCGCCCAGCAACGCGTCAGGAAACCGAGAGCGCCTCCCGGCTTCCAACTGCGCCCCCCGAACGAGGCATGGGCGAACTCGTCGAGCACCCGATGACGAGAGAGACGCTGCGATCCGCCATCGCAGCCGGATCCCTACGCCGCGCAGTTCGCGTCCGCGCCGCCCGCGGACGCGACACCTCTCCAAAGTGCCGCTCTATCCTGTCCGCACGCGGGTGTGGCGGAACTGGTAGACGCGCCGGGTTTAGGACCCGGTGAGCGAAAGCTCTTGGAGGTTCGAGTCCTCTCGCCCGCACTCTCTCGCTTCCCTGGCCGGCGTCCCGCTCCCGGCCGGCGGAGCCGGCCTCCGCGGGCCGCCTCGCCTCGCTCCGCACCCTCCTGCGAGCGGGCCGTGCGTTGCAGCACTGTCCCACTCGCATACGGGCACGGAGCAACGCGCCAGGAAACCGAGAGCCGGTGTCCCCCGAACGAGGGATGCCCGGGCCGCTTGGATTCCGGACAATCGTGCGGCGTGGATGTCGCGATCGCACTTCCAGCGGATTTCTCGGAGCCGATCAGCCCGGAGCTGGTGCTCGTCTCGCCGCCCGAGGTCGCACGTGCGGCTCGCAGCCTTCTCGCTGCCGGAAGTCCTGCGCCACGGGTCGCCGTCCCCGAGCGCGAGTTCGGCGCCGTCGAGCTGACTGCGGTCTGGTTCTTCAGCGTTGCGGCGACGCTGGGCCCGCTTCTGCTCTACCTGCTCGCGAGCCGGACGGGCTAGGGCAGGGGCAGCTCGCCACTGCCTGCGAGGCAGTCGGCGAGGTAGAGCGCAACTCCGGGATCTCCCGTCCAGAGCGTGAACCGGCCTCGGCCATGGGCCTCACGCGCGCGGACGACCTGGGCGGCCGCGTGCATTGCGAACGCGCGGGCACGGTCGAGCCAGAGCTCGTCGCCGGTTCGCTCGAGGAGGGCGAGGAATGCGTAGCCGTTGCCGGCGGTGCCGTGACAGATGCCGGCTTTCTCGGCGAGCGGGCCGGCGTGCCAGGTCAGCTCGCCGCCTGCTCGGAGCAGCCGGTCGTGCTCGGCGTCGTCCGGCGCGAACCGCGCTAGCGAGGCGACGATCCCCGGGGCGCCGTGGCACTACTGGACGCGGATCCGGCCCTCGGGCGCTTGCAAGTCGATGTCCGTCAGCGGGGGCCAATTCGCCAGTGCGTCCTCCTCGACGGCGTAGCGGCGCGCCACCTCGGCAGCGCGCTCGTGAAGGTCCGCCGAGGGAGCGAACGACGCGAGGGCGAGCATGCACCCCGCAAAGCCGTGCGCGGGGCCGAGGTAGCGCGCCGGCTTGCCGACGATCACCTGCGTCCAGACGCCTGACTCCGGATCTCGTTCGTCCTCGAGCCACGCCGCGCTCTCCTGCCAGAGCTCGAGCCAGCGAGCCTCCCCGGTCGAGCCGTGCAGCTCGGCCGCGGCGAGCATCGTGCCCGCGCTCCCCCACATGAGCTCGCGGTGCTCGTCGTGCGCGTTGGCGGCGATCAGTTCCGCCAGGCGGTCCGCGTTCGCGCTCGAAGGCGCGATCCGCTGGAGCACGAGCCGGATCCCGGTCTCCCCGAACGAGAGGCTTCGCTCGTGATCGTCCTCCGGCCAGTCCGGAACGTAGTCCTGGTCGAGGTACGGAGCGTAGTCGCGCCGGAGCTCGACGAGCCCGCGCTCCTGGAGCTCGTGAAGCCCCTGGATTACTCCGGCGCCCCCCATGTACACCGACCGGAGGCGCGGCGGTCCGTCCTCGTCGTCGTCCGGGTGCGTCGTCCAGCCGTCGTCGAACGCTTCCTCGGCCTCGGCCACGATCTCGCGGATCGCCGCCTCGATCGCGGCAGGGCGCCACGGCTCGTCGACGAGCGGCTCGTGGCTCTCGGGATCGAAGAGCGCCAGCGCTAGCCGACCAGTTCCTTGAACGCCGGCTCGTCGCGGATCGGATCGAAGTCCGAGTCGCCGGCGGCCATCGCGCGGAACTGCTCACTCCGGTCGATTGCGACGCGGAGATGCTCGATCGCGTCGGCAGTCCGGCCCGCGAGGCTCTCGCAGCACGCCACGTTGTAGGCCAGGTCGGGGTACTCCGGATGAGCTTCGAGCAGCCGGCGCCCCTGGTCGGCGGCCTCGGCGTACTTGCCCGACTCGTAGAGCGGATGGACCGGCCACCAGAGCTCGGGCGCGAAGCCCGCGATGTCCTCGGGCAGGTCGAACCACTCGTGACGGCGCGAGTTGTAGCCCGACTCGGTCGGCGGCGGGAACTCGGGGTCGGCGAACGCGCCGACTGAGATCACGACCAGATCCGGGTCGGTCGGCTCCGTGTAGAAGACCTGCGAGCCGCAGTCGGGGCAGAAGTGGAAGACGTGCTCCTTCTCGTCCGCCTCGTTAGAGATCCGCGAGTAGTCGCTGAAGCGGCCCACGATCTCGACCTGGTCCGGCTTGAAGGCGGATTGCATCCCGAAGGCGCTTCCGGTCCGGCGCTGGCAGTCGAGGCAGTGGCAAATGGAGACGACGAACGGATCGCCCGTCACTGCGAGTCGCAACTGGCCACAGTGACAGGCGGCTTCGCGCACGGGCATGCGCTTGATCCTATGTCCGCCTGCTGCTGGGTAGAACTTCTGGTGAGATGCATGGCGTGGTCGCGGCCGTGGAACTTCGTGAGATCACGCCCGAGTCGCTCCATGCGGTGCTCGATCTCGCGGTCGCGCCCGAGCAGAGGCAGTACGTGGCAACGAACGCGCGCCCGATCGCCGAGGCCCACTTCGAGCCGCGGGCCTGGTTTCGCGCGGTCTATGCCGATGAGGTTCCGGTGGGATTCGTCATGGCGTTTCGCGACCCGCCGAATGAGTTCTGGGTCTGGCGCTTCATGATCGACGCGGGCCAGCAGGGCAGGGGCTATGGGCGCCGTGCACTGGACTTGCTCGTCGAAGCGGCGCGAGCGGATGGCATGAAGGAGGTGAAGCTCAGCTTCCACCCCGGCGACGACTCCCCGCGCGATTTCTACGCACGCTTCGGTTTCGTCGAAACGGGAGAGATCGACGGGGAAGAAGTCGTGATGCGGCTTATGCTCGGCTAGGCGGTCTCGCCGCCGACACCATCGTGGCTCGCCCCGCCTGCGGCGGGACTCGCATTTTCCCGCACCTGTGGTGCGGGAAAATGGCCCCGGGAGGAGTCGAACCTCCGCACACGGATTCGAAGTCCGTTGCTCTATCCGCTGAGCTACGGGGCCGCGGGCTACGAAGCGTAGACGGGATTCGGGAGCGGTCTGCCTGCCTCCGCGGCCTGCAGGTTGTCGACGAGAACGCGGGTCATCGCCTCGCGCGTTTCCTGCGTCGCGCTGCCGAGATGGGGCGTGAGGACGACGTTCGGAAGCTCGAGCAGCTCCGGCGGCACGTTCGGTTCGTCTGTGAAGACGTCGAGGCCCGCTCTGATCCGGCCCGCCGCGAGCTCCGCGACGAGCGCCGGTTCGTCGATGAGCGCTCCGCGTGCCGTGTTGACGAGGCACGCGCCGTCGTGCAGGAGCCCGAGCCGCCGCGCGTCGAGCAGCAACTCCGTCTCGGCCGCCAGCGGGACGTGGACGGTGACGATGTCCGCCTCCCGCAGCAGGTCGTCTAGGTCGCGATAGTCGAGCCCGAGCTCGTGCTCCTCGTCCGCCGGCAAACGCTCGCGCTTCGTGTAGAGCAGACGCATCTCGAAGCCGCGTGCCCGGCGAGCCACGGCCTTGCCGATCCGCCCGAGGCCGACGATGCCGAGCGTCGCGCCGCTCACCTCCTGGGCGAGGAGCGTCGTCGAGGCCCAATCCGTCCCCCACCTCCCGGTCCGGACGAAGGAGTCGGACTCGACCACACGTCGCCGCGTCGCGAGGATGAGCGCCAGCGCGAGGTCTGCAGTCGCAGCGTTGAGGACGCCCGGAGTGTTCGTGACGGCGACGCCGCGAGCCGCACAGGAGGCGACGTCGATGTCGTCGTAGCCGACGCCGTAGTTCGCGACGAGACGCAGGTTGGGGAACAGCTCGAGCGTTCGCGCGTCGATCACCTCGCCGACGACGGCGAGCGCGTCGACGTCCGGCCGCGGCGCGGTGAGCGAGCCTTCGTAGTACTCGACATCGCGAAGCTCGTCCCAGGCGGGGCCGGGAAAGCGACGGGAGGCGAGGATCTTCACTGCGGAATTAGTGCCCCATCCAGCGATACATGCCGGCTTCTGGCCCGCGACCACGCGACGCGACTCAGAAGCTCGACGGCATCACTGGACGGGGCACTAGAGGTGGCGGACGGGACTTGAACCCGCGACCACCGGGACCACAACCCGGGGCTCTACCAACTGAGCTACCGCCACCGCGCACGGCTCAGAATAGCCGCTTCGGCGCTCGCGTCCGGGGTCCGGCCGCGGGCCTCCCTCCGGTCAGGACCCTATCGACGAACTTCGCACGCATGGGGAGCGGGACAGTGACGAAAGCGCAACATCTGTGCGACCCGAACGGCTTCGTGAATCACCCGACCTTGGGTCCCGCTGGAGCCCGGTTCTGCCGACAATTGACATGCAGGGGTCCATGCGAATCCGAGTCCAAGAAGCGGCAGATCTACCCGGCCTGATCGCGTTCCTCCGGGAGCGCGCCTACGTCGCCTACGAGGTCGGCCCGAACACGATCGAGGTCTCACGGCTCTCGTCGGTCCGGCACAGCCGCGTGCGCATGGAGCTCGATCTCCACCTGAGTGACTGGCACACCGCGAATCCCGAGGCCCAGGCGGAATTCGTGGAGTAGGACCGTGCGGCGGGCTACCCTTCGCTCGGGCGCCTGTAGCTCAGAGGAAGAGCGGCGGCCTTCTAAGCCGTTGGTCGGGGGTTCGAGTCCCTCCAGGCGCATTGCCAGTTCTAGAGCCGAAATCGTCCGAAGTCCCCGCAAATCGGCTTAACGATGCGCCGCTTCGCGCCGGTTCGTAACGGTAAACCCCACTGTCGCGTCCGGCAAGCCGACCCGCGGGCGTCCCCTGCCCCTCACGCGAGAACTCCTATGCGAGGAGATCATCCCGCCGCACGTGACAAGAGGCACATAGAGGCGTACAGTGGTCCCGTCCTCGGAAGAAGGAGACGGCATGAACGAGAGGGAAATCCTCCGGAGGCTCTCCCGCCGCATACCATCACCCGCCATGGTCGTCGCGTGCCTCGCGCTGATGGTAGCGCTCGGCGGCACGAGCTACGCGGCAATCAAGCTCCCGGCGAACAGCGTCGGCACCAAGCAGCTCAAAAAAGGCGCCGTTACGGGGGTGAAAGTGAAAAAGAACACGCTCGGCGGCGCGCAAGTCAACGAGTCGACGCTCGGCAAAGTGCCCTCGGCAGGCACGGCCGATGCTGCACCGGTCTCGCGGCTCGACTATCAGTCAGCCGTAGTCGCGCTTCCCGCTGGTGGAGCCACAGTGACCCGTGGCACGGTGAACTGCCCAACCGGGCTGAGCGCCACGGGCGGCGGCGCCAAGCTTGCCGACCCGAACAACGGGTTCATCGCCGACACAAACCCTGTCGGGAAGACCGGCTGGGAAACGACGGGGTACTCGGGGACGGCCCAGAACATGACGGTCTACGTCATCTGCGCGCAGGCCGCGTCCACGACACCGTAAGAGCCTGAAAAACAGCGGAGCCCGCCCGCCCGCGCGGCCGGGCTCGCTACCGTCAGACCTCATCCGTCGCCCGCATGCACGCGCAGGCCGCTACGCACAGATAGGCCACGGCCGTCGCCCAGCTACGTGACGGCCGAGCGGGGCGTCCGGCCTCGCGCCGGTGCGCACCCTCCTGCCGGCACACGGGCACGCAGCGACGCGCCAGGAAGCCGAGGACACGGTCTAGAGACGGCAGCAGCCGCGCCGCGTCAAGGTCGACGCGGCGGCTGCGTCTTTGGCGCGGCTAACAGTCGAACGTGATCTCGTTGCCCAACGCGGACGTGTTGCCGGTTGCGTCCACTGCCCTGATTGCGATCACGTTTGGCCCAGGCGCGACGCAGTAGGTGATCGTGTCGCCCCTCCCGAGCGCGGCGTGATCGAGCTGACCGTTGATGAAGACGTCGTACAGGATCTGCGACTGCGGATCGACGTTGTCCGTCGATTGATCCCAGTCGAGCCAGATCTCCGGCGGCGCGCTCTCCGGCGAGAGCCTCAGGTTCGCCGGCACCGTCGGCGCCTCCGTGTCCGTCGCGGCAGGCGTCGTCACGGTGAGCAGGTTGCTCTGGACGCTGTTCCCGTACACGTCGCTCGCCTCGATCCGGAAGCTGTAGGTCGTCGCCGGCACGAGGTCGAGAATCGTCCTCGCCCGGACTCCGATCTCGCCCCCGAAATACTGGCTGCCGTTGAGGAACAGCGAGTAGTACACCTGGCTCACGTCGTCGACCGAAGCCGTCCACGCGAGCGAGACACGCGTGGGATGCACTTCGGTCGCGGTGAGCTGAGGCGCCGGGCTCGGCGCAGTCGTGTCGGGCGGCGTCGTGTAACTCACCGTGTTGCTGTTGCCCGAACGGTTACCCGCCGCGTCCACGGCGTAGACGGAGAACGTGTGCGTCTGATTGGGCGCCAGGCGCGAAAGCGTGAACGTCGTCTGCGGGGGGTTCACGCGAAAGCAACCCGACGAGCCCCGTTGGACGCAGTACCAGAAGTTCCCCGAATTGTCCGTCGAGGCGTTCCACGCCAGCGAGACGCGGGAGTCGGTGCTCGAGGTGATGCGGAGATTGCTCGGCGTCGTCGGCGGAGTTCGATCTCGAACGGCTCCCGCGGTCGTCGCACCGACCGTGGTCGCGAGCAAGAGCATGCCGACGAGCAGCAACGGCTTGCGGAAGAACATCGATCCCCCTCCCTGCCGCAGTCCTTTGTCTGCCGTCAGGAGATACGGATCCTCCGCTCGCGCGGATTTCGCCTCAGCCGCGGGCGCCGAAGTCGGCGGTCACGATCGTGACCGAATGGCCACCGAACGCACCCTTCGCAGCGGTGAAGTGCACGGCCCCGATTCCGATCTCGCGCCACTCGGGGGCGAGGATGTTCTGTCGGTGCGGCGGACTCGCCATCCACTCGCCGACGGCACTGGGCGCGCTCGTGTCGGGCGTCTCGTAGAAGATGTTCTCGCCGACCGACCAGGCGCCGCGACCCATCGGATAGAAGCGCTCGATTCGCTTCCAGAACGGTGCGCCGTTCACAGACTCGTGCTCGAAGAATCCCTGCAGCCCCATCTCGCGGGAGTGGTACGCCGCCGCGGCGTCGAGCCCCTGCGAGATCCGGAGCGGTCGCAAGCCCCGGGCGCCACGCTGCGCGTTGATACGCGCGGCGACGTCGCGCTCGAGCGCCCTCAGGCCGTTGTCGGCTTTCCTGGGACGCGCGGGAAGCGAGCGCACCGCGGCGTGCCGCAGGAACAGACTGAGCTTCTGCTGCCGCGGAACCTGCATCGCGTGCGGGCGCGCGGCCGCCTGCTGCGCGGAACCGAGCAGCAAGATCGAAAGGGCGCCGGCCGCAAGGATCGTGCGCATACGACCGTGATCGGTGCGCCTGCACGCCCAGCTTCAGCCCGAACGAGTGATTTCAGATCGTCGCGGCCCGGCCCTGCCGCATGCGCCGGTGCTGGAGCCAGGCGATCAGGAGCACCTGGATCGTCCCGGCGACCGGAATCGCGGCCAGCGCCCCGAGCACGCCCGCCAGCTCGGCTCCGATCAGCACCGCGACCAGGATCACAAGCGGAGACAGGCGCACGGTGCGGCTGTATACGAGCGGCTGCAGGAGGTGATTCTCGAGCTGCTGGTAGACGATGAAGAACACGATCAGGACGACTCCCGCGACGATCGAGTGGATGAACCCGACCGCGGAGACGAGAATCGCCGCGATGGTCGCGCCGGCCAGCGGGATCAGATCGAGGATCGCGACCAGCAGGCCGAGCGCCACCGCGTAGGGCACGCCGAGCGCGACCATGACGATCGTCGACGAGACGCCGGCGATCACGCTGATCAGCAGGTTCCCGGTCACGTACCCGCCGACGGTCCTGTAGATCTGGTGCCCGACGCCCCGCCAGTGCGCGCGCGACGATTCGGGGAGCATGAGGAAGAAGCGGTCGACCCAGACCGGCCCCTCGAGCAGCATGAAGACGGTCATGAACAGGATCGTCACCGTGGCCACGATCGCGGTGATGATCCCTTTCGTGATCGCAACCGCCGTGCCGGTCAGCCCGAGCAGCTTGCCGGCGCCGCCGTTCTCGAGCTGGTCGCGTACGCGCTGGGTGATGTGGTACTTCGACTCGAGGAACCCAAGCCGCCCCCGCCGATGCGTGATGTCGTCGATGTAGCCGGGCAGCGCCTTCGCGAAGCCGTTCACCTCGTGGACGAGCGTCGGTACGAAGAGCGCCCCAAGCGCGGCCAGCCCAGCCAGCGTGAGCAGCACCGTGATCGCGGTCGCCGCCCCGCGGCGGCGCACGCCATGACGTTGGAACCAGTCCACCGCGGGGTTGAGCGCCAGCGCGAGGAAGACCGCGATCAGGATCCACGTGATGATGTGCCGCGCGATCCAGATGATCTCGAGCAGGAGCGCGACCGCAATCGCGATCCCGAGCACCGCAAGGACCGTCGTGGCCCGGAACCGGACAAGGCGCTCCTCCACGTCCGAGGAGGATTGCGGCGGCGTCGGACGGCCCGATGTCCTACATCAGCCATCCCTCGCGGTCGAAGCCGCCGTACTCCTGGATCGCCCCATAAATTTCGTGCACCAGCGCGGTGTTAGAGATGTTCAGGCGGCACGTTCCGTAAAGCAGCTTGTTGCGACGCTTCTTCTTGCTGTGCTTCGAGTAGCGATTGACGGTGGACTTTCTCAAGCAGGTCTTTGGCAGGCCGAGCTCGCGAAGCCAGAAGCCTTCGATCTCTCGTTGTTTCTCGGCATGATCCGCGAAGAGGTTGCAAGTGACCCGGATCTTGGCGTCCGCCGACCGATGCACTGAGCCTCGCGATGTCGTGCGAGCGCACGGGCGGCGTTCATCTTGGAGCCCCGTATTCGCCCGCTGCCCGATCGGCGACAAAGATCCTCATGCTGCTCGTTTGTCAGGTCGATATCGCGCACCCACAGACTGATCGTCGAGCGTGAGACACGAAGCAACGCGGCCAGTTCCTTCACCGAACGACCCTCTTCGCGTCGAAGCTTTCTCGCCTGTTCTCGCTCTGCCGTTTTCACGGTAGACAACAGCGTATCGAAAGCGTCCGATGAAGCGTCCGACCGGACTCGAACCGGTGACTAGAGCTTGGAAGGCTCTCGTGTTACCACTACACCACGGACGCGGAGGCTCATAGCGTAGCGTCCAGCCTGTGCACGATCCGTACGCCTGGCCGCTCGATTTCGAGGCGCTCATCTTCGTCCCGGCTCTCGCGCTCGGCTACGCACTCCTCGTCCGGCGCCATCGCACGGAGCGCTGGCGCGTCACGTGCTTCGTGGCCGGGCTCGCGCTGATCCTGGCCGTCTTCGTCACGCCGCTCCACCCGATCGCGCTCCACTACCTGCTCTCGATCCACCTGCTCCAGAACGTCGTCCTCGCCGAGTGGGCGCCGGCGCTCTGCGTGATCGGGCTGCCGGCCGCGATTCGCGGGCCGCGGCTGCTCACGCACCCGGTGGTCGCACTGCCGCTCTGGGCCGGGACGTACTTCGTCTGGCACATCCCGGCCCTGTACGACGCGGCGCTTCGTCACCAGGGCTCGCTGCTCCATCTCGAGCACCTGTCGTACTTCCTCACCGGCTGCCTCTTCTGGTGGCCTGCGCTCCGCAACGAGCCGCACCGGCTCACCGCCGGCGTGCGGGCGATGTACCTCTTCGCGGCCTTCGTCGTCGCGAGCCCGCTCGGCCTCCTGCTCGCCCTCATTCCGCGCCCGATCTACGACTACTACGTTCACGCGCCCCGGCTCTGGGGTATGTCGCCACTGACCGACCAGCAGATCGGAGGCGGCGCGATGGCGCTCGAGCAGGCGGCTGTCCTCTTCGCCGTCGGAACGTGGTTCTTCCTGCGCTTCCTGTCCAGCGAGGCACGCGCCGACACCTTCCGGACGCTGGGCACGCCTCCGTCCGTACAATCACCGCGGGAGATGAGCGATGGACGCTGAGCTCGTCCGTCAAGGTGCACCGGCCAGGGCTAGGCACTCGTGGCGGAACACCGCGGTCTCCGCGCTGGGCCCGCTGACCGCGCTCGCCGGCCTCGTCTGGGCACTCGTCCAGCCGTACCGGATCACGCTGCTCGACCCCGACAAGCACAGCTTCTGGTACCTCGCTGTTCAGCCGCCGCTGCTCGTCATGCTCGTCGGCGCACTGTTCCACTTCTGGGTCGTGCCGGGACTGCTCTCCGACCTGGAAGAAGCGGAGGAGCGGGGAACGTAGATGGAACCGCCGCCCGAGGTCGTCCATTGGATGTTCGGTGTCGGCTTTCTCTTCCTCGGCCTCTGCCTGCTCGCTGAGGCGATCATCGGACGCGACGTCTGGCGCCGACGCGCGTGGCGGGCGTACCTCTGGCCCAGCATCGCCTTCCTGATGGGCGTCCTGATGTGGCCCGTGATGGTCTTCTACACGAGCTCGGCGATCCACATGCTCGCGCACAGCGCGTGGGCGCAGGCGTTGATGCTCGCCGGCGGCGCCCAGCTCGGGCTCGTGCGGGGGAAGCTGCGAAGTCCGGTGTGGGAGCTGACGCTGCCGCTCGCCCTCCTCGTCTCCGGCTTCGCCTTTCTCATCCACGAGCAGAACCCGTGGTTCTTCTCGCGCGCCGCATTCCTTCACCATGCGCTCGGGTGGACGATGCTCGTCGGCGCGCTGATCACCCTCGGCCGTGCGGCGCAGCCGCGCTCCCCGGTCTTCAACGCGGGGTTCGCGATGATCATGATCGCCACGGCCGCGCTCCTCTTCTGCGACCGGAACGTCGCGCCCATCTTCGGCCACCTGTCCCCGCTCGCCGGCGGGCGATGAGGGCGAAGGCGCTAGCGGCGGCGGTCCTCGTCGCGCTCGCGCTGCCGACCTCGGCGCTCGCGCACGCCGTCCTGCTCGAGCGTGTGCCGACATACGGCGCCCGACTCGCCACTGCTCCACGAACGGTGTCGCTCCAGTTCGACCAGGCGGTCGACGCGTTCGCGAACTCGATCGACGTCCGGAGCGCGACCGGCAAGGTCGTGACGGCCGGCCCGGCGCACACGACGGATAGCGGCCGCAAGGTGGTCGTGCCTCTGCGCAAGCTGCGCAAGGGCGCCTACACCGTGCGCTGGCACATCACGTCCAACGAGGGACACGTGATCTCCGGCGTCTACACCTTCGGGGTCCGCGTCAAGCCGCCGCCGCCGACCGAGGCGTACGGCGCCGGAGGGCCGACGAAGTTCGAGTACGTCGCCAAGTGGGGCTACTTCGTGGGGCTGGCGCTGCTCGTGGGCGGCCTCGCGTTCAGGCTGCTCGTGCTTCGCGGGCGGACGAACCCGGCGCTCGATCGGCGCTTCTACTGGGTCGTCGGGGCCGGGGTGGTCGGCAGCATCGAGCTCGGCATCATCGGGTTCATCCTCCGGGGCGCCGACGCGTTCCAGCTTCCGCTCGACCAGCTGATCTACGGCGACCTGTCTCCGCTCGCTCGGGGCACGCGGTTCGGAACCGCCTTCATCGCGATGACGCTCGGCTTCGCGCTCGTCGGCGCGTTGCTCTTCCTGGCGTGGCTCACCGACCGGACGATCCTGCTCTGGCCCGCGTTCGTCCTCGGGCTCGTGCTCTGTTCCGGGCTCTCGCTCTCGGGGCACTCGGCGGTGGATGTCGGGTCGTCGTGGAAGTCGGAGCTCGCGGACTACGTACACCTCGTCGCGGCGTGTTTCTGGGTCGGCGGCTTGGTCATGCTCGCGTTCGTCGTCTGGCCGACGGCGCCCGGGTTGCGACGAGACGCCTTCCATCGCTTCTCGCAACTGGCCGCCGTGCTCGTCGGAGCGATGGTGCTCGCCGGCGCGTACCTCGCGTACGAGCGACTTCCCGCCGTCTCCGATCTCTGGCGGGCCCGCTACGGGCAGGTGCTGCTGATCAAGAGCTCCTTGGTCGTGCTCGCGCTCTCGTGGGGCGCGCTACACCACTTCGTCGTCGCGCCGGCGCTGGAACGCGGCCGAGGAGTCGGCTCGCGCGCGGTTGCGCGCAGCCTGCGAGGCGAAAGCGCGGTCGCAATCGCGATCCTCCTGGTCGTCGCCGTCCTTGTAGACGCGAACCCACCGGCGAAGCCGGTCCAGAAACCGACGCAGGCAGTCGTAACGCACAAGTAGTCGCTCTCGGTTTCCTGGCGCGTCGCTGAGCGTCCGTATGCGAGCGGAACAGTGTTAGCCACACGGGCCGCTCGCAGGAGGGCAGTCAGCGGCGCGAGGTGGAGCGCGAAGCGCGACACCGGCCAGGGAAGCGAGGTCGGGGTGGCCGGATTCGAACCGGCGACTTCTGCGTCCCAAACGCAGCACTCTAACCAGGCTGAGCTACACCCCGAAGGCTCCCGAAGTGTAGTCGGATAGGTTCGCGGAGTGTCCGAGCCGATCCTCGCCGCGGACCCGCAGCCACACGTCCGCCGGCCGGTGGTCGGCTACGCGATGGTGCTCGGCGCCACGGCACTCTGGGGGATCAACGGGTCGTTCGCAAAGGCCGCCCTCAGCTCCGGGCTCTCGTCCCTGCGCCTGACCGAGGTGCGCTCGACCGGAGCGGCGCTGATCCTCGTCGGAGCGCTCGCGATCGCGCGCCCGCGGAGCCTTCGGATCAGGCGCGGAGAGCTCCCGTTCCTCCTCCTCTTCGGCGTCGCCGGCCTCGCGTTCGTGCAGCTCCTCTACTTCGTCGCGATCCACCGGCTCGAGATCGGAGTCGCCCTGCTGATTCAGTACGTCGCGCCCGTGCTGATCGCGCTCTGGGCGCGGCTCGTCCTCAAGGAGCCGGTCAGACGACGGGTCTGGGCTGCGCTGATCCTCTCGCTCGGCGGGCTCTCGTTCGTCGTCGACCTCTGGAGCGGCGTCGCACTCGACGGGCTCGGAGTCCTGGCCGCGCTCGGGTCGGCGGTCGCATTCGCCCTCTACATCCTGCTGGCGGAAAACGGCATTACCCGACGGGACCCGGTCTCGCTGCTCGCGCTGGGCTTCACCTTCGCCGCCCTCTTCTGGGCCCTGCTCCAGCCGTGGTGGTCGTTCCCGACGGAGTATCTGGACGACCGAGTCAGCCTCGACGGCGCCGTCCTCTCCACGACGCTGCCGGTCTGGGCGCTCCTGATCGGCGTCGTCCTCGTCGGCACAATCGTGCCGTTCCTCCTGCTCCTCGGAGCGCTTCGCCACCTCTCGGCGACCCGGGCCGGCGTGACCGCGATGTTCGAGCCCGTCGCGGGCGCGCTCGTCGCTTACGCGTTGCTCGGCGAGTCGTTGACCGGGGCTCAGCTCGTGGGCGGCGCGATCGTCCTCGCGGGCATTCTTCTCGCCCAAACGGCCCGCTGACGAGAAATTTCTCCGCCGTAAATCAGTCCGTACGTTGCGGAAACTATTGAAAATTGCAGTTGTAAACCTGGACGATATCTTCTTCGCGCATTACTCTCGGCCGACTCCTGATGTCTGGGAACCGCCGCACTCTCAGCGTCATGGTGCTCTTGCTCGGGGTGTCGCTCAGTGTCGGAGCCCGGGCAGACGCCGACTCCGGCGTGCCGCC
>Ga0137376_10000156_pt1 | contig 25544 bp, 22 predicted proteins | sample SagtaG_23_FD_104814 | JGI IMG/M metagenome (GOLD analysis project Ga0137376, IMG submission 104814) | Vadose zone soil microbial communities from Sagehorn Ranch, Mendocino, California, USA - Sage2_L_20_16 metaG | ecosystem: Environmental > Terrestrial > Soil > Vadose zone | place: USA...
CGAGACCCGCGAGGTGGGCCGCGACGAGCAGTTGGCTGCGGGCCTCGAGATTGCCGCCATCGTCGACGGCGACCGGCAGCCACCGCGCGACGGTCCGGATGACGTGCAGCGCGATCGCCTCGGCGAACGGGTTCGGATTCCGCGACAGGAGCGACTCCAGGGAGTGGGTCATCGCATCGACACCGGTCGCGGCGGTCGGGCCCGGCGGCAAGCCGACCGTCAGCTCCGGATCGAGGACTGATGCCACGGGCAGGACGCTCGGGTGGCCGACATACGCCTTCCGGCCGGCGACCTCGTCGGTGATCACGCCAAACGTGTTCGTCTCGGCTCCGGTTCCCGCGGTCGTCGGCACCGCGACCAGCGGCAGCCCCGGAACGAGGTCGGGATCGTGATAACCGAGCGCCAGGACGCGGCCACCGTTGATCGCATGGAGGGAGACCGCCTTCGCGGTGTCCATCGAGGATCCGCCACCGACCGGGACGACGATCGTGCCGGGGGTCCCGAAAACAAGAAGGGCGGAGCTCCCCCGTTCGATCGACGACGTCCCGGGGTTCGGTTCGACCCCGTCGTAGATGCCGACCTCGACGCCGCCGGCCTCCAGCGATCGGCGGACGATGTTCACGACCCCCGACGCGACGACGCCCGCGTCGGTCACGATGAAGACACGCTGGCCGCCGGCATCTCCGACGAGCTCCGGCAACATCGACACGGCGCCGCGGCCGAACCGGATCCTGTCGCGAACTATGAGGTCGAGGGCCCGGCCCGCCAGACCGACGTCGGCCGACTCCTCCGTCATCCCGCGACGACCGCGTCGGTCGAGGTGTCGCGGTTGACGGTCAGCCAGCGACGGCAACCGGCCGCGTGGAACCAGCGCTCGGACGTCACGCCGTCCGGGTTCTCGAAGTTCCAGACCTCGTCGACGTTGCGGGCGTCGTCGCCCTCGATCCAGTCCGGTACCGGCCGCCGCTCGCCGCCGAACGTGAACTCGTCGATCGGTCGGCGGCCGCAGCGCGGACAGGTAAGCCAGAGCATCAGCGCGTTCCCGTCGAGCCCTGGTCGGCGAGGACGTGGTCGCGGGCGAAGCGATCGAGCGCGAACGGGGCGATCAGCTCCGGTGGGCGGCCGGTCGCGATCAGCTCCGCCATCCCTTCGCCGCCGGCTGGAATGGCCTTGAAGCCCCACGTGCCCCAGCCGGTCGTAACGAGGAAGCCGTCGACGCCCGTGAAGCCCATGATCGGTGAGAAGTCGGCCGAGATGTCGCAGCTGCCCGCCCACTGGCGAAGAATCCGCAGGTCCCGCAGGAACGGCAGCAGGTGGCTCACTTTGTAGGAGTAGCTCCGCAGGGCGGCGAACGAGGACTGGCGGGAATACGACGGCTGGGCGTCGAATTCGGCGCCGATGAGCATCTGGCCGCGCTCGGTCTGCGAGACGTAGCAGAACAGCTCGGTGTCGCTGACGATCGGGGCGAACGACTGGGCGAAGTTGTTCGTGACGAATGCATGCAGCGGGTGCGTCCGGACCGGCAGCCTGACGCCGGCGTGGGCGGCCAATGCGGTGACCCGGCCGCCCGTCGCGCTCAGGACGGTGCCCGCGGCGATGAGTCCGTTCGCTGTCTGAACTCCCACCACCCGGTCCCCGTCCCGCACCAGCCCGGTGACCGGCGTGTGCTGGATGACGTGGACGCCCCGCGCCATCGCCCCGGATGCGAACGCCCACGCGACGCGATCGTGTCGGGCAGTCGCGGCGCGAAGGTGGTGCGACGCGCCGAGAACCGGGTAGCGACCGCCACCGGTCAGGTCGATCTGGGGGCACAGCCCCTTGATCTCCGCCGGCGTAACCATGACCGTCTCGGCACCGCACGCGGTGTTCAGCAGGCAACGGGCGCGCTCCGATCGGAGCGCCATCTCCGTGTGGGCCAGCCAGATCAGCCCTTTCGTCTGGTGGAGGATCGCGGCGCCCGTCTCCGCCTCGAGCGCCTCGTACATCTCGAGGCTGTGCTCGTAGAACCGGACCGCCTCGGGGATCCCGTAGTTCGCCCGGATGATCGTCGTGTTGCGGCCGGTGTTGCCCGACGCGATGTAGTCGGCCTCGATCACCGCGACGTTCGTGATCCCATGGCGGGTCGCGAGGTAGTACGCCGTCGCCAGACCGTGGCCACCGCCACCGACGATGACGACGTCGTATGCCGACTTTGGCTCGTCCCAGCGGAGAGGCTGGAGGGTGTCGACGAGCTCGTTCATCGGAGGCGCCCGGCCAGCTCGTCGGCATAGGCGGCCTGGGTCACGAGCAGGGCCCCGCCCGTGGTCCGGAGCCACAGCTTCGACGGCACGCCGGCAATCGACCCTTGCGCGATCGAGGGTCGCTCCTCGGGCAGCGGCCACTCGATCCGTGGCAGGATCGATGCCTCGAATTCCTCGGCCGTCAGCCACGCGCCGACGAAGCCGGCCTCCTCCTCGACGATGGCGTATGTGTCGTCGATCTCGACGCTCCGGGCCCCGATCGCGAATGCCTCATCCGGAGCGACGCGAAGGACCGTCACGTCGAGATCGCCCCGCCACGACACGCGGTCCAGGGCGGCCGGATCCGCGACGACCCGCAGGCCGTGGAGCGGCTCAAGCGCGCGCACGAAGCCCCTCCGGGTCGTAGAACGGGGTCGACGCGACGACGGCTTCGCGGCCGTCGATCTCGACGCGTTCCGGAAACGGCGTCCGCTTGAGCCAGCCGAGCATCACGGCGTGCCCGAGCAGGGGTGAGGCCCAGCTTCCCGTCACGTGGCCGACGATCTCGCCGCCGGACGAGATCGGGCTGCCCTCGGTCGGCGCATCGCCCGGCATCGTGAAGCCGAAGAGCCGCCGGTGGTCGGGGAGCGGCGCCGTCCGCGCGAGGGCCGGCTTGCCGATGAAGAACGGCTTCTCCATTCGGACTGCCCAGTCCATCCCCAGCCGCCGCGGCGTCGAGTCCATCTCGGAGTCCATCCCGACGATGACGTGGCCCTTCTCGAGGCGCAGCCCGAACAACGCCTTGAGGCCGTGCGGCCGGATCCCGAGGTCCTGGCCGAGCTCCATGAGCGCACGCCACAGCTCGACGGATCCATTGATCGGGTGATGGAGCTCGAAGGCCGCCTCGCCGGTGAAGCTCAGGCGCATGACGTGGCACGGGACGCCGGCGACGTCGGCGTGGACGTGGCCGAGGAACCGGGGCGGATCGGCCAGGCCGGCCCGCTGGAGGAGCAGCCGGGCAAGCGGCCCCGTGACGTTGATCGCCGCTAGGGACATCGTCTGATCGAGGACGTGGACCTGGAGGCCCCACGTCTCGATCCAGTCGCGGACCCACATCTCGGCGTTGGCGGCACCGCCCGACGTGAAGCTCAGGACGAACCGCGTCTCGCCGTCCCGCAGGATCATCCCGTCGTCGATCACGTGGCCACGCTCGTTGAGCAGCAAGGCATATCGCGACCGACCGGCCTTGATGTCCACGACGTTGCACGGGTAGAGCCGCTCGAGGAACTCGACGACATCCGGCCCGGACACGACGAGCTTGCCGAGCGTGCTGACGTCGCCGAGCGACACCGCCTCACGGACCGCCCAGTATTCGGCGACGTGATCGCCGTAGTGCCACGGCCGCCACCAGCCACCGAACCGATCCATCCGCCCGCCAAGCGCGAGATGCTCGTCGTGGAGCGACGTCCGGCGGAATGCATCGATGTACGTCCCGGCTGACGCCTCCGCGAGCGTGATCTGGCGCGACGCGGGGCGGGCGGTGAAGGGCTCCGGCACGGCGTCGGTGCGGGCGGCAATCCACGATCGGAGGTGGGGCAGGCAAGCGCCTCCCTGGCAGGTGCCGACTCCCGCGAGGGTCGCCCGCTTGATGAGCTCCAGCTCCTGGAAGCCACGGTCCCAGGCACCCTCGAGGTCCTCGACCGTCGTCCCGGAGCACGGACAGACGACGCCCTCGGTGGGCGGAGGCGGAAGGGGAATGTCCCGGGCGGCCGAGCCGACGACCGACACGGGAGCGTCGCCCGCCATCCGCGCCAACATGTCGCGCGGTGCACGCCCGAGACCGAGCACGACGGTCTGGCACAGGGTGGTCGTTTCTTCGCCTGCCTCGTCCGCCGTCACGACCGCCCGAACGCGGCGGGACTGATCACCCTCGAAGCGGACGAGCCGCCCGGAGACAATCTCGTACCGCGAGCCTTTCGGAGGCGTCCCGACAGCCACCGTCGTGCCCAGATCCAGGCCGGCGGCGTGGAGCCGCTCGGCGGCGCGAGCCGTCAGGAGACCGGCGAGCTCGTTTCCCGGACTGACCGGGTGGATCTCGGCGGCGCCGGTGGCCACGACGATCTGACGAGCCCCGACGTGGAGCATCCCCGACGGAGTTCGGACTACGACCATCGGTCCCCCGTAGATGGCGACGACCTCATCACCCGCTGCGGCGTCGAGGAGGACAACGTCCCTGCCGGCCCGTTTCGCCCTGGCTCTGGCAGCCTTCCCGCTCGAACCGCCACCGATCACGACGAGGTCCGTCTCGATCCGCCGGACCGCGACCACTCGACCGGGTGGCGGCACGCCCAGGTCCGGATCCGTAACCACGGGCAGGGGCGGCATGTCGACGGGCGGGTGGCGCTCGACGACCAGGCCCGGTCGGGGCGACGCCTGGCAGCTGCGGACGTAGGCCACGCCGTCGACCTGGACGAGGCAGTTGCCGCAATCGCCGGCGAGACACAGCGTCCCGCCGGAGCCGGGTGTCTCGCCGGCTCGGAGCATCGCGATGGCGACAGAGTCGCCGGGCTCGAATGGGATCGGGTGACCATCCACGACGATCCGGCCCGACTTGGCGCCATCGGCCGCTGTCGCTGCGGTCGACGCCGTCGTCGCCGAGGTCGGTCCTTCGGTCACTGGCGCATCCGAAGGCCCTGCGGGTCGAACAACGGCTCCGGCTGGAGCCGCGCCGGCCGGCGCCGGCCGATGATCTCGATCTCCAGCCCGCTCCCGCCCGGCCCGTCGGGTGTCGCCAGCTCCGCCGGGACGTAGCCGAGCGCGATCGACTTGCCGACATGGTGGCCGTAGCCGCCCGACGTCACCCAGCCAACGACACTGCCGTCGTGCCAGATCGGCTCGTCGCCGATGACGTCCGCGGGCATGTCCGGGTCTGGGTCGACGACCATCGCGACCAGGCGCCGCGAGGGGCCACTGGCGGCCAGTTCGGCCTCGTGGGCCGCCCGCCCGATGAACTCGTGGTCGAGCCGCAGGTAGCGGGTGATCCCGCCCTCCGCTGGTGTGTAGATCGGCCGGTACTCGCGGAACCAGGTCCCGTAGCTCTTCTCGAGGCGCAGCGATATCAGCGCGCGCATCCCGAAGAGCCGCAGTCCGTGCGGGGCGCCGGCGGCCATGATCTGGTCGAAGAGCTCGCGCTGGTACTCAGGCCGGACCCACAGCTCGTAGCCGAGGTCTCCAGCGTAGTTGATCCGGGCGAGGTGGACCGGCGTCACCCCGAGGTCGACCCGACGAAACGTCATGAACGGGAAGGCCTCGGTCGTCAGGTCGAGGTCCGGCGCGACGGCGCTGAGCACGTCCCGCGAGCGCGGCCCCGCGACGGACAGCCCGGTCAGACCGAGCCCCAGCACGTCGAAGCGGATCGATCCGTCGCTCGGCAGGTGATGCCGGAACCAGCGGGAGTGGTGGACCTCGGCGGGGAGCGACCCGAACAGGTAGAACTCCGCCGCGTCGGACGGCCTCGCAACCGTGAATTCGCCGACGATCCTGCCCGCGTCGTTGAGCATGGCGGTGAGGGTGATCCGACCCGGCGCCGGCATCCGCGCTGTGAGCAGCGACGAGAGCCAGCCCGCGGATCCCTCGCCGGTCACCCGGTACTTCGCGTAGTTCGAGATCTCGGTCATGCCGACGCGCTCCCGAACCGCCGCGACCTCGCCGGCGACGCAGTTCCAGGCGTTCGAGCGGTGGAACGTCACCTCCTCGACCGGCTCCTTGCCGGCCTCCTGGAACCAAAGGGCGTGCTCGAGCCCGAACGTTGCGCCCCAGACAGCGTTTGCCGCCGTGAGCCGGTCGTGGATCGGCGTGGTCAAGAGGGGCCGAGCCGCAGGCAGCTCCTCGTTCGGGAAGGTGATCCGGAAGCGACGGCGGTAGTTCTCCTGGACCTTCGCGTTCGTGTATGCGAGGTTGGCGTAATCGCCGTATCGGGCGACGTCCATCGCCCAGATATCCATCCCGGAATCACCGTGGTCGCCGCTCGTCATCCATGTCGCTAGGGCGAGGCCGACACCGCCGCCCTGCGAGAGTCCCGCCATGACGCCGCAGGCGACCCAGTAGCCGCGCAGGCCGCGGACGGGACCGACGAGCGGGTTGCCGTCGGGCGCGAACGTGAACGGCCCGTTGACGGTGCGCCTGATGCCGATCGTCCCCATCGCCGGGTAGTGCTTGAACGCGACGGCGAGCTCGGGCGCGATCCGGTCCAGGTCGGGCTTGAGGAGCTGGGACCCGAAGTCCCACGGCGTCTCCTTCGGTGACCACGGTCGGCAGTCCTGCTCGTAGGTGCCCAGGAGCATCGCCCCGCCTTCCTGGCGGATGTAGATCTCGCCGGCGAAGTCGAGCGCCATCGGCATCTCGTGGCCGGTCTTCGCGACGTAGTCGGCGACCTCCGGCATGTTCTCGGTCAGGAGGTAGTGGTGCTCCATCGCGAGGACCGGCAGCTCGATCCCGACGAACCGCCCGACCTCCCGAGCCCACAGCCCACCGGCGTTGACGACGTGTTCGGCGTGGATCGGGTCGCCATTCTCGATGTGGACGTCCCAGGTGCCGTCGCTCCGTTGGGTCAGCGCCGTCACAGGCGTGTGCTGGCGAACCTCCGCGCCGGCCATCTGGGCGCACTTGACGTAGGCGCGGGTCACGCCCGTCGGGTCGACGTGGCCCTCGACGTGGTCGTAGAGCGCGCCGACGAAGTACTGCGGGTCGAGGAGCGGGAAGAGGTCCCGCGCCTCGTTCGCGCTGATCATCTCGAGCTGCATCCCGAGGTAGCGCCCGCGGGCAACGGCCATCCGCAGGAAGTCCATGCGCGTCTCGTCGCTCGCGAGCATCAGCCCGCCGGGGAGGTGGATCGAACAGTCCTGGCCCGACTCCTTCTCGATCTGCTCGTACAGCTGGATCGTGTACTGCTGGAGCCGCGCGACGTTCGGGTCGCCGTTGAGGGTGTGCATCCCGCCGGCGGCGTGCCACGTCGAGCCGGCGGTGAGCTCGCGGCGCTCAAGGAGGAGCACGTCGGTCCAGCCGGCTTTCGTGAGGTGGTACAGGACGCTGGCGCCGACGACGCCTCCGCCGATGACGACGACCTGTGCAGATGACTTCAACGGATGTCCTTTCTGAAGGCGATCGAAACTCAGAAGTCCGTCGGGACGCCGCCCTCGGCCTTGCGGCGGTCGACGAACGTCAGGAGCTCCTCGCGGCACGCTTCGTCCAGCGGCGGCGGCTCGTAGGCGTTGAGCAGCTCTTTCCAGATCGAGTTTGCCTTGCTGTGCGCCTGTGGTGAGCCGGCCTCCTCCCACGTCTCGTAGTTCCGCCAATCCGAGATCATCGGCTTGTGGAACGCGGTCCGGAACCGCGACTGCGTGTGGGCGGCACCAAAGAAATGTCCTCCCGGACCGACCTCCTGCATCGCCGAGAAACCCAGCGTGTCCTCGTCCACGACGACCGGGTCGAGGAACGCCTCGACCATCCCGAGCAACTCGGCGTCGATGATCATCTTCTCGTAGCCGGCGTGGAGGCCGCCCTCCATCCAGCCCGCGCCGTGCATGAGCAGGTTGACGCCGCCCATGATCGCGCCCCAAAGCGAGAACACCGACTCGTACGCCGCCTGCGCGTCGACGGAATTGGCGGCCGAAACATTCGACGACCGATAGGGCACCCCATACCGACGGGCGAGCTGGCCACCGACCATCGCGGTCCGCATGTACTCCGGCGTCCCGAACGCCGGCGCTCCCGACTGCATGTCGACGTTCGAGGTGAACCCGCCGTAGACGACTGGAGCCCCGGGCCGGACGACCTGGGTCAACACCATGCCGGCCAGCGCCTCGGCGTTCTGCTCCGCGAGCGCGCCGGCCAGGGTCACCGGCGCCATCGCCCCGGCAAGCGTGAACGGCGTCATGACGATGACCTGGTTCCGCGCCGACATCTCCAGGATCCCGTGGAGCATCGGCGTGTCGAGACGGAGCGGCGACGACGAGTTGATGACCGTGAACAGGGACGGCTCGCGGTCGAAGGTCGCGTCGTCGATCCGGCGGGCGATCCGCGCCATCTCCATCGCATCGGTGATGCGCTGGCGGCCGAGGCTGTAGGCATGGATCGGCTTGTCAGCGAGCGTCAGCAGGTCCCAGATCGCGTCCAAGTGGCGGATCGAGGCATGGATGTCGATCGGCTCGACGGGGTAGCCGGCGAAAAAATGGACCGAGTTGAGCATCTGGCAGAGCCGGATCAGGTTCTGGTAATCCTCGCGGTTGCCGACCCGCCGACCGCGGTCGAGGTCGGCGACATTAGGGGCGCTCGCCACCGAACCGAACGCCATCCAGTTGCCGCCGATCTCGAGGTGGTGTTCCGGGTTCGTCGCATGGAGGGTGAACGATGACGGGGCGGTCTTGATCCGCTCGAGGACCATGTCGCGGTCGAACCTGACCCGCTGCGTACCCGGCTCGACGCGCGCGCCGGCGGCGGCAAGCACGTCGCGGGCACCCTCGTCGAGGAAGTCCATCCCGATCTCTTCGAGCACCCGCAGCGACGCGTCGTGAATCGATTCGAGCTCGTCGGCGGAGACGACCTCGGTCGGTCGATACGGGAACCGCGGTTGGGCCCACGGGCGCTGTTGTGGCAGCCGGCTGCGCTCGCCGGTCGCCCGGCCTCCGTGGCGGCGCCGACGTTCGCCGGCCGGCGCGGCATCCGGCTCGGCGCCGGGAGTCCCGAGTGCTGCCGCCAGCAGCTCGTCGTCAGTCACCGGACAGGTCCAACCAAGTCGTCTTGAGCTGGCTGTAGCCGTCGAGCGCGTGGAGGCCCTTGTCACGCCCGAAGCCCGACTGCTTGTAGCCGCCGAACGGGACGGTGATGTCCGAGGCGTCAAAGGTGTTGACCCAGACGGTCCCGGCTCGCAGCCGACGGGCGAGGCGATGGGCCCGCTTCACGTCGCGGGTCCAGAGGCCGGCCGCGAGCCCGAACGGCGAGTCGTTGGCGATCCGCAAACCCTCCTCCTCGTCGTCGAACTCGATCACGGTGAGGACGGGGCCGAAGATCTCCTCGCGGGCGACGCGCATCCGGTTGTCGACGCCGTCGAGGATCGTCGGCGGGACGAAGTAGCCGCCCGATTCCTGCCGCGCTCGCTCCCCACCGGCGACCAGCCTCGCGCCCTCTTCCTGCCCAAGACCAACGTAGCCGAGGACCTTGTCGAGCTGGGTCGAGTCGACGATGGCCCCGAGCCGCGTCGTCGGGTCGAGCGGCTCGCCCGGGGCGAGGGACCGGCCAAGTGCCGCGACCCTATCGACGAACTCCTCGCGGACCGACCGATGAACGACGAGTCGCGAGCCGGCGTTGCATGTCTGGCCGGTGTTGTAGAAGATCCCCCAGCCGATCGTCGAGGCGGCCGCCTCGATGTCGCCGACGTCGGCGAGGACGAGCTGCGGGCTCTTGCCGCCCATCTCCAGGGTCACGCCCTTGACGTCGGTCTCACCGATCGCGCGGAGGAGCGACTTCCCGACGGCGGTAGACCCGGTGAAGGCGATCTTGTCGACACCCGGGTGTCTCGCCAATGCATCGCCGACGGTCGGACCGGGCCCGGGGACGACGTTCAGGACGCCGTCCGGCAGTCCCGCTTCCGCGGCCAGCTCCGCCAGCCGCAGCGCCGACAACGGCGATTGCGAAGCCGGCTTGAGCACGACGGAGTTGCCGGTCGCCAGCGCGGCCCCCAGCTTCCATGCCGTGATGATCAGTGGGTAGTTCCAGGGGACGATCGCGGCGACAACGCCGATCGGTTCGCGGGTCACGAGCGAGAGGGCTTGGGGACCGGTCGGGCCGATCTCGCCGAAGACCTTGTCGATCACCTCCGCGTACCACTGGAACGTCGTCGCGCAGCTCGGCACGTCGACCGACAGGGTGTCGCGGATCGGCTTGCCGACGTCGAGCGACTCGAGCAACGCGAGCTGCTCGCGGTCGCGGCGAATCAGCTCGGCGAGGCGGAGGAGGACGCGCTTGCGATCCTTCGGCGACTGGTCGGCCCAGCGGCGATCGTCGAACGCGACACGGGCGGCGGTGACGGCGCGGTCGACGTCGGTCGCGTCGCCCTCGGCAACTTCGGCGATCGGCCGGCCGTCGCGCGGCGCGATGTCGGTGAACGTCCGGCCTGACGCCGCCGGAACGAAACGCCCGTCGATGAACGGCTCGGTTCGGGGCCGGAGAGCCGCCGCCCGTCCAAGCCAGTCTTCGAGGCCGAGCGACTTGAGGTCGGTCATGCGGCGAAGCGCCGGATCGCAACTTCGTCGAGGACCGCCCCGATGCCCGGCCGTTGGGGAACTCGCAGGATCCCATCGCGGTCCGGTCGGATCGGCTCGGCGAGCATGAAGTCGCGTCGCTCGGGCGTCCAGCCGGGCGGGTCGAAGGGGAACTCGATGAACGGGCCGCCACCGACGCCGGCGACGACATGGAGATTGGCGAGCAGTCCGATCCCGTTCGTCCAGGTGTGCGGCGAATACCATCGGCCCATCGCCAGCGCCAGCTCCCCGACCGTCCGTCCGGTCGTCATGCCGCCGGCCAGGACGACATCGGGTTGGTGGACATCAAAGGCATCGGCGTCCAGAGCGGCAACGAGCTCCGGCATTGTCCGCGTCATCTCGCCTCCGGCGATCCGGATGCCCGGGACCGCCCTTCGCAGCGCGGCCAGGCCGGTCAGGTCCGCCCCGTCGAGCGGTTCTTCGAGCCAGAACACATCGAGCTCAGCGAGCCGCGAGGCGATCGAACGCGCCGTCTCCCAGTCGATCGCCGCCGTCGTGTCGCCGGCCATCCGCCAGCCCTGGTTCAGGTCGACCATGATCGCCATCGTGTCGCCGACGGCCTCACGCGTCGCCCGCACCGCGGCCAGGCCCTCCTCGAGCCGCCGCGGATCTACGCGTATCTTCAAGGCCCGGAACCCCTCCTCGCGAAGGCGCAACGCCGACTCGGCCCGCGCGGCGGCCGGCAGCAGAGAGCCGCAGGATGCATACGCAGGGATGCCGTCCGACGCGCCGCCGAACATCGTGGCGACGGGCACGCCCTCGACCTGACCGGCGATGTCCCAGAGCGCAACCTCGAGCGGCCAGTATCGGCCGGCGTGGAAGTCGATCGTTTCGAGGACCCGAACATGACGGGTGATCGCCAGCGGATCCTCGCCCATGAACAGGTGCTCGAACGCCTCGAACCCGTCCATCGTGTCGCCGGACCCCACGCCGACGACTCCGGAATCGGTCTCGACCCGAACGATCGTCGCGGTGAACGAGCGGCGCGGGACCGGGTCCCATGCGGCGTCGAACGGCGGATCGAGGGGTTCCGTGAGGCGATCTACCCGGATCGCGGTAATCTTCACGTCAGGACGGATTGGTCGACGGGGACACCGGGCCAGTATCGCCGACTAAAGAAGTCCGTGACGGCGCGGACTGGCTGCGGTACGGTGTCGCCGACACTCCCCGCCCGGAGGACCGCGCGACCGATGACCGGCCTGGCGACTCACGGTGCCATCGTCCAATTCGACAATGTCTCGAAGTCCTACGACCCCGAGGCGACAAAAAGCGGTAGGGGTCCGGCGGCCGTCAACGACCTCTCTCTGACGGTCCCCGCAGGCAAGATCTGCATCCTCGTCGGGCCGTCCGGCTGCGGCAAGACGACCTCGCTCAAGATGGTCAATCGGCTGATCGAGCCGACCTCCGGCCGCATCACGATCGACGGTGTCGACGTGACGACCCAGGAGCTGACATCGCTCCGGCGACGGATCGGCTACGTCATCCAGCAGGTCGGCCTGTTCCCGCACCAGACGATCGGCGAGAACGTCGCGACGGTACCGCGCCTGCTCGGCTGGCCGAAGGCCCGCCTCCGCGAGCGGTCGGAGGAGCTGCTCGGCCTCGTCGGCCTGGAGCCGGCCAGGTATCGCGATCGCTACCCGAGCCAGCTCTCCGGCGGCGAGCGCCAGCGAGTTGGCGTCGCCCGGGCCCTCGCCGCGGACCCGCCGATCATGCTCATGGACGAGCCCTTCGGTGCTGTCGACCCGATCGTGCGCGATCGGCTTCAGAACGAGTTCCTGCGGCTCCAGGAGACGATCGCCAAGACGATCCTGTTCGTTACTCACGACATCGACGAGGCGATCAAGATGGGCGACCTCGTCGCGGTCTTCCAGACCGGCGGGATCCTCGCCCAGTTCGGAACGCCGCTGGACATCCTGGCGGCGCCCGCCTCGGAATTCGTCGCTCGCTTCGTCGGCCAGGACCGCGGGCTCAAGCGGCTGTCCCTGCTGCGCGTCTCCGACGTCCCGCTGCAGGCCGCGGTCACCGCGCGACCCGGCGACGGCGCCGCCGACGCGCGACGCCGGGCGCTCGACGACCCGCTCCGCTACCTGCTGATGATCGATGCGTCGAACCGGCCGCTCGGCTGGGTCGCCCACGGCGACATCCCCGCCGAAGGCGCGCTGACCGAGACAATGGCCAACCCGGTTTCGCCCACGGTCAACAAGCGCACCACGCTTAAGGACGCCCTGTCGATGATGCTCGACGCCGACGTCCAGACCGGGATCGTCGTCGACCGGACCGGTGCAGTCCAGGGTCTCCTCACAGTCGACGCGATTGCGGCCAAGATGCGTGCCGGGGAGCACGCCCCAGCGTTCGATCAGCTGGCCGCATCGGAGCCCGAGCCCGGCGAGCCCGGTGCGGATGAAACCGGGGCGATGGGAGCCGCCGAGCCGGCGGAGGAGGCACCCGAGCCCGCGGAGGAGGAACCCGAACCCGCGGATGGCGAGCCACCGGACGCCGTACCGCCCCTGGAAGTCGGGCCCGGACAGCAATGATCGAGGGCCAGCCGCTCATCGATTTCGGCTGGATCGCCGGCCATTTCGATAGCATCGTCCAGCGGATCGTCCAGCACCTCCAGCTGACAATCCTGCCGCTGGTCATCGGGATCGTGATCTCGCTGATCCTTGCCGTCTGGGCCGTTCGTCAGCCCCGCGCCTACGGGCCGGTCACGGCCATCACCGGACTGCTCTATACGATCCCGAGCCTGGCCGCCTTCGCCGCCCTCCGCCCGATCTTCGGCCTGTCCCTGCTTACCGCGCTGATCCCGCTGACGACCTATACGCTGCTCATCCTCTTCCGCAGCTTCGCCGCCGGCTTCAGCGCCGTCCCGGCCGAGATCCTCGAGGCGGCCGAGGGTATGGGCTACACCCGCCGCCAGCGCCTCCTCCGGGTCGAGCTGCCGCTGGCGGTGCCGCTGATGATCGCCGGCGTCAGGCTCGCGAGCGTCACGACGATCGGCCTGGCGACGATCGCTGCGGTTCTCGGTGACACCTTCGGCGGCCTCGGTCAGCTGATCACCGAGGGAATCCAGAACTTCTTTCCGACGAAGTACCTGCTGGGCGCCGCGCTGTCGGTCGTACTGGCCTTCGCCGCGGACTACCTGTTCGTCCGATTCGAGCGTCTCGTGACGCCGTGGGCACGTGCCCGGGCGGGCGGGCGCTGATGTCGGACGTCATCGACTTCTTCCTCGACCCGACCCACTGGGTCGGCGACACCGGCATTCCCAACCGGCTGGTCGAGCACCTGATCATCTCGGGCCTGGCGATCCTGGCGGCGACCATCATCGCGGTCCCGATCGGGCTCTATATCGGTCACACGAATCGCGGGGCCGGGTTCGCCATCAACCTCGCCAACATCGGCCGGGCGGTCCCGTCGTACGCGATGATGGTGATCCCGCTGCCGTTCACCCTCGCCCTGGCCCCGATCCTCGGCTACGACCCGACGTTCGGCCTGAATTTCCTGCCGATCTTCCTGGCGATGACGTTCCTGGCAATCCCACCGCTCCTCGTGTCCACATACGCCGGGCTTCGTTCGGTCGATCGCGACCTGATCGAGGCCGGCCGGGGGATGGGCCTTCGCGAGCGCCAGATCCTCGGCCGCATCGAGCTCCCCCTCGCTTCCTCGATCATCGTCGGCGGCTTCAGGACGGCGACGCTCCAGGTGATCGCCACGGCGACGATCGGAGCAATTCTTTCCGGTGGCGGCCTCGGCCGGTTCATTTTCGACGGGCTGAACCAGGGCCTGGCCGGCCGCGCGTCGATCTATGCCGGGGCGATCCTCGTGGCAGCCCTCGCGATCGGGGTCGATGCTGTCCTCGCCCTGGTGCAGCGGCGGCTGACCCCGCGTGGCTTGCGCAAGCCACGGGGTGCGCGCGCCTACGTCCCAAACCAGGCGGCCGAGGTAGCCCCGGGCGGCGGCGGTTTGCCCAGCACGTGAGCCCATCCGCCGCGAGTGCGACCGATTTGTTGCGGACGAACTGCGATGTCGCTGGTAAGGTACGCGGGCAATGCCGCTGCCAGCGGCAGGATGAGGAGGAAACCCACCATGCGGACACCCCGCGTGCTGGCTGTCGTGGCTTCGATGATGGTGCTGTTCAGCGCCTGTTCGACCGGCGGAGGCACGAGCCCGTCGGCTGCTGCACCGTCAACCGCCGCAAGTCAGAGCACCGCACCCGCGAGCACAGAAGCATCGGCCGCTGCCAAGGCCCCGATCAAGATCGGGTCCGACAACTTCTACGAGTCGAAGCTCGTTGGCGAGATCTACGCCCAGGTTCTTGAGCACGCCGGCTACACGGTCGAGCGCAAGTTCGGGCTCGGGTCGCGTCAGGAGCGGATCCCGACCATGGATGCCGGTCAGATCGACCTCGTCGCCGAGTACGTCGGCTCGGGTCTCGGCTTCTACGACAAGACCAAGATCAGCGGCGACGGGCAGGCCAACGCCACGGCGCTCCAGGCCGCGATCAAGTCCAAGGGCGAGACGGTCCTCGGGATCTCGCCCGGCCAGGACACCAACGCGTTCGTCGTCCGCAAGGACACGTCGACCACCCTCAACCTGACAAAGATGAGTGACCTCGCGGCGGTCCAGACCCAGCTCAAGTGGGGCCTGCCGTCCGACTGCGACACGAACCCGCTCTGCGCGGGGGCGCTCAAGGACTATGGCATCACGTACCCGCCTGCGAAGCGCTCCGCGCTTGGCGCGTGCGACGTGCCAATGGCCCAGGCCCTCCAGGGCAAGGCGATCGACCTGGCCGAGCTCTGCTCGACCCAGCCGGCCATCGCCCAGTTCAGTTTCGTCGTCCTCGACGACGACAAGAAGACCCAGCCGGCCGAGAACATCGCCCCGATCGTTCGGGACGACTATCTCGCCAAGGTCGATGCAACGTCGTTCAAGGCCCTTCTTGACGCGGCATCGGCGAAGCTGACCACCGATGAGCTCACGAAGATGGGCGTCGAGGTGGCCGTCAACCAGAAGGACGTCAGCGAAGTCGCCAAGGCGTTCCTTACCGCGCAGGGCCTCCTCCAGTAGGTTTCCGCCCCCCGCAACGCCTCGAAGCCCGCCCGACCAACGGGCGGGCTTCGTTCGTGACGGGGTCAGTCGCAACGGGGTGAACAGCCGATGACCGTCCGGCTCACGGGACGCGATCTCGATCGTGACCAGGTGGTCCGCGTTGCCCGCGGAGCCGAGCGCGTAGAGATCGACGAGACGGCCCGCGCCCGCATGACGCGGTCGCGCGAGGTCGTCCGGGCCGTGCTCAAGCGCGGGGAGCCCGTGTACGGCTCGAACACCGCCGTCGGTGTCCTCAAGCGGGTCGGCATTGCTGCAACCGATGCCGACGGGTATGCGGCATCGATGAACAGGCACCACATCGTCGGTCAGGGGCCGACCGCGTCGGACGGTCTCGTCCGGGCGACGATGCTCCGCCTGGCCAACCACTTCGCCGAGGGCTCCCCCGGCGTTCGGCCCGAGCTCGCAGACCGGCTCGTGGTCGCCCTCAACGGCGGCGAGGTACCGCTCCTCCGGACGATCGGGTCGATTGGCCAGGCGGATCTCGCCCCGCTGGCGGACCTTGGCGACGCGTTGTTTCGGGGGATGACACTCGAGGCCGGCGAGGGAACGGCAATCCTCGACAACAATTCGTTCTCGACTGCCTGGGCGGCACTCGCGGTCGCCGACGTCGAGATCCTGCTCGACACGATGGACGTGGCCGGCGCCCTGAGCCTCGAGGGCCTCGCGGCCAATCCGACGATGCTCCATGCCGCGATCGGCGAGGTGCGGCCGTATCCAGGGCTGCGCCGGACGCTGGAGCGGTTCCGAAAGTTGCTCATCGGGAGTGCGATATGGGAACCAGGCGCCCCTCGCAACCTCCAGGATCCGCTCACCTTCAGGAATCTGCCCCAGATCCAGGGCGCCTGCCGCGACGTTCTCGCTCACGTGGATGAGCAGCTCGCCATCGAGCTCAACGCGTCGCAGGGGAACCCGATCGTTGTCCCCGCCGAGGAGCGTGTGATCTCGGTCGCGAATTTCGAGATCCTGCCCCTTGCCGTCGCCCTCGACTACCTCAGGCTCGTGCTTGCAACGGCCCTGACGAGCTCGGCGGAGCGAACGGTCAAGATCCTCGGCGCGCCCTGGTCCGGCCTGCCGACCGGCCTGACGCCGGTGGCCGGGACGACGGCTGCGGGCTTGACCTATCTCAGCCTGGCCGCCCAGAGTCTGGCGGTGGAAGCAAGACTCCTCGCCCAGCCGGTGTCCTTCGAGGTTGCCTCGACGACTCATGCTGAGGGTATCGAGGACCGGACTACGATGGCGCCCCTGGCGGCCCGGCGCCTGGCGGAGATGGTGGGGCTCGGCGAGCGCATCGTTGCCATCGAGCTGACGGTCGGCGCCCAGGCGACTGACCTGCGGGGCCTGCGGCGCGGGCGCGGAACCGAGGCGGCAGTTGCCGTCGTACGTGGCGTCATCCCCTTCCTCGATGTCGACGACTCCGTGCCGGAGCTCGAGCCCCTCGTCGGGCTCGTCGGACATGGGGCGTTCGCCGCAGGATCCGCCACGGCCGAACGACCGACCCCGATCCCGACACCGGACGCGACCTCGACCTCGGCGGCCGGCTGATCGATGGCTCGCCAGACGACGGCCCGCGATCATCCCCCGGAAGAGGCCGGCGAGGACACCTCGTTCGCCCGCGGCCTGCGGATCCTGCTCACGATTGCCGATCGCGGCGAGGTCCGGGCGGAGGAGCTCTCCGCCCTGCTCGAGACGCCCGCGTCGACCGTCTATCGATACCTCCGAACGCTGACGGAGTTCGGCTTCGTGGATCGCCATGACGGCCGCTACCTGCTCGGACCGCGCCTCGTCATCGGCAGCGGCTCGAACGTGACGAGCGAGCAGCTCATCCGGGTCTCCGATCCCGTCCTGCGGTTTCTCGTGACGGAGACCGGCGAGACCGCCGTCGTCATGCGCCGCATCGGCCTGTCCGCCGTCTGTCTCAACCAGGTCGAGAGCCCCAAGGCGCTGCGGGTCGCCCTGGATCCCGGGGCGATGCTGCCGCTCCACGCCGGCGCGATCAACCGGGTACTGCTCGCCTATGCGGAGCCAGGGATAGTCGATGAGGTCGTCGCTCAGGGCCTTGAAGCGATCACGCCGAACACGCCGATGGAAGCGGTTCTGCGCGAGACGCTGGCCGACATCCGGGCGACCGGCGTCGCCCGCAGCGAGGGCGAACTGGTTTCCGGCGCCGTGGGAATCGGCGCTCCCGTGTTTCGCGACGGCGGTATCGTCGGTGCGGTCGGAGTCATCGGTCCCCAGGCACGTTGTGGGCTGGCCTGGCGCTCGCGGGTCGCGCGTCTGCTGCCCGAGGCCGCTCGAACGATCATGGCCGACCTCGACGAGGAGGCTGGACCGAGGCCGACCAGTACTATCGTATAGTGGGATCAGTGAGTACCACCACTTGACATTCTGACCAGCACGTCTATCGTCGGGGGCGATGGACGCACTCGACGAGCTGGTTCCGACGACCGAAACCTATGCTCGGCTGCCTGTGGCGGACGCCTTCAACTGGGCCGACTGCTGTCCCGCGATCGAACCCGGCGACTGGTACCTCGTCGCGTTCCGGTCGACCGTCCGCCCCGATGCCGACCTCGAGCGCCTCCGCGAGTACGACGATTGGGCGCACGCGGAAGCGAGCGGCGCGCCGGGCTTCGTCCACTACTACAAGGGTCCGTTTGCCAGCGATGGAAGCTGTCTCTCGTTCTGTCTGTGGAACAGCCGCGCCGAGGCGAGGGCCGCTGCCCGACTGCCAGGGCACCAGGAAGCCGTTTCGCTGATCGCCGAGACCTACGCGGAATACATGCTCGAGTTCATCAGCATGGGCAAGACGGATGTCGGCGCCACCCTCACCTTCGCACCATACGACACGGTTCCCGCGCTGCAGGCCGTTCCGGGGCCGCAGGTGTCCACCCTGCCGTCATCGCCGACGCTCGGGTTCAGCCCCGCGGCTTCCTGATCGACGCGGGTCGGTCGCCGGTCGACTGACGCCAACCGCGGGTCAGCTCCGACGCCACCCCAGCCGCGCCAGCGCGACGAGCCCGCCCACCGACGTGAGCGCCAGGATCGTCGCGTGGACGAGCAGCGCGATCGCGAACGCTTCGTGTGGCGGCACACCCACGGCCTTGGCAATCTCGACGGCCGCCAGCTCGAACGTCCCGAGGTTGGCCGGGCCGGCCGGGATCGCCGTCACGAGGGCGACGCCAGCGGCGAGCAGAGACGCCTGGCCGATCGTCAGCTCGATCCCGACGGCCTGACCGGCCGCGGCGAACGCAAGAACCGTCGCTCCCCAGGCGAGCAGGCTCAGAACGAGCGCCTCGCCCAGGGTCCGCGGCCGCCCCGCGACCGCCAGTCCGCCGCGCAGCTTGCCGGCCAGATCCGTCACTCGCGGCCAGCGCCCGGCGATGACGGCGATCCGTTCCGCGCCGGGCAGCCGGTGAGCGGCGACACCGATCGCGATCGCCGCCGCCAAGAGGGCCGCCAGCGCCACCCCGACGAGGACGGCGTTGGCAACGATCCCGCGCACGCTCAGGACGAGGATCGCCGCCGAAGCGATCGCAACGACAACGACGAAGTCGACGACCCGCTCGACGACGACCGTGCCGAGCGTCGTGGTTCGGGAGAGACCCTCGCGGTCGCCGAGATAGTGACTCCGGACCAGCTCGCCGAGACGTGCCGGCAGGACGTTGTTGGCGAGATAGCCGATGAGCAGGTACGCAAGCATCGGGAGAAAGCCGACGTGCCCGATCGGGGCGACGAGGCGCTGCCAGCGCAGCGCTCGCGTGAGCAGGTCGACGACGACGAAAACCGCGACCAGGACGATCCAGCCGAGATCGGCCGCGCGCAGGATCTCGACCGTCTGGCCGACATCGACGGACCGGAGCACGAGCCAGATCGCGACGACGGAGATGGCCGCGCCGATACCGCCGCGCAGCAGCGCGTTGCGCCGGAGGGTCACCCGCTCAGGTCGCCGGCGGGGTCGTTCCGGGAGCGGGCGCCCGCGCGGTGAGCTTCTTCGACCGTCGGATGCGGAGGCGATGGAGCACGAACCGGAGGACGACCCGGAGCGTAGACAGGCCGTAGACGACGCTTCGCCGGAAGTTGACCGAGCTCGCCTCCTCGAAGTACCTCGTCGGCACCGCGATCTCCGCGATCTGGAGCCCACCAGCCGCCACGACCTGGGCGACGAGCTCCTGGTCGAAGACGAAGTCGTCGCTGTTGAGGTGGTACGGGATCACCTCGAGAAGCCGCCGCGAGTAGGCCCGCAGCCCGGTGTGGTACTCCGACAGATGGAGACCGAAGGCGACGTTCTCGACGATCGTCAGGAAGCGGTTGCTGATGTACTTCCAGCGCGGCATGCCGCCGGCCAATGGGTCACCGAGGAACCGGCTGCCGAGCATCAGGTCGGCCTCGCCGGCGAGGATCGGTTCGATCAGGGCGGGGATCCTCGTGGCGTCGTACTGGTAGTCCGGGTGGAGCATGACGACGACGTCGGCACCGGCCGCCAGAGCCGCGTCGTAGCAGGTCTTCTGGTTGCCGCCGTAGCCCAGGTTCTGCTGGTGGATGATGACGTCGAGCCCCAGCTGACGGGCGATCTCGACGGTCTCGTCATGGGAGACGTCGTCGACGAGGATGATCTGGTCGACCCGATCGTGGGGGATGTCGGCGTACGTTCGCTCGAGGGTCTTCGCGGCGTTGTAGGCCGGCATGACGACGATGACCCGCGGCCGCGCGTCCTGCGTCGCGCTGATCCCGGTGGAGGGCTCCATCGATGACACGCGCAGAGGGTAGCGCACCCGTGCTCGTCATCGAGCCGACATTGTCGCCGCGGCCGTCTGTGTCACGATGCGCAGGGCAACCGACACGGAGCACGGACATGTTCGAACGCCTCTTCGGATCAACGACAAAGGACCCCGCGATCGCAGCGCGGATCCCGCCGGGCCAGTACAAGACCGACAAGTTTCCGGTCCTCCACTACGGCTCCGTGCCGAAGACGAACCTCGCGACGTGGGACTTCCGGGTCTGGGGCGAGGTCGACGCCCCGTTCACCCTGACCTGGCAGCAGTTCAAGGAACTGCCCCGCAAGACGGTCCACACGGACATCCACTGCGTCACCCGCTGGACCAAGCTAGACACCGATTGGGAGGGCGTCCCGATCCAGGAGATCCTCCGGCTCGCCCAGGTCCGCCCGAAGGCGACGCACGTCGTCGCCCACTGCGAGCAGGGCTACACCGCCAACCTCCCGCTATCGGTTCTCGACGACGACGACGTGATGCTCGCCGATACGTTCGGAGGCGAACCGCTCGAGCCTGAGCACGGCTACCCGCTCCGTCTCCTCGTTCCAAAGCGCTATTTCTGGAAGAGCGCAAAATGGATCCGCGGCCTCGAGTTCCTCGACCACGATCAACTCGGTTTCTGGGAGCGCTACGGCTACAACAACGACGCTGACCCCTGGAAAGAAGAACGCTTCAGCGAATAGGGCTGTCGCGCCTGGGCACGCCATCGCCGCGTTGGAGCGTGCGCTCCTCGCTCACGCACCATTGAGGTGCGCTCGCTCCGGTGCTCGGCCGCCTTGCGCTGATGCACCCATCCGCGACGAGCGCAGTCGTCAACTCGGGCACGCCACTGACGGGCCTCCGAATCCGAATCTGACGTAGGCTGGCTGCGGCTCACGCCGTCGCCCAACTCCGTCACCCCGAGGCCTTCCCCTTTGACCGCCGAACTCGCCCTCGCGACTCGCGCCCTCAGCAAATCCTACGGGTCGCGACGGGCCCTGGACGGGCTCGACCTGACCGTTCCTACCGGGGTCGTCTACGGCTTCCTCGGCCCGAACGGTGCCGGCAAGACGACGACGATGCGGCTCCTGACCGGGCTCCTGCGACCCGACAGCGGGACCATCGAGATGCTCGGCCGGCCGTTCTCGAGATCCGATCGGCACCGCCTGTTCGACGTTGGTGCGCTCGTCGAGTCACCCTCGTTCTATCCGTACCTCTCCGGCAAGGAGAACCTCCGGGCGCTCGCGTCCGCCGGCCCACGCACTCCACGCGGGCGAATTGACGAAGTGCTCGAGATCGTCGGCCTTCGCGACCGCGCGTCTGACAAGGTGTCGCGCTACTCGCTCGGGATGAAGCAGCGGCTCGGGATCGCAGGCGCGCTGCTGGGCGATCCCCAGCTCCTCCTCCTCGACGAGCCAGCGAATGGCCTCGATCCGGCCGGTATCGTCGCCATGCGCGAGACGCTGCGCCACCTTGCGGCGATCGGAAAGACGGTGTTCGTCTCCAGCCACCTCCTCGCCGAGGTCCAGCAACTGGCCGACGTCGTCGGCATCATCGCCGCCGGACGGCTCGTCCGCGAGGGCTCGATGAAGGAGCTCCTGGCCGGCGAGGGCATCGTCCGCGTGCGGGTCGCGGCGCAGCAGGTTGCGGCGGCGGCCGCAGCGCTCGCGGGGCTCGTTCCTGCGGGCCATGTCGTTCAATCGACCGCGGAGCCGGGCTGGCTGACCGTCCAGATCGCACCGGATCGGACGGCCGAGGTCAACCGGACGCTGGCGAATGCCTCGATCTACGCCTCCGGGCTCGAGTCCGGCAACGATCTCGAGGAGCTGTTCCTGAGCCTCACCCAGGATCCGTCGGCGGTCGACCCGGACGGGACGTTCGCCGGGTTGGCGAAGCGACAGACGCCAACCGAGGTCCACTGATGCGACTCTTCGTCTCCGGCCTCCGCAAGCTCGCGCGCCGACCCGCAACGTATGTGACCTTTGGGCTGCTCGCAGGGTTGCTGGCACTGATCATCGTCGCCGTCGCCGCGAGCGGCGGACGAGGCCAGAACGGCAACGGCCCGGCCGACCCGCTCGCGATCGTGACCTTCCCGGGTGCCTATGACCTGATTCTCAGCTTCATCCTCGGCCTGGGCGGCCTCTTTGCGGTCGTCTACGGGGCGGCGATCGCCGGTTCCGAGTGGACGTGGGGAACGCTCAAGACCGTCGTGGCGCGCGGCGAGAGCCGGAGCCGTTATGTCGTGGCGACGTTCGCGGCGATCGCCGTCGTGGCGGGCGTCGGGCTCCTCGCCTCCTTCGGGATCGGTGTCGTGGCGGCTGCGCTCGGCGCGACGATCGCCAAGGTGCCGCTCGACGGGATCGGCAACGCCGACGCCCTCGGCCGATTGCCGGAGCACTTCCTCCGAGGGTGGGCCGCCATCGTCATGGAGGGATCGATCGGGTTCGCGATCGCGACCCTCGCCCGGAGCCAGCTCGCCGGCATCGGCGCTGGGATCGCCTTCTATTTCGGGGAGGGCTTCGCCTCGTTGTTCCTCCCGGACGTCGTGAAGTACCTGCCGTTCAATCTCGCCAGCACGGCGGTCGGGAGCGGCGGCGGTTTCGGCGGTGGCGGAGGTGGCGGTGGGGCGCCTGTGGCCTCGACGCCCCTGTCGGCCGACTTTGCGCTCCTGCTGGTAGCCGCCTGGCTGATCGGGTCAGTGGTCGTCGCCGCGGGCTTCACCGAACGGGCCGAGATCACCGGCTAAGCGCGGCGGCGGTTCCCCTCGCCAGGTCCTGCCTGTCAGCTCCGTCGCGGACCGATGACCCCGGGCGTCGGGGTGAACGCCCGCAGGCGTCGGCGCAGCAGGAACGTCTCGCGATCGATGAGACCGAGCAGGTCACGCAGCCGTTCCTCGGTCGTGTCCGCCTCGAGGAGCCCCTGGCGCGTTGGAAGCTCGACCTGGATGATGCCGCTCAGGAGGTAGGACAGCGTCGTGGGATCGTCGGGGATGATGACGCGACGCTCGATCGGCAGGCCGGAGACCTCCCCGCTGTCGGCATCCTCGGCTTCGGCCATCGACTCCGGGTCGATCTCCGCCGACAGCCCGAAGTCCATCCCAGTTGCTCGCCGCTCAGCAGCGTCGGGATCTTCCTCGCCGGGCATCACGTTCTCGGTTTCGACCTCGACGCGGACGTCGATCTCGTCGGCCGTCTCGCCCTCGCGCGGCTGGAGCAGCTCGAGGTAGTGGACAAAGCGACGGGTCGCGGTATTGGCCAGCCGTCGAGACGCCGACTCGTCACCGATCTCGTCGTCGAGCACCGTCGCCTCGGCGACGAGATAGGGCTGGCGGTCGGTCGCGACGTCGCTGATGGCGAACCGCTTCGTACCGACCACGAGCAGGTCGTAGCGACCGTCCGGATAGCGGCGCGCTTCACGAATCTCGGCCAGCGTCCCGATCGCCGAAAACGAGATCGACCCGCCACCGACCTCGCGGCCATCGCGTATCAGGACGATGCCGAACGGAGCCGCCTTCTCAACGCAATCCCTGACGAGCGCCCGATAGCGATCCTCGAAGATGTGCAGCGGCAGTGCGATGCCCGGGCAGAGCACCGTGTGGAGCGGGAAGAGGGGAAGCTCCATGGCCGGTCAAGTCTAGGGACAATCAAGAACGCCGCCGGTGCACCCGGCGGCGTTCGTCTTGCGTCAGCGACGCTATTCGATCAGTGAGAGCAACCCTTGGCTGAGCCCGCGTCGTCAGCGGTGCGGAAGCTCGATCCGCAGCCGCAGGCCGCGACCGCGTTGGGGTTGTTGACCGTGAAGCCCGCGCCCATGAGCGTGTCGACGTAATCGATCTGCGAGCCCTTGAGAAGGTCGACGCTGTTGCCGTCGACGTAGACCTTGACGCCGTTCGCCTCGAGGACCTTGTCCTCGGCCGTCGGCGCATCCTCGAGCATCATTCCGTACCGGAAGCCCGAGCACCCACCGCTGTAGACGTAGACACGCAGCCCGACATCGGGATTCGTCTCTTCCTTCGTCAGCTCATGGAGCTTCGTCGCGGCCGCGTCCGTCAGGCTGACGACGGTGGGCTGGATGTCCAACATGTATCGGGTTCCTCCTCGAGAGGGGCGAGTCGACAGCGATCATTGCAGGCGGACGGCGATGCGTCACTGGCCTAATCGTACGCAGCGCAACGGATTCCGACAAGTGTTGTGCCGAAATTGGGCGCTACCCGTCGATGCGCTCGACGATCGTGGCGATCCCCTGCCCGACCCCGATGCACATCGTCGCCAGGCCGTAGCGCCCACCGGTCCGGCGCAGCTCGTGGGTGAGCATGGTGATCAGCCGTCCGCCGCTCATCCCGAGCGGATGGCCTAGGGCGATCGCGCCGCCATTGATGTTGACCCTGGCGGGATCGAGCCCAAGCTCGTCGATGCAGACGATCGACTGGCTGGCGAATGCCTCGTTGAGCTCGATCAAGTCGAGGTCCGCGGCGGTGATCCCGGCCCGCTCGAGCGCCTTGCGGGTAGCGGGGACCGGGCCGTAGCCCATGATCGCGGGGTCGACGCCGGCGACGGCGGTCGAAAGCATGCGGGCCATCGGCCTGAGCCCGAGCTCCCGGGCCCGATCGGCCTCGACGACGAGCACGGCCGACGCCCCGTCGTTGATCCCGGAGCTGTTGCCCGCGGTGACCGAGCCGCCCTCGCGGAAGGCGGGCCGGAGCCTTGCCAACGCCTCCGCGCTCGTGTCGGCTCGGGGGTGCTCGTCGCGACCGACCACGACCGGCTCGCCCTTCCTGCTCGGGACCGTGATCGGGACGATCTGGTCGTCGAAGCGGCCCGCCTCGATCGCGGCGATCGCCTTCTGCTGCGAGGCGAGTGCGAAGGCGTCCTGCGCGGCACGATCGACGCTCCACCGCTCCGCGACATTCTCCGCCGTCTCGCCCATCGAATACGGGTAGTACATCTCGGCGAGCTTCGGGTTGACGAAGCGCCAGCCGAGAGTGGTGTCGAACATCTCGCGATCGCCGCGATCGAAGGCTGCCGCCGGTTTGGCCACGACGTACGGTGCCCGGGTCATCGACTCGACACCACCGCCGATGAAGACGTCGCCATCGCCGACGTTGATCGCGTGCGCGGCGCTGTTGATCGCCTGGAGACCGCTCCCGCACAGCC
>Ga0137376_10000157_pt1 | contig 25444 bp, 17 predicted proteins | sample SagtaG_23_FD_104814 | JGI IMG/M metagenome (GOLD analysis project Ga0137376, IMG submission 104814) | Vadose zone soil microbial communities from Sagehorn Ranch, Mendocino, California, USA - Sage2_L_20_16 metaG | ecosystem: Environmental > Terrestrial > Soil > Vadose zone | place: USA...
CCGTTGCTGAGCCCCGGCTCCTCGGCCTTCACCTGGTTGTAGGACTTGATCTTCCAGTGCAGGGAGCCGGTGGAGTCCGGGGTCGCGGTCACGGAGGGATCGTACAGGTGAGTGCTGATCACCGGACCGCTGGCGTTGATCGCGGCGTCGTTCGCGGTGGCGAAGTCCACACACCGGAGGATGGCCGACCCATACTTGGCGTGGAGATCGGCGCAAAAGCTCGCCCCCGCCGCCGGCGATGGCGCTGGAGCCGGCGGCGGCACGGGAATCGGTGCGGGCCCCGGAGCCGGCGCGGGGACGGCCTGGGTCTGGAACGTCTGATCCGTACTCCGCACGATATTGCCGGCGGCATCCTCCATCCGAATGCGGTAGTGATACACCGTATTCGGTTGGAGACCCGAAAGCCGTACTGAAAACGAGGTGGCGTCTGCACCAGATGCCGTGGAGAGGCCATAGCTCGAGGTCACGCCATACTCGACTTGGCCGCGCGCTGGTTGCGTGGTGGTCCAGCTGATCGTTGCAGTGTTCTGGCCGATAGTCGAAGCGTTCCGGGACCCGATGGACAGCGGCCGCGCCGCCACCGGCGCCTTGGCGAGTGCGTCTTCGACTGACCAGCCGTCGGCTCCCGAATCAAAGTTGATCTTCCACCAGGTATGGCCGGTCGCGGACCGTGGTCCGTCGATGACTGTGCCCAGCGTTCCGGGCTGCTGGATCCCCAGGACCTCTAGGGGGCCGGGTGGGGTCGACCGAACGCTCAGAGCCGTGAGGGCGACGACGCGGTCGTTCAGCGCGAACTTCGGCGAAGGTGACGGGGCCGGAGTGGTTGCTTGCGGTGGCGGCGGCGGCGGCGGCGTCATCGGTGCACCAGGCCCCGCATAACGATATGCCCAGAGCTCCCCGGCCGCGCCAGGGAGCGCCTGCTTGGCGCCAACGAAGATCCAGAACACGTTGCGAACGGCGTCGTAGACGATGATATTTCCGACAGCACTGCGTCCGGCCGGGATACGGGGAGCGACTGACGGCAACGGGAGGAATCGTATCGCCCGTGCCGCCGGATCCGTACCGACTTCCCAGGCCCACATCTTGAAGAGATAGTCGCCGGTGCTCGGGTCGCCGAGGCGATGCTGGACGAGCAGCATGATGTTGTTGAGCGAGTCGTATTCGAAGCTGTCGATTCCGCCAGGAAGCGGCAACGTTGCTGAAAAGGAGTCGGTGACGGCATCGTAGAGATACCAGTGCTCGTCATGGAGAATCAAATGCCTCTTCAGCGGCGGAACGTATCGACTCCAACGAATCGAGGCGGGACTATGAGTGCTCGGAGGCAACTGGCTCGAGAGAGGCGCGAACGTTACACCGCCGTCATCTGAAATGTAGTTCGCGGATTCGCCACCGGTGCCCCAGGAAGTCCCCATCGCGATGAGAGCTCGGCGGATCGGATCGTAGAGGAGATTCGTATCCTCGAACGGCGTCGGCGGCAGGTGTCCCGGGCGATCGTCGCGAGGCGCGAGAGAGACCCAGGCGCGTGTCGTCAAGTCCCACGCCATGACGTTGGCGCTCAGCAGCATCACGAGACGATTTCGCTGAGGGTCATAGGCGGCGTTGTCCCCGACGTGCTGCGCCCATGGAATACCATTCGGACTGACGCGACGGTCTCGCGAGGCATCGCGACGGAAGAGCTGATTGCAGGCGGGAGCGCCGGGGGCACAGACGTCCGGAGTGTACTGCTGGCTGAACGTGACGGTGGCGGGATCGAACTCTTCCACGTCGTTGCTGGCGTACCCGAAGCTGCCGGCTCCTCCGAAGAGAACCATCTTGTTCCCGGCCCGGTAGAAGCTTTCGTAGTAGCGCCCCGGTGGTGCCCCGCTCACGACCAGCGTCAGCGAGAGATCGTCTTCGAAGCCGACGCGCGTAGTTTGGGTCGGCGCAATCCGGAGGAACGAATGCACGCCGAGCGCGGCGATCTCGGCTTGAGTCTTTGCGGTGGCCGAGGACGGTGTTGAGTTGGGCGTCGTCTGCCCACCGGACCGCCACGTCCGCCCACTGTCGGTCGAGTACCACCAGCCGCCGCCGGCAACCAACGTCGGCGATGCCGGCGTCACACCGGTGTGGGCTGCCTCGTCGTGGCTGGCGGCGACGAACTCCTCGTCCAGACCGTAGGCAGCAGCGATCGATGACGGCGGGGCGATCCGGCGCGATGTGGCGTCGTGCCGGCTCCCCGCGGTGACCAAGGAGTCAGAGACGCAACCGCCTGCCAGCAGAATCACCAGAACGGCCGCGCTGATGCTCTGGGGGTTATCCCTCATAACACACCGGGGAAGGACTTGGCCTTGCCAACCGATGGACATGGACGCTACAAAGCATGCCACAGACCGATTCAAGTTTCCGGCCAATCGTCACAAATGACAAAGCCGCGTCTCGCCGGCAAGTTGGCGCCGAGCTTCAGCGACGGCCGTCGTCAGAGTGACAACGTGTTGTCCGCCGGACACGTCAGCTTGACATCCGAGGGTGCGCTAGGCTAAGTCCCGGATGGAAGGCGAACGGGAGGACGTCAGTCGAATGAACCAAGTGCTAAGGGGAAACGAGCGCGCCAACGGATGAACGGCTCTGAATCGGCATGAGAATTCTGCACGTCCTCGACCACTCGGTGCCCCTGCACAGCGGGTATTCGTTCCGGACCCTGGCGGTCCTCCGAGAGCAGCGACGGCTGGGCTGGCAGACGGCGCAGCTGACGTCGACGAAGCACGAGATCGCGGCGGCGTCACCCGGACACCGACAACCGGATCGCCCGCCCGGCAGCGAACATCTCGAGGGATTCGAATTCCATCGAACCCCGTTTCGTGGAAACCTCCTAGACCACATTCCGGTTCTCCAACAGTGGAAGGTCGTGTCGGCGCTCCGCACGCGTCTCGCCGAGGTGAGCGATGCCTTCGGGCCCGACGTCCTGCACGCCCACTCGCCGAGCCTCAACGGTTTGGCAGCGATCGCCGTCGCACGGAGCCGCCGCTTGCCGTTCGTCTACGAGCTCCGGTCGAACTGGGAGGACGCGAGCGTCGATCACGGGACCTCGCGCGCGGGAGGATTGCGCTACCGCGCCAGCCGCAGCCTGGAGACGTACGTGCTACGCCGCGCCGACGCCATTGTGACGATTTGCGAGGGGTTGCGTCGCGAGATCATCGATCGTGGCATCGCGCCGCAGCTTGTCACGGTGGTGCCGAACGCAGTCGATGTGGAGGCATTCGCTCCGAGCGGGAACGCCGATTCTGATCTCACCGCTCGCCTGGGGCTCGACGGGGGTCGGGTTCTGGGCTTCATCGGATCCTTCTATGCCTACGAAGGGCTGGCGCTGCTGCTCGAGGCACTCCCCGCGATCCTCATGCGATACCCGAAGACTAAGCTTCTTCTGGTCGGCGGGGGCTTCCAAGAGGCCGAGCTCAAACGCCGCGTGGCGGAAGCGGGTGTCGGTGACAACGTCATTTTCACCGGCCGCGTTCCGCACGCCAGCGTCCAGGCCTACTATCAGCTGATCGATGTACTAGTCTATCCGCGGTTGTCGATGCGCCTGACCGAGCTTGTCACGCCTCTGAAGCCACTCGAGGCCATGGCGTACCAGCGGCTCGTCGTGGCTTCCGACGTCGGCGGCCACGCCGAGTTGATTCGCGACAGCGAGACCGGTTTGCTGTTTCGCGCGGGCGATGCGTCGGCTCTCGCCGCCCGCGTGACCGAGGCGTTCGAGTTGGGCGAGCAGGGTAACAAGATTCGCGTCGCAGCGCGTCGGTTCGTGGAAGCGGAGCGGACGTGGGAGGTGGCTGTCAGGCGATACGCAAGCGTTTACGGCGCGGCGCGTGCTTCCACGGGCGAGCAGGCCCGGCCGGGGTAGACCGCCAAAGCATTGTTGCTTCTCGGGTGAGCACGCAATCACCTGTGCCCGATCGTTTCGCGATCCTCTAGCTGAGCAAGTTTTCGAGATAGCGGTCGGCGATCTTCGATACCACATCGCGGTGCTTGCCAGACGGGAGACGCTCAATGATGTCCACCACCTCAACATCGATCGCCATATGTCCATCGGAGAACAGCAGCGCTAGTCGGGCCACGATCGCATGGCCTGTCTCAGCGGAAAAGCCTCCATCGGGCACAACCTTCACGATCAAATGATCAAGACTATCTTGGATTACTTGAAACTCGCGAATAGCCTCCCGGATGTGAGCCGTCTCGCGTATGAGATAGGCGGCTGCCTGCCCATGAATGACTCTTCCGCTCGATGAGATCAGAAAGTCGCTGCGACGGCCGTGGAGACTTCGAAGAAGCGGCAGGCCGCGCCCGCATGGGCATCGCTGATCGGCCAGTTCGCCCATGTCCCCCGTTCGATAGCGAATCACCGGCATCGCAAAGGATCTGAAGTTGGTCATGACTACTTCACCTCCGATGCCTTTGTCGTGAGCGAGGCGATCAACTTCAACAAGAACACTTTCGGCGTTGATGTGAAAACCTCCAGCTGGGCAATCACTGGCGATCATTCCCCCTTCACGACATCCATACTCGTCGGCGACGGCACAGCCGAACACTGTTTGAATGGTACGACGTTGAAAGTCGTGCAGAGTCTCGGCGGTCGTGAAGATTGCCTTTGGCCATCCAGGTTCCGGAATCCAGCCGTGGCGCTTCAGAAAACAGGCAAGGAGATAGATCGCACTGGGATACGAGATGATCTTGTCCGGACGGTACCGGCGGAGGATCGTTGCATACCGTGCGAGAGCGGCCTCACCAAGATCGAATGCGGACAGGAGTCTACTGTTGAACAGGCGGTCCCGAACTTTCCGTGCAAGATCCTGCTTCGTCAGTTCTATTGGCGACCCCCAGAGTGCGACTTCGCGATCGCCTATCTCAACGCCAAACCAGCGATGGGCGCGTATCCGGGCCGCATCGACAAAGGCTAGCCGCTCCATATCGACGAAGACACTCACCGGCTCCCCGGTCGAACCGCCGCTACTCATTCGTTTGATTCTGCGTGGCCCGTTTTTCGGTCGTAGTTCGTCGAAATGACGCCGGATTGTCTGTTTTGTGAGACAAGGGATACGGCTGAAGTCTTCGAGGGAGTGTATCTTCGATGGCTGAAGCTCGTGCTCATTGAGAAGCCGCGTGTAATAGGGGACCTCGCGATACGCAAACTCAAGGTGACGGTGGAGCTGCTGGAATTGGAGCTCTCGAAGTGCGAGTGGCGAGAGCCATTGGCTTTGCTCTAGCTCGCGGAGCCGAGCGTAGGTTGCCTTGCCTTTGAGGCGCTCCTGCCACGGGAACAGCACCGAGCGCACAAGCCAGGCATTCATCGGCGTCATCCCTTCTCTGGGCCGTGGCTGCTTCTTGCACTCCGACCGCGGTGGACGCAGGGCCTCCGGAGGCCTGAAGGAGTCAGCAGCGAGCGCCCCAACGACAGCCAGACTCGATCCTCGGCCTGAGTTCGCGTTTGCAGCGTTTGCTGGACGCGTGGACTCCGGCTTCATCGTGGCGCTCTTCGTGAGGGCCGAGAGATCGCACGCGGCTCATCGGATTTCTGTTGTCGCCCGATACACGTCGGCGACTCTGGCGGTCATTACGTCGACGGTGTAACCGGATTTCACCCGTGTCCGACCGGCGGCACCCATCCTTTGGCGAAGGGCAGGATCTGTCCACAGTCGCATGATGCATTCGGCAAGCGCTTCCAGATCGCCGGGTTTGATGAGAAATCCCTCGACGCCATCGGTCACGACCTCAGGAATCGATCCGACGTCGGTTACGATGACGGGCAGGCCATATGCCATTGCCTCGAGCATGGCCAGCGGCATCCCCTCGATGTAACTGGGCAAGACAAACGCGCAGGCCGCCTCGAAAGCGGCGATCTTCTTCGGACCGGACACGATACCGAGCATTTCGATGTGTTCGACGAGACCGTCACGCGCGATGAGGCTCTGCAGTCGAGCGCGTTGCCCCGGGGCCGTTTCGCCGCCCGCGAGCTCGACTCGCCCTTTGAATCCGTTTCGTATCGCGATCCCAGTGGCTGCGACAAGGTCTTCGGCGCCCTTAGCGCGATCAAGCGTGCCGACGAAGAGGAACATCTCGCTCGCCGGCGCCGTTGCACGGAATGGGGCGAGGTTCACGCCGTTTTCGACAATCGCCCAGCGCCGTGGTTTCAGATAGCGACTGAGTCTCAGCCGCGACGACTCGCTGAGGACGATAGCCGCATCGCTCATGGAGAACGCGAGACCAAGCGCTGTGCGCGGAATGCCTCGCAATCCGTCGACGAACTCGGTGAACCCGCCGCCGTGAACGTGCCATACAACCCTCCGTCCGAACAGGCGGGCGAGAAGGAGGAAGACCGTGTCTCGCCAGAATGTGAGTCCGCTGCACGTGTGGATGTGAACCAGACGACCGTGTCCGCGCGCTAGCATGACGCCGAGCGTCCAAAACAAGCGGAGTTGATGCCAGACGGCAACGCGCCACGGCCGCCCGACTGGTGTCATCTTGCCAGTGTTGAGGACTGTCAGGTCGAAGTTCTCCCGTAGCGAGCCGCCGGCGAGGGCGTCCACAACCGCAGCCATTCCACCCGAAACCGGTGCCGTCGGACCAAGAATGATCACTCGAGGTATGTGTTCAGCACTCATCATCGACCGGCGATCTCCGAATAGAGGTCGGCGTAACGGCGAATCATCTCCTCGACGGTGTACCGCTCTTCGACCCGCTTTCGAGCGCGGCGGCCAAGCGGCCCTCGAGTCTCGGGTGCCGTGATGAGTTCCGTCATCGCTGCCACCAACCCGGAGAGGTCGCCGGCGTCGAACAGACGCCCTACGGAGTCGTCGGCCAGGACGTCAGGAATCCCACCTACACGGGACCCGATGCACGGAAGCGCGCAGGCCATCGCCTCGATCAGGGCATTCGGATGGGCCTCGCTATCGCTGGAGAGGACGAACAGGTCCAGAGTCCGCAGGAAGCTCGGCACGTCATCGACGTGTCCAAGAAGATGGACGGACCGCGACACGCCAAGCAAGGAAGCGGCCTCCATGATCCGGGCGCGCTCCCGGCCCTCCCCGGCAATCCTGAGCTCAACGTCGTAGCCGCACCCGAGCAGTTGCGCGCACGCCCGGACGAGAAGCGTTTGGTTCTTCACCGGCGAGAGGTTGCCGACCGTGCCGACGACGACCCGCTTCTGCTGCGGAAAGCGTCCGGTATTTGGGATAAAGGTGGTGGTGTCGATACCGTTCGGAATGATGCCGATTCGCGTTTTCGCCAGCCCGAGCGAGCGAACGAGTAGCTCCCTGGACTGCTCGCTGACCGTGAACAGGTGCGTCGCCGATCGTGCCGCGAGCGCGGCAATGACTCGATACCAAGCCGGCAAGGGGCCGGCGTGATCCGTGCCGTGAAAACTCAGGACCACAGGAAAGGGGTCCCGCAAGGTCACACGGGCGATTGCCAGGTCGAGCCACGCGCTGATGTTTCGTGCGTGAATCACGGAGGGCTTGAGATCTTGGATCAGACAGCGAAGCCGCCATAGTTGCCGCAAGGGGTCCGAGTCGCCGTTCAGCGAGTAAATCGCAGCTGCGGGTCCAAAATCCTTGGCAATGAGGGCCACCCCCGACAAGCAGGCGACGGAATGCGCGAACCGTGGCGCGGGCAACCCGCGGACGACGCGTGCCATCGCGAGTTCCATTCCCCCAACGCCAAGGGTAGGGACGACGTGGAGAACGTGGATCATGACCGGCCGCCCACCAGCTCTACGAATGCCATTTCATCGGAGGGCACGGCACTTACCAGCAGACGCCGCGGTAGGTACCGCGGGTCCGGTCGGGCGCCGGCAGGCTCACGAGGTCGAGGATGAACTGCTCCGGTCGGGTTCGCGTCTCCAGCGCCCTGACGACTGGCTCTGTCCGGAGAGCGACCACCAGGACCTGCGACTCGTCGACGAGGCGCTCAACGTCCTCGCACATGAGCGAGGAGATGTGGGGGATAGTCTCCTCGATGTAACGCCGATTGGTCCCGATCAGGCGGGCGATGCCGACCTCTGGGTCGTAGATCAGGAGTCGCAAGCCTTTGCCGATGAATCGCTCGGCCACGACCACGAGTGGGCTTTCGCGCAGGTCGTCGGTGCCGCTCTTGAAGCTCAAGCCGAGCATGCCGACCGATCGCAGCCCGCTGGCGAGCACCATGTCGACGGCGTGATCGATGTGGACCTGGTTGCTGCGCTCGATCTGCTCGAGCACGGGGACCAGCACGTCGCGCCGCGAGGCGAGGTGACGGAGCGCCCGCAGATCCTTGGGCAGACAGGAGCCGCCGTAGGCGAAACCTGGCCGGAGATAAGTCGGTGAGATGTTGAGCTGGGTGTCCTGGCAGACGAGGTCCATCACCTGGTGCGACTCGATGTTCAGCGCCTGGCACAGCCGGCCCATCTCGTTCGCGAACGTGATTTTGAGGGCGTGGAAGGCGTTGCAAGCGTACTTGAGCATCTCGGCCGTGCGGATGGGACAGACGTTGAAGCGGCCGGGAAGGTGGGCGAACACTGCCTGCACCAGGGCCACCGCCTGGTCGCTGTCGCCGCCGACGACCTTAAGGGGCGGATTGTCGTAATCCTGGATCGACGAGCCTTCACGGAGGAACTCCGGCTGGAAGAAGAGGCCGAAGTCGCGGCCCCTGCTTTTGCCCGAGTGGGCTTCCAGGATCGGCCCGATCCGCTCGTCGACAGTGCCGGGGAGGACCGTCGATCGGACGACGATAACGTGGTAGCCCGTCTTGGATCTCAGCGCGGTGCCCAGCTGGACGCTGAGTCGCTCGAGCGCGCGCAGGTCCTGGCTTGCGTTGGGCAAGGACGGAGTTCCGACGCAGACAAACGAGAGGTCGGAGTGATGCACCGCGAATGTCGGGTCATCGGTGACCCGAACGCGGCCGCTGCTCACCACCGCCTGCATCAACTCCTGCATCCCGGCCTCGATGATCGGCGAGCGACCTTGCCGGATGAGGTCGAGTTTGGAGCGGTCGATGTCCACACCGATCACGTGGTGGCCGTCACGGGCCAGGCAGGCGAGCGATACCGCGCCGACGTAGCCGAGTCCCAGGATACTGATGTTCATCGTTCGGCGTCTCCATCGATGAGTCGGTCGAGCCTCTGCAACGAGGGCTCCCACTGGTGGTGTGACAGCATGCGCGCCCGTCCGGCGTCGGCGAATTTCCGCCGTTCCCCCGGATCCTCGAGCAGGCGCACGAGCGCGTCGGCATATTCGTGGGGGGTGGACCCCGTGAGAAAGTCCCGGCCGGGCACGGCGTCGACGCCGCCGGAGGCCGCGGTGCTGACCACGGTTGGCACGCCCATCGCCATCGCCTCGAGGACCTTGTTCTGCGTGCCGCGCGCGATCCGTAGCGGCGCTACCACGACTGCCGACCGGAGAACGTAGGGTCGAACATCCGGGACCGCTCCGGTCACCGTGACCCCGGGCAGGCAGCCGAGCGCGCGTACCGCCGGCGACGGATCGACTCCAACGATGGCCAGCCTGGCGCGCGGCCGTCGGGCTCGGACGAGCGGCAGGGTCGTTCGACAGAAGTCGATCATGCAATCCTGGTTCGGGAAGTAGTCCATGCGGCCCACGAAGACAATTGTGTCGGGTTCGTAGGCATCGTCGGTGGGCTGGAAGTGCTCGCAGTCGACGCCATTGGGAAACCAGCCGGTGGGGACGGGGACGCCGTAGCCTCTCAGCGTCTCGAGCTCGGCGCGGGTGGTGCAGGTGCAGAGATCGAACTGTGCCGCCAGTCGGGCCTCGAGCCGCTGGAGCTTGGCCCCTTCGAGGGCATAGCCGAGCGCCAGCGGAAAGGCCCTGGCCCGCGAGTAGGCGAGCCACTTCTGCGAGTCCATGTCGCCAAAGTCGAGGATCTTGCGGGCAGCGCCGAGGTCGGCGACATATGGAGCGACGAACGCGCAGTGCACGAAGATGAGATCGAAGGATCTCCGCGCGACCTCGTCACGGATCCTTCGCGCCAGGGCCGGGGAATGGAAGTAGCCCGTGGCCGACGGCATCGGAGTTGGCAGCCGGACGAGCATCCGGGCCAGTGCTTCGGTACGCGTGATGGTCTCGACCAGGACCCGATGGCAGTAGCGGGCGAGGGGGGCCCCGGCCTCGGCTTCGGCTGCTGATCGCGCGAGCGACGCCACTGTCACCTCGTGCCGTTCCGCGAGGTGACGAACAATGTTGAACGGCCGGATCTTGCCGCCCCGTGAGGGCGGGTAGGGCAGACGGTGGCAGACGAACAGGATCCTCATCGCTCGACGAGCTCCGCCGTGACATCCTCGATGCGACGGCCGTCGAGATATAGGCGCGCCCAGAGCTCGAGGGTCATGAGCGCGAGCAGGTGATCGGTGTGGTCCTCGCGCTGAGCCACGTGGAGCGCGATCGTCCGGGCCACCGGCTCCCATCGGAGGAGTCCACGTTTCTCCACCGACTCGCGCGAGAGGAGCCGGCGCATCAGGGGCGCTAGCTCGGCCCTGAGCCAGGCGCCCATCGGCGCCCCGAAGCCGCGCTTGCCGCGATGTAGAATGTCGGCCGGCAAGGTGTCTGCCAGCGCCAGCTTCAGGACGTGCTTGAGCCGGCGCCCCCGTATCTTCAGGGTCGCCGGCATGCGGAGGGCGAGGTCTACCATGCCCTCGTCGAGGAATGGCACCCGGCACTCGAGCGACGTCGCCATCGTCATCTTGTCCGTCAGGAGGAGCAGGTCGTCGGGTAGCTGCGTGATCAGGTCAACGCGCGCCATGCGGTCGAGAGGCTCACCGTCGGGAAAGGCCTGGAACGCCGCGCCGAGCGCGTCGAAGGGCTGACGCACGGGATCGCGGAGCAGTGCGGCGGCGTCGACACGGCTGAAGACTTCGACGTAGAAGCGGTAGCGCTCGGTCAACGGCCAAGCCTGGGAGAGGACGTAGGCTCGGAGCTGCCGGCTGGCATTCAGGAGCGACGAGTGGCGGTCACTCGGCAGCGCTCGGGCCAGGGCCGGGAGGGCGGTCGTGCGGACCCAGCGGGGCAGGTAGTCGTAGTAGCGATCGTAGGTCGGTCCGAGGTAACGGTGGTAGCCCCCGAACAGCTCGTCGCCACCCACCCCCGACAGGATGACGGTGACATCTCGCCGGGCAAACTCGGCCACGAGGAACGTGGTGACGAACGCCGCGTCCGCGATCGGCTCGTCCATGTGCCACAGGAGTCGCGGTAGCAAGGTGCTGACGTCGGGCTTGACGACGATCTCGTGATGGTCGGTCCCGTAGAGCTTCGCCACCTTGCGGGCCCACGGCAACTCGTTGTAGTAGCTGCCGACCCCGGTCGTCTCGAACCCGATGGAGTACGTCTTGATCGGCCGTGACGAGCGCCGCGCCATGAGGGCAACGATGGTGCTCGAGTCGATACCCCCACTCAGGAAGGCGCCGAGCGGGACGTCGCTGATCATTTGCGAATCGACGGCCTGGTCCATGGTGCGCAGCAACGTTTCCGTCCACTCCTGTTCGCTGACCGAGCCGTCCACGTGGCGAGACGGAGTCCAGAAACGCTCGACGGTCATGCGCCCGCGCTCGCAGACCAGCATCGACGCGGGCGCGAGCTTTCGGATGCCGTGGAACATCGAGTAGGGCGCCGGTGTGTAGCCCAGCGCGAGATACTCCTGCAGAGCCTCGCGATCGATCTCGGCGGGGACGACGCCGGCCGCCAGCAGCGCCTTCGCCTCGGACGCGAAGAACAAGCGGCCGTCGGCTTCGACATAGTAGAGCGGCTTGATGCCCAGGCGGTCGCGACCGAGGAGCAGACGTCGCCGCCGGCTGTCCCAGAGGGCAAAGGCGAACATCCCTTCGAGCCGACGGACGAAGGCGTCGCCATGCTCCTCGTAGAGATGGACGAGCACCTCGGAATCACTACGGGTCTTGAACCAGTGGCCGGCGCTCTCGAGCTCAGCGGTCAGCCGGCGGTAATTGTAGACCTCGCCGTTACAGACCACATGCAGCGTGCCGTCCTCGTTGGCGATCGGCTGGTGCCCGCCGGCCAGGTCAAGGATCGCCAGTCTTCGCATGCCGAGCATCACGTCTCGGTCGACATGGAGGCCCTCGTCGTCGGGGCCACGATGCACAGTCACGGCCGCCATGCGGCTGAGTCGCGCCGCAGGCGGAAGTCCCGCCGAGCCGAGGTTCAGGACGCCATAAATGCCGCACATGGTCAAGGCACCGAGGAGCTCAGAGGCCGAGCCAGCGGGCAATGATGTTTCGCTGCATCTCCGACGTTCCCGAATAGATCGTGCTGCCGATCGCATCCCGCAGGGCTCGCTCGATTTCGTACTCGGTCATGTAGCCGACCCCCCCGTGAATCTGCACGGCGTCGAGGGCGGTCTTGACGAGTGACTCGCTGACGAACAGCTTCGCCATCGCTGCATCCATCGACACGGTTCGAGTCCGGCCAAGGCGAGACGCGGCACGATAGGTGAGCAGACGGCCCGCCTCCAGTGCCACTTTCATATCGACGATGCGGTGAGCCACCGCCTGAAATTTGCCGATGGCCTGGCCAAACTGGCTCCGTGTTCGCGCGTGGCTGATGGATTTTTCTAGCAGCCGATCCATGGTGCCGACGTGGCTGGCGAAGAGGCAGATCCGCTCCCAATCCATCGCGTGTGTGAAGATGGACGCGCCTCCGCCCAGGCCGCCGAGCACGGCATCCGCCGGAACGCGGACATCGTCGAATACCAGCTCGCCGAGCGGTGACGTCCGGAGGCCCATCTTCTCGAAGCGTTGTGTGACCAGGAAACCTGGGGTACCGCGCTCGACGAGGAAGGCGGTCACGCCTCCGTGGTAGCCCTTCTTCGCATCCGTGACCGCAAACACGATGACAAGATCCGCCACCGGGCCGTTGGAGATGAATGTCTTGGTTCCCTTGATGCGGTAACCATCCCCATCCGGCTCGGCTCGCGTCTGCAGCGAGAAGGCGTCGGAGCCGGACGTCGGCTCGCTCATCGCGTGCACGCCGATCAGCGTGCCATCGCACAGTCCCGGCAAATAGCGACGCTTCTGCGGCTCGGTGCCCTCCTTCCACAAGGGGACGACGCACGACAGCAGATGGGCGCACAGCGAGAAGACGAGCCCCCCGTCGTGGCACCCGTAACCGAGCGCCTCCAAGGCCACCGCACAGGAGAGCGCGTCCAGCCCACTGCCGCCATATTCGTCGGGCACGGGCAGGCCCTGAATCCCAATCTCGCCGCACCGCCGCCACAGATCCCGCGAGAAGGTTTGCGTTCGGTCTCGTTCGGCAACGTCCTTGTTCAGGACTTCGGCTGCGAAACGGATAATGTTCTCACGAAGCTGCACTTGCTCTTCGCTGAGGGAGAAGTCCATCACGGGGCCACTTTGAGCTGCTGATAGTCGATCTTGTCCGTAGACGTCTTCGGAAGCGCATCCACGAAGACGAAGAGGTCCGGAATCATGTACTGCGGAAGGTTCTCGGCACAGAATCGCTTGAGCTCGACGATCGACGGGCGCTTGACGTCGCGACAACTCAGAAATGCTGTGACACGGACCCCCGCTTCCTCATCCGGCAGGGCGATGACGGCCGCTTCCTTGATGGCAGCGTGTCGGTAGAGGCCCGACTCGATCTCGCCCAGCTCCACGCGATAACCGCGGCGTTTGACCATGCGGTCGCGCCGGCCGATGAACACGTAGTTGCCATCCACGTCCTCTCTTACGATGTCTCCAGTTCGGTACCACCGGTCGCCGGACTCGTCCAGACGGAAGGCGTCGGCCGTCGGCCCGGGAAGATTCCAGTACCCGCTCATCACGCCAGAGCCGGCCACGCAGAGCTCGCCTTCCTCACCGCGGAATACCAGACCGCCATCGGAGTCGACCACCTTCGTGCGAAGGTGCGAGCACGGCCTGCCGATAGGAAACGGCTCTGTGCGCGGCGGCGGTATCTTGGCCGGGACCTCGTAGAACGTGCAAACATTGGTTTCGGTCGGACCGTACAGATTGAAATACCGCGGCTTCGGCAGAAGCTCCTGCAGGGCGCGCAGGTGCTTGACGGGAAACACTTCGCCTGCGAAGAGAACCAGCCGGAGCGCCGGCCAGTCATACTTGTCGAGGCCACCGTACTGGGTCAGGAGGCTCAAGATCGACGGCGCGGAGTACCACACCGACAGGCGGCGCTCCGCGATCAGCGCACCGAGCCGGACTGGATCCTTCCCGACGTCCTCGGCGATCAGCACGAGTGTCGCCCCATGCTTCAGCGGCACGTAGATGTCGAGGATAGAGAGATCGAAGTGAAATGGCGCGTGAGAGGAGAACCGGTCAGTGGCCGACGGCTGGAAGGTCTCGGAGCACCACTCGACGTAGCTGACGGCGTTGCGGTGCGAGAGCATAACGCCCTTGGGCTTCCCGGTCGATCCTGAAGTGTAGAGGATGTATGCGAGATCGTCGGGGGCCGGGCTGGCCGAGACAGACCCGGCTGTCCGCGGCACCGCCTCGCGATCCGGAGCGGCGCCGAGCGGCACGCCTCCGACAGTGCCCTCGAGTACGAGCAGGCTCGGGAGCGGACCGAGCGCTTGAAGCTCGGCGCGGAGCTGACTTTCGAAGCGCCGCTCGAGGATGACGACTCGGACGGAGCAGTTGTTGAGGATGTATGCATTGCGCGCGGTCGGCGCAGTAGGATCCACCGGAACGTAGCAGGCGCCCGTCTTGAGGATGCCGAAGATCGAGACGACGGCATCGATGGACTTTCGTAGATAGATGCCGACCCTGTCGCCTGGACGCACGCCGATTTCACGTAGGAGATCTCGCAGCCGATCGGTAAACGCGGACAGCTGCGCGTAGGTTATCTCGCGACCCGCTTCATGAGCCGCCGGCTCCTCGATGGCGACATTGTCCGGGTAATCCCGGGCGGAACGGTCAAGCAACTCATGGAGAGCCACCGTAGCCATCGGCGGCCTTACATTCGAGATCGGACGAGCTTGGCGATGTCGACGATGGTGTCGAGGTGCTCCACGTCCACATCGTGGGCTTGCACCGTAATCCCGAAGCGATCCTCGAGGAAGGCCACGAGCTTCAGCGTGGCCAGCGAATCGAGGATTCCGCCAGTGACGAGCGGCGTGGAGTCCGTCAACTCTGCAGGATCTTCGCCCGGCAGGAACTCCTTGAGGATATACGTCTGCACTGCGTCCTCGATATGATCCATGACTACCAGTCCTTTCTCTTAAGCAGTGGCGACGGGTCCGCCCCGGGCGACCTCCCGCTGCGACTGCGAATCCTGCCGATGGGCATCACTCTGGACGCAGCCCTAGGGGGCATCATCTTGCGGCCGCTGCGGTACCGGAGTGACCGAAGACCTGATTGGCTCGTGCCATCAACTCGGCGTACAGCCGCGTGGCGACGAGACGATGGCCAAACGCACTCGGATGATTGTCCCACTCCGCCAGCCGAACCAACGCGATGTCGTGGTTGCTGTAGACGTCGTCTAGATTGATCACGAGAAACCCGGCGTCTTCCGCCGCACGGAGGATGTCTGGCGTCTCCTCACGCCACTTGCCGTCGTTGACCTGGGGCAGGAAGATCAGCACCGGGAGAATGCTCCGATCGCGGCATTCCTGCACGATGACCCGGTACATCCACGTCAGGATCTCGTTCTGGAATGGACGGAGACGACGAACCGCGGTGCTTTCCTCCGTGTGCGCATCGACGCCGGCCTTGTGCGCGGTGTCGCTCAGATATGGATACGGGATCTCGATCCGTTTTCGAAGGACTTCTGCCAGGTAGCGGGCGGCGCGCGACGCCTCGCGTCCCGTGGCGACGTAGTAGACGGCGTTCGGAGCGAACGTGAAGGCCTTTTGCAGCACCATCAGCTGCACGAGCGGTTCATACCCGCCGACGGAGAAATTCAGAACCTCGTACTTCACGTGTGGATGGCCCCCCCGTTCGCGATTCAGGCGATCTTCCAGAAGGTTCTCGAACGTCTCGTTGTCCTGGACGCCCCACCCCATGACCGAGGATGCGCCCAGCAGCGCGATACGGTGCGTGCCGGGCGGCGGCTGCTTATCGTATTCTCGGTCCCTCATCCCCCATCGGTTGGTGCGGATCAGTCCGCGGCTCGTCACCGACGCCGACGACGGCATGAGCTCTTTTTGGATGAAGTCCCCCGTGAAGCGGTCCAGGCCTGCGCCCTCGACATCGAGCAGCTTCACCGGCTTCTTTATGTAGACCTGCCACAACTCACTGTTGAAACGCTCGACGCGCATCAGGTCTTCGTAATATCCACGCTCCAGCAGCGCGGTATCGACGCGATTCAGCATCCCTGAGCGCAGCGACTGGATCATCGTTGCCGCGGCTGGACCAAATTGCAGATAGATCGCCGGCACACCGATGAGGGCCAGTATCACGAGCATGCACAGTGTCGTCGCGGCCGATTGCTGCAACCGGGGGAATCGAGCAGCGCGGGCAGCGTCTACGCCACCGATCGGCCCGCCACGGGCAGCGATGATGGCGACGCCGACGAGGAATGAGGAGGACAAGGCGGACCTGAGGGTCGGCCGCTCGCCCGCCGTTGCCAGAAGCGCCAACCACGCGCCAATCGATTCCGCGGTCCACAAAGACCACAGGAGCGCGATTGTCGCGAACGTTCCCGCCGTGCGCAGGGCCAGGCCGGCAATCTTTCCAGGGGTCCACGCGGACTTCTTGAGCGTTCGTGTCCGTCCGTATCTGGTTTCCCAGAGCGCGTTGATCACCACCAGCGCGGCGAGAACGCCCCAGAATGCGATGTCGGGCCACGCCAGCAGGTAAGAGCCTCGGAGCCAGAACCACTGATACGCGTGCAGCAACCACGTGGCGAAGAACACCCCAAGCGTCGCTCCGACAAGTGCCTTTGTCTGGCCTAGCGTCTTGAGGCGGAAATAGACCGGATAATAGACGACCTTCAGCATGAAGTCTTTCCAGTAAATGTTTATGCGACGCCAGAAATCAGTGAAGCTCGAGGACAAGAGGTAGAGGTGGTGGGTCTCTGGTAGGCGAAAGCCGAACAAGTAGAGCATGCCGACGATCATATGGAATTGGCCCGACACTCTCAGGTAGAGGAGAAAGTTCGACAGGATGTAACGTGTCAGGTCGCCCGGGCCGGCCACCTCCGTCGGGGCAATGGCCACGTAGTAGTAGAGGAAGCGATAGAGGATGAGCTGTATGACGCCACGCACCATCCAACCGACGCCGATCTGGTAGATCCGGTAGGCGTCGTCGTCGTAGTAGTTTCGACGAAACGTCTTGAAGTCGACGACGGGGAAAAGCACGAAACAGACGTTCGGCAGAAGAAAGAAGTACGAGAGCGTGCGCCATGGCGACACCGGACCGCTGTCGTGACGCAAGTCGTACATGTAGACGATCAGCCTGAACATGAACATGGAGGCCAGAATTGGAAATACGGCCGGGGACCACGGCGAAGGTAGCCAGGCCGAGCGCTGCGCGGCGAGGACGGCGCCGGCAGTGACGAGTAAGACAACGCGAGTCTTGAATGACACCGGCAGGTGACAGATGACGATGAGGAGGATGCCGATTCCGATCAGCCAGGCGCTCTCGATGGGACCGAAAACGAGCGCGATTGCCGCCAGCGAGAGGCAGAGAAAGAAGGGTAGGCGGTAGCGAAAGGGTAGAAACGCGTGGATCGCGAATCCTGCGAAGGCGAGAAGGGCGACGCGCAGGAACGCCCCGCTCTCGATCTGAAATTGTCGCAACACTACGGACAGCAGGCCGAGCTGCAGACAAATGAGGGCAAATCGGTGGAACGCCAGGCTGCCAGGAGAGGCCATCACGATGGGACCGGCGGGCGACGGCATATCAAGACGGGCCTAGCCGCAAGAATTATACCGTGACCAGGTGTTGTGCAAAGGGTGTTGTGCAAAGGTTTGGTTTCTAGCCTTCATGCAGGGTTCCGGCCTTCCGCTTCCGAGCAAAAGTTGGCGTCTTCGTGGAAGGACAGGGGAAACAGGGGGTTGGAATGCTGGCAGCACGCAAATCGTGCATGGCCACGGAATTTGGGGCGGGCGCCAAGCGAATGCCTTCAGGCTGGCCAACAGGTCTGCCCGAAGGGGAGGATGGAGCCGGCGTGTGAGCACCTTGTCGACTACTACGATGAGGGCAGCCAAGAAAGGCGGAGAGGCGGAGCCAACTGCCAGGAGTGCTGCACGGAAGACCTAGCTGATACCGCGGCTCTTGCGAGGCGAGGCGCTGGACGCGGTCCCACGCGAGGGCAACGTGCCGGCGCACGAGTTGACGGGCTCGGCTATTTCCGTGGCAGAGGCATCTCATCGTGCCGGCCTTTCAGGACGTTCCGAATTGCTCTCCGGGCAATGCGGAAGATCTCCGTGTAACCGCATAACTCGGCCTCAAACTCGATCGCCGACACATTGTCGCCATCCAGGAAGCGCCTCAGCCTCAAGGGAGGCGCGCCAGGAAAGTTGAGGCCCGGCTCACATGTCGTTGCGGTCTTGACTCCGGCAGCCACGAGCCAGGGCCAATGCCGCAGCGACCACTCCCCACTTGGGTAGCAAAAGTGTTCTAGCTGCGCCTGGCTTGCGGAGCTGAGGACAGCACGGTTGTCGGCGATTTCCTGCAGTGCGACGGCCTCATCATCAGGGAATCTGTGTCGGTGCGTGTGCAACTGGATATCCATCCCGGCCATTGCCAGCTCCCGCAATTCCTCGATTCTCATGAGACTGAGCATGCGAAGTTGCGCAATAGTGTCATAGCTTACCGCGAGGCGCTCGCCCAAGGCCCGCGCCAGTGCAGAGCGCCTACGCTCGTCGCACTGGCATTCGCCATATTCGATGATCTGTGTCATGGTCCCTTGGGCGGCCGGATCCTGCAACGATACGGTGCCCGATAGAGGCAACCCCAGACCCGTAAGATCGAGGACGGACTTCCGAGTTTTCCAGAACATGTAAGCGACCGCAATGCCGAAAACGGGGGTCTGCTCAAGAACGTAGTATGTGGTCACATACACCGTGACCGGCATGGAGAGTCGCTCGAGCAACGGCCTTGCCACACGGTAGCTGCCGTAGAAGCCGTCGTCGATGGTGATAACAACGCCCCTTGGTGGTAGGGACCCTTGCTGGAGTTGCTTGACTGCCTCGCCGAGCGGTAACACGGAGTAATTGTGCCGCTTCAAGAACAGAAGTCGCTGCTCGAACGTTCGCGGGCTCATGAACAACTTGGGCCGGAAGACGTGCTCGTCGCCGAGCGAAATACCGTGATAGCAGAGAATTCGCAGTCCCGTGCGTGTCAGAAGCTGCGCTAGGCGGAACAATCCCGCATATTTGCCTACGATCAGTACAAGTAGCTTCAGCCGCGCTTGCATCGTGCGTTGCCAGCTCTCAGTCGAGAGTCGCGAGAAATCGTTTGAACCGCTCCCAGTAGAGCCCCCGATCGCCGGGAAAGAGCAGGTCCGATTTGACCGCCGGATTAGCGCCGAGCAGGAAAAACTCGAGAATGGACCAGACGCGGGCGACGGTTGATAAGTTCCTGTCCTTCACCCGAGACCAGACGTACTGCATCTCTTTCGGAAATGTGTAGCGGCAGCGAAGTCCCAGCCTAAAGCCCGGTGCCGGATAACACGCCCTTCCAAAGAAGGAGTCTAGGAGGAGAACCGGGAAATCGACTCCACTAAAGAGCGCTAGATGTAGCGAGCCCCAGAAGCGACCGTTCATCTCAATGAAATGGAATCGATCGGACTCGGGCTCCCAGCGATATTCCATCATGACCACACCGTCCCAGCCCAAGCCCCGCACCTTTGTCAGCGCGTCGTCGCGGATGCCTTGATGCCACCAGCTCGCTCTCAGCGACGACACTCCTCCCGTGTACGGAACCTCGTGCAGACGACGGTGCATGAATTCGGCTCGGACTTCCCCGTTCCAGATAAGAAAGAAAACGCCGACCCCTTGCCCCGGGACGTACCCTTGCACTAAAGCCCTGCGGAATCTGTTCATGATTTCGGGCAGTCGCTCCCGAGCTTCCTCGGCAGAGACAATCTTGTGCACAGTCCCAGCGTCCCCAGTATCGCTGTAGGCGGAATCGACCTTGATGTATAGGGGTGTACCGAGGGACGCCAATGTCGCTACAGGCGGAATGTCCACATTCGGCGTGACCACGAGGCTTGGTGGGATATGGGCACCGAGGCGGTCGTCCGTGCCTGGGAGCGTCAGGGCCTCGAAAACATCGACCTTGCTGAGTCCGGCGTAAAGCACGTCCGGCTGTCGCGTCACTGGGAGAACATCGGAGAATTCTGAGAAGTTCGCTCGGATCGTCAGTAGCAGCTCTTCCGAGGGCACAATCGCCCGGATCCCTTGGATCGCGACGTAGTCCTTGAGCCAGGGTAAGAAACGAGGCTCATGATATTGTGGGCACACCACGCCGGAGAGAGCATATTGCGATCGAAGTCCCAGTGCAGTCGAGTCAGCCGAGCAAGCATGGACCGGATAGCCGGCCCGGCCCAGAGACCGGATCACACCTATACTCCCCATTGCGTGCGCGTCTACGACCAAGACGGGAAAAGCGTGACGCCATCGCGTCGTTCCGATGCTGACCGATACTGCCCCCCCGTCTTCCTCTATGAGACGGCTTGCGGAGACAGCTTGAGCCCGGATTCTGCGGGCTATGCCGTCTATGGCCGCGTCGATGACGTCAAAACAGGCCATGAAAGACTGCTCACTCAAGCCGTAAGGGTCGGGAATCTGCGGCTCGGGAGGTGTTTTCCAGAGACCGAGCAGGGTCACCTGCGCTCCACTGCCAGAGCGTGCCGCCTCCAAAGCAAGCAGACGAGCGTGCCACGGTTCCATGCCCACGAGGAGATCACCGCCACTGATTCCAGATTCGAGTCGGGCCTTAGCGAAGAAGCCATGCAGATTGACGCCCCGGGCCTCGGCGATTTTGCGGGCCAAGGGATCGGGCGACGAGTGTCCGTCCGCTTCCAAGCCGAGTGAGGCGACATTGAGGCCGAGACCGAAGGCCTTCGCCTCCGCATATGGACTGCGACAGATGTTGCCCTTACACACGAATACGACTCGTGTGACCCGTGGCCAATCGATCTGCTCGAACTTCCGGAAGTGTCCCGCTCGTCTCAAGATCTGAAATGCCCAATGTAGCAGCCACCTTCGGATACCGCCGTATCGCGTGTTCACGCGCCCGTGAGGCCGAGCCAATAACACGCTCATTTTTCAAGCGAGAGCGCGCGCGCCTCGTCTTCCGCGGTTTCCACCTCGGCAGCAAGCGCGTCCTGCGACTGATGCGCACCCACGGGCTGCTGGCGCCGCGGCGCCCCGGGCCGCCGAATGGCGATCCCGTGCACGCCAGGACCATCATCACGACCTGTCCCGACGAGATGTGGGGCATGGACGCGACCCGCTTCTCCACCGCGCCGGACGGCCGGTCCTGGTTCTTCGGCGTGATCGATCACGCCGTCAATGAGATTGTCGGCGGGCAGACGACAAAGATCGGCGATCGGTAGGCGGCGCTGGGACCGATCAGTCGGGGCGTGCGTCACGTCTACGATCATCAGTGAGTTCGAAGGGCCCATGGAGGAGCATCGCTGCCCTCCTCACTTGTCTTGCGGGGCTTTCCGGCCACCACGAGCAGGCTCTGTCCGAAGGGAGGATGAAACCAACGTTCCAGTCGGGCGCTCACCGGGATCAGTGTCCGGTCGGCGAGCGCGACAGCCCTCGAGGATAGGGTGCGCTGACGGATCAACCGGCCAGCGATCAGCCACGACAGGGTACCGACGAGATTCATATAGCGGCTAGACAGAACCTCGTACCCGAGGTCGCTGAGCATCGCCAGGAGCTGAGGCTTCGTGTATCGGCGCACGTGTCCGAACGTCTGGTCCAGCGATCCGTAGAGGAACTGAAATGCCGGGACGAAGATGAACAACCTGCCCCCGGGGACGAGGATGTCCCAGGCCGCCCGGAGCGTGGCGGCATCGTCGTCAATGTGCTCGAGCACGTTGACGCTCACGATAGAGTCGATGCCCGAGTCCCGCATCTCGTCCCGGAAGTCTTCGAGGATGCCATGCAGGATGCGGACACGACCGGGGTTGCGGAATCGGGCTTCGAGCCGTCCGCAGAGCATCCGGGCTGGCTCCACCAGGAACAGCCGTTCGATGGGCTCACGGAGCAGGTGGGCTGAAAATGTTCCAATCCCGGCACCGAACTCCAACACGACGCGTCCCAGGTACGGTCGCCAAGCGTCGAGGATCCAGCGATAGTAGTTGCGCGCACACGCCATGGCATCCAGCTCGTCGCTCGCATAGTCGAACGCGCTCGAGGGCGCCATTCAATGCGCGCTCTGCGCGCGTGGGCGTGAATACTTGAGGACGCACCAGAGGGCGTGCACGCCGTCCTTCCAGGTGATCTTCTTGCCCTCCTCGTACGTGCGCCCTGCGTATGAAATGCCCACCTCGTAGATCCGGCAGCGGAGGCGAGCCACCTTCGCCACGATCTCGGGCTCGAACCCGAAACGATCCTCTTCGATGACAACGCGCTCGAGGACGGGTCGCGTGAGGATCTTGTAGCCGCTCTCCATGTCCGAGAGATTCAGGTTCGTGAACATGTTGGATAGCAGTGTCAGAAGTCGGTTGGCCACGGAGTGCCAGAAATAGAGAACGCGATGCTGCTCGCCCGCAAGGAACCGGGAGCTCAGGACGACGTCCGCCTTGCCCTCCAGAATCGGCCGCAGAAGTTTCGGATATTCATCGGGGTTGTACTCCAGATCGGCGTCCTGTACCAGGACGACGTCGCCCGTCGCCTGGGCGAAGCCCGTTCGAAGCGCAGCTCCCTTCCCCTGATTGCGCGGATGGAAGAAGCACCGCACGTCGTCCTCGGGCAGCTTGCTCAGATATTCTCGCGTGCCGTCGGTAGAGCAGTCGTCGATGACGATGATCTCCTTCGTGAGGCCCGGGCAGGGGGCCATCCGCACTTGATCGAGGATCTCGGCGATCGTGGCGATCTCGTTGAACACCGGAATGACGATCGACAGCGTCTTCATCGTGCGGTCTCCCTGTGAGCGAGCGACGCCGCCAGCGGCGGGCATGCGGCGACATTCGAAGCGGCGGCTTCGAACCAGCGCCTCGTGGCCAGGGCCACGGCGACGACTATGAGGGCTTGCACCGGCACGGCATACCGGGCGTTCTCTCCGTATTCGCTGAGAGCCTGAACCAGGGAAGCGGCGAGAACCACGGCGCTGATGCTGGCCAGGGTCAGGTCATAACCGATGCGTCCACGGAACCGGCGCGACACTAGGGCGAGCGCGCTCGTGATGAGGAAGGCGACGTTGACGAGACGGAGAAGCCCGTGCTCGATGCTCCAGGCGAAGAGGAGTGGTGCGGCGAACCAGCGCGGTGAGAGCCGGTCCAGAAACCAGTAGTTTGGGACCGACCAGAAACCGATCCAGGCCCGTGTGACACCGATACCGTAGCGAATCGGGTGGTGAAGGAACAAGTACACCGAGAGAGACGTCAGCTCCTGGGACAGCGCAGGTAGTGAGAGGCCAGTCACCGCTTGCAGTTCCGGAATGGCATCCCAGTTTGCGTTGTGACGCCCCGTCTGAGCCAGTTTTGCGTCGCGGTGTTTCACGTAGATGTCGCGGATGGCGCCGTATCGATCGGGAGCCAGCTCGATGAACGCAAGGCTCTGATTCATGAGTCCGATGCCGATCTGGGTTGAGAGTGTGAAGTTTCCGACGCGTGCGTAGTTGAATGAGCTCCACGCCAGGATCATGAGTACTCCAGGCAGGGCAGCCAAGCTGGCCTGCCGCACCGCTCGACGGAGATGGGACCGCCTGCTTATCGAGGCCGCTCCGACGAGAACGCCGAGAAGGGGCGGGACTAAGATGAACTGCGGCCGTGTCAGCACAGCGGCGCCGGCCAACACTCCGAGCTCGACGAGCGGCCATCGCGAACGGCCAGGCTCTCCGAGGCTGTTTCTGGCAGTCACCAGCCGTGCGAGGACCGCGACGATCAGCAACGTGCCAGTGGTCTCCGCGACCAGGAACGCCTCGAAGAACAGTTGAGCGAGATTGAGGTTGTACGTCATCGCGATTGCCGCCGCAAACCCGGGACGGCCAGTGACGGAGAGAACGATGAAGAAGAGCAGGACGGAGATTAGGAGCCCAGCGAGCATCTGGAGCGCCCAGACGGCTCGGGGTGAGCCTCCTGCCAGGGCGAGGACCACGGGATAACCCGGCGGTCGCCGGCCGTCGTACGTCGAGAAGTCTCGATCGAGCAGATTCGTGGCGGTTCTCATGTAGCTCGGGGTGTCCGGAGCCATGATGGGTTCGTAGCTGAACCAGAGTCCGGCCCGGAGTGCGATGCCGCCTAGGAGCAATACAACCAACCAGCGCTCAGCTGTCATATCGAGGCGTCTATCGCTGCACCCTGCGCAGCCGGTGATATCTGATAAGACGTCCTCTGGAGCGCTCGAGGACCATCGGCGCCGGTGTTGGTGCTGACGATGTGTCCTCAGGCGCCCGCAGTTGACGTGTGGCGACGACGTCGAGAAGGATGACCAGGGCCACCACCCAGTAGAAGACGTCCATGTATGCCGCGTTCAGGAAGCTCGCTGCAACGACGTATCCCCCGATGCTCACCTCGAGCATGTGAGAGTAGTTCACGATCCATGAGACAGGCGGGCGGGCGCTGGTCCCGCGGCGCAGCCGCCTCAATGTCAGGACGCAGGAGATGATCAGCGACCCGAACAGTATCAAGCCCGGGAATCCGTGCTCGCTCAGCATGCTGAACCAGATGCTGTGAGGAACGAGGTTGGCCTCTATCCCCGTATATTGCAGGTAGACATCATCGTGGGCGGTCGCGAAGAATCCTCCGCCGAGGAGGGGATGATCGAGGGCGAAGCGAAACGCGACGCCCCAGGCCATGAGGCGGCCCGTCGCCGACATGTCGCCTTCGTAGTTGCCGATCGTGTCAACCCGCTCGAACCATTGCGGCGGTGCCACGGCGAGCAGCGCAATCGCTATCGTAGCGAAGACGGTGGCCGCGGTGAGTTTCCATTTCATCTTTTTCATCTTCACGGTGATAAGCGCGAGAACGGCCCCCAGTCCCAGCAGACCTCCCCGTGAGTACGTGAAAACGACTGCAGGGATGGAGAAGAGGAAGGTCACCCACAGCAGACGGCGCAGCCATGGATTCCGCTCATCACGAGCAAGGAAGACGAAGAAGGGCAGTGCGATGTCGAGCCCGAGCGCCAGTCCCGTATTCCCACCGATAAAGCTCCCCTGAGGAGCCTCAACACGGTTGGTTCCTCCTTCCATGAGAGCCCACAGGCCGCCCTTCAGCCCGAAGAACCCGATCGACAGCGCGAGAACCAGCGCGAGGGAGCGCAGGCGCGCGCGATCCTGGAGGAAAACCAACGCGAGCACCGTGAATAGAAGGATCTTCGAAAACTTCTTCCA
>Ga0137376_10000158_pt1 | contig 25436 bp, 15 predicted proteins | sample SagtaG_23_FD_104814 | JGI IMG/M metagenome (GOLD analysis project Ga0137376, IMG submission 104814) | Vadose zone soil microbial communities from Sagehorn Ranch, Mendocino, California, USA - Sage2_L_20_16 metaG | ecosystem: Environmental > Terrestrial > Soil > Vadose zone | place: USA...
AGCCCTACAGCGCGGGCGTAATCGAGCGCGTCCGCAGGTTGCCTCTGGGAAGAACCGAAACCGCCGAGGACATGGTTGAACCCTGCGTGTTTCTTGCTTCCGAAGGTTCGAGTTACGTCACCGGAACGATCCTCTACGTCGACGGCGGCTACACAGTCGCCGGCGTCACCGATGACCGCTACCGCCCGGAGTGGGCGCGCACGGGCGCCGAGGAGAAGAAATAGCATCTTTCCTTCCTCTCAAATTGGGCTTCGGCATTTTGTCGGGTTTCGCACAATCAGATGGATGTCATGTTGCGCGAAGCGAAACATCTCGCCTTTAAAGCATCGGAAAAAGGCGGGCTCCTTCGGCGGAGTTTATCCGGAGTTTCTCGAAGGGCCTCGGGATAACATAACTAAAACTTTTTCCATCACACGTTTTCATCGGCCAACACGCTCTCCGCAAACATATCCTTGATCTCGAGCTTCCTGTCCGTCACCCCTACCATCTCCGCATAACGCGCCAGGGTCTCCAGCACCACGCGGTTGTCCATAATATTGTACGGCCAAGCGTTCTCCCCGAATAATTCTCGCTCTTCTTCCAGCTCCGCGCCGTACCAAGCGAGAAAAGATCGCCGGGTATCGCTCACGTGTTTGATGCCGATCTCCTTGGCTTGAGTAAAAGCTTCGACAAGGCTTCGAGCGACCCACGGATGACGTTCCAGGATGGAATTCTTCACCACGACGACGTGGCGGATCGGAAAGATCTTAGTGCGCAGATAATACTCCTTTTCGACTTCACGAAAGTTCGGCCACAGGCGGCGCACTCCGGGAGTATGACGGACGTGCTTCGACGAAATCTCCGGCAACATGCACGCGTCGATCGCGCCGCTCGGCAGCACATCTTCTATTTTTTGTCCCTTCGGCAAACGTACGATTTCCATCCACTCAGGCGGTTGCCAGCCGGGAACCTGCTCCTGCTGATTGGTGCGAATGCGCAGCGAGCGCGCCGGCACGCCGTGTTCTTCCTGCAGCACCCCGCGCATCCACAGCGATACCGGATTGAAGTGGGCGCGCATGCCGATAACTTTACCGGCAAGGTCTTCGGGCTTATGAATGCCGCTGGCGGCGTGAACGAGCACGTTGCCATGACAGAATTTTCGATGTGGAAAAACCGGGATGGCGCTAAACGGCGCGCCGCGACCGATCCAACCGAGAAACACTCCCATCTGCAGCTCGCACACGTCGAACTCAAGATCGCGAGAAAATCGTCTGTGCCGCTCTTCCGACGGCAACGACAGGATTTCGAGATCGATTCCTTCCGCCTTCACGGTTCCGTCGACTAAAAATCGCGTTCGATCGTATTCGTTGCAGGATAAGATCAGGCGAAGCGGTGCCATATCATTATCGGGTCAATTGCGGCTTGATGTCGTTTAACAATAGAGACGACTGAGCGCCCACGTCATCCGACGCGATCCGCGCAATAATGGCTGTAAGACCTGCCGCAGCGTATCCGCTTAACAAGCGCACGCATTCGTCCGCCGTGCCGAAAATCGTGAAATGATGACCGAGCTTTTCTCTGGGTTGTTCGAAGAATCGCTCCATCCACTTCCAACCTTCATCTTTGGCCCGATCGCCATCCGTTTGGATATTGAAAGTCGCATATAAAGCGCTAACCGGACATTTTCCCGCGCGGCCATTCTCCTGAGCATATCGATCGATCTTGCCTCGTGCCGCAGTGAATCTCTCCAACCTCGGCGCGAGCGTGACCCAACCGTCGCCCAGACGCCCTACCCTCCTAAATCCGTTCTCGTTTCGGTCGGCGGCGATCCAGATGGGTATCCCCGGCTTTTGCGCCGGGTGAGGCAGAATTCCGACGTCACTCAATTTATAGTAACGCCCCTCATAACTGACCGTTCTCTCACTCCACAGCCGGCGCATGATTTCGATGCACTCCCCCAAACGACCGGCTTTCTCGTGCGGCGGAACTCCGCAAGCCGCGAACTGGCGCTGGATGTAAGCTCGCACGGGTCCGACGCTAACGCCGAGGATAATCCTGCCTTGCGAAATCACGTCCACGGTTGCGAGCGCGTGGGCCAACAAGACAGGATTTCTTAGCGCGGGAAGCATGGGCACCGCGCCGATCTTGATCTTTCTCGTCCGCGCCGCCAGCGCGGCCATCGTGGTCAAACAATCGCCGCGCGCCTTATCCAAAACCGTAACGCTGTCGCCTACCCAAATATGGTCGAAGCCCAACTCCTCCGCTTGCGCCGCATCCGCCCAAAGTTGATCGAAACTCTTCGCCGCGTCTTCCTGGCGGATGATCTGCCGCGTGTGTAATAGTAAACCGATTTCCATTCAACGCTTATTATTTACTTGCTTTCAGGACGCGATCCCACCCTGCATCGCGCAGCTCCTTGTAAACTTCCCGCGTCAGATGAAAATCGAAAACTTGCTCGGTGGGTATTTCTTTCTGAACGCCGAGCGCGCGTCTGCCGATGTCGATATCCGACTTCTGCGTTTCCACGTCTTCCGTGCCGTCGGCGGTCATCATTTCCATCGTCGCGTCGTAGTCGGCGCTGCGCACGTCGTCGGGCGCGCGATCGTATTTTTTACCGAGGGCGAGGGACTGGCTCTTGAAGCGCTTCAAAAATTCTCGCCCCTTGACCGTGGCGCGAATAAATCGCAGCACCACATCCGGTCGTTTGACGAGCAGCTCTTCCGACGTTGCCAAGCCGGTGTAGAGCATTTTGATTTCCTTGCCGATATTGGCGACTTCATGAACCGGATAGCCGCGGGTCTGAAGCGTTCGAGAATCGGCGAAACCCAAAACCGCCGAATCCACCGCCTTGGCGACGAGCGAAGTTACTCGGCCGTTTGTTCCCAGCGCAACCCAGATCACGTCGCGCACGGGATCCATGCCGTATTTGCGCAGCAGCAAATTCGCGGACCCTTCCATGGTATCGCCACGCGACGCCACGCCGATCCCCTTGCCGCGCAGGTCGGTGACTTTGCGAATGTCATCGCGCCAGGTAAGCAGACGATACAACGGCCGATCGAGATTGACGTAGACAACCTTGAGCTTGATATCGCGCAGGCTGGCGTTGAGCGACGATCCGGACGACGTGCTGAAATGAATATCGCCGGAAACGAGCGCCTTCGTCGCCAGACCGCCGGGCATGGCGATCCAGTCGACGTTGAATCCTTCGTCCCGATAAAATCCCAACTCTTTAGCGATGAAATGGGGGTAATAAATAACGCCGAAGCTCGCGAAGGATACACGCAGGTCTTCGACCTTCGCACCCTGGGCGCCGCACGGAACGCTCCGTAGTGTAGCGACCAGGAGTGAAAGCAAGACCCACAGTGAAAGCTTCGTCGGTAGTGCCACGGAATGTATCGCGCCCGTATGAATCAGCGAATCTCAAGCGCAGTCGCGTTACTGCACTCTGTGCGTCATAAATTCGCGAATTTTTTTACCCCTAATAGTAGCCTCCAGGAGCTATGGAGATTCATTCCTGAAATACGCGGAATAAACACAACCGGCAGCGAATTGATCGTTCTTAATTTCAATTTGAGCGCAAGATCTCCTTTGGGGAGACAAAAAGTAAGCAATGAGAAGTTAGGCCATGCAACGCGGCGATGTCAAGCGAAGTCGATCGTTGTTTCGCGGAACCGAAGCTTGTCTGTCCTGCGCTCGTAAGATATACACCCCAGAGAGGAATTACAATTATGTCCGGTGAAAACACCGCTGTCACTTTGGAGCGTATCGATCACGGCGTGCTGCCGTCGAATGATCTCGGCCGCGCGTTTCGCTTCTGGTCGTCCTTCTTGGGTGCGCGGCTCGGCTTTCACGCCAACTTGAACGCGCGCGGTCTTAACCGCGAAGTGCCGATGATCGTTTTCTTTACCGTGGCGAATCACTCCGGTTTTGGCCTCGCTTTGCAGGATTTCCGTTTATCGCCGACTCCGGCGCGCCGCTTGGAAGGCGTCGTGTGGGGTTTCGAGGTCGCTGCCAATGATCTTTCGGCGACGGCGAACGAAGCTGCAAAGCAAAAACTGCGCTGGGAGCGGGTCGCCGATTATCCGGCGTCGAGCCCGATCAAAGAGTCTTTGTTCGTCCTCGATCCCGACGGCAACACCGTGGAGCTCTGTATTCGGAAACAGCCAGCGGATATCGCGCCGCAGCAGGGAACCACTCCGCTCAGACGCATAAGCCACGTGCGAGTAGAAGTAACCGATCTCGATCTGGCGCGCTCGTGGTACGGCAAGACTTTCGGCATGGTCGAAGCCGATCAAGTGCCGGCCGAAGATCAGTTGACGTTGACCGTGCCGAAATCGCAGCAGTTGGTCATCCTGCGCAAGGTAGCCCAAGTCGCCGAGCGCAGCATGCAGTGTTTCAAGGGGCCGCATATCGACCTGCGTTCCAGCGAAGAATGCTATCCGGAAATATTGAAACGCTTTGACCGCAAGGAGACGTATTGGGGCCCAGAGCCCGATCTGATCCCGTGGCATGAGCCGGACTCCAATACCGCTTACGGCTACGATCCCTTCGGCAATCGGATTCAGATCGGCATCATCGCCAAACGCCCGATGCACTTCGGCGAAGTGTCACGTTTCGCCGATCGCGCCAATTCGTAGAAAACATTCCTGCTCGTTGCTTTATGTCGATGGATAGATTTTTGATCCTGATCTTCGCCTTACTCGGCGCGACTGTCATTGCGACTGAAATTGGCGGCGCGGCGTTCGCCGAAGATAAAGTTCGTTTCTCCGTCGCCGCGGTCACCGGCAGCTATATGGACGAGTTCGTCGCCATCGAAAAAGGTTATCACCGCGACGAGGGACTTTCAGTGGAAATGATCCGCGCCGGCGGCGGGATCGCGACCCAAGCGCTCATCGCCGGCGATCTCCAGTTCAGCACGTCGGCGGGCTCAGCGCTTACCGCCATGCTGCGCGGCGCGGAGATTAGAGTCGTTTACACCAATATCGATCGTCCCGGATACCAGGTGTGGTCCGGCCGACCTGAAATAAAAAACCTCAAAGATCTGATCGGCAAAAAAGTCGGCGTTACCAGCCGCGGCGACACACAAGAACTGTCCGTGCGCTTGCTGCTGCGCAAGCATGGCATCGACGTCAATTCCGTCGTCTACATCCCGGTGGGTTTCGGAGCGACGCGCCTTGCCGCTTTGCAAACCGGAGTCGTCGACGCCGTCCCCCTGGGCGCCGGTGATTTTGCGCAACTCAAGCAACCCAAAGGTCATATGCTCGGCGACACCGAAAAGGAAATTCGTTTTGCCTACGTCGGCCTGGCGGTTTCCAGTCGTCTGTTAGCGCGCCAACCGAATTTGGTCGAACGTTTTTTGCGCGGCGTGATCAAAGGCCGGGAATATGCGCGGCGCTACCGCGAACAGACGATTCCGATCCTCGGCATGTACACACAACGCCAACGCGAGTTCAACGAGATCGATTACGATTCGACCCTGCCGGTATTGACGCCGGAAGGTTGGGTTGCTGACGATATTTTAAAGGAAGACGTCGCCATGCGGGCTGAATTGATCGGTATGCCTGCGCCGGCGGATTACGCCAAGTTTTTCGATTACAGCATCGCCAAGAAAATCTACCGCGAACTCAAAAGCACAGGTTGGAAACCGACGCCGTAGGGAAAAAGAATAAACGCATACAACGAGACAATACGAGCCACAACTAAACAACCGATTCACCACGAGGGCGACGAAGACTACAAAGTTTTAAAGGAATCCTTCGTGCACTTCGTGTTCTTCGCAGTTAGATAGTGTTTCATAATAAAAGGAGACGTCATGACTACCACCTACCAAGTCGCTGACATGATGATCGGCGTACGCAATATGATCGAGGCCGCCGGTTTGCGCCGCGGTGATCAAGTGCTGCTATTGGCCGACACGCGCAGCGACAAAACTACATTGGAAGCGCTTACCGCGGGACTGCGCTTTTTTGGCGCCGAGCCGATGGCTCTGGTCACCGAACCAATCGCGCGTTACGGCGCCGTGCCGCAGGCCGTTTTAGCGGCCATGCACGAGTCGGACGTGGTCATTTGGGTGTGGCCTGTATTCATCACGTTCACGCCGGCGCATCGCGCCATGGGCCGCAAGCGCGAAGAAAGCGGCACCCAGCTCCATGAAGACCGCATGAAACCCTATCATATATACTTTGAAGGCAACGCCGGACTTCTCGCCCGCGACTATGCAAAATTTCCCAACAAAGTGCTGTGGAAATTGGCCGAGAAAGTGCGCGACGTGGTTGGCGCTGGAAAAGTTGTGCGAATCGAAGATTCACTGGGAACCAATCTGACGGCAACCTATGACGGTAAAAGATTGTACGGCATGCAGTTTCGCGCCGGCGATCCTCCCGGTCGCTGCCACTTTCCCTGGGGACGGTGCGGCGTGTTCAATGGCGACGGACAGGCGAACGGGGAAGTTTATTTGAGCTGCGTGCAAGGCGTGGCCGGCATGTTGGCCGAACCGATGCGCTGGAAGGTGAAAGATAGTTTAATCACCGAGGTCGACGGTGGCGGCGAGATCGGCGAAGAATGCAAGCGCTTGTTCAAGGAAGTTCCCGAATCGAATCGGCTGATCGAAATCATGTTCGGCTACCATCCCAAAGCCTCGGCGCAGCATGGCGTCGATGATCCGATGCATTGGGAGTTGATCAGCAAAATGCCCTGGGCGGGCCTGGGAACACCGCGCAAGCATCCGAATTTTAGACACATGGACGGCTCGGTATTCAACGCGCGCCTTTACATCGACGACCGGCTCATGGTCGACACGCACGGGATGCTCGATCGCACGCTGCTGCACCACCCGGACGTGCTCGAAATGGCGTCCGAATTCGGCGATCCGTATAAAGTGCTGGCGCCGGTTTCGCACGAAGCGCACGGGTCGGGATCGACTTGGTAGAGGCGCTTATGCACAAAGCGATTTCTTTGTTACCGATGCCGCAACACGTTCTCGGAAAACTTTTCACTGGCTAACGCTAACGATGGCGGCTTGTTATAAAAGTGTTTGCGCCGCCAAAAATTTGACGGTTGGAAAGTCGAAGCGCGGCTTGTTGCGGCATTTTTTCCACAAACATACTTGACCCGACAAGCGTCAATCCATTACCCTAAGGGTCATGGCTACGACTGATTCTAGAGTTGCAGTCAACATTTTATACGCCGAAGATGATCCCGCCTCCGGCCGTCTCGTAAAATCGATCGCGTCCACCGAAGGGTACTCCGTCATGGTGGTTCCCACAGGCGCGGAGTTCCTAAAAGCCCTGGATGACAAGCCCGACTTGATACTCCTCGATCTCCATTTGCCGGATGCGTCCGGGCTGGACTTGCTCGCTCGATCGCGAGCGCGCTATCCGGACGTGCCGGTGATCGTGGCCACCGCGTCAAATTCGATCAACGACCCCGTGACGGCGCTCAAAGGCGGCGCGATGGATTACCTCACCAAACCCATCGACCATCAGCGTCTCGTCGTCTCGCTAGCCAACGCGGTAAAAATACTGCACCAACAGCAAGACCTCACCCTGCTTCGGTCAGAGCTCAAGGAAACCTACAAGCTCGAGCATATGATCGGCGGCTCGCCCGCGATGACCCACGTTCGGGATCTGATCCGCCAGGTAGCGCCGAGCGACGCGACCATTTTGATTATGGGCGAAAGCGGCACCGGAAAAGAACTTGTCGCGCGAGCCCTTCATTATTCCAGCTCGCGAGTGAGCAAACCCTTTGTTGACGTGAACTGCGCGGCGCTCAGCGAAACCTTGATCGAAAGCGAATTATTCGGTCATGAGAGAGGCGCGTTTACCAGCGCGATTTCGCGCCGACGCGGAAAGTTCGAGCAAGCGAACGGCGGCACGCTTTTCCTCGATGAGATCGGCGACATGCCGTTGTCGACTCAGGCGAAGATGTTGCGCGTCTTGCAGGAGCGAACGTTCCAGCGCGTCGGCGGAGAAGATAAAATTACCGTCAACGTTCGCGTCATCTGCGCCACCAATCGCAATCTTGAAGATGCGGTTAAAGAAGGCGCGTTCCGCATGGACCTTTTCTATCGGGTCAATATGTTTGTGATCGATGTACCGGCGCTGCGTGAGCGCGCAGCCGACGTTCCCGAGCTAGCTCGACATTTCTTAGCGCTGAGCAGCCGATCCGGAAAATATGCCGCCCGGTCGATTTCCGATGCAGCACTCGTCGCGCTTTGCAAGCATCAATGGCCGGGAAATGTGCGCGAGCTACAGAACGCGATCGAACGGGCCATGATGATTTGCCACGAAGAGGAAATCCAAATCTCGCACCTGCCCCCGGCCGTGCTGCGTGAAACCCGGTCCGATTCCCGACAAGCTCACAATCCGGGCAAGCTTAACGGGCAAAACTTGGTCGAAGCGGTGGAAGAGTTCGAACGCTCCATGATTCTAGCCGCACTGGAAACATGCGACTGGAACAAGTCCCAAGCGGCGCGACAACTCGGGGTCACGCGGCGAATCTTGTCATACAAGATGAACAATCTCGGCATCGACAAGGCAACCTTCGATCAATAGCCACAACTGATCCGTCGAAATGATCGAGCCGTAGCTCTCCGGGTTCTTTGCTCGCCCATCCACATAATAGGAAACTTCTTGCCTTGGCCCCCAAAGTCTAGTTGACCCTAGAATCGCATCTTTGTCCATTTTTGTTCGTTTTTGTAGTTCGCGCGCGGTTCACTGTTAAATTCACAATATTTATCTAGGAGAAAATATTTAGAATTCAACATGTTAGGATACGTGCAGGACTGGCATAATGGTTGCCTGGTAATTTTTAGCATCGCAACCGAAACCGGCGGCATCCCTAACCCTTTTAACCATCGTTACTACCTCAGTCGAATTGGTTATTTGCCTTTGCCATTCGGTTTTGACGCCGGCACAAGCAATGACTCATCGATCTCGCCAAAGCCACTGTGGGCAACTTTTGGCGTTAACACTTTCCGCGCCATTGACTTATCGCGCGCGCATTGATTTCAAGAGCCCGCCAACTCGTCGGGGAACCGCCGACAAAATGCTCGGCGTAGATCGCCGCGTGTGCTTCGCACCCGCCGATCGCTTCCCTCAAGCGCAGCGTGGCTTTATGCATGCAGAATGTCGCCAAGATGCCGATGAAGTTAACAGTATTATCAAAAAATTATTTTGGGAATTTCGTAATCGGCAAGGTCTACTCACAATCGACCAGGCACCGAGAAAGAAGGCTACGATTGCCAAAAACCCGACAACTGGCGATTTTATACCGCTAATGGACCGAGTTAGTTTCACGCGTGGAAAATTGAATTACCGCGCCATGCATGACGCGGCAATTCCGCCGCAGGAGAGGCGATGAACGTTATCAACGATTCGACCCCCGCCGCTTCGATGTCGACATTCACAAGGCTCGCAAGCGTCTTCTCCGGCGCCGCCGGCTGCGTCGTATTGATCGGTTGGTGGCTCGATATCGCAACTCTGAAGAATGTCTTGCCCGGTCTCGCGACCATGAAACCCAACACCGCCGTCGCGTTTGTCTTCAGCAACACGGCCCTATGGCTGAAGCTATCGGCCTCATCTAGAGCTCGCTACGTTCGCTCACTCGCGACAACCTGCGCGTTCGTGACTTTCATGATCGGCCTACTTACCGTCATCGAGTATCTGACTGGAAGCAACTTCGGTCTTGATCAAATCTTGTTTTCCGACGCCGCCAACACCGGCGCAACGTATCCGGGACGCATGGCGCTCGCCACCGCTTGCGGCTTTCTGTTACTTGGCACCGCGCTTTTGCTGTTCGACCTCAAGACCACCCGCGGCCATCACCCCAGCGAGTGGTTGGCAATTTTCACTGGAGCGATTGCGCTGATAGCGGTCATCGCTTACGCCTACGACGTTCGTACGCTTTACCGGATTGACGCGTTTTCTTCGGTCGCGTTGCATACCGCGATCCTCTTTTTGCTTCTTTCGGTGGGGGTTGTATGCGCGCATGCTGACCGCAATCCGATGGCGCTGTTCAGCCGATTCCGCTTCGGTCTGGTGCCGCAAATCATTACCGTCGTGGTGCTCGTGGTTGTGCTGGTCGGCGGGCTGATCGGCACCGTAACGGTGCGCCAGAGCCAGAACACGCTGCGCGAGCAAATTATCGCCAACAATCTCGCTTCCGTCGACCTTGCCGCTGAATTGGCCCACCGTTATATCGAGGGCACGCAGATAGCCGTCCGGCTTTTTGCCCGAAGCCCTTTCATCGAACAATCGGTATTCAGCGGTAATTTCAGCCGGGCCACGCCGGAGCTGCAGGAATTCCTCCGACTCAATCCGCGGGTGAACGGTTGCAGCCTAATCGACAGCAACGGCGTCTACCGCGCCACAGGCACAACTCCGGCAATTAGTCCCGGTAACTCGGCGCGGGACCGGGAGTGGTATCAACAGGTGATAGCGACCGGCAAAGACTATCTCGGGTTGCCAACGATTACGCGTAGCACGGCCCGGCCCGTGGTTCCCTACGTCGTTCCTATTCTCAACTCAAAAGCAGAAATTAAGGGTGTGCTTCTTTGCGGCATCTCTCTGGCGGCACTCAATGACGCTTTCGCCAAGTTCCAAACCAGCCCTTCCGCCCGCGCTTCTCTCACCGATCAGCGCGGTGGCGGCGTTATCCTAGCTCACATGGACCGCGGTCGCATTCTGAAATCGGCCACGGGACGCAACAAGGCCGTCGATCGGATGCTCAAGGGCGAGCGTGGCGCCGTGGAGACAACGGACAGCGCGGGGGAGCTGAATCTTGCGGTCTATTCGCCGGTGCCCAACTTGCCTTGGGGAACCATGATTCTGCAGCCGAGCGAAGCAGCCTTCGCTCCCATCTACAAGGCCGCTCGCCAGAGCATACTGTTCACAGCCCTATGTCTCGTGTTTTCAGCTGTTGTCTGCGGATTATTGGCGCGGCGCGTGACCCGTCCGCTGGTACGGCTTCGCACCGCAGCCGGCCGCCTCGCCGCCGGAGATATCGCAATACGGATGAACTTTACCCGCCAAGACGAGGTCGGTGATCTCGGCCGCGCTTTTGACCAGATGGCCACGGCGCTCGCGGACCACTCATCACAGTTGCGGGCTGCCAATGAGGACCTGCACGTGCAAAATCTCCAGGTCCAAGACGCCAATCGATTGAAAAGCGAATTTCTCGCCAATATGTCCCACGAATTGCGCACACCGCTTAACGCCATTATCGGCTTTGCCCAACTCATGCACGACGGTAAAGTTGGTGCGGTCAACGCCAACCAAGAAGAATATCTTAACGACATCCTCACCAGCGCCGATCATCTGCTCCAGCTCATCAACGACGTACTCGACCTCGCTAAAGTGGAGTCGGGCAAATTGGAGTTCGAACCCGAGCCGGTCCATCTTACCAAGTTGATCGCCGAGGTGCGCAACTTCCTTCAGCCTTTGGCAGCAGCCAGACGTTTAACCGTCGACGCCGAGGTCGATGATGCCGTGGAACAGGTGATCCTTGATCCAGCGAAACTAAAGCAGGTGCTGTATAACTATCTTTCCAACGCGATCAAGTTCACGCCTCAAGAGGGGCGTATCTCAGTGCGAGCGCGCATGGAGGATCAAGCGCATTTTCGTTTGGAGGTCGAAGACAGCGGTATCGGTATCACGCCCGATGAAATTGAAAAGCTATTTATCGCATTTAAACAACTTGATTCGAGCACGACGAAAAAGCACCAAGGCACCGGGCTCGGTCTGGTCTTGACTAAAAAAATCGTCGAAGCTCAGGGCGGCCGAGTCGGTGTTCAGAGTCATCGAGGTCACGGGAGCATCTTCCACGCGATCTTGCCGTTAGCCGCCGATATGAAAAAAACGTCCGCGCCGGCCCCTGCGCTCGCGGCGCCCGCGCCAGACGCGCCAGCGATCCTCGTCATCGAAGATAGCGAAGCGGATCTCAAATGGTTGATCCAGACTCTGACCCAAGCGGGTTACCGCGTTGAGACCGCAAAGACCGGTGCCGAGGCGATAGTGAAATCACAGGCGCGCACTTACGCGGCGATCTTGCTCGACCTCATTCTGCCCGACACCGGTGGCTGGGAAATCCTGCACGCGATTCGTACCGCAGGTCCCAACCAGATACACCCGTCGTGGTGGTTACCGTTGTCGCTGAAAAAGGCGTGGCTAAAGGATTTCCGGTTCAAGATTATCTGGTGAAACCGATCCACCCGAAAGCACTCCTGGACGCGCTGAAAAGCGCCGGTGCTTACCCCAGAGACGTCACGAAAAGAGTCATGGTGGTGGATGACGACGCAAAAACCCTGAAGCTTGCTCAGGTCGGTCTTCAAGCCAGCGGTTACGAGGTCGTCTGCCATAACAGCGGCGCCAGCGCGCTTCATGATGCAGCGCACTCAGAATTTGCCGCAGTCGTCCTGGATCTTGTGATGCCGCAGATGGACGGTTTCGAATTTCTCGATCGCTTTCGCCAAATCGACAAGTGTCGAAACACGCCGGTGATTGTCTGGACGAACAAAGATATCACCAGCGCCGATTTCGAACGGCTTAAAATTTCGGCCCAGAGTATCGCGCTGAAGAACCGTGATGGCATCGCTACCGTGCTTAAAGCGTTGCAGCACCAAGCGCTAGCGGGCGGAACCGCCGCGCTGGCACATGAATCGGCAAGTGCCCATCAACGAGCTAACCCATGAAGAAAGAAAAAAAACGCAGGAAGCAAGAGCCCAAGCGACCGCGACAGAACCAATCTTCGCGCCAAAGACGCGGATTACGCGCGACCCTCGTGGAAGCTTCGCCCGACGCGCTTATCGCGCTCGACGCTGAGGGTACGATTCTGTATTGGAGCGCCGGGGCCGAAGCCGTCTACGGATTCGCCAAAGGCGAGGCGCTCGGAGTACGGCTGCAGAATCTGGTGACGCCGCCGGAGTTCGTCGCCGAAGGCGAACAAATCATCCGCGACGCCATTGAACACGGTCTAGCCGTGCACGAAGCCGTGCATCGCAAAAAAGACGGCTCAGCCATTTACGTCGACATTACTGCCAAAACGGTGCGCGATAAGACGGGAAATATCGAATTCGTCGCCGTGAGCCATAAGGACGTCACCCAGCTCAAAGTTTTGAATCACGGAAAAATTCTCGAGGCGAGATACCGCGGGCTGCTCGAGTCCGTGCCTGACGCTATCGTCATGGTGAACAACACGGGACGGATTATTCTGGTCAACGGACAGGCTGAAGAGCTGTTTGGCTACACAAAGGCTGAGCTGTTGGGCAAACCCATTGAGATTCTTTTACCGCAACGTTTTCGGGAAGGTCATGTGGGCCATCGCACGCAATATTTTGTCGAGCCGAAAACACGCACCATGGGCGCGGGCCTGGAGTTGTTCGCCTGCCGGCAAGACGGCACCGAGTTTCCAGTGGAAATCTGCCTCAGTCCCTTACGCACTGAGGAAGGCACGTTCGCCATGAGCGCCATCCGTGACATCGCCGATCGAAAAAAGCTCCAGGAAGAACTGCGCAAGACCAACGAAGAACTACAACAGCAAAACCAGTCGGCACAGCAAGCCAACCGCCTCAAGAGCGAGTTTCTCGCCAATATGTCCCATGAGCTGCGCACGCCGCTCAACGGCATCATCGGTTTCGCCGAGATCATGCATGATGAAAAGGTTGGCCCGATCTCGCCGGACCACAAAGAATATCTGCACGACATTCTAACCAGCGCGCGCCATCTGTTGCAGCTGATCAACGACGTCCTCGACCTCTCTAAAGTGGAATCCGGAAAGTTTGAATTCCTATTTGAAAAAACCGATCCGGTGATCCTCGTCGGCGAGGTACGGGACATCGTGCGCACGCTGGCGGCCAAGAAGCGGATCAAGCTCCAAACCGAAATCCATCCCTCCCTCTCGACTATCGAAGCGGACGCACGCAGTCTCAAGCAGATTCTTTATAATTACGTCTCAAACGCGCTCAAATTCACTCCCGAAGAAGGCGAAGTTAAGGTAAGCATCATGCCGGAGGAAGGCGATTCCTTCCGGATCGAAGTGGCTGATACCGGTGTCGGCATCCGGTCCAAAGATTTGCATCGGCTTTTCATGGAATTCCAGCAGCTCGACACCAGTAGCTCTGAGCAATACGCTGGAACGGGTCTGGGGCTTGCTCTGACGAAAAGGATAGTCGAAGCACATGGCGGCCACGTCGGCGTCAAGAGCACGCCGGGCAAAGGCAGCATCTTTTATGCGACAATGCCGCGAGTCCAGCGTGTCGAGCCGACGATCGTCCACGAGACGCCAGCGGTTGCGATTCCTCCCGGCGCGCCGCTGATTCTCGTTGTCGAAGATGATGCCGGCGACCGCGCCTCCATCGCTGCGGCATTGCGTGGCGCCGGTTACGCGGTCGAGGCCGTCGCCACCGGAGCCGAAGCTCTGGTGCGCTCCCGGGAGCAGCGCTTCAGCGCCATCACTCTTGATATCATACTCCCGGACATGAGTGGACGCGCCGTACTGGAGAAGCTGCGCGAGCGCGGCCTCAACCGGCAGACGCCAGTGATTGTTGTGACCCTCCTCGCACACAAGGGAGTCGTCGCCGGTTTCCAAGTCACCGATATCCTGTCAAAGCCGGTCGCCCAGAGTGATCTCATAAAAGCCCTCGAGCGCTGCAGCGTCGCCCCCGGCAAAGTTAGGCCCATACTTGTCGTGGATGATGACGAAACGTCGTTGCGGCTTGCCGATGAAATGCTGCGCCAACTCGGCTACCGGACGGTTTGCCACCAGGATGCGATGAGCGCCCTGCGGGCTGCGACCAAGGAGCACCCGGCGGCGGTGGTCCTCGACCTGGTCATGCCGGAAATGACCGGCTTTGAGTTTCTCACGCGCTTTCGCAAAACCATCCGGGGCCGGCGTACGCCCGTGATTGTTTGGACCGGCAAAGACTTGACCGACGTGGAGCGCGCCGAGCTGCGCTCCGCGGCGAGTATCGTCACCAGGAAAACGGAACAAGCCGAGGAACTGGTGCACGAAATCCAGACCATTCTGCGGGCGCCGGAGAGGTTCGCACACTGACGCAAGCATAAATGAGCGCGCGCTGACACACGGCAATTATTGGAGGTTGAGCATGGAACCAGACACGATCCTAGTCGTTGACGATAATCCTTTGAACATGAAACTTGTCCGCGTCCTGCTCGCCGGAGAGGGCTACCGGGTGCGCACCGCCGCTGACGCCACGGAAGCCCTCACGGTTCTAACCGAATGTCATCCGCGCTTGATTCTTATGGACATCCAGCTACCGGGAATCGACGGCCTCGAATTAACTCGGCGATTGAAAGCCGACCCATCGACACGCGACATCACGATCGTCGGACTCACAGCCTACGCGATGAAAGGCGACGAGGAACGGATTCGCGCCGCCGGCTGCGACGGTTACATTCCAAAACCGATCGACACGCGAACTTTACCCGGCTTTATCAAGACATACTTAAAGGACGAAGCGCCGAAGACCGGCGCCACCTAGAACTCCACCGAGCTGCCGTCGAGGACAACGCAAATGCATTCGCTGAATGACGAGAGTTCGATCATGGAAGAAAACTCCGGGCGCAAAAATCCGAGCCGGCATGTCAGGCACGACCAGTCGAGTCGACCGAAACCATTGACCCACCGGTGGCGTTATCCCGGCTGCGCAGGCGTCACCGCGTAATGGATGATTCGATGACGGAAGCCCAGGCGATCATGACGACCCAACGATATCACGCAGGCGCAACCTGTTTGCGCGGCTGCGTCTTCGGAGCCGGGCTGTTAACCATCGTTTTGGGAATATCCGTGGTCGCCGCGGACCGCGGCGCGCGACGTATCGCACTATTTTCCGGCGTCGGCACCGGACTGCTCGGTGTCATCACTCTTTTAGAGAACGCCTGGGCGTTTGATCTGCACGTTAATCAACTTCTCGTCGGCGGCCTCGCCGGCGGTCTAGAGCCTTCCATCACGCGCATGGCTCGTGCCACCGCCGTCTGCTTTTTATTGGCCGGAATTGGATTCATTGGCGCGTCAACCGCCGCGCATTCGCGCATCCGCGCGCCGCTCATGGGACTGTTAGGCGCTATCGTCGTCGCCATCGGTACGGTCGCCTTCGCCGGTTACCTCACGGGCCTCACCGGAACCTACGCGTGGGCCGGAGTCGACGGTATGGCCTTGCACACGGCGTTGGGATTTATCGCGCTCGGCGGCGGCATTGTTTGCCTTGGCTGGATCGCCGCAACCAGCCGCGAGATTCCCTCGGCGCGCTGGCTGCCATTGCTCATCGGCGCCGCCAGTCTGACCGCTACCGCCGTTCTCTGGCAGGCAATTCTCGCATCGGAGGAATTGAAGTTTCAGCAGATCGTGCGCAAGGAAGCGATCAACGTTCATAATCGGATCGCCACCCATCTTAACGCAACCATGTTCGAGTTCCTGCGCAGTGCGACGCGCTGGGAACGCTTCCAAGTTGAGCTTCACTCTGCCGGCGTGTTCGGACCGGCCGCAGCCAGCCAACGGTGAAACCCGGATGCTTGAGATGGAGCACTGAGGCCTTGACATGAAAATCCTGGTCGCCGACGACGACGCCCTGAATCGAAAGTATCTGCGTAAGTTACTGACCCTCGAGCGCCATACGGTTGTCGAATGCGAGGACGGCTTGGACTCCCTCTCCTACCTCGAACAAAATCCCTGTGACGCGGTGATCTCCGACGTCCTGATGCCGCGCATGGACGGCTATCGGCTGTGCTACGAGATCCGCAAAAATGAAAAACTTCGAGCCACACCCATCATCCTCTACACCGCGAGCTATTTATCCGACGCGGATGAAAAGGCGGCTCTGGCCATGGGCGCCGATCGATTCATTCGCAAACCGGCGGTTCCCGAGCTCATCGTCAAGACCCTCCACGAGCTCATCGCAACTCGTCCCGCATTCAACGACACGCCGCTGCATGAGCCAACGGATTCCTCCGCCTTACGGGAGTACAGCGAAGCGTTGGTGCGCAAGCTAGAAGAGACCAACGCCCAACTCGCAGCGGCTAACGAAGCACTGCGTGAGAGCGAAGAGCGCCTGCGCCTAGCCGCCTCGGCCGGCAATGTCGGCATCTGGGAATGGGACCCAGCCAGCGACCGGCTCGTCTGGAGCGACCAGCAAAAAATCGCTTTCGGTTGGCAGCCCAACAGCCAGGACTTAACGCTTCAAATATTGCTAAACGCGATCCACAGCGAAGATCGCCAGCGAGTCGAAGAATCGTTCCATTCCGCCCTGGCCCACTGCACCGGCTATGAAGCGGAGTACCGCGTGGTTTGGCTCGACGGTAGCGTGCATTGGATCGCCGATAAAGGCCGCGGTGACTATGATGCGACCGGCCGGTGTCTGCGCATGAGGGGCATCACGCTCGACATCACCCGTCGCAAGGAGACGGACGAAGCGTTACGTAAGAGCGAGGCGCGATTTCGCGACATGGCGGACAGCGCTCCGGTGATGATTTGGATCACGCGAGCCGACGGCTTTTGCATCTACCTCAACAAACAATGGAAAGATTTTACCGGTCAATCTGACGCCAGCGGTCTGGGCTTTGGCTGGTTGGATGCGGTGTATCCGGAGGATCGCGAGCGTACGAGCGAAGAGTTTCGCAAGGCAATGGAGCGGCGTGATGAATTACGCATGGAATACCGCCTGCGCCGGCACGACGGCACCTTTCGCTGGGTTATCGACTCGGGTCTGCCGCGAATAAGTCAAAGCGGAGAATTTTTCGGCTTTATCGGTTCGGTCATCGATATTACCGATCGTAAACTCGCCGAAGAAGAGCGCCAAAGCGTGCTCGAGCGGATTCGCTTCCTGCACGAAATCGGCCTGGCGATCAACTCGAGCTTGGACTTGCAAACGATTCTCGAGACGCTTTTGGAAAAAATCGATCTGTTCATTCCCTACCCCTCGGCAACGGCCGTAAGATTGTTAAATAAAGAAACCGGCCAATTGGAGGCGCTCGCCTGCCACAATCTTGACGCGGCGGAATGGAAACATTATTTCAACGTCACGCCGGTGGGGCGCGCTAAATCCGTGCTGGAGAGCAAGACGCCGGTGATCGTGCGCAACCTGCTGACGGATTCCGAAACGGCAAATCCTTCCATCTATCGCCGTCTGGGCGTGGTTTCCTTGATCGGCGTGCCCTTGATCATCGAAGGCGAAGCTTTGGGGATCTTAAACTTTTTTACCAAGGAAGAGCGTGAATTTACTTTCGAGGAAATCGAATTTCTCATGACCCTGGCCGGGCAAGCGGCCGTCGCGATGCACAACGCCCGGCTCTACGACGAGAACGAACGGCGGCGGCGCGAAGCAGAGGAGCTGGCCGGGATCGCTCGATCGCTCACGGAAACTCTCGACCTGAAAGCCATCGGAGAGCGTGTCGTGTCCAGCGTGGTGAAGCTCTTTAGCGTCAAAGGCGCGACCGTGCGGTTGCGCGAATCCGACGGTTCGCTGCGTAGTTTCGCTGCAACGGGCGAAGTGTTTTCGCAAACTCCAGCGGGCGCGGTGGTGCCCGCCGGCGCGGGGCTGGCGAGCCGCGCCTTTACCGAAGAACAACCGGTCTGGTCCGCCGACATGCTGAACGATCCCAGCATTCGTCTCAGCGATCGGATGCGCGAATACCTCTCCCAGTCGGGTGATGGCTCGATGATCGCCGTGCCGCTGCGTGCTCACGACAATCTCATCGGCGTCCTCTCCCTCGGCGATCGCACCGGGCGAAACTATCTCGAGAGCGAGGTCGCGCTCTTGCAAACTTTCGCCGATCAAGTCGCTCTAGCGATCCAGAACGCCCGGCTCTACGAACAAAGCCAGAGTCATCTCAAGCGCATCGAAGCGCTGCGCCAGATCGACCGAGCGATCACCTCGACGTTGGACCTGCACTCCGTTCTCCATCTTCTGCTCGAGAAAATCGACGTCTTTCTACCCTATCCCGCGGCAACGACGATCCGACTATTCAACGGCGCCACGAGAAAGTTCGACAACACCGCCTGTCGGAACATCGATGAACGCGAGTGGAGAGCGCGGATCGGTCAGGGCAGCGGCAATCTCTCGGAGCAGGTTCTGAAAACGAAGCGCCCTGTCATTGTGCCCAATATTCAAGAAGACGCACAAAGATCCGCTTCGCTCTTTTATCGCGAGTACGGCTTTGTTAGCTACCTCGGCGTGCCGCTGCTGGCCAAAGACGAGGTTGTGGGCATCCTCGGTTTTTATACCAGATCCCCTCATAATTTTACCGCAGAGGAGACCGACGCTCTGCTGACCTTGGCGGGCCAAGCGGCCATCGCCATCAACAACGCCCAGCTTTACCAAGAGATCGACCGCTCGAAGAAGGAGCTGGAAACCACCAACCGGTCTTTGGAAACATCACTGAAAAAACTTGACAGTCTGTATGCCGGCTTGTCACCCATCTCGACGACCCTATCGACTCAAGAGCTAATGAGCGGCATCATCAACCGGATCATCGAGGCTACCGGAGCCGATGCCGCGCTCATCCGAATAAGAGATCATAAGGATGGTAGCTTGCCCATCGTCGGGCACTACGGTTTTTCTGATGAATATCTCACGCGGGTTGCAAAAGCGCCCACCATTGGCGCGGTGTCGTGGGTTATCGAACATGGAGAGCCCATTATTGCGCCGGATATCACCACGGAAGCACGGCTCACGAGTAAAGTTCAGGTGCAGCTCGGGTTGCGCTCCTGTGCCATGCTGCCGATCAACGTCTACGGCGAGGTGCACGGCATTTTGCACGTCGCCAGCAGTGTTCTGGGGCATTTCGACGAGGAGCAGAGAAACCACTTAGTGGCGATCACCCGACAAATGAGCATCGCCATGGAAAACCGCGAGCTTTTTGACAGAGTTAAAGCTTCGCGCGACGACGTCGAAAGGGCCAATACCGCATTGACCGAACGTAACCGCATGCTATCGGCGTTGCACACGGTGGCAGCCGCGTCCAGTCAATCGTTGAATCTCGACCACGTTTTGAATTCCGCGATTCAAAAGATCACGGACATCTTTCATTTCGACGCGACGCAAATTCATATTCATGACAAACAACTCGACGAGCTGGGATTGAAGGCTTCCTTCGCGAACGATCCGCGATTCTCGGTGGCCCAGTCTTTCAAAATGGGGCAAGGCATCCTCGGTAACGTGGCGCAATCGGGCGAAAAACTCATCTTTGCCGACATCCAATGCGATCCGCAATACCAGGAGCTCAGCCGCATCAAGACCTCGGGACGACATGGCTATCATTTCTTTGCGATCTTCCCAATGCGAGGTAAAGCGAGAAACTTGGGCACGATCGCCTGTGTCGGCGCGGAGCGCCGGGAGCTAGCCGCGAGCGAAGTTCAACTCCTGGAAGCGATCTCGGATCAACTCGCGGTGGCGATCGAAAACAGCGAGCTCTATGAAGACCTCCGAATCAAAGTCGAAGAGCTACAGTGCAAGACCACTGAGCTGGAACAAGCAAACAAAGTGAAAGACGATTTTCTCGGCGTGGTTTCCCACGAGCTGCGCACCCCGATCAACGTCATCATGGGTTATACATCGCTCTTCAAAGACGGATTTTTTGGCGATGTCGAACCGAAACAGGAAGATGCTCTAGCCAAGATTGCCCAGGAGTCCAAAGGCCTCCTAGTGATGATCAATAGCGTCTTGCATGCGACAGCGCTTGAAACTGAATGGGCGCGGCTCGAAACCGAGGAGTTCAGCGTGGCAAGCCTCCTGGAGGAATTACGCGCGAATTATGCCGTAACCGCGCCGCAGCAACTGAACCTTTATTGGAATTATCCGACCAACTCGCCGCCGCTCCGAACCGATTGCAGAATGCTCAAGCAGATTCTCGACAACCTAATCGGCAACGCGGTGAAATTTACCGAACAAGGCATGGTGACAATAACGGCGCGAGTCGGCAGCAAGGACCTAAGCTGCGAGGGCGCGGGAAACATTTCTGAGTCCGCGCCGCTCTGTCCGCAGAGTACGCTGTTTGAATTTGAAGTAGCCGACACCGGCGTGGGTATTCCGAGCGAAAGGCTGGGCAAGATCTTCGATAAATTCTACCAGGTTGACAGCTCCGAGACGCGCCGTTTCGGCGGCGTCGGCATCGGTTTGTACATCGCGAAAAAATTCGCCGAGCTGCTCGGTGGAAGAATCACCGTCGAGAGCCGCGAAGGCAGCGGATCGAAATTTACACTGACGGTCCCGTGCGAACTCGGTGCGGAAAATTATTCCGAATCGACAACGCACCCGCCGGCGGCTCCCTAGACGAATTTGCTCCTCAATCGCGCACTAGCGATACAGCATCCGACACGCGATCGAAAACGCGCCGCGATCTTGACAACTTTCGTAACACTTCCCATAATCCGGGCCTTCTGATGGTCGGAAGGAACATGATCTCGCCTAGTGCTCTCGAACTCCGGCATGCAAAACGATCCTGCCAGGAATTTTCACCGTCATTCTCGCGCAAGCTTGCGGCGGGAGCGGCTGCGGATAGTCGATGATTGAGAGTTACGACAGATGAAACTTCGTTCCTATCTCATTCTGCTCGTTATCGCCGCAGTCCTGCCGGTCGTGATTTTCGCCGCGGTCATGACCTATTTATCGTACCGGCAGCAACGGGAGAATCTTGCTGACCGCATGATCGAGAGAACGCGCGCTATTTCAGCGGCGCTGGATCGGGAGTTCCTGGTTTCCATTCAGAGCTTGAAGGTTCTCGCGGCAGCGACGCATCTCGATAAAGGAGAACTCGCGGAATTCTACGGTGATATGAAAGGCGCGCTCGCCAGCTATAGCCGCGCCTGGCAAAACCTGACACTGGTCGATGCATCCGGTCAGCAACTGATCAACCTCCGCCGCCCTTTCGGCGCGCTCCTGCCCGCCACGGGTAATCCCGAAGCCATTGAGCAGGCTCGCCGGACGAAGCAGGCTGTTATTGCCAACATTTCTCCAGGTCCCGTAACCGGCGCTCCCGGCGTCGTCGTGCACATACCCATTCTCAAAGACGGCGAGGTGAAATATTTTCTCAATGCTATTTTTTATCCGGCGCCGCTGACGGATCTTCTTTTGCAACAGAAGCTGCCCACCCGCTGGATCGCCACGATTATCGATCGGAATCACAACATCGCCGCACGGACTCGCGACGTCGAGAAGTTTATCGGCAAACCGGTGTCCCCGACCTTTGCCGCGCAGGCCAACCAGTCCCAGGAAGCGACCTGGGGCGGCACCACGCTCGACGGCTCCGCGGTTGTCGCCGCGCATCATCGTTCGGATTTCACCGGCTGGACCGTGGGCATCGGCAGTCCCATCGAGGAGATTGACGCGCCGCTGAGGAGATCGCTGATGACGACGGGTGCCGGCGGCTTGTTGCTACTTCTATTCGCGCTAGGCCTTGCGACTGCTCTTGGACGGCGGATCGCGGCGCCGGTTGCCGCGCTCTCCGGCGCCGCCGAAAAGTTGGGCCGCGGGGAAATAGCGCAGGTACCCGGATCGCCGATCGCCGAACTAAACCTCCTGGGTCAAGGGCTGGGAAATGCCGCGAAGCTGCGCCTCGAAGCAGAAGAGCAACTGCGTTATCAGCTACAGTTGAGCCAAAACATCACCGATAAAGCGGCCGATTCTATCTTTGTTTCCGATGAATTCGGCCGAATAACTTTTATCAACCCGGAAGCCGAACGGACTTTTGGCTTCAGCGCCGAGGAGCTTATCGGTCAGCCTCTGCACGACAAGCTTCATCACCATTATGTGGACGGTCGCCCGTTCCCGCGCCAGGACTGCGTCCTTGAGCAGCCTCCCACCGCGGCCAACTCCGTGCGAAACAAGCAAGACGTATTTTTTCGCAAGGATGGCTCAACGGTCGAAGTGGAGTGCTCTAATGCCCTCTTGGAGGTGAACGACGAGCGGGTCGGCGCAGTCTTGATGGTGCGCGATGTCACGGAACGAAACAAGAATGCGTTGCGCATTCGGCAGCTGAACCGCGTCTACGCGGTTCTGAGCGACATCAACCAAGCGATTGTGCGCCTGCGCGACCGGCGAACGCTTTTGATCAGCGCGTGCCGCACCGCCGTCGAGAAAGGCGGTTTCCGCATGGCATGGATAGGCCGGGTCGAGCCGGGAACCGGCAGACTCGAAGCGGCCACCGAGGCCGGCTTCAACGACGGCTACGTCGAGCAACTGACGAGCGCAACGGGAAGCCCTCGGTACAACGATGAACCTTCAGTCCGCGCCCTACGCCAAGGTGCGCATGAGGTGTGTAACGATATCGAGCACGACCCGCGCTCGGTTCCATGGCGAGAAGACGCGCTACAGCGCGATTTCCGCTCCTGCGCCGCGTTCCCGCTCAAGATCGGCGATGAGGTGGTCGCAACGTTTAATCTTTATTCAAGCGAGCCGAGATTTTTCAATGCCGAGGAATTGGCTCTTCTCGATGAATTGGCGGCGGATCTCGGCCTGGCATTGGAAATCCAGCGCCAAGAATCGGAAAGGACTCGCGCGGAAAACGCTTTGCGCGAGAGCGAAGAACGGTTCCGCCAATTGGCTGAAAACATCCGTGAAGTTTTTTGGCTGAGCACACCCGATAAGTCGCGCATCATTTACGTCAGTCCCGGCTATGAAATGATCTGGGGCCGCACCTGTCAAAGCCTGTACGATTCGCCGCGCGATTGGCTCGACGCCATTCATGCGGACGATCGCGAGCAGGTGCTCCAGGCGGCGCTGAGCGAACAGGAAACCGGCATTTATGACAAGGAATTCCGCATCGTGCGACCAGACGGCGATATCCGCTGGATTCGCGACCGAGCCTTTCCGGTGCGCGACGGCACCGGCGCGGTTTACCGCATCGCTGGGATTACCGAGGACATTACCGCGCGGAAGGACACTGAAGTTCGGGTGCAAACTCAAAACAAAGAACTCCAGGTCCTGCACGACATCGGGCACGATATTAACTCCGTTGATTCCCCGGACACCGAATTGCGGGACGTTCTCGCGCGCATCTTGCAAAAACTGATCGCCGTCGGATCGTTCGATCTTGGCAGCATTCGCGTCGAAGACGTATCCGACGCGCTCCCGCTCATACTGGTGCATCACGGCTACCACCACCCGGAGCAGATAAATCGATCCACAAGAATCGTGAATCGAGGGAACCCCGCGCAACACCCCGCGCGGTATCGCGTTGTCGAGACCGGCAAAGCCAGGGCGGTGGACGACGTGCAGAGCTATGATGGCCTGACCACGCTCAAAGCTGAAGGTCTTCGCTCAGTTCTCTTGGTACCGCTGCGTCATGACGAAAACACCGTCGGCCTGCTGCAACTTGGAAGCCGCAGCCCGCGCAAATTTGCTTTTGACGAGATTCGTTTCTACGAGACCCTGGGCCACTACCTGGCCGTGGCCACTCAAAGATATCGGCTTTGGGAAAAGCTGACGGCGGCAAAGGAAGGCCTTGAAGTCGAAGTCGCCGCGCGCACGCGTGAATTGACCGCAGCCAACGAAAGGCTGACCGAGTTGGATCAGGTCAAATCGCAATTTCTCGCCAACATGTCGCACGAACTGCGCACGCCGCTCAACGCCATTATCGGTTTCACTCAGCTGATGCACGACGGCAAGGTCAGCGGTCCGGTATCCGCCGAACAAAAGGAGTACATGGGCGATATTCTGAACAGCGCCACGCATCTCCTGCAACTGATCAACGATGTCCTGGATCTGTCCAAGGTCGAGGCAGGTCGAATGGAAATTCTCCAGAGCACGTTCCGTCTCGACGAGGTCATCGTCGAGGTCGTGCAAAATATCACGCCGATCATGTCCGTCAAAGGGCTGAAGCTCATCCGTGACATTCCGCAGGACCTTGCGCCGATCACCACCGACCGGAGAAAGCTTCTGCAAATCCTGCTCAATCTCGCGAGCAATGCCGTGAAATTCACCGATCACGGTGAGGTTACCCTCCGCTACCAGATTTCCGCGGGCACCATGCGACTGAGTGTCTCCGATACGGGTATCGGCATCAAACCCGCGGAATTGCCGCGGCTGTTTCAACCGTTCTCGCAGATTGATGATAGCTTGCAAAAGCGCCATGAAGGAACCGGCCTAGGGTTATACCTATCCGGGCGTCTGGCGACTCTTCTCCGCGGCGACCTTACGGTTGAGAGCGAGTATGGCAAAGGCTCGACGTTTACACTCACGCTTCCGTGCGCGAATTGAATCGCCCTTGACCCCAAGCCGCGGGATTCCAAGCGGCCAAAGACCAGTTTTTAGCAAGACTCAAGGCCAGGCGGCACCGCTATTGATTACATGCCGGGAGTGAGTATCGTCGTGACGAGATCCATTCACAATGAGGAGAGATCTAAACGATGACCTATGAAGGTATTGTCTTTGACACGACCGACGGCATTGCCACCATTCGCTTCAACAACCCGGAGAAACTCAATGCGCTCACTTTTCAAACCTATGCCGA
>Ga0137376_10000159_pt1 | contig 25358 bp, 26 predicted proteins | sample SagtaG_23_FD_104814 | JGI IMG/M metagenome (GOLD analysis project Ga0137376, IMG submission 104814) | Vadose zone soil microbial communities from Sagehorn Ranch, Mendocino, California, USA - Sage2_L_20_16 metaG | ecosystem: Environmental > Terrestrial > Soil > Vadose zone | place: USA...
CGCCGCCGCGCGCAAACGGTCACTTCCGGGATACGTGACCGTACCCGCGAACGAAATGAAGAGCCCGAGGTCGAGCCAGGCCGGTAGCTCGTCGGGCCCTTCGCTGTAGCAGTGGACCATTCCGTGGATGCCGAAGCCTTCGCCGAGCATGGCTCGCACGCGGTCGCCGGCGTCGCGCACGTGAATGACGACGGGCAGGTTGAGGAGCGACGCGAGCGCGAGCTGACCGCGGAAGGCGGCTTCCTGAACGGGAGTCTCCGAGCTTCGCCCGGAGAAGTCCATTCCGATCTCGCCGATGGCGACGACGCGGGGATCGCGGGCGAGCTCCGTGAGACGCGACAACGCGTCGACGTTCCACGACGAGGCACGATGCGGATGGATACCCACCGCGACGCGGATGTCACTGTGGCGCGCGGCGAGGGCGAGCGCCTCCTCGCTCGAGGCGAGATCCTCCGCCGCTGTCAGGATCCTCTTTACGCCGGCCTTCCGCGCGCGATCGAGGACCTCGGCGATGTCGGCCGCGAAGCGCCGATCGGTGAGATGCGCGTGCGCGTCGATCACGGCGCTACGCGGCGGTGGTGCGCTCCAGCCGCGGGAAGAGCGGAGCTCCCACGCGCACCGCGGTGCCTTGGGTCAGGACTCCCCATCTTGCGACATCCGACCAGCGACTAGTGCTTGCAGCTGAGACACCGAGCTGCTCGGTGACGCGGTCCGCGATGGAAGGCATGTACGGAAAAAGCATGTACGCGGTGAGGCGCACCGCCTCGAGCCCGGCGTAGAGCGCAGCCTCGAGTGCGGGCCGGTCGGCCGAAGCCTTTGCGAGCTGCCACGGCTGGGTCCGCTGGTAATGCTTGTTCGCGGCGTCGACGAGCGAGAAGATCGCTCCGAGCGCGTCCGAGAAGCGTAGGGCCGAAGCCGCTGCGTCGTGATCGCGGAGGGCGCGTTCGGCGGCCCCGCGCACGGCCGTCTCCGAGTCGCCGGGGCTGCCGGGACCCGGCACCCGCGACTCGCAGTACTGCTCGGCCATCCGCAGCGTGCGGGATACGAGGTTGCCGAGACCGTTCGCAAGGTCCGCGTTGAACCGCGCGTTGAGGAGCTCGGGAGAGATCGGCGAATCCTTTTCGAACGGCGCTTCGCGCAGCACCAGGTAGCGCGTCGCATCGACACCCCACTCGGCCGACGAAGCGAACGGGTCGATCATGTTGCCGCTGGACTTCGAGAGCCGCTGACCTCGGTATTCGAGAAAGCCGTGGATGAAGACCTGTCGCGGCAGGTCGACCCCCGCGGACATGAGCATCGCCGGCCAGTAGATGCAGTGGAATCGGCTGATGTCCTTTCCGATCACGTGGACGTCTGCCGGCCACCACTTTTTGAAACGCGCCTCGTCGGTACCGAAACCGACGCCGGTGACGTAGTTGATCAGAGCATCGAACCAGACATAGACGGTGTGGTCCGGATTGCCGGGCCAGGGCACGCCCCACTTGAGGCCCCGGCCGCGGGACACGCTGATGTCTTTGAGGCCGCGATCGAGCCAGCCGAGAACTTCGTTGCGGCGGTATTCAGGAACCGCGAAGTCCGGGCGCTTCTCGAGTAGATCCCGCAGCTTCTTCTCGTACTTCGTCAGCCGAAAGAAAAAGTTCTCTTCCTTGACGCGCTGGACGGCATCAGGGTTGTCCGGATGGAACTGACACCGGCCGTCCGGCAGGAGATCCGACTCCTCGTAGAACGCCTCGCAACGCGTGCAGTAGAGACCCTCGTACGTATTGAGATAGACGTCGTCATTCGCGATCCAGCGACGGACGAACTCCTGGACGCCGGCGATGTGGTCCGGATCGGTCGTCCGGATGAACCGGTCGTATGAGATCTGCCAGGTGTCCGCGAGACGCTTGAACTCCGCCGCGTTGCGATCCACGAACGCCCGTGTATCGGTCCCGGCGGCCTTCGCGGCTTCCATGTTCTTCGCTCCGTGCTCGTCCGTCCCTGTCAGGAAGAAGACGTCATCGCCGCGCTGTCGATGAAAGCGGGCCAGCGCATCGGCGCCCGTCGACTCGTACCCGTGGTGCAATCCGGGCCGGTCATTTACGTATGAAATGGAGGTCGTGACGTAGAACTTCATGGCCTTGGACTCACTATGTTAGGTGTAGTGCGATCGCTGCGACGCCTCTGTCTCATCGCAGCGATCGTCGTTTCGTGCGCGACGCCTGTTCCGGCGGACACATCGCCGAGCGCATCGGTTGTGGTCGGGGCTCCCGCGACCGAGTTCGACGCGGCACGAGCGAAAGCTCATGTCAACTATCTCGCCGATGCCGCGCGCGGTGGCCGCTACACAGGGTCCGCCGGGTATCGCGATGCCGCGACGTATGTCGCGGACCGATTCCGCGAGATCGGCCTCGAGCCGCTCGGCGACGATGGCACGTTCTTCCAGCACTTCACGATGCCCATCGTCGACCTCACCGAGATGTCGACTCTGACCGGTGCCGGCGGAAAGACATACCTGCCGCGCGTCGATTTCACTGAAAGCGTCGGTGGCCGGTCGGGGTCGGGCAAGGCCGAAGCGGAGATCGCCGCGGTTGGCGGTGCCGCACGCAGCGGCGGCCTGAACGATTTCGCCGGCGCGGACGTGCGCGGGAAGATCGCGCTCGTGACCGGCCCCGCGGCACCGAACGGAGGGAGCTCTGTCGAGAACGCCTATCAGGAAGGAGCCATCGGGGTGCTCCTCGTGGGCGGCGCGACGCTGCGCTACTCGTACATCCCGCGCCTGCAGAGCGAAACCATCCCGACCTTCGTGATCAGCGAGGACGTCGCGAACGACTTGCTCGGACGAGCTGGGAAGACACTCACGACGGCTCAGGCTCTCGTGCGCGCGCACCGCGCGAACGCGAGCGCCCCTGCGTCAGGATTCGACATTCCGACCACCGTGCGCATGAGCATGTCGCTCACGCCGATCCACGACGTAGACGCAATCAACGTCGTCGGGGTGCTCCGTGCGCCGGACCCGAACAACGCGGCGCGGGCGGTCATGGTCGGCGGTCATCTCGACGGCGTCGGCACGGATCCGAACGGCGCGGTCTTCCAAGCCGCGAACGACAACGCCTCGGGGCCGTCGGTCACCATCGAGGTCGCGCGGGCGCTCGTGGCATCTCGCTCGTCGCTCAACCACTCGATCGTGTTCGTCGCTTTCGCCGGCGAGGAGGAGGGCTTGTACGGCTCGGAGGCGTACATCGCCCAGATGGCGGTCGCGCCCGGCCGCGTCGAGAGCCTCGTCGCGGTGCTGAACCTTGACGTCATCGGGTGCTGCAGCGACACGCTCATCGTCTCGAATGAGGCGCCGGAGCTGCAGCATCGGGTGCTCGACACCGCTAAGAGCCTCGGTGTCTCGACGGAGGCCGTCGGGTCCGGCGGAAGCGACCAGACGAGCTTCGCGCGCCGCCGGGTCCCGGCCGTCCTCATCGGGACTCGTGACTACATCCTTCACGTCTATGCGGACAAGCCGTCGGTGGTGGAGGAGAGTCGTCTGAAGAAAGCGGGCGACGTCGTCACTCAGGTCGCGAAGACCCTCGCCACAGCGCCATAGCCGTTCCCGGCTTGTAAGAAGGGCGCCGTCGCGCGGCGCCCTTCTTCGTCAATCGAAACGTGCTCAGTGGATCACGATATTTCCGCCGCTGACAGGCTGAAGCCCTGACATGTAGCCGTTATCCAGGCTGATGCCGTACCGATCGTCGGTCCCCGATTGGCTGCCATCCACCATGTCGATGCGGAACACGTGGTCGCCGCTTCCGTCGATCGTTGCGCGACCGAAGATGCTCGCCGTCGTCCGATCATCGCTGCACGTCGTCGCAAGGATCGTCGTCGAGTCCACAGTCATCGCCTGCGCGGGGCCGTGGTCGTGATACGACTCGTGTCCCGATACGTTGTTCTGCGCATCGGTCATCACTACGCCGTTGAAGGTCGCCATATCTCCGTTCGCCGCAGTGATCCAGCCGCCCTCGTTGACGGTCACAGAGCAGAGGGGGGTGCTGGCGAGAAGGCCCACCTTTGCGACAAATGCGTCGAGGCCCCCGGCGTAGGCGGGCTGGACTGCACCCACCGTGATCGGAAAGTCCGCCGAGGCGGTCCGGCCCGTCACGTAGGCGTTGCCGGATACATCCACGGCGATCCCGAAACCAAGATCTTCGAGGTTCCCGCCGAGATAGCTTGAGTAATCCAGCGCGGCGCCCAGCGGATTGAGCTTGGCCACGAAGGCGTCAAAGCCACCCGCATTCGCTGTTTGAAACGCGCTCACCGTGGGGAAATCGGTCGAGTTGAAGGTGAAACCGGTGAGGTAGGCGCTGCCAGATGCGTCGACCGCGATGGCGTAGGCCTGGTCATCGCCGCTTCCGCCAATGTAGGTCGAGTACGTGAGCGCGTTCCCCAGTGGGTTGAGCTTCGCCACGAAGATGTCATAACCACCAGCATTTGCGGTTTGGAAAGCGGCGGGCGTCGACGGAAAGTCTGTCGAGCGGGTGTAGCCCGCGAGGTAGGCGGTGCCGGATGCGTCCACGACAATGCCCTGGCCCGAGTCACTCTGGGTGCCGCCGAGATACGTTGAGTACACGAGCGCGGTGCCAAGTGGGTTCAGCTTCGTCACGAGACCGTCGAAGAGGCCGCCGATCGTCGGCTGCAAGGCTCCGACCGTGGTGGGGTAATTCTCCGACGTGGTGTAACCGATCACGTACGGGTTGTCGGAGGCGTCCACGGCGATACCCGTCCCAACATCGTCGGCGCTCCCGCCGACGTAGGTCGAGTACAGGAGTCCCGTGCCCAACACATTGAGCTTCGTGACGAAGATGTCGGCGCGGCCCGCCTTTGAGGTCTGGAAAGCGCCGAGGGTCGTCGGGAAGTTTGTCGAGACGGTGTAACCGGTCACATTCGCAGTGCCGGCTGGACTCCAGGCGATCGCGAGACCGCCATCTTCCTCGGTACCGCCGAGAAAGGTCGAGTACAGGAGCCCGCTGCCCTGCGCATTGAGCTCCGTCACGAAAGCGTCCCTGGCGCCGGCTTTTGCCTGCTGGAAGGCGGCGAGGGTCGTCGGGAAGTTCGTCGAATTTGTCTGTCCGGTCACGTAGGCATCTCCTGACGCGTCGAGCGCGATACCGCGGCCGACGTCGTCGCTGGATCCACCGAGAAAGGTCGAGTAGATGAGCGTGTTACCGAGCGGACTGAGCTTCGTCACGAAGGCGTCCTGAGTCGCGCCGAGTGTCGGTTGGAAAGCGCCGAGCGTGGTCGGGAAGTCCGCGGAATTCGTATCGCCGGCGACGTAGGCGTTGCCGAATGCGTCCACGGCGATGCCGGCGCCCTCCTCGAACCCGCTCCCGCCGAGGTAGGTCGAGTAGGCCAAGACCGGATCGATGACGACCGGCGCGGTCCGGTCGTATTCGCCGACCTCGAATCGGACGGTGCCGTCCGGGCTCAACAAGTATCCGGTCGACACAGGCAGTCTCTTCCCGCCGATGTCCTGATAACCGATGGGTCGCGCCTGTCGGACTTCCTGCCCGCCCAGCCGAAGGACGAGGTTCCCGTCCGCGTCGAGCCACACGTCGTCGGCACCCTCGAAGCGAAGCGCGATAGCGGCTGGATCGGATCCAGGCTTGACGATGAAGTCATATTCCAGGCGGCCCTGGTCGCCGTAGTACGCGAGATCGATGTCGCGATAGACCTTCGCGTAGACCACCTTCGCGTAGGTCGGCAGGTTCGTGTGCCATTCGACCGGATCGCCGCCGATGAATGAGTTGACCTTCCCCTGCAGCTCGTCCTTGCCGCTGCCCGCGACATCAGCGGCGGCGCCGACGATTGTCATTCGCAAGACGGCCGCGCTCTTCTTCGGCGCCTCGGGCGTCCTCTCTGTCGGTTCCGCCCCTGGCCCCGCTGTCCGCAGCGACAGGACCGCGTTCCCCGCCGACAAGAACAGCGTGTAGCCAACGCCTCGCGCGAGGAAATCGACCTCCGCATCGGTCTGACCCCGATTCGGCTCGAAGCTCAGCGGGAGCTTGGCGTACGCCTTGGCAATCCTCTCGTGATCGATGCTCGAGTTGGTTGGGGTCACCCTCGATCGGCTGCCTGAGGCGCGCATCACACCGTCAGGAACAAACACCAGCGAGCTCAACAAGGCCGCGATCGTGAAGACGGACATGAAAATCCTCATGCTTACTGCCACTCCAACCCCGGTCAGATTTAGTTGAATATCGCTACGTGCAGAGCGCATGCCCGACGGCTCGGGTGGAGGCCATGCGAGGCACAGCCGGTCTGTCCGCTGGAGCCTTTGGCGAATGCGGAGGGCTAGCGGAGAGGTCCGGCCGTCCCTGCGATCTCGCCGGCCCGGCCGGCGATGGTTGTCGCGACCAGGTCGCGCTCTTTCTGCCCGAACGAGGCGGAAGAGAGCATCTCGACAGCAGCGAGATCGCGGTAGAGGACGCGGACCAGGCGTTTCGCCTCCGTCGGCGCGCGATCGATCCAGACGAGAGTCTTATCGACCTGCACGGTGTGCTGGATCATGTGCGCCCTCGAAGCGGTGCAAACGGAACCGGATGGGCTTCGCGCCATCCCAGAACATGGCGTCCCGTTCCAGGTCGGCGTCCGACAGACCCCCGAGCTCGCGCAGGACGCGGCGATGGATCTCGTAAAGCGCGTTCCGAACATCGGCGACGCTGCCCTCGAGGGCCTTCGGGCCACGATAGCCGTGCTCGTCGCGCCATGAGCTCACGCGTTCCTCGGCCTCCTTTGGGTCGCGCGGCCGATCCGGTGCGAGCTCGTACTGGATCACGCTGAGAAATCCGTACTCGGCACCGAGCATGTGCTCGAGCACGTCACGTAGCGGCCACTCGCCCTCGCGCGGTACCCGATCGAGATCCTGATCCCGTAAGCCGGCCAGCGCACCGGTCAGGTCGCGGTACGCGTGGTGGTACTGACCGAGGATGCGCTGCGCCTGCGAGGGCGGCGCAGGCCGCATCGCCGCGAGCCGAACCGCGAGATCACGGAGCTCGTGCTGCGCCATGAGAAGCGTGAAACGGAGACCCTCATCGTCGTACTCGCGCCAGACCCAGGGCCGTGCCATGTCCGCATCCGGCAGGTCGACGGTCGCCCGGACGAGCGCCTCGACGGCCTCGGTGACCGTCGGCATCAGAGCGCGACGACCGGGACGCCCGCGACGGTCTCCGCAGCAACGAGATCGACGACCTTGTGCAGGTGGCCGGTGTCTTTCCACACTCGGATCTGCCGGTCCGCGCTCGTCCCCTCGCGGGCGATCGTCTCGAGATACTCGACTTCCTTGCGCGACCCCAGTGCGTCGACGACATCGTCGATGAATTCAAGGAGCTCCACCGAAAGGTCCTTCATCGGCACCTCGGTCTGCTTGCCGAAGTCGATGAGCTTGGCGTCCATCCCGCCGCGCATCGCCCGCCACTTGTTCTCCTGAATGAGGCTCGGAAGGTAGCGTCGGAAGCCCTGATTCTTCTCGCGGAGCACGAGGAGCTTTGCGCAGATGGCCTGGATGAGCGCGGCGATGCAGAGCGTCTCCTCGATGCGCGTCGCCGCATCGCACACGCGGAACTCGATCGTCGGAAAGAAAGCGTGCGGCCGTAGATCCCACCAGATCTTCCTGCCGTTGTCGATCGATCCGGTCTTTACAAGAAGCTCGACAAAGTTCTCGTACTCGTCATAGCTCGAAAACTCCGGCGGCGTCCCGGTGCGCGGGAAGCGGCCCCAGATGACCTGCCGGTACGACTTCAGGCCGGTGTTGCGAGCGAGCCAGAACGGAGACGAGGTCGAGATCGCGAGGAGATGCGGCAGGAAATAGCGCGCTTCGTTCATGACCTCGACACGGCTCTCGCGGTCCGGTATTCCGACGTGCACGTGAAGACCGAAGATGAGGAGCTCGCGGATCACGTCCTGCAGCTCGTCTTCGAGGATCTTGTAGCGCTCGGCCTCGGTGACCTGCTGATCCTGCCAGTGGGAGAAAGGATGCGTGCCGGCCGACGCGATCCGCAGGCCGACCGGTGCGAGGAGCGCCGCGAGCGTGCCGCGCAAGGTCGAGATCTCCGCGCGGGCTTCGCTGATGTCCGCGCAGATCTTGGTGCCGGCCTCGATGACCGACTGCATCATCTCCGGCTTGATCTGCTCGCCCAGTCGGGGACGGGCTGCGGCCAGAAGGGTCTCGCTGTGGCTCTTGAGCTGGCCCTCACCGTCGACGATCTGGAACTCTTCCTCGATCCCGATGGTGAGACGCGGAACGTTCGTGGCTCTCATGCGCCGTTCCGGGCGGCGTTTGGGGTGGGCGCGACTCTGCGCCCGCCGGCGATCACGTACGTTGGCACGACGCTGCCGGCGCCCGCGGTCACGTTGAGCAGGGCGCTCGACGAAACGCGCGCGAGGGTCCCCGAGACACGGCCCCAGAACAGGTACGGATCGTGATCGATCGAAAGATCGAGGAAATGCATCCGGTCGAGCACGACCGGGAATGGATAGCGCGGCACCGGGACGCGCTCCTGCACGACATAGGAGCTCTCGAGCGCCACGAGGAACGACTGCTCCCACTCGTGCTGGTCGATCGTCCAGCCCAGGATCACGCCTTTCCCACCGTATTCGTCGTTCGGTTTCAGAACCAGCCGCGTCCGGTTTGCGATGACGAAGTCGCCGAGGTCGACGACCTTCCCCGCGTAGGTGGTGTGCCCCTCGCGGACCTTGCGCGTCCACGGGATGTGCCTCGCGATCGCGGCTCGCTGCGGCGTCGTGTAGAGGGCCACGTAGCGGTCGTCCGAGAGGAGGGCGAGGCTCATCTTCTTGTGCAGGAGCTTCGCGCGGAAGCTGTTAACGACGGTGACCGCTCCCTCGAGGTAGGCGCGGACGAGCGGCCGGGAGACGTCGTCTTTCGCGAGGAGCTCGCTCGTGAGCACGCGGCGGTACACGATGTTGATCGGCTTGCCATTCGCGCGAAGCGATCGGCGCGAATACGTGAGATCTTCGGGCGCGCAGATGACGGTGGGGACCCCGCGCGATTCGAAATACCGCTGGAACATCTCGAATTCGGTCAGGGTCGGCAGCCCGCGCCAGTCCACGATCGCGATGGCGGGCGCGCTCTCGGAGCGCGAGCGGTGCGCGCGCAGCATCGCCGTGAGCTGGCGCCCGCGGGTCGGCACGACCTGGCACGGGAACTTCGCGCGGAATTTCTTCATTACCGGGAGCGACGCGAATACCTGTGCGAGCTCGTCGTTGTACGCCATCCCCGCCGGCGATTCGGCGTTGTATTCGACGAAGCGGATGACCCCGTCGTGGCCGATGAAGCCGTCGAGCCGGGCCGACGGAGAGGCCGCGCGGAACCCGGGATCCCGCAGCGCGAGCGCTTCCTCGCGCGGATCGAGATCGAGCTCCCGGCGGAGATCCTCATCGTCGAGAAGCGCGTGCTCGAGCCGGCCCAGCGCCGCGTAGATGGTCTGCGATGCCTCGTTCACGGCGGCGTACTGCCAATCGCTGATGAGGTTTGGCCGGAGCGAGACGCAGAGAGGTCGGTCCCCGAAGACGAGCCGGCGCTCCCGTTGCCCTTCAGCGAGCGCCGACGCACTCGCGTCCGCGAGGCTCGGATCCTCCAGGAGCTCGTGGTACGCGACAAGAGGGTCGCGTGCGGCCTTAGGGCTCCGCCGTGTTAGCGCACGTGCCGCCACCAACGATGCTCCCCCTTCCACGGCGGCTCCGCCTGCCCCGTGGCGTACCCGATGACGAGATCGCTCATCTTCTCGAGGACCCATTCGAAGTTCGCCTCTTTGATCGAGAAGCTGTCGAAGTCCGGCGCGGGATTGAGCCAGTCGATCGCGTACAGCTCCCCGTCGCGGACCGCGAACTCGACCGTGTCCATGTCGTACCCCAGCGCGTCCGTAAGACGGATCGCGTTGAGTATGGCGCGAGTGCGGAGGTCACCCTCGACCGGCCGACTGATCACGTACCGCTCGTGGAACGGCGCGGTGGGGTCGTACCTGATCGGAAGGACGTCCTTGCGCCCGATCGCGATGCAGCGGATGTAGTCCTCCCATTTGATGAACTCCTGGAGGATCATCGTCTTCGGCCGATATCCCGGCGACAATCCACCAGACTGGTCGTAGGCCCAGATCAGCTCCTCCTTGGTGTCGACGCGATAGACGTCCTTCCAGCCGCCTCCGGTGTTTGGCTTCAGGATCGCGGGCAGCCCGGTGTATTCGATGAGCGAGTCCCAATCGAGCGGGTACTGAAGGTTGCGCAGCGACTGCTCCGAGATGTCGGGGATGTAGGCCTTGTTCGGGAGGACGACCGTCTTCGGGACCGCGACGCCGAGCTCGCGAGCGAGCGTGCACTCGAAGAACTTCTCGTCGGCCTCCCACCAGAACGGGTCGTTCACGACGACGGTTCCTTGCAGGACCGCGCTCTTCAGGTGAGCGCGGTAGTACGGGACCTCGTGACTGATCCGATCGACGATCACTGCGTAGCGCTGCGGCTCGATCTCGCGCGCGCCACCCAGGATCGCCATCTCGGCGCGCACACTTTGTGGCGCGCCCTTTCGATTGACGGTGTCGATGAACGGGCCGGGGAACGTGTTCTCGCGACCAATGAGAATGCCGACGACTTTCTCGCTCATATGTACCTATCCACCATGTCCTTCCAGTACGGCCAATCGTGAGCCCAGCCGTCCCATATATCGAGCTCGGCGGGCACGCCCTTTTGCTGCAGCACGCCCGCGAGGCGCTTTGATTCGTCGACGTTCGGGTCATCGCGACCCGTCGCGATGATGATCTCGGTCTGCCGCAGAGGAGCGAGAAAACGATCGTCGTTCAAATTCGGTATGAACGCGAGCGGGTTCACGAAGTACGCCTCGCCACCCCGTTCGCCATCCAGCCATCGCGCCGAGTCGTACGCGCCGGACATGCCGACAGCTTTGCGCGCAATACCCGGGCGACGCGTTACGAAGGCGAGTGCGTGAAACGCGCCGAACGAGGTTCCCGCGACGATGAGCTGATCCACGGCATTTGCATAGCGGATCGCCGGAAGGACTTCTTCGATGAGATATCGCTCGTACGCGAGATGGCGCCGGGCACGGTCCTGCGGCGCGGCCGCTTTGTTGTAGAAAGACTCGCCGTCGATCGAATCCACGCACCAGAGCTGGAGCCAGCCCGCGTCGATCCGCGGCGCCATGTGCGCGACAAGGCCGAAGTCCTCCCATTGATAGAAGCGGCCCATCGAGGTGGGAAACACGAGGACCGGAGCGCCACGATCGCCAAAGACGAGCAACTCCATTTCGCGACCGAGAGCGGGACTCCACCATTTGCGGTACTCGCGCTTCACGACGTCCGCCGTGCACGCGCGCGCGCCTCGCCGATGAGCTTCCAGGCGACGTCGGCGTCGTGCCACCCTTTGACATCGGCCGACTTGTTGCTCTCGAGCTCCTTGTAGGTCGCGAAGAAGGTCTCGATCTCGCGGAGCCAGTGCTTTCCGAGATCGCCGAGCCCTCTGACCTCGTCGAAGCGCGGATCCCCAATCGGTACGCCGAGTATCTTCTCGTCGTCGCCGTGCTCGTCGCGCATGAGGAGCGTGCCGATGGGACGTGACGGCACGACGCACCCGGGGAAGGTCGGCTCCTCCACGACGATGAGCGCGTCCAGCGGGTCGCCGTCACCACCGAGCGTGTCCATGACGAAGCCGTAGTCGGCCGGGTAGTGGACCGACGAGAACAGGACGCGATCGAGCCGGATGCGTCCGGTCTTCTGATCAAGCTCGTATTTGGTGCGTGAGCCTCGAGGGATCTCTACGAGGACGTCAACGCTCTGATCCTGGCTCCCGCTCCTCACGCAACTGCTCCCCCGCGTTCTTGGCCGGCGCCACGACCACCGTGATCTCGCCTTTCGGGCGCTCGGAAGCATAGTGTGCGGCGAGCTCCGACGCCGACCCGCGAACGATCTCCTCGTGCAGCTTCGTCATCTCACGCGCGACCGCGACTCTCGCATCCGGCGCTACCGCGGCAAGGTCGGCGAGCAGATCGCCGACGCGAAACGGACTCTCGTAGAGGACGAGCGTGCGGCCGGGCCCGAGAAGCTCCGTGAGCTCGCGGCGGCGCGCGCCGCTCTTCTTTTCTGGGAATCCTACGAACGTGAATTCGCGCGTCGGCAGCCCGGACGCGACGAGCGCCGCGATCGCCGCCGCGGGGCCCGGGACCGGTACGACCTCGTGACCGGCCGCGATCGCCGCGGCAACGAGCTGCTCACCGGGATCCGACAGGCCGGGCGTTCCGGCGTCAGTCACGAGCGCGACATCCCATCCGCGGTCCAGCTGCCCAACGAGCTCGGCCGCTTTCCGGCGATGGTTGAAATCGGTGTAGCTGGTCAGATGCTTCGCGCGTATCTCGTGCTTGCGCAGCAGGATCTGGGTATGCCGCGTGTCTTCGCACGCGACCATGTGCACCTCCTGCAGGATCCGGAGCGCGCGCAGCGAGACGTCCTCGAGGTTCCCGATCGGCGTCGCGACGAGGTAGAGCTTGCCTATGGCCGGACCGTGACGCTCCGACGTTCGCCCTCGAGGCCCCAGCTCACGATGCGCCTGGGACGAACGCGGAAGATCTGCGGGTCGTACCCGCGACCGAACGCTTCACCGCCGGAGTCGAGCACCTCGGCGAGGCCGCGGACTTCGATACCCCGCGGCCGCCAGGGCGAGACGGACGCGAGATCGTCGACGACGAACGCGACACGTGGGTTCCCCGCTGCGTCGCGGAACTTCTTGCTCTTCGCGAAGCCGTGACCGCCGATGTCGATCGTGTCCTCGGCCTCGTTGTAGCGAAATCCGACCGGCACCGCGTGAGGCTGGCCGGTGGGTCCGACCGTCGCGATCCTTCCGAGGCGCTGGCCTCCCAGATAAGCGATCTCGGCGGGCGTAAAGACGCTCATCGCGTCGACGACGCGAACGGGCGCGGTGAGTACGCCGCCGGCGTGAGCACGCGATCGTCGATCTCGCCGACCAGGTCGCCATGTTCAGCGTTTGTGACGCGCTTGATCTCCTTCCACTCCGCGTCGGCCAAAAAATCGCGCCAGGCGGCTTCCTTGCTCGCTTCGTCCGGCCAGCTGAGGAGATACACGAACTCGGTGCGCCGATCGGCCTTGGCTTCCCAGAGCGCGAGAAACTCGAAGCCGTATTTCCGCATGATCCGCATCGCGTGGTCGCGGAATCGAGCGTGGAAGGCAGCCTTGTTACGTTCGAAGATCTCGTATATCCGAAGCTGCTGGATCAACGCGCACCTCCCACGCTCGATTCTTGCAGGGACGGCTCCGATGCGAATCTTGCGCGGCGCCCTCGCCGGCGCGATCGCCGGCCTCGTGGGGGCGTATGCCATGGAACAGTTCCAGGCGCTCTGGGCCGACACGGCGAAGCGCGCCCGGCCGAAGGAGATCGCGAGGGCGGCGAAGGACGAGCCGACGACCGTCAAGGCTGCCGAGCGCGTCACCGAGACCGTCTTTCACGCGGAACTCCCGGAGGAGATCAAGCCGGTGGCTGGAGAGGCGGTCCATTACGGAATGGGCATGCTGTCGGGCGCCATCTACGGCGCAGTCGCGGAGATGCTGCCGTTCGCCCGCGCCGGCAACGGGTTGCTCTTCGGCGCGGTCCTCTGGTGGGTCGCCGACAACACGGCCGTACCGGCGATCGGCCTCTCGAAAAGACCCTCCGCGTACCCGCCATCGACGCACGCTTACGCGCTCTCCTCTCACCTGGTCTATGGGTTCGTCACCGAGACCGTGCGTCGGGTTCTTCGATTCGTTCCCTAAACCGCCAAGGGGGACACCATGCGTACCCGTCTCTCGCAGAAGGAAAAGCGCTATCTCGATCGCGCGCGCGTGTGCAGGGTGGCTTCGGCGGATGGGAGAGGCACGCCGCACGTGGCACCGCTCTGCCATGCGTTCGATGCCGCGCGGCGCACCGCGTACATCGCCACGGAGGGCCGGACGGCTCAGAACTTGAGGAAGCGCCCGGTCGCGTCGCTCGCGTGTGACGACTACTTCGAAAACTGGGGGCGGCTCCGCGGACTCGTCGCGCACGCTCGTGCACGAATGGTTCGGCGTGGGCCGGAGCTCGATCGGGCGGTGCGGCTGCTCAAGAAGAAGTACAAGCAATACCGGGACTACGAGTTCGACGAGGCGATCGCGCTCCACATCGAGCGCGTCTCGTCCTGGGGCCTTTGAACCCTAGACGCTCATCGCAGTCGGCCGGAGTGACTGGGCGATCGCGATCCCGACCAGCACGACGACCCCGCCGGCGATCTGCAGCGGGTCGAGGTGTTCGCCGAGCGCGATCCACGCGGCGATCGCGGCGACGACCGGCTCGAGAGTCGCCGCGAGGCCAACGCGCGCGGCGGGGATGAGCCGCACCGCGGCAAGCGTGAGCGCGAACGGGATGACCGTCGCAATCACCACCACCGCCGCGATCTGCACGTAACCCTCCGCGGTCGTCTCGCCCCACGGCAGGAGCCACGGGGGATGCACGACGCTCCATCCGACCAGCGCGAACCCAAAGCCCCATACGAGAAGCGTTGGGGTGCCGTAGGTCCTGCCGAGGCGTTCGCCCAGCGCGAAATACAGGGCGAAGATGAAGGCATCCATCGCGGCCAACGCGAGGCCGAGGGCGTTCAGCTCGCGCAGTCGCGCGTCATATGCCCCCGCCGCGAAGAAGCACCCGACCACGGCGAGCGCCGCCGCGACCCACAGGCGCCTGCCGACCGCCCGGCCGCGAAGCCGCGCGTAGATCAACAGCAGGACCGGCCCGGTGTACTCGATGACGAGCGCGACCCCGACCGGAATGCGTTTGATCGCCTCGTAATAGATGAGCGAAACCCCGGCGAGGCCAACCACGCCGAAGATCGCGAACAACGGCAAGTCGGCGCGGAGAACCCGCAAATCAAAGCGCAGGGCCGCAAAGATCGAGATGAACACGAGAAACGCGAACAGGACACGCCATTCCGCGAGGATCGACGGCTGAACACCGGAGTTGAATGCAGCCTTCGCGATGATCCCTCCGACACCAAAGAACGCGGCCGCTGTCAGCGCGAAGGAATAGCCGAGCCCGACGCGGAGGGGTGCGGGATCGACCGAGGGCCCCCGCGCGGCGGAGGGGTCCCCGGCCCCAGGGGGCTGGGGAGACCGCCGCGTAGAGAGGGTTTCGGTCGATCCCGCGCCGCTCGACGTCGAGGTCAGTCGGCTTCCCAGTCGCGCGGATAGAGGAAGTCGTGGCCGATGGTGCGGAGGCTGAGCTTCGCGATGAGCGGCATCACGCGCTTGTAGTGGTTGCGGCGGACGAGCTCGCGGATGCGTGTGACCAGCTGAGTGTCGAAACCATGTTCCACGAGCTCTGCGGGTCGCAAGCGCCGATCGACCATGTGATACAGGACGAGGTCGGCGTCGGCGTAGGTGAAGCCGAGCTCGCCTTCGTCGGTCTGCCCCTCCCAGAGCTCGGCCGTGGGAGGCTTGCGCACGATCGCTTCAGGGATGCCGATCGAGAGCGCGAGCTCGCGAAGCTGCGTCTTGTACAGGTCGCCGACCGGATTGATGCCGCAGGCCATGTCGCCGAACTGCGTGCCGTATCCCAGGAGGAGCTCCGTCTTGTTGCTCGTGCCGAGGACGATCCCGTCGGGCCACGAGCGGTCGTACTCGATGCTCTTCCGCTCGCGCGCCATCTTGTTGCCGATGCGCACCTTGTCGACCTTGTCCTTGCGAGAACGGAAATACGCGTCCACCTGCTCGGTGATCGGCACCTCTTCCAGCGCGAACCCGAATTTCCGCGAGAGCTGCTCTGCGTGGTCGCGCGACTCCACGGAGGAGGTGCGGTAGGGCGTGAACAATCCGAGCACGTTCTCCGGACCGAGCGCTTCGGCGGCGAGTGCGACCGTGACCGCGCTATCCACGCCGCCCGAGACTCCGACGACGGCACGCCGCAGGCGCGCCTTCGCGATCTCGTCGCGCATGAAGAGGACAAGCATCTTGCGCACGAGGACCTCGTCGATCCGGAGTGGAGAAGGATCCTTCGGATCCGGCCGGATGACCCCCGTCCGCGCGAAGGCACTAGTCACGGCGGTCGAACGGCAGCCCGAGACGACCGGCGATGTTCCGAAGAACGATGTCCTCCCGCTCGTCGCGGAGCAGTGGGTTGCGCGCACGCTCGCGAGCGACGAGCTCGGGGTCGATCTCCCCGACGAGGAGATGCTCGTCGAACTCGGGGGCGCGCGCGGCCACAGTCCCGTCGGGCGCCACGATCTCCGATCCGCCCCAGAACGCGATGCCATCCTCGTGACCGACGCGATTCACATAGACGACATACACGGTGAGATACGACGCGTAGAACCGGTCCATGAGCCGGCAGGATTCGGCGGTGCCGAGGTCGCCGCCCTCGGCGACGCCGCGGCCCGGGCTCGCCGACGGAGCGAGCACGATCGTGGCCCCGGCCGCCGCGTACAGGTACGGCGTCGAGACGTGCCACAGGTCCTCGCAGATCGCGACGCCGGTCGTACCGCCGGCCCAGCGGTACGTGTCGAAGCGATCGCCCGGCCCGAAGTAGCGCCCGTCGTCGAAGATCCCGTAGGTCGGGAGGTAGACCTTCCGGTGCACGTGGACGAGCTTGCCCCCCGACCAGTGGCCTTGCGCGATGTGCAGCTTCGCATCGGCCGAGCGCTCGACGAATCCGGCGCTGATGTCGAGGTCGACCGACGCCTTGGCGATCGGGGCGAGCTGCGGGTCGTCGGCGGCGCACGCAACATCGGCGGCGAGATCCTTGAGGTAATACCCGGTCAACGACAGCTCTGGGAAGATCACCAGACGGGCGCCGGCCGCCTTCGCGCGGGCGATCCAGCTCATGTGCATATCCAGGTTTCGTTTCACCGCGCCGAGCGCCGGGGCGCATTGCGCGATCGCTATCCGGATGCTCAAGGGGCGCGCATCCGCTCGAGCTTGTCGGCGTACTCGTGGACGAGCATCCACGCGCGGTCGTCGTCCTTGGCCTCGGCGTACACGTTGAACAGAGGCCGGTCGGCGTCCGGCAGCACGAGGATCCACTCGCCGTCGTTCTGGTGCTTCACGCCATCGATCTGACGGGTGCGCTCCGTCGCCGGGTCCTGCGCGAGCATCCGCATGACGCGACCCTTCTGCTCCCACGGACAGACCACCTGCAGACGCGCGACATGGACGGGCGGGGTCTCGTCGATGACCTCACTGAGCGTCCTCTTCGCCGTTATGAGCAGCTCGAGCAGCCGCACCGTCGCGAAAAGGCCATCAAAGGAGGGATGAAAGCGCGGGAAGATGAATCCGCCATCGCCGTCGCCCACCAAAAGCGGATGCTCGCGCGCCGCCAGTCTCATCTGCGCCTCGGCCGATGCGCGGACCCGCTGGACCCGGCCGCCGTGCGCGGCCACGATCTGCTCGATCGACGATGGCGCGTAGACCGGTACCGCGACGACCCCGGGCGCCTGCTGGACGGTCAGCGCGACGAAGGCGGCCAGAAAATGCATCGCGTTGATCACGCGACCGCGGTCGTCGACGACGAAGATCTTCTCCCCGCCCGCGTCGATGATCACGCCGAGCGACGCTCCGAGCGCGGGCACGAGGACCGCGAGCTGTCGCTGCTCCTCCTGGAACTCCTCGAACGAGCGCGACCCGATGTTCTCGGACACGACTCCGTTCACCGCGACGGCCTCGACGCCGAGGGCGTTCAGGAGCTGCGGAAGGAACTGCGCGGGCGTGCCGTGGGAGTAGTTGACGACGATCTTCGGACTCGCCTCCTCGATCTCTTTTCTGCGCGCCACCTCGGCCAGAAACGCCTCGCTGTAGGCCTCGCCGACGCGCTGCGATTCGAAGATCCGTCCGACGTCCTCGTACGAAACGCGGCGGAGGTCCTCGCGGAAGAAGACCGTCTCGACCTTGCGCTCCTGCGCCTTGTCCATGTCCAGCGCCTGGCGGTCGAAGAACTTCACGTCGCAGACGCGCACGTCGAACGGCGAGACGCGGACGTGGACCCCTCCCGCCGCGCCGAGGCGCCGGGTGTGGAAGCGTCCGATCGGAAGCGGTGCCTGCGAAAGGTCGGCGACGTGGACGCCGGCGCTGACGATGCCACTCATGAGCCCGCGTTTCAGCATTCGGCTCGACCGATGCTGGTCGCGGTTCATCGTGATGGTCGCTCCCAGCTTCAGCGTCGACGCGTACGCCGCCCCGAGCCGCGCCACGAATTCGGGAGTCAGGTCGATGTTGACGATGCCGGTGACCCCGAAGCGGCCGAAGAGCGCGCGCCTCCCTTGGGCGCCCCAAATGAGGCTCGAGCCGATAACGGCGCCTGACTCGATCTGCTTGTCTGGCCAGACCTTCACCTGCGCACGAACGCGCGCGTGGTCGCCGACGATCGTGTGGTCGCCAATGACGCTGCCTTCCTCGAGGATGACGCGGGACTTCAGCGCGCATTGCCTGCCGACGAGCGCGCCGTGCAGCTCGGATCGCTCGCCGATATAGGTGTTCCGCCAGACGATCGAGCTGTCGATGACCGCGCCGACGTCGACCGAGACGTAGTCGCGCAGCACGGTCGGACCGATGATCTCGGCATGCGGCCCGATCTTCACGCCTTCGCCGAGGAAGATGGGGCCGGTGAGCTTGGCTGACTCGTTGATGTCCACGTCGCCTGCGGTCCACACGCCCGGCATGAGCTCGTGCGCGAGATCATCGCACTTCACCTTCCCGCGGAGAAGATCGGCATTCGCTCGCGCGTACTCGGCGATCGAGCCGACGTCGGTCCAGTAGCCCTCGGCGATGTACCCGAAGAGGGGCTCGCCCTCCGCGAGGAGACGCGGGAAAAGGTCCTTGCTGAAGTCGAAGACCTCGCCGAGGCCGAAACGCTCGAGGACCCGCGGCTCGATGACGTAGATGCCGGTATTGATCGTGTCGCTGAAAACTTCGCCCCAGGATGGCTTCTCGAGGAATTTCGCGATCCGGCCGTCCTCCCCGGTGATCACGACACCGTACTCAAGCGGGTTCGGCACATGGACGAGCGTCAGGGTCACCGCCGCGTTGCGCTCGCGGTGGAACGCGATGACCTTTGACAGGTCGATGTCGGTGAGCGCGTCGCCGGAGATGACGAGGAACGTACCGTCGAGATCCGCGGCGAGCTGACGAACCGAGCCGCCGGTGCCGAGCGGGGTCTCCTCAACGCTGTACCGGAGGCGCATCCCGACGGCGCCGCCGTCGCCGTAGCTGTCCTGGATGACCGAGGCGAGGTACTGCAGCGTGACGAACGAGTCCTCGATGCCGTGGCGCTTCAGGAGCTCGAAGATGTGCCCGAGACACGGCTTGTCGACGATGGGTACCATCGGCTTGGGACGATTGATCGTCAGCGGGCGGAGACGACTCCCCTCGCCACCCGCCATGACGACGGCCTGCATTGACGCGAGTCTAGTTCGGGGGCGCGCTCCAGCGGAACGCCGCCGGTTCCGCGCGTAGCGCCGCTGCATACGCGAACGCGAGCATGGCGATCGCCGCCGCCGCGCCGGTCACGGCGAGCGGTGTTGGGTCGAGTGGCGCCCGTCCGCCGAACGTCTGGAGGGCAGCCACACCCAGGCCGAGCGTATAGCCGCAAACCGCAAGGAGAATGAGCTGCAGGCGCCGTGATTCGGCCAGGGTCGTCCGTTCGAGCAGCAGTGCGAGCAGGCCCAGCACCTGCAGGGCGTGGAGCGCCACCGCGTGCGGAAGCTTCATCTCGCCCGCCGCGCCGAAGATGCTCGACCGGTACACATCATCGACCTCCAGGCCATTGATCACGATCATGAAACCGAGTACCTGCCCGATCGTGAGGAAGACCATGCCCGCGCGGATGCCAAGCGCGGTGCTTGCCGGTCCGCGAAGCGACGTGAATGCCCAGATCGTCATCACGAAGATGGCGATCGAGACGAACGCGACGAGCGTGCCCATCAGGCTGAACACGGCGGCATCGAACGCCGTCGAGTTGTTGAAGTGAGAGGGCACCCCACGCCACCGCTGCAGATCGATGAGCAGGGTCTCCGGAACGAAGAGCGAGGCAGCCACCGCGGAGGGCCACGCCAGCCACGGGGTGCGTGGCAGGCGAGCCAGCACGGCCGCCAACGAAAGCGTCGTGATCCCGCCCGACAGCCCGAACTCGATCGGCTTCCGCCAGGAGATCGGCCCGTCCCAGCCACCATCCGCGAAGGCGTAGATGGCGAGGTGAAAGAGCCCCGTCGCGATCAGGAAGCCGCCGGCGACCATGAGAAGGCGCTGGGGCCTCGATGCGGAGCTCCAGATGGCGGCGGGCGTCAGCCCTCCTCCGCTCCGATGGCGAAGAGCGCCTCGAGGTCGTGGCGCGAGTAGGCCTTGAACGCCACGTGTGTCTGCGTCCGCGCGACGCCGGCGACCTGGGCGATCCGCCGGGTGACGATGTCGGCGAGCTCGTCGTGCTCTCGCGCGCGGACCATCGCGACGAAGTCGAAGTCACCGGTCACCGAGTACACCTCGGAAACGCCCTTCACCGCGGCCAGCGCCTCGCCGAGCTTCGGAAGGGCGCCCTTCTCGGCGGTGATCAGGACGATCGCCGTGATCATCGGCGCGTGGTCACAGGCTCTTAACGTCGATGTCGTGCAGCGCCGACTTCACGTAGTGGGCGGCCTCCTGAAAACCCATCGCCTTGCCGCGGTTGAGCGCGGCCTCGTACGAGTCGAGTGTGTCCTCGCTCGACTTGTCGTCATACACGTGGAACTGCTCTTCGCACTGGTCGATCGCGAGCTTGACGCGGTCACGCGCGGCCGTGCTGATCAAGGAGGGTCCTCCGAACGAAAGCGTCTCTGGGCGTGAGAATAGCGCCGTGCAGCCGGCGACCGCCGTCAAGAACTCGCCGGAAGTAGCGGTCGCCAACTTCTGGACGTGGCTCGATCGACACGAGGAACGCATCGCGCTCGCCATGGTCCTTGGCTACGTCGTGGTCTTCGGCTCGTTGTCGCTCATCCGCCACTGGGCATTTCACTCGACCGCGCTCGATCTCGGCGTGTTCGACCAGGTGCTCTGGAATACCGTCCACGGCCGCTTCATGGAGTCGACGCTCAGCCTCGAGCGCTGCGATCCGCACTCCTTCTTCCTCGACCACTTCTCCCCCGCCCTCCTTCTCATCGTCCCGTTCTATGCCGTCGTCCAGCGGCCGGAAACGCTCATCGTCTTCCAGACCGCCGCCCTCGCCGTCGGTGCCTGGCCGGTGTACCTGCTGGCGCGGCGCTACCTTCCGCGCGGCGGGGAGCGGCTCGTTTGGGTCTCCGCCTACGTCCTTTCCGCGCCGCTCGCGTGGATCACGTTCTACGACTTCCACGAGATCACCCTCGCGGTGCTGCCGCTCGGGCTCGCTATGTATTTCCTCGCGACCCGGAGGACGGTGCCGCTCCTGATCTGCCTCGGCGTTTCGTTTCTCGTGAAGGAGGAGCTGCCGCTCATCGCCATCGGGTTCGGTCTCGCGCTCCTGGCGCAGCGACGGTTCCGGCTCGGCGCGTTCGTCGCGATCGCAAGTGCCGCCTGGTTCATCGTGACGCTCAAGGTCATCATCCCGGCCTTCGCGGGCGGGGCGCCGTACCAATATCTCGGCCGCTACGCCAGTCTCGGCGGCGATGAATTCGAGATCGCGCGCACCCTCGTCCTCGATCCCCTCCGGGTCATCCGCGTGCTTCTCAGCGGCGAGATCGGGTCGAAGATCGCGTTCGTCCTCACCCTGTTCGCGCCCGGACTTGGCCTTGCGCTCCGCGCGCGCTCGGCCCTCATCCCCTCGATCATCCCGCTCGGCTACCTACTTCTCTCGGACTACGGCGGCCAGCACACGCACCACAACCAATACGGGGCTCCGGTCATCCCGCTCGCGCTCGGCGCGTCGATCCTCGGTTTCGCGACCCTACGGGTCGGCCCGCGCCTTCGCGGGAGACTCACGGGTGCGGTGCTCGTGAGCGCGGTCGCGTTCTCGCTCGTGCACGGAGCCATTCCGTTCACGCCGGACTTCTACGACGCGTACCTTCGCGGCAATCCCGATCGCGCGCCATCGGAAGGCCAGATCTTCGCGCGAGAACCGCGATACGAGCCGTTCTTATCCGCGATCGCGGCCATTCCGGTCGACGCGTCCATCTCGTCGCGCGACTTCTTCACCACGCAGGTGCCGGAGCGCCGTCTCAACTACCACCTCAACGGGCTCGACCCGTGCGGCGCCGAGTACGTGATCCTCGACTACGCCGACCCGAGCGTGAACCGCGACGAGCAAACGCATCTCGCCGAGATCGCGACCCTCGAAGCGCAGGGCTACGACCAGATCGCGTCCGGAAAGGGGCTCTCGCTACTCCGTCACCGCTGACCCGCGTCGGTCAAGGGTGCCGGTGCTCGCGCTCCTCGACGACGTGCTCTTCCTCGACGACCTCATCGCCGGACTCCTGGACGTTCGTCGTCCCATCCGGACCGACATTCACGTTCGTCACTTTGCCAAGCGGCTCCTCGCGGCGCACCGTGCGCTTCTCGACGACTTCTTTCTCTTCCACGACAGCCCTCCTTCGAGTTCTGACCGGCCGAGTGCAGAACGGCTGCCAGCTAGAGCACGCAGCCCAGGGCGAACGCGAGCACCGCCTGAGCGGGGAACATCGCCAGGACAGTCGCACCGATGAGGGCGAGGCCGAGACCGAGCCCCGCGGTGGCCCGGTGGACCGTCAGTCCGCTCGTGACGGCATGGGTGGTGGCGGCGATCGCGACGAGCCACGACGTGCCGAGGACCCATAGCATCCCGGGACCGCCGCCCATCGAGCTGCATGGCGCACCCTGGCTCACGATCCAGACGAAGCGCCCGTAATCCGTCCGCGTCCAGGCGGCGAGAAGAAGAGGCCCGACCGCGGCGTACAGCGCGAGACCGAGCGCCGCGGTAGTGAGGAACGCCCGGATTTGCGCGGCGCCCACGGTCGTCGGAAGAAGAGCCGCGACAAGCCAGATGCCGATGAAAATGGCCAGGAGGAGCCTGAATCCAGCCCCGCCCACATTGGGGCCGGCACTCCCGACCACGAGCCAGTAGACGCCGACGAGCGCACACAGCAACGCGGTCGCGACCCGAATCACGGGCGCGGGCGGGGCGGCGCTCCACGCGGGAGTGGGTAGCTGCGGAGCTCCTCGGCGACACCGAGAAGAGCCCCGCGGGCGCGCTCGCGGTCGACGCTGAATCCGGGCAGCGGGACCGGATCGAGTCCGCGTCCCTCGAGCGCGACGCCGCGCAGGGCCGATCCGAGGGCGGCCCGATCGGACGCACCGAGCCGCGGGAGGAACTCGACGAGCGTTGGAACGGCCCCGTCACCGAGCGACGCGAGGTACTGGGCGTCAAGGTCTCGGCTTGCGTCCGCCGGCAGACCGTTCGGGTCGACGATCCGCTCGAGGTTCTGCCGCGCGACGTAGGCACTCGGCCCGATGAGATTCACCGCGATCGCCACGGCAAGGCCGATGAGTGCCGCCGCGTGCGGGAGCCAGCGCATCGCGTCGCGCGAGACCAGTGCGGCAGCGCACGCGCCGCTTGCGCCGAGCCAGACGATCCCGGCGAGCGCGTAGAACCGCTGCTCGGTCCAGCCGTACGCAAGCTGGTAGAGCTGCATCCGGTAAGCGGCTGAAACGACGATGACGAGCGTCGCGAGCGCGAGCATGAGTGCGGCACCGACGTAGAACCGTGTGCGCCCGGCCACGACCAGCTCGACGGCGAAGAGAAGGCCTCCCGCGAGCGCGGCGACGGCGATGAGCTCGAAGAAGCCGCGGCGCGCGTATGCGGAGTACGAGAGGCCCGTGGCGTTGAGGGTATCGATCCCTCCGAAGAGATAGGCGACCTGCAGGGCGACGAAGAAGAGGAAGAGCGCATCGACCGCGAGGAGCGTCGTGGCGCCGGCGGTGGAGCTCAGGAGTCCGCGAAGACGCGGCAGGAGCGGGGACATCGTGGTCTCGGCTCCTCGCCCCGCAAGAAGGAAGAGACCTCCCCCGACCCAGGCAAAGAGCCCCGTGAGGAGCACGCGGCCGATGAGCTCGCCGATCGACCAGTTGCGGAGGTCGAACACGTTGCTCACCGCGTTCGAGAACACCGCGTCGGCGCTCGCGAAGAGGAACGCGAACACCAGGAGGAATGGGAAGGCCAGCGCGATGCCGATCCCGACCGACACGATGCGCCCGCCGGTCCGGCGCGCCAGCGGTCGGCCGAGATCCGGAAGCGCCGCCAGGAGCAGCGCCCCGCCCGCCACGATCCGGCCTACCACGACAAGGCCGAGGACGACAAGGATGTCGGCGGCGCGACGGGTAAGCGGCACGCCGGCGAACGAAACCACGGCCATCACGAGCAGGACGAACGCCGCGGGGACGTCGAAAAGGAGCAGCATCGGATCCACGCGCAGCGCGGGTAGGAACGCAAAGATCACCGCGGCTGGAACGATCCATCGGTCGAGCGAATCGATCCGCGCGCCGCTGGGCCGGAGGCGATGGGCGACGAAGAGGATGACGATCGCCGCGACGCCGACGTTGATGCCGATCGGGTTGCGGTAAAAGAGCGACTGGGCGACAACGCCGAACAGCAGCGCGAACGTCAGGAGCACCGCGGGCGAGTACCGGTCGATGGGACCGAGGCGCGGTGTTGCGCGATCGATGACGTGATCGGTCACGCACCGATCGTGTCATTCTCGCCGGCCGTTTTCGTATGAGTTACGAGCGCCTCTAGTAGTTAGTGCGAGGTCAACCGATCTCCAGAGGCTTGGTCGCGACGCTGACATCCACTTCGACGACTCCACCCACGACGCGCACCGGGTACGCGTTCACCGGAAACACCGCGGGCAGCGCCCGGACCTCGCCGGTCAAGAGATCGAATCGCGCCCCGTGGCGCGGGCACTCGACCAAGCAGTCCTCGAGCTCGCCTTCGCCGAGCACGCCGCCGTCATGCGTGCATACGTTGTCGATCGCGCCCCACGTTCCGTCGTCGCAGTGGCCGAGGGCGAGACTCTTGTCTCTCGCGTGGACGACCTTCACCTCGCCGACAGGGACCTCGTCCTCGCGCGCGACAGGGACAAACTCGCTCAAACGAGAACGCCCATCTCCGCGATGTTGCCGATGCGCGGCCGCAGCGCGTTGAGCACGCGCTGGCGGACGTGCTCGTCGTCGAGCTGATTGATCACGCGGCGGAAGAAGCCGTGGACCATTAGCTGCTGCGCCTGATCGCGGTCGAATCCGCGGGACATCGCGTAGAAGAGATCCTCGTCGCCGAGCGCTCCCGCTGTGGCACCGTGTCCGCACCGAACGACGTCATTCGTGAGGATCTCGAGC
>Ga0137376_10000161_pt1 | contig 25203 bp, 26 predicted proteins | sample SagtaG_23_FD_104814 | JGI IMG/M metagenome (GOLD analysis project Ga0137376, IMG submission 104814) | Vadose zone soil microbial communities from Sagehorn Ranch, Mendocino, California, USA - Sage2_L_20_16 metaG | ecosystem: Environmental > Terrestrial > Soil > Vadose zone | place: USA...
AGAACCTCGGCTACAAGCCGCGCTACAAGGAAGGCTACTTCCCGGTCCAGCCGACCGATACGCAGCAGGACATCCGCACCGAGATGGTGCGCGAGCTCGAGAAGCTCGGCTACCGCGTCGAGAAGCACCACCACGAGGTGGCCACGGCCGGGCAGGCCGAGATCGACCTGCGCTTCCTGTCGCTGCTCAAGATGGGCGACGCGCTCATGTGGTACAAGCACGTTGTCAAGAACGTCGCGCGCCGCTACGGCAAGACCGCGACCTTCATGCCGAAGCCGATCTTCGCCGACAACGGCAGCGGCATGCACGTCCACCAGTCGATCTGGAAGGGCGAGAAGCCGCTCTTCGCCGGCGACAAGTACGGCGGCATGAGCGAGCTCGGCATGCACTACATCGGCGGCATCCTGAAGCACGCCCCGGCGCTCGCCGCCTTCACCTGCCCGACAGTGAACTCCTATCGCCGCCTGGTCCCCGGCTTCGAGGCGCCGATCAACCTCGCCTACTCGAGCCGCAACCGCTCGGCGGGCGTGCGCATCCCGATGTACTCGCCGTCGCCCAAGGCGAAGCGCATCGAAGTCCGCTTCCCGGATCCCGCCTGCAACGGCTACATCGCGTTCTCGGCGATGCTGATGGCGGGTCTCGACGGGATCGAGCGGCGCCTCAACCCCGGCAACCCGCTCGACAAGGACATCTACGCGCTCACACCCGAGGAGCTGAAGGACGTCCCGAAGATGCCGGGCTCGCTCGACGAGGCGCTCGAGAACCTCAAGCGCGACCACGATTTCCTGCTGAAGGGCGACGTCTTCACGGCCGACGTCATCGAGACGTGGATCGAGTGGAAGATGGCGAACGAGGTGAGCGCCATTCGCCTGCGGCCGCACCCCTACGAGTTCGCGCTCTACTTCGACGCCTGAGCCATCCGGACCTAGAAAGCTGAACGGCGGAGCGGGCCATGAGCCCCTCCGCCGTTGCTTCTTCCGTCCCGCGCGACGCGAGTCAGGTCTTCTTGGCCGCCCGACGCTTGCCGCGATGGGCCGGCGCAGGAGCCGTGCAGCTCTTCACGCGCGTGGCTGTTACATTGAGATCCTTCTGCACGTCCTCTTCGGATTTGCCGGCGGCGATCGCGTCCTTGATCTGCTTGCACGAGACGGTCGTCCGCGCCATCCGTTTGTGCGCTGCCGACGCCGGCGAGCCGACGAGCACCGCGGTCGCCGCGGCAGCCACCACCATCACACCGATCCGCTTCACCTGAGCTCACCCCCTTTCCGGTCCGCTCCGGTCTCGGTCGTTTCGGCGCGGTCTGTATCACGAGCCTCAAGTGGGTGCCATAGAGTGCGCGCACGGGAACGCTGCGGCGTCGCGGTTTTCGCGTCGTCGAGAACTATGCGATAACCGTTCCGGTATGCTGCGCGTCGATGGCGCTAGCTTTCCGGCATGAAGCAGACTCTCGCATTCCTGCTCAAGTTCGCCGTCACGCTCGGGATCTTCGTGGCCATCTTCCTCGAGTTCGGCGGCGGGTACGCGCCCGTGCGGACCGCGGAGCTGACCGCGCCGGGCACGTTCGAGGCGGCCAATCCCGACTACCCGGGTCTCGTCGGGCGGCTCCGGGCACGCGTCCGGGGCACACCGCTGCCGTCGCCCCGGGTGCCCCTCTCCCTGCACGACGTCTGCCTGGCCGCCGCCGAGCGGCCCGTCTTCGTGCGGACCGCCGACGGGTCGACGCGCCGCTTCAAGCCCCTCCGGCACTGCGGCGAGGGCGGCCTCGTGACAGTGTTCGCGCCGGCCGCCGACGGCAGCTTCACCCCGGTACCGCTCGCGGAGGCTCCGCGGGAGGCCTATTTCCGCCTTCAGGGCTTCCAGCTCGTGCCGGCGGAGCCGACGGAGCTGTGGGCCGAGATCCGAAGCCTCCGCCTCGGCGTCTTCCTGCCCTGGTTCCTCGCCGCGATGGCCATCAAGCTGGTGGGCATCTTCGCCAACGTGCTGCGCTGGCAGCTACTCCTTCGCGGCCAGGGCATCGAGCTCGGATTCGGCTTCCTCTCGCGCAGCTACTTCGTCGGCCGCTACTTCGGCATCGTCACGCCCAGCACCATGGGGCTCGACGCCTGGCGCCTCTACGACACCATTCGCCTGACCCGCCGGCCGGTCGAGTGCACCACCGTGCTGGCCGTCGAGCGCGTCATCGGCATGGTCGGGCTGTTCGCCGTGATCCTGCTCTTCATGCCGTTCGCGGGCCGCATCACCCACGGGGGGTCGATCGGCGAGTTCGTGGCCGGTATGAAGATGCCGCTCGTCGCCACGGCCGTCTTCGGCGTCCTCATCTTGCTGCAGCCGGGCTGGTTCCGCGGCTGGCTCCGCCTCCTCCCGAGCGAGCGCGCACGCCGTTTCGCGACCAACGCGATCGACGCGGCGAGCGCGTACCGCGAGCGCCGCGGTTACCTCGTGCTGGCGCTCGTCCTCGCGGTCATCGGCCAGCTCACGACGACCCTCATGTACTTCGCCAACGCGATGTCGCTCGCGGCGCAGCACGTGCGCGCCAGCGAGGTGCTTTTCGCCTCCGCACTGATGACGGGCGCCACGTTCATCGCCCCGTCGGCGTCCGGCGAGGGCGTACGCGAGCTCGCCTTCGTCTACCTCCTCGGCAGCCGTGCCGGCGCCGCCAAGGCGTTCCTGATCGGCAACCTCGGCTTCTGGATCGAGAAGATACCGCTCTCGGTGCCGGGTGGCATCCTGCTGCTCCTCCGCCGCGACCGCGACGCGCGTCCGGTCACCCGCGACGACCTGGTGCGCGTGCGCCGCGAGGCCGAGGCCGAGCTGCCCGTCCGGCCGCGCGCCACCGGCTGAGCGGCGCACCTTGACTCGCAGCCGGGGCGCTTCATGATCGGCTGCATGCGGCGCCTCGCTCTCGCGCTCGTCCTCGCGGCGCTCGCAGGTGTCGCCTATCTGATGCTCGGCTGGACGCGTCGGAGCGGCGACGGTCCCGACTACGTCACCGCGACGGTCGACCGCGGGCCCATCACGGCGACCGTAGCGGCGACCGGCACGTTGAACCCCGTGACGACGGTCCAGGTGGGAACGTACGTCTCGGGCCCGATCCAGGGGATATTCGCCGACTTCAACACGCCCGTTCATCGCGGCGAGCTGCTCGCCAGGATCGACCCGCGCCCGTTCCAGGTGAAGGTGGACGACGCCACTGCCGCGCTCGCCAACGCCCGCGCGCGCCTGGAGAAGGACCGGGCCGACCGGGCGCTGAAGCGCATCACGCTCGCCCGCACGCGCTCGCTCCGCGCCGGCGGCATCGTCGCGACGAGCGATCTCGATCTCGCAGTGAGCCAGGAACGGCAGGCCCGCGCCCAGGTGGCCCTCGACGAGGCCGACATCCAGTCGGCGCAAGCGAAGCTCGAGGAAGCCCGGGTGAACCTCGCCTACACCGACATCACGTCGCCGGTCGACGGCGTGGTGGTGGCGCGGAACGTCGCGGTCGGCCAGACCGTGGCGGCCACGTTCCAGACGCCCACGCTGTTCCTCGTGGCCGGCGACCTGACCAAGATGGCGGTCGACGCGAGCGTCAGCGAATCGGACATCGGTGTCGTCGCGACGGGCCAGGACGTGTCGTTCACGGTCGACGCCTTTCCGGCCGACACCTTCCATGGCCGCGTCGAGCAGGTGCGCAACGCGCCCGTGACGGTGCAGAACGTCGTCACCTACGACGTGCTCGTCGGCGTCGAGAACCGTGAGCTCCGGCTGAAGCCGGGGATGACGGCCAACGTCACCATCACCACCGCGAGCCAGCCGGACGCGCTCCGCGTGCCGACGAGCGCGCTGCGCTTCCGCCCACCGGCGGTCGCAGGCGACAGCGGCGCGGCCGCCGCCGCGGACGCGCCGGCCGAGGGCGGCGCACGCGTCTGGGTGGCGGGTGCCGACGACCGTCCGCGGCCCGTCGGCATCACGGCCGGAGTCGCGGACGACCGCTTCACGGAGGTGACGGCGGGGCTTCGCGAGGGCGACCGGGTGATCACGGCGCTCCGGCGCAGCGCTCCCGCCGCAGCCACGGGCAACGCGCCGAGCTTCGCGCCCGCGCGGCGTGCGCACTGACCGGACGTGATCGCCGTCCAGGACCTGCGCAAGACCTACGATCTCGACCACGGCTCGAACGTCGTCGAGGCGCTGCGCGGGGTGAGCCTGGTGGTGCGCGCCGGGGAGTTCCTCGCCGTCATGGGCGCGTCGGGCTCCGGGAAATCGACGTTGCTGAACGTCCTCGGCTGCCTCGACCGGCCGACCGCGGGCCAATACCTCCTCGACGGCGAGGACGTCGGCTGCCTCGACGCCGACCGGCGCGCCGAGCTGCGCAATGCGAAGATCGGCTTCGTCTTCCAGAGCTTCAACCTGCTGCCCCGCACGACGGCGCGCGAGAACGTCGAGCTGCCGCTCGTGTACGGCACGGCGCCGATCGCCGAGCACCGCGGCCGTGCCGAGGCGGCGCTCCAGGCCGTCGGCCTGGGTGACGCCGCGGGCCGGCTGCCGAACGAGCTCTCCGGTGGGCAGCAGCAGCGGGTTGCCATCGCCCGCGCGCTGGTGAACCGTCCGCGCCTCGTGCTGGCCGACGAGCCGACGGGAAACCTCGACACCGAGACCTCGCGCGAGATCATGGAGCTGCTCCGGTCGCTGAACGCCAGCCAGGGGCTCACCGTCATGATCGTGACCCACGAGCCGGACATCGCCGCGGCGACCGATCGGGTGATCGTCATGCGCGACGGACGGATCGTCTCCGACACCCCGACCGCGGGCCGACGGGCGCCGTCGTGAAGCTCGCCCGCATGACGGTGCTCGCGGCGCTCCAGGCGCTCGGCCGCCATCGGGCCCGCTCGGCGCTGACGGCGCTCGGCGTCGTGATCGGCGTCGCGGCGGTCATCGCCATGGTGAGCGTCGGGCAGGGAGCCGATGCCTCGGTCGAGGCGCAGCTCGCGAGCCTCGGCCCGAACATCGTGATGATCTTCCCCGGCGCCACGACCGCGGGCGGCGTCCGCTCGGGCTGGGGGGGTGCGAGCACGCTCACGGTCGGCGACGGCCGCGCGATCGAGAAGGAATGTCCATCGGTCGCGGGGGTGACGTGGGTGAAGCGCGACATCGCGCAGGTCACGTACGGCAACCAGAACTGGTCGACGGCGATCCAGGGCAGCCCGCCGTCCTACACGCTCGTCCGGGACTGGCCGCTCGCGAGCGGGCGGTTCTTCACGGCGTCCGACGAGGACGGCGCCGCGAAGGTCGTCGTCCTCGGGCGCACCGTCGTCGAGAAGCTCTTCGCACCGGACGAGGACCCGCTCGGCGCCACGATCCGGGCGAAGAACGTGCCGCTGCGCGTGATCGGCGTGCTCGCGTCCAAGGGCCAGACGTCGTGGGGCCAGGACCAGGACGACGTGGTCATCGTGCCGTTCAGCACCGCCGAGCGACGCGTCATCGGCTCCGCGTTCCTCGGCACGGTGAACCTGATCATGGTGTCGGCACCGAGCCCCGCGGAGGCGATCGCGGCGGAGCAGGAGATGCGCCGGCTCCTGCACGACCGTCATCGGACACAGCCCGGTCAGGACGACGATTTCACCGTCCGCAACATGGCGGAGCTGTTCGAGGCGTCGCTCATGGCGAGCCGGGTGATGACGAAGCTGCTCGCCACGATCGCGTCCATCTCGCTCGTGGTGGGCGGCATCGGGATCATGAACGTGCTCCTCGTCTCCGTGACGGAGCGGACGCGCGAGATCGGCATCCGGCTCGCCGTCGGCGCCAAGGCGCGGCACATCCTCCTCCAGTTCCTCGTCGAGTCGGCGGTGCTCAGCATGACCGGCGGGGTGCTCGGCGCGGGGCTCGGCGTCGGCGCGGCGCTCGTGATCGGACGGCTCGCGGGCTGGCCCATTCTGCTTTCGCCGGCGGCCGTCGCCCTCGCCTTCCTGTTCTCCGGCGCGGTCGGCCTCGTCTTCGGGGTCTATCCGGCCAGGCGGGCCGCGCGGCTCGACCCCATCGTCGCCCTCCGCCACGAGTGACGGCCGAACGAGCGTGGAAACGAAGTCCTTGCATCATCGTCGCGCGCCGACGTACAAGGGAAGTCGGACGGGAACCATGATGCGCACGAGCCAGCCGACCGCACTCTTTCTGATGTGTGAGCATCAGCCGGTCGGCGTCGTGCGCGACGCCGTGAGCTGGCACGGCCCGAACGCGTGCGCGACCAAGCGGACGCGAATTCGGGCCGGTGGCCTGGCGACGGCGGGAGGTGTCCCAGCCTAAGACTCGGAACCCCCTCCGCCGAACGAAAGGCCACCGGCCCGCAAGGACCGGTGGCCTTTTTTTTGGCGGGGCAAACCGAAAGGAGAGCCGTCATGAGCACCGTCAGCGTCCCCACCTTCACGCGGAAGCTCCGTGAAATCGTCGCCGACGAGCCGAAAGCCTTCGCCTACGACCTCGGGTTGAGCCTCTCGGCCGTCTACAACTACTTGAACGGCCGGATCCCGGCGACGGAGATCCTGTTCCGCATCGCGCGCTACGCGGGGCGTCCCATGGAGTGGTTCCTGGTCGAGGACGAGGCGGTGGCGGCGGTCGGCGGCCTCGGGGAGGTCACTATCGCCGAGCGGTACGTCGCCGCGCCGGGTGGCGGCGACGGAACGTGAGCCCGGAGCCCGGGAGCTCAGCCGCCGAGCTCCCGGGCCAGCTCTTCCGCCTCGGCCAGATAGGCGTCGACCGACCGGTCCATGAACGCGGTGAGCGCGGCCGCGGCCGCCGGCGTCCGTCCGCCACGGCGGGCGGCCTCCGCCTCGGCTTCGACGCCCGCGGCTTCCCGCGCGAGCGCGGCCTCGAACGCATCCCAGCGACGGCGGGCGATTGGACCGAAGCGCCCGAAGTCCCGCGCGACGAGGACGAGCAGCCGCCGCATGCGCCACCACGGGCTGTCCGCATCGGCCTCCTTGCCGCCACGGGCGAGCCGATCCGGGACCTTCCCCTCGAGATAGCAGGGCAGGAAGGCGCCCACGCACGGGCTGCCGAGGCACACCCACGCGGCGGCGACCGCCGCCGGGTCCGCAGGCAGTCGGGCCACCATTGCGGCCGTCGTGTTGTCGAGCGGCTCCGCGTGCTTTGGCTGTCAAGCCAACCGGTCCGTGATTATCATGGAGGCGATGCGTCTCGTCCGTCGCACCGTCGCCGTCTTCGGGCTCGCGCTCGTCGCGGCCCGCACGGAGGCCGCGAAGCCGCGCGTCTACGACTTGATTGCCGGAACCGAGCACGAATACACCGTGGCGTCGGGCGATACGGTCTGGTCGATCACCGGCCGCTTCACCATGAACCGCGACCTCTTCACGAGCCTGAACGCCCTCGCCGAGAGCGATCGGCTGCGCCCGGGCATGCGCCTCAAGGTGTCCGACCGCCACATCGTGCCGCGACGCAACCGGGACGGCATCGTCATCGACCTCGCCGATCGGACGCTCTACTGGTTCGAGCACGGGAGCCTGAAGAGCCGGTTTCCCGTCGGCATCGGCCGCATCGACTGGGCCACGCCACCCGGTCGCTATCGCATCGTCGGCCGGCGGGAGGATCCCATCTGGCGCGTCCCGGCGTCGATCCAGGCGGAGATGCGCGCCCGCGGCGAGCCGGTCGTGGCCGTCGTCGGCCCGGGGCCAGACAACCCGCTTGGCAAGTACTGGATCCAGCTCTCGAGTCCGGGCTATGGGCTACACGGGACGAATGCGCCGGCGAGCGTCGGGAAGTACGCGAGCCACGGCTGCATGCGGCTCCTGCCGGAGCACGCCGAGCGGCTCTTCCGCGAGGCGTGCGACGGCACGGTCGTGGAGGTCGTCTACGAGCCGGTGAAGATCGCGCGCGACCGGCTCGGCTCCGTCTTCCTCGAAGTGCACCGCGACGTGTACCGCGGAAAGCCGGTCGATTTCGACGGTGTGCTCGCGCAGCTCCAGGCGGCGGGACTCCGGGACGCGGTCGACTGGTCGCGCGTCGCCGAGGTGGTCGTGCGGACGTGGGCGACGCCGGAGGACGTCACGCGGCACGCGCCGCCCGCGGCCGAACCGACGGCCTGGGACGCCCCCGCCCCGGCCGAGTGAGGATCTTTTCGTCGGCCGTTCAGGCCGGGAGCAGCACCGTGAACGTGGACCCGATGCCCGGCGCGCTTTCGACGTGGATCTGGCCGCCGTGGGCCTCGACGATGGTCTTGGCGATGAAAAGGCCGAGACCGGTCCCCTCGGTGCGGTGCTTGTCGCGCACCCGGCGGTACTTCTCGAAGAGATGGGGCAGCTCGTGCGCGGGGATGCCGCGGCCGGTGTCGCGGACCGCCACGGTCACGTGACCGTTCTGGCGCCCCATCATGACGCGGATCGCGCCACCCTCGGGCGTGTACTTGATCGCGTTGCCGATCAGGTTGCCGACGACGCGCTCCATCTGCGATTCGTCCGCGACGATCGACGGCAGTGCGCCGGAGTGGATCGAGAGCGCCAGGCCCTTGCGGCGCGCGCTCCACGCGTGCTGGTCGACGGCCTGCGCCACCAACCCGCGGAGATCCATGACGCGGCGGTCGAGCACGAGGCCCCCCGCCTCGATGCGCGAGACGTCGAGGAAGTTGGAGACCAGGGCATGGATCTTCTCCCCGCTCTCGCGGATGTGCTCCAGGACGTCGGGCGGCATGTCGGTCGATCGCGAATCGGTGTCGGTCAGGAGCTCCGTGTACCCGAGGATGACCGTCAGCGGGGCCTTGATGTCGTGCGTGATCATCGAGAGAAAGTCCGCACGGGCCTGCTCGGCGGCCTGTTGCGCACTGCAGTCTCGGAAGACCCCGATCAGCGCGTCGGCCTCCGTCACCCAGCTGAACGTGACGTCCCACGCCCCGCGCGTCGACTCGACGTCCGCCCGGCCGAGCTCGCCGTGCCAGCCGTCCTGCTCGGCGGCCGCGAGCACCGTGTCGAGGGTCGCGGTGCCGCTCGGGAGCCGAACGAAGTCGGCGGCCCGCCGGCCGACGATGGCCGAGGTAGGCGCTCCCCACGCCTCGGCAAGTGCCTGGTTCACGAATCGGATCCGGCCGGCTCGGTCGACGATGGCCACCCCGTCGGCCATGGCGCGCAGGGCGAGTGCCAGGACATCCGCCTCCCCTCCGCCGAGCACCCTCGCCGCCTCACCCATCGTGCGATCACCGAGCAAGGCGCATGCCGCCGCTCATGACGACAGCATGGACGCCAGCGAGCGCGGCCGCCCGCCGGGACGCGACGCTGCGCTACAGATTTGACGCCGCTAGGACGTGGTATGGGTTTTCATTACAATCGAAGGGGCCGATGGGAGCTCGTTTCTGTGCGCGTTGCGGGACGAACGCCCGCGCGGGCTCCAAGTTCTGCGCGGAGTGCGGCGAGCCGCTCGCGGGCGCGCCGGCGGGCGACGGCAGGTGGCGACTCACCGCGGCCGGCATGACCGTCCTTGGTCTCTTCCTGAGCGCCGGGCTCGCGATCTGGACGTTGATCCTGCTGCCGGCACGGACCCGACCGGTGGGCGGCCCACGGGCGGCTCAGACGCCGGCGGCGGAGGCCTCGCGCGAGCTGCCGCAGGGGCATCCGAACGTCCCGATCGCGCTGCCTGCCGAGGTGAAGACGTTCATCGCGGACCTCGCGGCCAAGGCGAAGGAGAAGCCCGACGACGCGGAGACGTGGGCGAAGCTCGGACAGGTCGAGTACCGCGCGGCGCAGCTCGATCCCGCGTATTACGCCGAGGCGCTGGGGGCGTTCGAGCACGTCCTCGCGCGCGACCCGAAACAGCCCGACGCGCTGCGTGGTGCGGCCAACGTGCACTACGACCGCGAGGAGCACAAGGAAGCGATTCCCCTGTTCGAACGTTACCTTGCGCTCCGCCCCGACGATCCGAGCGCGCGCACCGACCTCGGTACCATGTACCTGTACGCGGGCGACGCCGCGCGGGCCATCGAGACGTACAAGGCGGTCATCCAGCGGACCCCGTCCTTCGTGCAGGCGCACTACAACCTCGCCGTCACGTACCACCAGCAGGGCGACGACGCCGGTGCGCTCGGGGAGCTCCGTTCAGCGCGCAACGTCGCCACCGAGGACGCGGTCCGCGGCCAGATCGACGAGATGATCGCGCGCCTCTCGGGTGACAAGGCAGGGGGCGGATCCTCGCCCTTCCAGACGGCGGTCGAGCACGCCTTTCGCAACCACCCGATCGTCGGTCCGAAGATCGTCCGTTTCGAGTGGAGCGGTCCGGCCGCCGGCCGGGTGCTGGTCGAGAACTTCCCGATGGAGGCCATGCCGGCGGCGGTGCGCGAGAAGTTCACGACCCACATGGGCGACGAGCTGCGCACCGCCCAGAGCGCGAATCACATCGACGGCCCGGTGCGGGTCGAGATCGCCGACGCCTCGTCCGGGACCGTCATGGCGACGGTCACGCCCTGATTAGCATTGCCGGGCCTCCGGGCCAGGGTTAAGGTACACGCGAGGCGAATCAGATGCGCGACCGACTCCTGATGACATCCATCGTCGCGGCGGCGAGTGTGCTCTTCCTCGCCGGCGCGAGGGCGGCAGAGGCGCCGCTCTTCACCACCGAAGACGGCGGCCGGACTTTCGTGTACCACTCACGTCCCGGCGACCGCCCGAGCGGCGTCGCGGCGATGTTCGGCATCCAGCCGAACGACCTGCCGGGCTTCCTCGCCGCCAACGGCATCAGCGATCCCACTCGGGTCTCGTCGAACTTCGTCTATCGCATTCCGAACGGTGCCGCGCGCGAGCTGAGCGACCGCGTCACCGCGCTCGAGCGCGACAACGCCCGCCTGACGCGCGCGCTCGGCGAAGCGGCCGAGCGTGGCGATACGCTCACGAAGGAGGCGCACCGGGCCAGCGAGACGGCCGCAGCCGCCGAGGCTCGAGCCGCGCAGCTCGCGAACGCCGAGCGCTGGTGGCTCACCGCGCAGATCCTGATCGTCCTCCTGGTGCTCGCGCTCGCGGGGACAGGGGCGGTCACCGTCGCAGCGCTCCGCCGGCAGCGGCAAGCCGAACGGTTCGCGCGAACGCTCGCCCACGAGGCGGAGGAGAAGCGCAGGACGACGCTCGCCGAGCGGCAGGAGAGCGGCCGGCGCATCCTCGAGCTCGAGGGCAAGGTGAAGGAGCTCGAGTCGAAGCTCGGCCCGCGGGTCGTGGTCGGCGGTCGATCCGCCTGACCCGTCAGCTCGTCCACCCCCACTTCTGCTTGTTGGCCGACACCTGCTCGGCCGTGGGGTGCTCGATCTTCTTGTGCTGAGCGACCTTGAAGTCGCCCATGTTCTCCATGACTTTGTAGTTGAGCGGCGTATCGTCCTTGAAGACGTCGGGCACCGCGACCTCCTCGAAGATCGCCTGCCAGGGACACTCCGGCTCGCACGCGCCGCAGTCGATGCATTCGTCGGGATGGATGTAGAGCTGATTCGGCCACTGCTCGCGATCGGAGCCGGTGTACTCGTAGATGCAGTCCACCGGGCAGACGGCCACGCACCCGGTGTCGAGGCAGTCGCGGCAGAGCCGCGTGATGATGTACGCCATGCCGTCTCCTTGCGGGGAAGGAAATCGAGTCGGTCCTAGCGCCCGCTTGGAGCCTTTGCAACCGTTCCGTTTTTTCTTGACAAGTCTGACGCGTCCCGGCAAAGAAGCTCCGTCCGACGGCGACCGGCGCCTGCTCGCGTGGGGTTCGAGGGGAGGCGGGGATGATCAGCTTGCGGATCGTGGGAAACGAGGTCTCGGCGCTCGGCACGGCCGCGCTGGCGATGCCCTTGCGGTTCCTCCTGCGCGGCCAGCCCTTCGATCCGCACGCGCCGAACCCGACGCCGGTGGTCCTGGTCCACGGCTTCCTCGGGGACCCGACGAACTTCCTCGCGCTGCGCAGCCACCTCGCGGCGCGCGGCATCCGGAACTTCGTGAACTTCTCCTATCCCCCGCGCCTCGACTACCAGCGGCTCGCGTGCCGTCTCGGGCAGACGGTCGAGGCGGTCTGCCTGCACACCGGCGCATCACAGGTCGACCTCGTCGGCCACAGCCTCGGGGGACTGATCGCGCGCTATCTCACCGAGATGGACGGCAGCCGCGTCCGCCGGGTCGCGACGCTCGGCGCCCCGTACTTCGCGACGCGCATCCCGCCGCGCGAGCTGGCGGTGTTCGGCGCGTACGACCCTTTCATCGTCCCGCCCCATCCGATCTACGGACCGCATGGGCGCATCGTGCTGGTGGGCGACTGCGGGCACTGGAGTCTGCTGTACCACCCGGCGGTACTGGAGGAGGTCGCGCGGTTCCTGAGCTTCCCGCTCGGCCTCGTGTCACGGCCAAGGCCGCCGCTCGCCCTCCAGGCCAGCTGAGTCTACCGCTCCCGAACGACGCCGCAGCGCGGGCACGCTGCCGCGACCGGGCAGGCGCTGCACCGCGGCGACAGCGGCCGGCAGATGGTCTGGCCGAACGCCACCAGGACCGTATTGAGACCCCGCCACTCGCGCGCCGGCAGCGTGGCGCGCAGCGCCATCTCCGTCGCCGCCGGGGTGCGCGTCGTGACGTAGCCCCAGCGGTTCGCGATGCGGTGGACGTGGGTATCGACGCAGATCCCGGGGAGGCCGAAGGCCTCGGTGATTACCAGGTTGGCCGTCTTCCGCCCTACGCCGGGCAAGGCGAGGAGCGCGTCGAGGTCGGCAGGCACGCGACCTCGGTGGCGGTCGAGCAGCGCGCGGGCCAGGGCGCGGAGGGTTCGCGCCTTCGTGCGATAGAATCCGACCGGGTAGATGGCGCGTTCGATCGTCCGCGGCGAGCACCGGAGGAGCGCTGCTGGCGTCCGCGCCAGCCGGAAGAGCCGCCGGCTCGCCGGCCCCGTCGTCTCGTCTCGCGTGCGCAGTGACAGCAGGCAAGAGACGAGGATCGCGAACGGTCCGCGGCGCTCGTGCGCGAAAGCCGCGACGACCGGCGCCTGCCAGCCGGGCATGGCGCGGCGCAGGGCGGCGAGCGCGCGCGTCACGTCGAATGCATCCGCCCGCCGCAATTAGGCCTTTTTCCAGTCAGACGTTTGGAGTAACGTGCCCGCCGTGTCCGCCCCCCCGCCGCTCCGATTTCCGTCGCGTGACTTCTTCGAGGCACTCCGCGAGGCGATGCGTGCGGAGCGGGAGCGATTCAGCCGCCTCGGCTTCTTCGACACCACGTTCGGGGTCCGGATTAGCTCGGATGACGGCGGCGAGCCAGCCGAGTTCGCGCTCCGCTTCGAGGTGTTCGACTGCGTGGGCGTCGAGAGTTTGGCCGGCGTCGAGACGGACTTCGTCGTCGAGGGACCTTTCGCGGCCTGGCGGGAAATGCTGGATACGATCCACGCACTCGGCGCCGCCGACACCGCGCACAGCCTGAACACGCTCACCCACTTCGGCGAGCAGCTCCGGGTGCGCTACGACGACCCGGACGGGCACGACAAGCTCTATCGCTTCGCCGAGAGCATCCAGGAGTTCTTCGACCTCTCCGCTCGCCTCGACTTCGCCTATCCCGACGGTTCGCGTCCACCCGCGGCGCGCGCCGAGCGCCAGAGGAGTGCCCGATGAGCTACCTCAGCACCACGGACTTCACCGAGGACCAGCCCTTCGTCGACCGGTTCGAGCGCATGCTGCGCGGCGACCTCGACCTGTCGTGGTTGGACGCGCCGCGCGAGCGCGTCACCTGCCGGCCCGAGAACGCGCGGCGCGGTCTCACGTTCCGCGATCTCGACGTCGGCTCCTACGGCTTCACCGACATGCCGGAGCTCATCCGCGAGAACCGCAGCTTCGCCCCGCGCGGCGCGGCCATGCCGGAGGGGCTCCCCGACCTCCAGGCGGAGGTGAACCGCAAGAGCGAGGTGTGGGCCTACAACGTCGAGGGCTACTACGAGGAGGCGATGACCCGGCAGTGGAACGCCACCACCGACATCCCCTGGGCCGAGCTGCAGTCGGTCGAGCTGCCCGAGGACATCGGCAAGGCATACGCCCAGCTGCTCACGTTCCTCACCGAGGTCGAGATGATCGCCACCGACGTCCCGGCCAAGTGGATGGGGCGTCTCAACGCGGATTTCTTCGAGGTGAAGAACTTCATCGCGACGCAGGCAATGGACGAGGCGCGCCACGCCGAGATCTTCCGCAAGCGGGCGCTGTCGACGGGCTGGGGCCTCATGCGGGCGAGCGCGCAGAACGAGTTCAACCTGAAATTTCTGCGCGACGCCGACAGCTTCGCCGAGGCCTCTCTCGCGCTCCACCTCCAGGCCGAGGGCATGGTGCTCACGCTCTTCCGCTTCAGCGAGTACATCTCGCCCACCGAGGGCGACAAGAAGCTCTTCCGCCTCGTCATGCAGGACGAGGCGCGGCACGTCGGCTACGGGATGCAGCACTTGAAGTGGGTCCTCGACCACTTCCCCGAGCGGCGCGAGGCGATCCACCACCACCTCGACGAGGCCGAGAACTTCGTCTTCGGCGGCGGCTATGCCACCGAGGTGCTCGAGCCGTTCATCATCCTGTCGGGCAAGGGCCTCAAGAAGGAGAACATCGCCGAGGGCGTCCGCATCACCAACGCATTCCAGCTGAAGCAGGCCGACGAGTACTTCGAGCGGCTCGCGAAGTGCGGGTTGCCGGAGCGCCGCGAGCGGTCGCGCCTCTGGAAGATGATCGACCTGCGCAAGCAGACGATGGCCGCCTGAGCCCGGCGTGGCGTACTACGCCGAGAAGAACTTCTTCGAGGACCAGCAGCTCATCGAGCTGGTCACGAACATCCTGTCCGGCAATCTCACGCTCGAGTGGTACACCGCCGAGGGGGGCCGCGTGCGGGCGCGCCCGTCGGACCCCCGCCGCGGCCTCACGTATGAGGACTGCAACCTCGGCCCGTACGGCTACGACGCCATCCCCGAGTTCGTCCGCAACCGCTACAGCATGGCGGCGCGCGGGAGCGTGCTGGTCTCGAAGCTTCCCGACCTCGGCTACACCATCAACCGGCGGAGCGACGTCTGGTCGGACAACGTCGTCGCCCTCTACGAGGAAGCGAAGGCGCGGCGCTGGGCACCCGCGGTCGACGTGCCGTGGGCCGAGCTCACGGCCGGCGACTCGGTGCGCGAAGCCGCCATGGCCCAGCTCTGCACGTTCCTCGAGGAGGTGGCGCTCGTCGCGATGGAGATGCCGAGCAAGTGGGTGTTCTCCATCAACCAGGAGTTCCTCGAGCTGAAGAGCTTCCTCTGCGCGCAGATGATCGACGAGGCCCGCCACGTCGAGGCGTGGCGGAAGCGCGCGCTCACGAGCGGTCACGGCCTCGGTCGGGCCAGCGCATCGGCGGAGCAGGCGCTGAAGGAGCTGCTCTCGGCGGAAACGTATCCGGAGGCGTCGCTCGGCACGAACCTGCTGCTCGGGAGCTTCGTCCTGGCGATGTGCCGGGCGATCGCAGCGCTCGCCGAGACGCGCGCCGATCGGCTTCTGGCCACGCTCGCCATGCAGGACGTCGCGCGCTCCGTCGCCTATGGCGTGGGCCACATGCGGTACCACCTCGCGCACCAGCCCGGGAAAGCGGTCGCGCTCGCCGAGTACCTCGACCGCACGGAGCACGTCGTGCTCGGAATCGCCGGCAGCCCGGAGTTCCTCGAACCCGTCGTGATTCTCGCCGCCGGCTCGGTCGACCGCGATCGGCTCGCCGCGGGGAGCCGCTTCGCCCGCCGCTGGTATGCGTCTGCGCTCGAGGAATACTTCGAGCGGGCGGCGGCGGTCGGCCTGCCCCGCCGCGAGCGGAGCCGCCTCCCCCGTCTCGACGTCTGACCGCGACCGCCATGCGGCGCGTGGCGGTGGGGGTCATCGGGGCCGGCAAGCACGGGCAACGCTATCTCGCGCACCTGCGCGAGGTCCCGGAGCTCGCCGCGGCGGCGGTCTCGCGGCGGGACGCGACCCGCGGACGCGAGGACGCGGCACGCCTCGGCTGCCGCTTCCACGCCGACTGGCGGTCGCTCGTCGCCGATCCCGCCGTCGAGGCGGTGGTCGCCGTCGTCCCGCCTGCCCTCCACCCGGCGGTGACGAACGCCGTGGCGGCCGCACGGAAGCCGCTGCTCATCGAGAAGCCGCTCGCCACCACGAGCGACGCCGCGGCCGGCATCGTGCGCGTGCTACGCGCGGCGGCGGTCCCCTGCCTCATGGCACACACGCTCCGCTGGAACGCCGTGGTCCGCGCCATCCGGACGCACCTCCCGGCAATCGGCACGCTGCGCGCCGTCGTCCTGAATCAGCGCTTCGAGCCGTCGCCGCTGGCCTGGCTCGACGACCCGTCCATGTCGGGCGGCGGCATCCTGCTGCACACCGGCGTGCACAGCTTCGACCTCGTCCGGCTGCTCACGGGGTGCGAGGTGACGGACGTGTTCTGCCGCGCGGCCCGCGTGCGGACCGTCCGCACGGAGGACAACTTCGCGGCGGTGCTCCGGCTCGCCGGCAGCGACACGGTCGTCGCGGTGAGCGGATGCCGCGCGACGCGGGGCCGCTCGGGGCTCATCGACCTCGCCGGCGACGAGGGGCAGGTCGTCGGCGACCATCAGCTGGGCTTCGCCTATGCGGTGCGCGGCATGGAGCGCGCGTCGCTGGAGGTCGCCGAGCCGGTCCCGACCGTGCGCGAGGTGCTGCGCGCCTTCGCCCGGCTCGTGCTCGACGGCGAGCCGCCGCCGGCGACGCTCGAGGATGGGGCGCGGGCAGTGTTCATCGCCGAGGCGTGCCGCCGCTCGGCGGAGAGCGGTACGCCGGTCACGGTCGGCGGCCTCGACGGCTGATCCGCGAGACCTACGCCTGCCAGATGCCCGCGGCCTGCCACAGGCGGACCGACCACGGAGTGATGATGCCGATCTCGCGGCAGAGGTCGCGCAGCTTGGCGAGCGACGCCACGACACTCTCCCGGTGGCGCGGGTTCGCGGTGTAGGCCTCCGCGACCACGGCCTTCGGAATCGCATAGGTCCGCACCAGGTGGCCGGAAGGGCGCATCATGATCTGCGCCATCGGGCCGAGGATGAAGGGCGCCTGGAGCGCGAGCATCGCCTTCCGGACGCGGGACAGCTCGGGGACGCGGGTTCGCAGGTAGTGGCGTGCGAAGCACAGGTGGCGCGCCTCCTCGGTCACATGGATCTGCATGATGCGCTTCAGGAGAGGATGGATGGGGTCGCCGCTGCGGAGCGCGGTGCGCTGCACGTGGTCGATCGGGTCCTCACCGCCGAGGACGAAGATGAAGAAGAGCGCGGGGAAGCGGCGCGCGCTCACCACCACGCGCCGCGACCCGAGCCGGTCCCAGAAGCCGAGCCCGCCCACGTCGAGGCGCGTGCGCTTCACGAACTCCTCGAACATGAGCGAATGCTGCCCCTCCTCGATGACCTCGTGGTAGACGTAGCGGAATTCCGCGGCGCCGGGCGGCAGGGTGAACGCGAACTCGAGGAGCCCGCGCTGGAGCGCGTTCTCGAACTGCGCTCCGATCCTCATCTTGGTGGCAACGAGGTGGAGCCCCAGGCGCGCCCGCGTGGCGGGCGACTGGGCCCGATACCAGGCCGTCGCGCCGAGCGGGTCGTCCGACGACAGCTCCCAGCGCGGGTCCTCGGGGTCGACGCGAAACTCCGCCGCCTCCCAGTCGATGTCGGTGTAGGCGTCGAAGTGCTTCACGACAGACTGATGACTCAGTCGGCCGAGAAGGCGCGCGTAGGTCTCGCCGCGCGCAGCGGTGAGCCGCTCCTCCTCGGGCACGACGTAGTCGGATCCGAGCGTGATGGTGGCCTCCATCGGCTTCTCCTCCTCAGGCGGCGGCGCGAATCGGCAGGTCGACCGGGACGCTGGCCGCTTGCGGCTCCGCGTCATGGCGCTCCCACAGCAGGCCGGCGACCAGGAACCCCAGCGTCACGAGCACGAAGATCGATGCGATCGAGGCGAGCGGTCCAAGGAAACTCGGCAGGCTCGTGGGCGCAATGATCGAAGCGGCTGGCATCATCGTCCGTGACCTCCTGCTTCCGACCTCACGCACGGATCGTGCCATCGGGGAGATCGTAAATCGTCGCGGTCTGCCGATGGCCCGCCCGCTCGCCCGCACGCTGCAGCGTGCAGTTGCTGAACAACGCCGGTTGCAGCTGGCTGGTGTGCCGGCCGGCGCGCTGTATAAGCGGTTGGGCAGCTGGTGCACAGGCGATGAGGCAGCGCGATCTCGACCAGGACGCCCGGCGCTGGGTGCGGGCCCGCTGCGACCTGCTGGCACCCGACTTGCGGTGAGGAGGTAGGCCCCGCATGAGCGATCCCGGTACGCTCCAGCTGCTGGCGACCGGCCTGAACTTCGTGCCGGCGCTCCTGTGGACCGTGGTGGCGGCGGACCTCTGGTGCTTCCTCCGCAAGCGCCAGAGCCGCGGCGCGGTTTTCCTCATCCTCTTCGTCCTCGGCTGCCTGGTCGCCGTTCACTTCTCCCTCTGGACCCTGTGGATGATGATCCCGCTGCACCTCGGGACCCCGAGCACCTTTCGTGGACTGCTTCTCGCGCTCATCGACGCCACGGTCGTGGCTGTACTGTCCGTCGGCCGGCACTTCGCACTGATCTGGCCCGTCCGGGCGCGGCCCCCCACGGCGGCGTGGCTCGGCGTCAACTACGGCACGGCCTTCGTCGCCGTCACGGCGATCGTGCTCGCCGACCTGCGGTTGGTCGACCTGTCGCCTACCGTCCACTCGGGCTTGTTCACCCTCTTCCCGATCTACCTCGTCTGGCTCGCCACGATGGCCGTGCGGGACGTCCGCCGGCTCGCCCGCTCCGGGGTCTGGCGCCCCGGCCGCTTCGGCGAGCTCAGCTCGGCCGACGTGGCATCGCTCACCCTCGGCCTCGCCTTCATGGTTGCCGCACAGCTCGTCCCGGTCGCCGCGCGGACGACGCCGCTTTCGCTGATGACGCGAGAGACCTCGTCGCCGGCGGCACTCTGGTTCTTCGGCCTCCAGGGCGCCGCGGGCATCGCGTTCGCCGTCTGCTTCGTGGTGCGCGACCTCGCGGACGTTCTCCGGGGATTCGTCGCCGCCGCGGGTGCGCTCGGCGCGACCGCCGGCCTCTACTTCGGCGCCCGCCGTCTCGGAGGACGGCTCGCCGACCCCGAGCTCCGCCGTCTCGTCGACTTCGCCGCCGTCCTCGGCGTCGCCTTCGTGCTCATCCCGGGGCAGGTGTTGCTGCGCGGCGCGCTGGATCAGGTCGTGTTCCGCCGGAGCCGCCGCCGCTGGGCGGAGCTGCAGGCGTTCCTGCAGCACCTCTCGCCCGAGCTGGGGGTCGCCGAATGCTGCCGTCGCGTGCTCGCGGAGCTGGCGCGCGCGATGCAGTTCCGCGGCGTGGCCATCATGCTGGCCGACGCAGAGGCGGTCGTCCACGGCGAGTTCGCGCTCGGGCCGCTGGAGCGCGTGTGGTCCGGCTGCGCGAGCGCGCTGCCGCCGCACGCACTCGGCCAGAGCCGCTTGCGGGATCTGCCTCTCCCCCTGCTCGACGCCCTCACCGAGGCCGACGTGGTCGCGATCATCCCGGTCGTCAGCCCGCGCCGCCTCTGGGGCCACGTGCTGGTCAGGACGGACCTGCTCGGCGCCAGCTTCAGCGACGAGGACGACCAGGCGCTCGACGCGGTCGCCGACCAGCTCGCGCTGCTCCTCGACGGCGCGGAGCTGCTCGCACGCACGCGGGCCGTCGAGCGCTCGCTCGCGCACGCCGAGCAGCTCGCCGCCATCGGTGAGCTGGCGGCGCGCATCGCGCACGAGATCCGGAACCCGATCACCGCCGCACGCAGCCTCGCCCAGCAGCTCGTCCAGGAGGAGTCGGCCTTCGGCGAGGAACATCGTCTCATCCTCGCCGAGCTCGAGCGGGTGGAGAGGCAGGTCGCGGCGCTGCTGCGCTTTGCGCGCCGCGAGGAGTTCCGCTTCGAGGGCGTCGACCTCGGCGAGCTCGCGCGCGCGACGGTTGCGGGCTTCCGGACGCGCCTGGAGGCGGCCGGGGTCGGTGTCGAGCTCGAGCTGGCGGATGGCGTGACGGCGCGTGCGGATCGCGAGAAGATGCGCCAGGTGCTCATCAACCTGATCGAGAACGCGCTCGACGCGCTGGCCGCGAGCCCGGCACCGAGGCGTGTGGGGATCGGCGTCGGCACCGCCAACGGCAGCGCGTTGCTCCGTGTGACGGACAGCGGCCCCGGCGTGCCCGCCGACGTGCTCCCGCATCTGTTCGAGCCCTTCTACTCGCGCAAGGAGGCGGGGACGGGGCTCGGGCTCGCGATCGCGAAGCGTACGGTCGACGCGCATGGCGGCAGGATCGAGCTCGCGAGCCAGGCGGACGCCGGTATGACCGTCCGCATCGAGCTGCCGCTCGCACGCCCGCCGGAGGGGCCGCCTCGGCAATGAAGGGCCGAGTCCTGGTCGTCGACGACGAGCGCGCCATCGGCATCGCCATCCAGCGACTGCTCGCCGGGCGCGGACACCACGTGGACACCGCGCTCTCGGCCGAGGACGCCTTCGGCCGGCTCGCGGAGAGCGCGTACCACATCGTGATCACGGACCTGAGCCTCAAGCAGGCGAGCGGCATGGACGTGCTCCGCTGGACGAGGCAGCACGCCCCGGAGACCGCGGTCATCATGATCACCGCCTTCGGCTCGGAGAAGATCGCGGTCGAAGCGATGAAGGTCGGCGCCGTCGACTACTTGCCAAAGCCGTTCGACAACGACGAGCTCCAGCTGACCGTCGAGCGCGTCCTCGAGGGCATCGCCCTCCGGCGGGAGCTCCGCCGTCTGCAGGAGCAAGTCGAGGGCGCCTACCAGTTCGAGCGCATCGTCGGCAGGAGCGCCGCCATGCAACGGGTGTTCGACGTGGTTCGAAAAGTGGCCGACACCGACCTCACCGTGCTGGTGCGCGGCCCGAGCGGCACCGGCAAGGAGCTCGTCGCGAACGCCCTCCACTACAACAGCGCCCGCCGCGGCAGGCCGCTCGTGAAGGTCAACTGCGCGGCCTTCACCCGGGAGCTCGTCGAGAGCGAGCTCTTCGGCCACGAGAAGGGGGCCTTCACCGGCGCGGCGACGGCGCGCGAAGGCAAGTTCGAGATCGCCGACGGCGGAACCCTCCTGCTCGACGAGATCGGCGACATGAGCCTCGAGACGCAGGCCAAGATCCTGCGCGTGCTGCAGGAGCGCGAGTTCGAGCGCGTCGGCGGCAACCGCTCCATCCGGGTGGACGTCCGCATCATCGCGGCGACCAACCAGGACCTCGAGGGCAAGGTGAAGGGCGGCAGCTTCCGCGAGGATCTCTACTACCGGCTGAACGTCGTCTCGATCGTGCTGCCCGCGCTCCGCGAGCGGGTGGAGGACATGCCGCTCCTCATCGAGCACTTCCTCGCGGCGGCCGCGGCGCGGCTCAAGCGCGAGCCGAAGGCACTCGCCCCCGATGCCTACCGGGCGCTCTGCGCGCACGAGTGGAAGGGGAACGTCCGCGAGCTCGAGCACGCCCTCGAGCAGGCCGTGGCCCTCGCCTCCGGTCCCGAGATCGGGCTCGCCGACCTCCCCGCGTCCGTGCGCGGCGACCCGGAGGTCGCCGCGCGGTCCGACGAGAGTGCGGGCTCGTTCCGCGCCGCGAAGCAACGCGTGATCGAGCGCTTCGAGCGGCAGTTCATCGAAGAGGCGCTCGGGCGGCACCATGGCAACATCTCGCACGCGTCGGAGGAGATGGGCATGTACCGGCAGCACCTGCAGCTGAAGCTCACCGAGTACGGCATCGACCCGGCGAAGTTCCGGACACGGCGTTAGGGCACCCGGGGCTGTCGTACGGGGACATTGCCTGCGGAGTACTGCGGGGCTAGGGATTGCCTCGTGACGCTCCTTCCGACACGACGGCGGCTGCGGGGGGGTCGCGTGGGGATGACCGAGGTACGCGTGCGTGTGGTGAACCTGGCTGATACCAGCCGGTTCGCCGAGGTCGACATGGTCGTCGACTCCGGGGCCATCTACTCCGTGGTGCCCGCGGGTGTGCTCCGCCGGATCGGTGTCGAGCCACAGGAGACGCAGGTGTTCGGCCTCGCGAACGGCGAGAGCGTCCGCCGCCAGATGGGGGACGTGCGCTACGAGATCGGCGATCGCGGGCGGGCCGCTCCCGTCATCTTCGGCCGGCGCGGTGACGCGTGCCTGCTCGGCGTGGTGACGCTCGAGGCGCTCGGCCTCCGGCTCGATCCGCTCCGGCGGCGGCTGCGTCCGCTTCGACTCATGATCGCGTGAGACGCGGCGCGCACGCCGTTCTCGCGCTGTTGCTCGCGCCGCCCGCGCGCGGCGCGGACCGGATGCCGGCCCTCCCCGAGGAGCTCGCGATCACCGAGTCGATCGTCGGCCAGGATGAGGACGAGCTCGAGACCTCGCTCAGGGTGCGCCATCTCCGCTTTCCACACGAGCGGAGCACGACCATCCGGGCGGAGCTCGAGTACGGCGTCACCGACCGTCTGCAGGCGAGGGTCGAGGTGCCGTACAGCGTCCGCGATCCCGCGGGCGCGCGTGCGGTGCACGGCTTCGAGGACGTGCAGCTCGGGTTCCGCTACGCCGTTCTCGACTTCCGCACCCGCCCTCTCGCGCTCGACGTCGGGCTCACCGTCGGCCTCCCCACCGGCTCCCGGCGGAAGGAGCTCGGCACGGGCGATGTCTCCCTCGAGCCAAACTTCACGCTCGGCCAGTGGCTCGGCCCCATGAACGGGCAGTTGAGCTTCTCCTGGCGGCGGAGCGTCATCGGTGGGAGGGCGGTGGCGGAGGACGAGTTCGACTACGGCGGCGCGCTCCTCTACCCGTGGCGCCACTGGTTCCTCATCTTCGAAGGGGCGGGGGAGACGAAGGAGAGCAAGACAGCCTACTACGCGGTCCCGGAGCTCATCTGGAAGCCCGGCAGGTGGAAGCCCGGCAGGCACATCGAGCTGCTGCTCGCCGTCCCCTTCGGCCTCACCGACGCGGCGGCCGACTACGGGGTGATCGCCGGCGTCGTGATCGAGATCGAGCGGCTCACCGGCCGGGCCGACGACACGACCTGACCATGCTCTCGCGCAGGAGCTTCCTCGCGTCCTCGGCAGTCATGGCGGGAGCCACGTTGCTCTCGCGGCGGGCGCCGGCGGGCGAGCGCGACGACTGGCCTCAACACGGCTGCGGCGCGGCGGAGACCCGGCATAATCCGGGAGAGGCGGCCATCCGCCCGGAGAGCGTCGCGCGGCTCGCCCTGCGCTGGGACTTCGAGGCGGGCTCGGGGATCACCGGCACTCCGGCGGTCGTCGGCGAGCGGGTCGTCGTCGGCTCCTGGGACGGCCGTGTCTACGCTCTCGAACGCGCCTCCGGAAAGCGGCTCTGGGCCTTCGAGGCCGGGAGCCGAGGCTACCCGCCCGACCGGCGGCTCGGGATCTCGGCCTCTCCCGCGGTTTCCGGAGGAAGCGTCTTCGTCGCGTGTGACCGCCTGATTGCGCTCGATCTCGAAAGGGGGCGCGTGCGTTGGGAGCGAGTGGTGGGGGATCCCGAGAGGAGCTTCGAGTACTTCTGGGCGCCGCCGCTCGTCCACGGCGGCAGGCTCTACGCCGGCGTCTCCTCGGGGAGCGAGACGCTAACCCGCGGGCGCATCGTCTGCGTGGACGCCGCCACGGGAAAACCGCTGTGGACGTTCTTCACGGTTCCCGCGGCGGTCTCGGGAGGCGCCATCATCGCTTCTCCGGCGCTCGATCCGCGCTCCGGAGCGCTCTACGTCGCGACCGGGAATCCGTTTCACCTCCTGGCGGGGAATCTCGCGTACAGCTCGAGCGTGATCGCGCTCGACGCCGCGACCGGCGCCCTGCGCTGGGCCGACCAGGTTCATCCTCACGACGCCCGGAACCTCGACCTGAACTGCCCGCCGATGCTCCTCCGCGACCGGGGCGGGAAGCGGCTCGTCGTGGTCGGCGGCAAGGACGGCATCCGGGCGTGGGACCGGGAGACGCGGAAGAGGCTCTGGCACGTCCAGCTCACTCCGGCCCGGCCGCCGGCGGGAGGAGAGGCCCTCCCCACCACCGGTCCGGAGGCCGGGCCGACTGCGGCGGCAGGAGGTCTCGTCTTCTTCGCCTCCAACAACCACGCCGACAAGGGCTGCGCAGTCGCCGCCATCGATGCCGCTAGCGGGGAGATCCGCTGGCTACACTTCCTGCCGGCGTTCCAGCTCGGTCCGCTCTCGGTCGCCGGTGAAGTCGTCTTCCTCGGCCTCACCGACGGGAAGCTCCGGGCCTGGAGCGCCGCCGAGGGGGAGCCTCTGTGGGAGTCGCCTGCCGGCCCTGCGATCGCCGGCGGCCCGGCGATCGCCCACGGGATGGTCTTCGTCGGGACCGGGGCAGGCCAGTTCCTCCCCGGAAGGAAGCTCCTCGCCTTCGCGCTGGCATCGCGCCCCGCCTGCGGATAGTCCCTCCGGCGGCATGGCCCCTCCGACGGACCGAAAGAGCCTCGCGGCAGGAGTGCTCGAGCTCCTCCGGCCGCCGAACGTCTTCACCGCCGTCGCCGATTCCTTCGCCGGGCTCGTCCTCGCGCGCCAGGCGGGCCCGGCCTCGGGCGATCCCGGGCTCTGGTGCATCGCGGCTTCGGCCTGTCTCTACCTCGGCGGAATCGCCCTCAACGACTACTTCGATCGGGAAGTGGATGCGGCCGAGCGACCAGAGCGCCCGATTCCCTCGGGGACCGTTCCGGCGGCAGTCGCCGCGGGGCTCGGCGCGGCCCTTCTGGCCGCGGGAATCGCGTTTGCGGGCCGCGCGGGCACACCCGCCATCACGGTCGCAGCCGTGCTTGCGCTCGCGATTCTGCTCTACGACGGCGTCTTGAAGGGAACCGCAGCCGGTTTCCTCAACATGGGTCTCTGCCGCGGCCTCAACTTCTGCATGCCCATGTCGCTGGCGACGAAATCCGTTCCGCCGTCTTTTGTCTTCGCCCCGCTGCTTCTCACCGCGTACATCTCCGTCCTCACGTACCTCTCGCGTGAAGAGGTCGGGGGCAACACGCTCGAACGTGCGCGCCGCGGCGTCACCGCGCTGGCCGTCGTCGCGCTGGTCATGGCCGTTGCCATCGCCCCGTGGCCCGCGGCGCCGGTCGGATGGGCGTTCCTCGCGGTCCTCGTGGCTCGGGGTGCGATGCTCTTCGCGCCGCTCTGGTCGGAGCCGGGAGGGCCGGCGACCGGGCGCGCGATCGGCGGAGGAA
>Ga0137376_10000164_pt1 | contig 25154 bp, 25 predicted proteins | sample SagtaG_23_FD_104814 | JGI IMG/M metagenome (GOLD analysis project Ga0137376, IMG submission 104814) | Vadose zone soil microbial communities from Sagehorn Ranch, Mendocino, California, USA - Sage2_L_20_16 metaG | ecosystem: Environmental > Terrestrial > Soil > Vadose zone | place: USA...
AGTTCTTCCGTGGTTGCAGACGGCTTACTCTCGATGTGACTCATCGTTTCCCTCTCGGTTAGGATGAATTCTTCTATTTTCGCTCGGATTACAGTGGCATCAAGTGGTTTTACGAGGAAATCGATCATTCCTGCGCGTAATGCCGCTTCCCTAAATTCCCACCCAAGATGGGCGCTGCAACCGACAATCGGTATGTGAGCTGTCCTTGGGTCCTTGCGTATGACTTGAGCTGCATCTGCACCCGTTATATCTGGCAGATCAATGTCCATCAGAATGAGATGCGGTTTGGCGGACACTGATTTTTCTATCGCTTGTGTGCCGGTTGCCGCTTCTGAGATTTCGTAACCAGAAAAACGAAGGATCGACCCGAGAATTTGTCGCAGGTGTTCGTTGTCATCAACTATAAGAACTTTCTTTGTCATGCTATGAAGGCATCCACGAGCAGCAGACCAAACGCAATGACAGGGCCACCATCAGTCCGGCCTGAATTCCGTGAAAAATTGCCGTAGTAAGCTCTAGAGCGCGCTTAACCGACTTTGTCAAACCAGTCGATTTCGTGACATCACATGCCAAATTTGGCGCAATCATGACACTGGGATCGCAATAGACATCGGGAGGTTGACGCAAATCAAAGAGACCGGCGCCATTAAAACTCGGGAAAGTCCCGGAGTCTGACTCTCTAATCTAGTCTAGCTAAGCTTGATAGGTTTTTATCACTCTGAGCGATTTTGGGGCCGGGGCTTGTAATCACACATTGTCGGGATGCAGACAGTACCTATCATTGCAGTATGCTTCGGACGGGCGCAAGGCCGGCCCGCGACGTCGTTGCGAAGCAGTTCATCGCGGCGCCAGGTCCGCAGAAGTATAGCCGACCCCATAACGACACCCCCGCATGGCAGTCCGAGTAAGAGGCCGGCGGCTTATAATTGCCGGGTTTTGCTTCTGGTGGGTGGAGGTGGGGAAGGTGGCGTCGCAACTGCCCGCTCCATTAAGGACCGGTGCCGGCTCAGTCTCAGTATTTCCCGGGCGGTTTCTTCTCGGCGGGGATCGTTTGCTGCCATGGCAAAGTAATCCCTGGCGATCTCAATGGCATGCGCATTTAGTTCACGAAGGTTGTCGAACTCTGCGATCGTGACGGCATTGTAACTTTGGGTTTTGTGCATTTGGTGGATCAATCTCCCTTTTTCCGAAGCTTGCAATGTATATCGGTCAGTCTCGCCAACTTCTTTATGAATTTCTCATGACAAGGATCAACGTCGGACGGTCTTGGCTTGGCGTTGAGCGAAACGATTTGAACCCTTGAAGATTTTAAACGACTTGAACTATGGTGACGTGAAAGCCGTAAGACTGAAGGGGAACCGAAAGGAAGATCGGGTATGTCAACAATCCTCGATATCATGCAGGTTGGAGTGGGTGTGCAGGATCGTGAAGGATTCGAAAATTTTGCCCGCGATACGCTCGGATTTCCCGTGAGCCGATCGCCCGACGGAAAGGTTACATATGTCAGACCCGATCGGTATCCGCATCGCATCGCGGCCACGACTACTCGCGAGTCGACTCTCCGCTATCTCGGTTTCGACGTCGGCGGCAAGCAAGAGCTTGCCGACTGGCAGACCAAGCTCACAGCCGAAGGCATCCATTGGCGCCACGGCACGGCGGCAGAGTGTGCCGAGCGGCGTGTGACTAACCTTATCGAATTCACCGATCCCGATGGACACAATCCGGCGCTGTCATACGGCTTCGAAGTCGAAAAGGAGCCGGTGCGCTACACCCGCGATCTGAGAGTTCTGGGTTTGGGCCACGTGCTGCTGACCGTGAAGGACACCCAGCGCTCGCATGATTTCTACACGGCCGTGTTGGGGTTTCGCCTGAGCGATTGGGTATACATCGACGACAACATTCGTCTGTGCTTCCTGCGCTGCAATGCGCGCCATCACTCCATCGCTTTTGCTCCGTGCATGCCCGGCAAATCTCCCAGGCTGCAACACGTGATGCTCGAAGTGGAGTCGCTCGACGATGTCATGCGCTCGTATCATTTCTTGCGCATTCACAAAGCGCCGATCGGCATGGGCCCCGGCCGTCATATCAATTGTCAGACCGTCCATGTTTATGTGCAAACCCCGGGCGGATTCGCCGTAGAATTCGGCTGGGGGCATCGACGTCTCGACGACGCCACGCATCAGCCGATGATCTATCCAATCGGCAGCCCCGTCGATATCTGGGGCGGTGACATCCAGAGTCCTGAATTCGAGCTTGGCTAGCAACCGTACGGTTTATTCACCACGCACCTCGCGTGCGAGCTAACCGGTAGTGAGTGATTGTCGCCGTGAATTTCTGACAGCGATTCTGTTCAGGCAGTGGTCGTCGAAGAACCGGCCGAGCGCTGGGTGAGAGGGGAAGTGACACGTTGAACGACGCGATCCAGGAAATTTCAGGAGCGACGCGGGAATTCTGTGCGCGGATGGCGTCGGTGCGATTTGCTGAATTACCCGGCAGGGCGATCGACGAAGGCAAGCGCGGCGTGCTCGACTGGTTAGGCTGCGCGCTCGCGGGAAGCCGGCATCCAACCCTCGATCATCTTCTCGCGGTGCTGCAGGAGGCGGGCGGCAAGTCGCAGGCCACGGTTTTCGGCCGCGGCTTGAAACTGGGATTTCTCGATGCGCCGATCGCCAACGGTCAGGCCGGGCACGTACTCGATTACGACGACACACATATGGGCGGCACGCTGCTGCATGCAAGCTCGCCTACGCTTGCCGCGCTGTTTGCGCTTGCGGAGCGAGAGTTGATGACTGGCGCAGAGTTTTTGCTTGCCTACGCGGTGGGATTCGAAGCGGGCGTGCGCACCGGCCAGTCGGCACCGGGACATCACAAAGGCGGCTGGCACCTGACCGGCACGCTTGGCAGCATCGCCGCCGGCGTCGCGGCGGGGAAGCTCCTCGGGCTCGACGGCAAGCGGCTGGCCCACGCGATGGCGATTGCCGCAACCCAGTCGGCAGGGATGCAACAGAATCGCGGCACGATGTGCAAGTCATTTCATGCCGGCAAGGCGGCATCGAGCGGCGTGCTGGCGGCGCTCCTCGCCGAACGCGGTTTTGACGGCTCGTTGGAAATCATCGAAGGCAAGCGCGGCTACTGCCGCATCTACAGCGACGTGGCGGCGCCGCAAGCGCTCACCGATGAGTTGGGCTCCCGCTGGGAGATCACGCGCAACGGCCACAAGCCCTACGCCTGCGGCGTCGTGCTGCATCCGGTGATCGATGCGATGATTGCGATCCGCTCTCAGGCCAACATCGATTGCGCAAGGGTCGAGGCCATTGACGTGCGCGTCAATCCCCTGGTCATCTCGATCACGGGCGTCGAGGAGCCCGCGACGGGTCTTCAATCCAAGTTTAGCGTCTATCACAGCGCCGCCGTGGCGCTGATCGACGGTGCGGCGCGCATCCCGCAGTACACGGATGAACGCGCAAGCGATCCGGCAGTGATCGCGATGCGGCGCAAGGTCAAGGCGACCGCCGATAAGTCTCTTGGCATCGACCAGGCCGAAGCGGTCATCACCGTCGATGGTTCGCGGCATCGCACTTTTATCGAGCATGCAACCGGTACCGTGGCCAATCCGATGAGCGAGATGGCGCTCGATGCGAAATTCATGGCGAATGCCGAGCCAGTCATCGGACGTGACCGCGCCCAGCGGGTGCGCGATCTCGTGCGCGGGCTCGATCGCTTGGCCGATGTAAGAGAACTGATCGGCTTGTGCGCGTAGCGCTTACGTTGCGTGAGGCCGGTCGGAAATTTGGATCACAGGAGCAACGCGAGCTCTTGCAATCACGCCTTGTCGACGGGGAAACTAACGCATGCTGAATCGAACGTGGCAATGAGGAGGTCGTGATGGCGGAGGCGAAGGGCTATCGAATTGAAGTCGAGATTTTCACTGACACCTACAAAATCAGAGGGACCTTGTTCGTGCCGCTGGCGGGCGTGGGCGGATACAGCGTACGGCTATCTGACTTCCTAAACAATCCTGACAAACACTTTCTCCCCCTGACGAACGTCAAAGTCGAAGCGCTGCCGGAGCCGAATGAAAAGTTTGAAGCGCCGTTTCTCGCCGTCAACAAAAGTGTCGTGACGATGGTGCGGGCAATCGAGGAGGCGTGAAGCGTGAGCACCGCGCATCCCATAGGCCAACGGTCAAGCGCGACAGTAAATCCGGCTACCGGATCGCAGAAAATTCCTCAGGCTTTTTCCGATTGACCCACGGTAGCTTCGAAAAGCGTCCGCCAAGAGACGTCAGATGATACGTAGGCGACGTCGCACCGGATACGAGAAAAATCAGCTTGGGTCGAGTCGTAGACGAGACCGGGCGGCTGCCTGCCGGCTTGGAAATCCCTAAGCGCTTTGAACAAAAATCTTCGTACTTGAATGATATACGAGTCGCTCACTCCGAGGTGCTCTCTGGTTCTGTCGACGATGGATCCCATGCTCTCGGTCGCGCATGCGTCCTGGTTTAGGAATTCCTCAATCCCCGTGAAATTGACGGTCTTCTGAGCTTGCCGGTCCTGGAGATAGTTGTTGCGGATGTTGCGCAGCTTGCGGTAATCGGCGCCGACGAAATCGCGCTTCGATGAATCCTCCTTGGTCATCGGTTTGGCCCATTTGAAAAAGAAGTCGTACCTCCACGTGCTCTGGTCGTCCGCGGGAACCTGGTAGACGGCTTTGAAGCCGTCGAGTTTGCCGGCGACCTCGCGGCCCACCGGCACGCAGCCGATAAACGGCATGACAAATTGTGAGATGCGAACGTAACTCTTGTCGGGTCCGATTTTCCTGATCGCGGCGACCCTGAAGCCGAAGTCCATCTCGTCGATCTCGAAGGCCGGTGACTGATCTTCGTACCTGAGAAAACCGTGCCGCCCGTCCGGCTTGAATATTTTATGCAGGTAATTCAAGTGAGAGGAATCGCAGTCGCCGTCCAAGGCTTGAAGATAGTTACACTCCAAAAGACTCTTGGCGATGTAAATCTGATTCTGCGGTACGCCGAGCCAAGCGTAGGTGGGAAACACCGGCACTGCTTCTCGTGGTCCCATGTACGCGAACACCATGCCGCCCGCCTCGACGCAGGGATATGCGGTATGATGGACTTTGTTTTTCAGCTGACTGCCGGCAGGTTCCGCGGGTGTTTCAAGGACGTTGCCCTCGACGTCGTATTTCCAGCCATGATAGATGCATCTCAGGCCGCACTCTTCGTTGCGGCCGTAAAACAGCGAAGTGCCGCGATGGGAACAGTGCTCAGCCAAAAGACCAATCTTTCCCCGAGTATCGCGAAACGCGACCAGGTCTTCGCCGAGCAGCCGCACCCGCGCGGGAGGACCATCGGGATCGGGAATTTCCTCCGAGAGCAGCGCGGGAATCCAGTAGCACCGGAACAGACCGCCCATCGGCGTGCCGGGATGCACGCGGGTCAACAGCTCGTTTTCTTCTTTCGAGAGCATGATTCCGGTTCTCCTACGGTCGCTTTGCGAGAATGCCTTTGAGCAGCTTGGTGGCTTCGGCGGTTTCTTGATCGACGTTTGGACCATTTTCCCAGAAAACCGCGTCGTCCTTTAACCGATATTCCGGCGCAATGACGTCCTTGGGGATATCGGTGCGGCGAGAGTTGGCGTTGCGCTGCCCCGATTTAACCGACTGTTCCTGGAACAGGCTTTGTCCTTCGCGCGAAAGAAACCAGTTGAGAAAGATTTGCGCTGCGTGCGGATGGGGCGCCGGAGTGATCAAGCTGATCACGCCCTGTCCGCCGGCGATATAATCGCCCTCCTTCAGTGTTTGCGTGACCGAGTCTACGGGAAGGCGCTGCTCCTTGGCGCTGGCCAATTCCGCGTCGTCGCAGGGAACGCAGACCGCCGCCTTCCCCGCAGCCAGCCAATCCACGAGCTGGCGATGATCGCGGCTCAGAGTTATTTGCATATCGCCATACAGTTTGCTGATGAATTCCGCACCCAGCGCCTTATTCATATAGAGATACCAAAGAACGTTGCGGGCAACCCCGGCGATCGTCGGATCGTAGCCGATAATTTTTCCTTTCCATTTCGGATTTAGAAGATCCCACCACGATTTGATTTCGTCCGCTCTAGCTTGCTGTGTGTTGTAGGAGACGTAGAGGCCTCGATGTCCCTGAAAGACGAACGAGTGACGAGTTTCGGGGTCGACAAAACGATGTTTTCCCTTGAACCATCTTGATTCGTCTTTCACCTCCGGCAAGATGAATGCGGGCGGCATGGGAGCTAAAGCTTTTGCCGGATACAAAACCGAAACATGCGTCCCTTGTCCGGCAATATAGAGATCGGCCTGATATTTTCCCGCCCTCCGCTCGGCCATGAGTCGAGAGGCCAGCGCGGGGCCGCTCGGCCCGTCTACCTGGTTGAGTCGGATCTTGGGAAACGCTTTCTGAAACTGGCTGACGGTTAACCTGGGATAATCTACGACGTAGACGGTGACCTCGTCCTCCGTCTCAGCCCCCTTCATCGTTTTCTCCCACTCGACTTGCCAGGCGGGTCTGGATTCAGCGCCTCGCGCCGACCCGCTCCCAACCAGAAGGTAGAGTAAGATGAGACTTACATTGACAAGGAATAGGCGTTTTACTGTTGAGCAGATCACCGATGTTTCCTTTATGGCGGAAAGCCGAATAATACGTAGGTTAAAATTCCTTTACAATAAATGCCGAGGAAATGGCAAAGCATGAACTCTTGAACCTTGAACGATCAAGCGATTGGAATTATTGAACGATTCACACGACTGGCGGACTCTGACTGTTACCTCTGACTTCGTTCTTGATAGGAGTGACGTATGACTCAAATCGTGTTCATTCATGGCCCCGGCGCCGGAGGATGCCCCGATTCGTTCGTTTATCAGTTGGAATATTATCCGGGTAGTCTCGCGCCAACGTTGCCCGGTCATCCGGACGGAGCGCCCTGCGCCAATGTGGAACGATATGCCGAATGGTTACGAGGGTGGTTGTGGTCCAAAGGCAAGCAGAAAGACCTGGTGCTCGTCGGTTACACCTTGGGCGGTTGTATCGCGCTCCGGTATGGCCTCGACTATCCGGATGAGGTCAAAGCGCTTGTCTTGATGACCACGGGCATGCGGCCACGAGAGCGGCGGCCAGGCACTTTGGAGTTTCGTCTGAAGGCTGCGGCAGATCCCCAAACGCACCGGGAATGGCTGGAAACCATGCGGCACCAATTCTTGTTTATGAAGCCAGAGTTGCGCGACCATCTCGTGGAGTGTCACCGCAGGGTAGGGCCGTTATCGCAACACGATGATTTCGTGGCGATAGACCATTTCGACGTACGCGAGCAAATTCACACGCTCGAGCCAGCGCTGCTCCTGATACGCGGAGTCGACGATCCCGCTTCGAGTCCGGAGTACGAGCTTGAGATACACAACGCCGTTCCCGGTTCGCAATACCTAAAACTCAAAAATGCCGGTCATTTCCCTTTTGCGGAGCAACCCGAGGAAGTCAATAGAGCGATCGATGACTTCTTGTTATCCCGGACGTGAGACGCGTGAATTAGACTCTTCCGTTCGAAGAAATCGCCACGACATCGGCGGTGGTCGTATTTCAATATACGTGGGAAACGTATCAACCTTGTCCATTGGTCCGACTCGATGATCCGCACTTCACGTCACGCTGCAAATAACCCGCGGCTGGGTTAATGGAGGTTTCATTTTGCAGCCGAGCACGGCATCGTCTTCACGTTTATGCAGGCGGGTTGTCACGCCACCACCTTGACAAGAGAGACTTACAGAGTCTATATTCAATTTGTGAGGCAATCGTGAATCGCGCGAAGGTCAAGGGCGTACGCAGTTCTTTAATGAACGTCGGTCGGCGCGTGGACTATGCGGTCCGGGCGTTGTCTTATCTCGCCGGACAACCGGCGGGCAAGATCATTAGCCGATCCGACATCGAGAAGAGCCAGGATATCCCGTCCTTCTACCTATCAAAAATCATGAAGGATTTAGTCGCCGGCGGATTGGTCCAATCGCACATCGGCTCCAAAGGCGGCTTTACCTTGGCCAAAGGCGCGGAGGCGATCTCGATCAAGGATGTCTACGAGACGGTTGAGCGACCACTGGTGCTAATGGAGTGTCTCGAACAGGGCGCCAATTATTGTTCCTTCTGCGCGGTATGCTCGCAAAAATCGGTTTGGGAAAAGGCGCAGATCGTGCTTGCCGAATTCCTCGCCGGCGTTTCGATCGCGGCGATTGCCGATCGACAAGGACTCAAAGGGCGATTGATTAAGGCGCCGCTGCAAAAGGCTGTTTGAACGGCAGAGCGTTTCGAGAGGTATTGGCATGTTGGATATTCGCGGCCTTAGGGCAAATGTTGGAAACACGGAAATCTTGCGTGGCATCGATCTTCATATAGGTGCCGGCGAAGTGCATGCGATCATGGGACCGAATGGTTCGGGGAAGAGCACGCTCGCGCATGTTTTGTCGGGACGGGAAAATTACGAAGTTACCGGCGGGGAAGTGTTTTACCGCGGCAAAGATCTCTTGGCCATGAGCCCGGAGCTGCGCGCGCGCGAGGGAATCTTTCTTGCGTTCCAATACCCCGTCGAGATTCCCGGCGTCAGCACCACCTATTTTCTCAAAGCCGCGCTCAACGCGGTGCGGAAACACAACGGTCTCGAAGAGCTGGACGCGATGGAGTTTCTCACTCTGATCAAAGAAAAACTGAAACTGGTAGAAATGGATCAGGCGCTGATCAATCGGCCGCTGAACGAAGGCTTTTCCGGCGGCGAAAAAAAACGCAACGAGATTTTACAAATGGCGGTGTTGGATCCCATGCTGGCATTGCTCGACGAAACGGATTCGGGACTCGATATCGACGCGCTGCGCGTGGTCGCTAGCGGAGTCAATGCGCTACGGCGACCGGACCGCGCCATGATCGTCATTACCCATTATCAACGTTTGTTGAATTACATTGTGCCCGATTTCATCCATGTGTTGCACGACGGCCGAATTGTAAAATCCGGCACGAAAGAATTGGCGCTCGAGCTGGAGAGTAAGGGCTATGATTGGCTCAAGGGCGAAGCGGCTGCCGTGCAATAAGTCACACGTCCATTATAGTTATAGTCGGAAAGAAATATGATCGCCGCGGAGAGTAAAGAGCGATATGTGGCTGCCTTCGAGCAGTGGCAGTCGAACGGAAACGCCAACGCTCCGGCGTGGCTCAAGGAACTGCGCCGGGCGGGGATCGCGAGCTTCGCGGCACAGGGATTTCCGACGACGAAAAACGAAGACTGGAAGTACACCAACGTCGGGCCGATCGCGTCGTTGCCTTTCGCGCAGGTAAACGGGGCCGCGACGGGCATCGATGCCGCGGAAGTGATCGAGCGAGGATTTGCCGATCCCGCTTGTCCTCGCTTGGTTTTCGTCAACGGCGCGTGGGCGCGCGAAATGTCTTCGGTGCGAGATCTGCCTCAGGGAGTGGGGCTCGGAAGCCTGGCCGATCTGGTCAAGCGCGACGACCCGCTTTTGCCGGCGCAACTCGGCCATCATGCCAGCTATAAAACTCAGGCTTTCGTGGCGCTCAATACCGCATTTATGGGCGACGGCGCGGTTGTTGTAATCCCACCGGGTTGTCATTTAGCGCAGCCGATCTACTTGATTTACGCGTCGAGCGGCGGCGCGGGACAGTTGGTTTCGCAACCGCGCACGCTCATCTTTCTCGGCGCCGGCAGCGAAGCGAAAATTGTCGAGAGTTATGTCGGTGTGAACGCTGGAACTTATTTTTGTAATGCAGTCACCGAATTGATCGCTGACGCGGATTCGTCAGTCGAGCATTATCGCTTGCAGCGGGAGGGGCAAGCCGCTTTTCACGTGGGCGCGCTGGAGGCCGATTTAAATCGCGGAGCACGTCTCACGGCCCACGCTGTGACGCTGAGCGGATCCTTGGTTCGCAACAACGTCCATGTCGCTTTGAATGGCGAGGGTGCAGAATGCGTGCTCAATGGTCTTTACCTGGCCGACGACAAGCAGCATGTCGATAACTTTACGGAAATCGATCACCTGAAGCCGCACGCCACTAGCTTCGAGCTCTATAAGGGGATTTTGGACGGCGCCGCGCACGGAGTATTCAACGGCAAGATCGTCGTGCACAAAGACGCGCAAAAATCCAACGCGCGGCAGGTCAATAAGAATTTGCTGCTGTCCGAAAACGCTGTGGTGAATACTAAGCCGCAATTGGAAATTTACGCCGACGACGTTAAATGCAGCCATGGCTCGACCATCGGCCAGTTGGATGACGACGCATTGTTCTATCTCCGTTCGCGCGGGCTCGGACGGGTTGAAGCTCGGAGCCTCTTGAGCTTCGCGTTCGCCGGCGACGTTGTGGCAAGGATCAAAATCGATTCCTTGCGCCGGCAATTGGACGATTACCTGGTAGCGAAATTTCGTAGGGTTTGAGTGTTAGCATGAAAGCAGTGTCTCACTTGGCTGAATCGCGTGCTCAATCCGGCGGCTTCGACGTCATGCGTCTGCGCGAGGATTTTCCCATCCTCAAGCAGAAAGTCCACGGCAAGCCGCTGGTTTACTTGGACAACGGCGCGACCAGTCAAAAGCCGCAAAGCGTGATCGACGCGCTCAATCACTATTACACCGCGGAGAATTCCAATATTCACCGCGGTGTGCATCATCTGAGTGAACGGGCGACAGCGGCCTACGAAGCGGCGCGAGAGAAAATCCGGCGCTATATCAACGCCCGGTCCGACAGGGAAATTATTTACGTTCGCGGCACCACCGAAGGCATCAATCTGGTCGCGCAAAGCTACGGACGTAGCTTCTTAAAGTCCGGCGACGAAATCATCGTGTCGGCGATGGAGCACCACTCAAACATCGTGCCGTGGCAGATCTTGTGCGAGCAGGTCGGCGCGAAGCTGCGCGTCATTCCGATCAACCACGACGGCGAGATCGTGATGGAAGAGTACCATCGTTTGCTCACCGACAGGACCAAGTTCGTTTCGATGACGCATGTTTCCAATGCGCTCGGCACGATCGTTCCGGTTAAAGAGATGGTTGCGTCGGCGCATGCGCGCGGAGTGCCAGTGTTGCTCGATGGCGCCCAGGCGGTGCCCCATTTAAGGGTCGACGTGCAAGATCTCGACTGTGATTTTTACGCGTTTTCCGGGCACAAGATGTTTGGGCCGACCGGAGTCGGCGTGCTGTATGGACGGGCCGAACTGCTCGAAAAAATGCCGCCTTATCAAGGCGGCGGCGACATGATCAGTCTGGTGACCTTCGAGAAAACCCATTACAACGTTTTGCCCTATAAGTTCGAAGCAGGCACGCCACATATTGCCGGCGGGATCGGCTTGGGCGCCGCCATTGATTATTTGCTCGCGCTCGATTGGAACGCGCTCGCGGCGCACGAGCATCGACTGCTCAGTTACGCTACGGACTTACTCACAGATATAGACGGCGTGCGCATTATCGGCACGGCGAAAGAAAAAGCCGGCGTGCTGTCATTTGTCTTGGATCACGTGCATGCTCACGATGTCGGCACGATTCTCGACCAGGAAGGTGTCGCTGTGCGCGCGGGACACCATTGCGCGATGCCGGTAATGCAACGCTTCGGTGTGCCGGCGACGACGCGCGCTTCATTCGCTTTTTACAACACAACCGAGGAAATCGATGTGCTGGCGCAAGCCATCCATCGGGTCCGGAAAGTTTTTGGCTGATGTCGGAATTGGACGAGCTATACCAGGAAGTCATCCTGGATCATAATAAGAGTCCGCGAAACTATCGGATCATGAACGACGCCAACCGCAAGGCGGAGGGTTACAATCCGCTGTGCGGCGACCATGTTACGGTATATCTGCATCTCAAGGACGGCATTATTCAGGATGTGAGTTTTCAAGGCTCGGGCTGTGCGATCTCCAAGGCTTCCGCTTCGATGATGACGGCCGAGCTGAAGGGTAAGACCGAAGCCGCGGCGCAAGAGCTTTTCGAAAGCGTGCACAAAATGCTGACCGGTGAGGCCAGCGCCAACGCCGCAACCGAGAAAGTGGGCAAACTCAAGATTCTTTCCGGCGTGTGCAAGTTTCCGGCGCGAGTTAAGTGCGCCAGCTTGGCATGGCACACGGTCAACGCGGCGCTGCACGGCGATAGCCAGCCGGCAAGTACGGAATGATTGGCTCGATCGCAGCGCAAAGGGGGTACGCCATGACCACGGATAAGCCGATTGAGCTCAAGCGCGACTGCGACGCCGTGATGGTTCCTAGCGGCGAGCGGCTCTCCTTATTAGCCGGCAGCACGGTGTGGTTAACGCAAACGCTCGGCGGAACCTACACGGTGATGACCGAGCGCGGCTACAGCGCGCGTATTGACGGCAAAGACGGCGACGCGCTCGGCTTTGCTCCCCTGGTCAATGAAAGCCGGTTGGAAGCGGCAGACAAAAGATCATTTGGTTCCATCGATGAGCTTGTTTGGAATGAGCTGCGCTCCTGCTTTGATCCGGAAATTCCAGTCAATATCGTCGATCTCGGTTTGATCTATGACTGCGGCGTGCGGTCACTTCCGGATGGCGGCCACAAAGCGGTGGTGCGCTTTACATTGACCGCGCAGGGCTGCGGCATGGGACAATTTCTCAAAGAAGATATTAAAAAGAGATTGCTCGCCGTGCCCGGCGTGCGCGAAGTCGATATCGAGTTGGTATGGGATCCGCCGTGGAATCAAAGCATGATCTCGACCAGCGCGAAACAGCAACTGGGCATCGAATAACCCACAAGGTGATTGTTAAAAATGGAAAGTATCAACGAAACCATTATCGAAGCTCAGGTCATCGAAGCTCTGCGCTCTTGTTTCGATCCTGAAATTCCCGTCAATATTTATGAGCTGGGATTGGTTTATGACGTGAAAGTGGGCGCGGAAGGCACGGTGACGATACAAATGACGCTCACCTCACCCCATTGCCCGGCGGTACAATCTCTACCGGCCGAGATCGAAGGGAAGGTGAAGACGGTCGCTGGCGTCACGGACGTGAAAATAGATCTCGTTTGGGATCCGCCTTGGGACCCAAGCAAGATGTCGGAAGCCGCGCGCTTGCAGCTCGGAATGATGTAGCCGTCGGAAACGCATCAACCCTTCGTTTGAAGGTTCCTATGAGCGCAAGTCTTTTTGAAAAAATCGGCGGGGAAAGCCGGCTGCGCCTGATTATCAGCGCGTTTATCGATCGTGTCTTTGAAGATCGCATGATCGGATTTTTTTTTCGCAACGCGGACCGCCAACGGATTAAGGAGTTGGAATACCAGCTGGCTGCGGAATTTCTCGGCGCCGGTATTGAATATCAGGGTCGGCCGCTCGGCAAAGTGCACGCCAATCATCCGATCATGGGCGGTCATTTCGCGCGTCGCCGCCAAATATTTAAGGAAACATTGGAATTTTATCAGGTGGACGAAAGTATTAAAGCAGCACTGCTAAACCATACAGATTCGTTACGCCCCCTTATAACGCCCGAAGCTGGTTCCAATTGCGATCCACTTGCTGCCCGTGAGCGAGTTAACAGGCGGTAACGTCAGATAAAATCCTTTATTTCTTGGCCCGTGCCAATTGTCCGGCGCAAAACATTGTGCTACTAATAGCGCTACGCCGAAGGTAGTCATCTAGGACTTTTGTGAAGTTAGCCGACCTGTATGCCCGGCCCGGGCTGACCCTATCGGTCGAGTTCTTTCCTCCAAAGACGGAAAAAGGCGAGGAAAACCTCTTTAGCGAAATTGAAACGATCAAGAGGCTCAATCCTGGCTTTTGTTCTGTTACGTACGGGGCGGGCGGAAGCACGCGCGAAAAAACCATCGATCTGGTTGAAACCATTCACGACGGCTGCGGTCTGGAGGTTATGTGTCATTTGACCGTGGTCGGACAGTCGAAAGCCGAAGCACGCGCGATTTTGCACCGGCTGAAAGGTAAGGGAATTGAAAACCTGCTCGCGCTGGGCGGCGACCCACCGCAAGGAATGGCGGATTGGCAGCCCCACGAGGATGGTTTTCAACACGCCATCGAGTTGGTGCGCGAGGCCGTCGCCGTCGGCGGATTTTCCGTCGGCGTGGCAGGTTTTCCCGAGGTCCATCCACGCGCTGAAAGTCGGCCGTCGGATATGAAGTTCCTAAAGGAAAAGGTCGAGGCCGGCGCGGCCGTGGTTATCACCCAGTTATTTTTTGACAACGACGATTATTATCGGTTTGTCGAGGATCTGAGAAAACTTGGCGTGCGCGCGCCCATTGTACCCGGGGTGTTGCCGATTTTGTCAGCACCGCAAGTGCGCCGGTTTACTGCGCTGTGCGGTGCAAAAATTCCGGCAAGGCTAGAACGGGAGTTGGCCAAAGTTGAGCATGACGATGAAGCCGCGATCGAGATGGGAATCGAATATGCGACTCGCCAGTGCGCGGAATTGATCAAGTTCGGTATCTCGGGACTGCACTTCTATTCATTGAATAAGTCCTATTCTGTTAAAGCCATCTGCAAAAATCTCGGTTTGTAATCCCTCGGCGAAGTTCAACCCAGCACAAATCAGGGCGCTTGTGTGGGTGGCGGACGAATGTGGGAGCACCATGGCATCTAATGACGCAAATTTAAGCGAAGATAATAGCGAGCAAGTCGAAGTCCGAAAACAGAAGCTCGCGAAACTCAAGACGACCGGGGCGATCGTATATCCCAACGACTTCAAGCCGACGCACACGCCGGCGGAAATCTTTAATAATTTCGCCTCTGCCAATGCGGAAGAACTGGCTGCGGCGCCGAAGGATATTCGAATCGCTGGCCGTATTATGGCCATTCGGCGCATGGGCAAAGCTTCGTTCTTTCATATTCAGGACCGCCGTGGACGCCTGCAGATCTACATCCAGCAGAATAGGGTCGGCGAAGACGTTTACGGATTGTTTCGGACGCTGGACATGGGCGATATCATCGGTGTTGCAGGCCATTTGTTTCGCACACGAACCAACGAGCTAACCCTCGAGGCAGAAGGTTTGCGCCTATTGACGAAATGTCTGCGTCCGCTGCCGGAAAAGTGGCACGGCTTGGCCGATGTAGAGGCGCGCTATCGTCAACGTTATCTCGACCTTATGGTCAATCCGGACGTGCGCCAGGTTTTCGAGGCGCGTTCGCGAATCGTCAGAACGCTGCGTCGTTTTTTCGAGGAGCGCGACTTCCTCGAAGTTGAAACTCCGATGATGCAGCCGATCCCCGGCGGCGCCGCCGCGCGGCCGTTTATCACGCACCACAACACCCTCGACATGGAGCTCTATTTGCGGGTGGCGCCGGAGCTTTTTCTGAAGCGCCTGCTGGTCGGCGGTTTTGACCGGGTCTTCGAATTGAACCGCAACTTTCGCAACGAAGGCATCTCGGTGCGCCACAATCCTGAATTTACCATGCTCGAATTTTATCAGGCCTATGCTACTTTCGAAGACTTGATGCAACTGACCGAAGAACTCTTCCAGACATTAGCAAAAGAAGTGATCGGTTCGCTGCAAGTCACCTATGGCGATCATGTCATCGATCTATCGCCGCCTTGGCGCCGGCTGACAATTCGCGAAGCGATCATTACTCACGGGGGTGCACAAAACGACGACGTCGACACACTGAACGGACTGCATCGATTTGCCGCGCTCAAGGGAGTTCATGTCGATTCGAGCGCGCCCTACGGCAATGCTTTGGTGGAAGTTTTCGAAGAAGTCGCCGAAGCGCAATTGATCCAGCCGACGTTTATTACCGGCTATCCGATCGAGGTATCGCCTTTGGCGCGCAAAAGCGACGCGAACCCGGCGATGGTGGATCGGTTCGAGCTCTATATCGGCGGCCGCGAATTGGCCAATGCGTTTTCCGAACTCAACGATCCGGCCGATCAGCGCGAGCGGTTTTTAGAACAGATGGCGGCGCGGGAGGCAGGCGACGACACGGCAAATCCGATCGACGACGACTACGTGCGTGCGCTCGAATACGGCATGCCACCTGCTGCGGGGGAGGGTATCGGAATCGACCGCTTAGTGATGTTGCTCACCAACGCCGCTTCCATTCGAGATGTTATTCTCTTTCCCTTGCTACGGCCGCAACGTTAAGGCCCATTACACCCTATGAAATACGAATTGTTCATCGGTCTGCGCTATCTGCAGGCGCGTCGCCAAGAAACCTTCATTTCGCTCATCACGGTGATTTCGGTGCTCGGCGTCATGATCGGCGTGATGACGCTCAACGTCGTGATGGCTGTGATGACCGGGTTCGAGGAAACTTTGCGCGACCGCCTGCTTGGGATCAATGCGCATATCGCGCTGGTCAAGTCAGGTGATCAACTGCAAGATTACGAGCCATTGATTCAACAGGTGGTGAAGGAAGATGGCGTGGTCGCCGCCACACCGACGATCTATGGCCAGGTCATGCTGACCGCGGGTTCGAGAGTCTCTGGTGTCGTGGTGCGCGGGGTCGATCCGGACCGAGTCAACAGGGTCGTCAATTTACAGAGCTTCATCAAGCAAGGGAGTCTGGAGGGGTTCAAAACGCCGCAGCCCATTCGAGTCGAGGAGCGAACCGTTTTGCTTCCGGGAATTATCCTCGGCGAACGGCTGGCCAATCAGTTGGGAGTTTTTCTCGGCAGCCCGGTGCAGGTCGTATCGCCTTTGGGGAGCCCGACGGCGATCGGCGTAATTCCGAAAGTACGGCGCTTCGTCGTAACCGGCATTCTCAAAACCGGCATGAGTGAGATCGATTCTACGTTGGTGATCATGTCGCTTGCCGATGCGCAAAAGTTTTTCGAGCTTGGCAATGCCGTCACGAATATCGAGATTAGAATTCGGGACGTCAATCAATCGCGGCAGATCGCGGATCAGATTCAAAGGCGATTAGGCTTTCCGTATTTTGCCGAGGATTGGACGCGGCTTTGGCCGAACCTGTTTTCCGCGCTCAAACTCGAAAAGACCGTGTATTTTTTGGTGCTGCTGCTGATGGTTTTGATCGGCGCGTTCAATATCGTATCCACTCTGGTCATGGTCGTGATGGAGAAGAAAAAAGACATCGCGATATTGCGCTCGATGGGCGCTACACAAAAGAGCATTCGAAAAATATTTTTGCTCAAAGGATGCATTATCGGCGTGGTCGGAACTACGCTGGGCGTGATCCTTGGACTGCTGGTGTGCGGTCTGATCTCTGAGTACGGGTTCCAACTGCCGGACGGCGTGTTTCTTATTTCCACGGTGCCGGTGCGAATTTATTTAAGCAACTTCGTCTTGGTCGCTTTTACATCGTTTGCGGTGTGCTTGATCGCAAGTATCTATCCTGCGCGCCAAGCGGCCAAACTCGATCCCGTGGAAATCATCCGCTATGAGTAATCTTCTCGCCGTCCGCGACCTGCGCAAATCTTTTAACGAGGGGGGCAACGAGATCCATGTCTTGCGGAGCGTGAATCTCGACTTGGCTGAAGGTGAACGCCTCGCTATTGTCGGCGCATCGGGGGTCGGCAAGAGCACGTTGTTGCATATCCTGGGCACTCTGGACCGTCCAACCGGCGGCAAGATCCTATTTGGCGGCAAGGAGGTGCCGATTGGCGACGAGACTGCGTTGTGTGAGTTTCGCAACCAGCAAATCGGCTTTGTCTTTCAGTTTCATTACCTGCTGCCCGATTTTTCGGCTTTAGAAAATGTGATGTTTCCCGCGCTCATACGGGGGGCTGATCCCAGTCAAGCCAAAAGCGACGCGGCCGGATTACTGGACCTGGTCGGATTAAAGGACCGTGTAAGCCATCGCCCGGGAAAGCTATCGGGAGGTGAGCAGCAACGTGTGGCGGTGGCGCGAGCAGTGATTTTAAAGCCCAAGCTGGTATTGGCGGACGAGCCCACGGGATCGCTGGATTTCAGGATCGGCGAGGAAGTACAGAATTTATTGTTTCGCCTTAATGAAGAGCATGGGATCGGCTTGATCGTTGCTACTCATAATCGTCAATTCGCCGCGAAAATCGGCCGTCAAACGGAACTGAAGGATGGCCAGCTCATGGCGATCCCGTGAAGCGAATTTCGCTTTACAAAAGTATCCGTTTTTGCTAAATTTTTAGAAATCTTTTGGTATTTTAGGTTGTCTGTTTTGCAGGCCTTGATGGAATTCTTCAAAAGCGCACGAAGCGCCGCCATTATTTGTTTCCTGCTCTTGTCGTTTTTCGCCGCCAGCACGTTTCCCGCTGAAGATCCAAACCGAGAAAGAGTCACACTAAAGGATATCCGCATTAGCGGCAATGTGAGGGTCGAAGACGACGGTATTCGGCTGCACCTGAAAAGCCGGGCGGGAGAAACCTTTGATCCTGCGGTAGTCGATCAAGATGTGAAAGCGATTTTTCGCATGGGTTTTTTCGACGACGTGCAGGCCGAGCTCTCACCGGACGGCGTTTTGACCTATGCCGTGAAAGAAAAACCATATATTCGCGAGGTCAAGATCCAGGGTGCATCGCAAGTTTCGAAAGAGAAGATCGAAACCGCTTTAGGCGTGGGCGCGCGCACAATCCTAGATCGGACGAAAGTCGCCGAGGGCGTCGATAAAGTTCGTAAGCTATATAATGAACAAGGTTACGTGAACGCGGCCGTCGATTACTCCGTGTCGGTGGAGTCGAGCAACCAAGCTGTTGTCACCTTGGATATTAGTGAAGGCAATCGGCTTTTGATCAAAAGAGTGGCCTTCGAGGGAAACAAGGCCTTTTCGGAAAGTGACCTCAAAGGATTGATTGCCACGAAAGAGGAGTGGATTTTTTCTTTCATAACGAATCGGGGCGTGCTCGATCGCGACATGCTGACCAACGATGTCGCGATCTTATCGAACCATTACAACGACAACGGCTACGTCGAACACAAAATTGACGACCCGGTGATTTTGCGGGCACGCGACGGTCTAGAAGTGGTTTTCCGCATCAGTGAAGGGCCGCAGTATCGGGTCGGCAAAGTTGAACTGGGCGGGGAATTGATCGCCGACGGGAAGCAGATGCTCAAATCGGTCAAGCTCACCACCGGCCAGATCTTTAGAGGTAGCCGTTTGCGCGAGGACGTGACGACGCTCACGGATATGTACTCGAACAAGGGCTTTGCGTTTGCTCAAGTGGATCCGATAACTAAGGTAGACTCGAACGCAAAGAGCGTCGACGTGGCGCTGGTGATCAGCAAAGGACCGCCGGTGTATTTTAATCGTGTGCTGGTCGCTGGCAACACGAAAACACGCGACAAAGTCGTCCGTCGCGAATTGCTCATGAACGAACAGGAGCTTTTTTCGGGCACGAAGATTACCCAGAGCCGCAATGCGCTGCAGAGAACCGGCTATTTCGAGGACGTGCAAGTCACCACAAAGAAAACGGATCAAGCGGATGCCGTCGACCTCTTGGTTGACGTCAAAGAGGGTCCCACGGGGACATTTCAAGTGGGCGGTGGATATAGTAGCGGCGATGGATTTCTTTTTAACGCAAATGTTTCTGAAAAGAATCTCTTCGGAAAAGGCCAAGGGGTAAGCGGCAATTTCAGTATCGGGTCCAAACGGCAAGATTATATCGTGAGTCTCACCGACCCGTATTTTAATGACACGAAAGTTGCGATGGGTGTCGACCTATTCAATACGAAACGAGAATTTACCGATTTTAACGAGCACAAGATCGGCTTTGGGGTAAACAGCAACTATCCTCTGAAGGACTTTACCGTGCCATTTTTCGGTCTCGGTCGAAAAGACAAAGAAAAGGGATCGGATGAATTGGCAAGTGATGCGGCTCCGAGTATCTGGGATTACATGCGCGGAGGAGTGGCCTACGACCTTACCCGAGAAACGATCAATGGCATCGACCCGGCCGCTAGCCAGGCGATTAAAGATTCAGAGGGTACTTCACTGACCAGCAGCGTCACTCCCGGCATTACTTACGACAGCCGAGATCATTTTTTTGCTCCCACCGAGGGAACGAAGTCTGCTTTCTCGGTGAAATTGGCTGGGCTCGGCGGTGATTCCCGTTTCATCAAGTCCGATTTGAGCGGCCGCTGGCATTATCCATTGCTCAAGGATCCCAACTGGGGCGGCAATTATGTCTTGGCACTAGGCGGACAGCTCGGTTACGGAATCGGTTTCACGAAGACCAATGACGGGAAGAATGATCTGCCGCTTTTCGAGCGTTATTTTATCGGTGGGATCAATTCTGTGCGCGGCTTTTCTGATCGGAGCTTGGGTCCGAGAGAGCCGTCGTGCGTAACTGATACATCCACCGTTCCTTCTACCGTCACTTGCCACGGCAGCGACGTTGTAGGAGGCAATACGGCGGCGGTGATGAACGCCGAGCTTTTGTTTCCCATTATGGAACAATACGGAGTGCGAGGCGTCGCGTTCTTCGATATGGGCAATGCGTTCGCCAGCGGTATTAATTTCGGTGATCTGAGAAGGTCCGTGGGAGCCGGAGTGCGTTGGATGTCGCCCTTTGGTCCGCTTCGTGTCGAGCTTGGTTTTCCTCTGAATAAGAAGCCGGGTGATGAGACGTCGGTACTCGGCTTCTCCATCGGCAGTCAACCCTGAAGGCGCTGCCATTCTAATCGTTTCACAAAGTTCGCGGAGGTTTGAGTGAAGTACTGGCTGGCAGTCGGGGTGCTGTTACTTTGTTGCTCAGAGACGTTTGCGCAGGAAAGGATAAAAATTGGCTTTATCGATATCCAGCGTGTGATTGCCGAGTCGCAGGCCGGGAAGAGGGCCAAAGATCGATTCCAGGCTCAAGTCAAGAAGGCTGAAGCCGACATCGTGAAAGAACGACAAGAGCTCGACCGCATGAAGAGTGACATTGATAAAAAAGGTCCGCTGCTAAAGGACGAGGAGCGCCGCAATCTCGAGGGAGAATTTCAAAAACGCTCGGTCAGCCTGCAGCGCACCATGTCCGATTACCAACAGGAACTACAGCAGAAGAACAACGAGATGATGGCGGATATTCTTAAGGAGCTGGAGCAGATCGTTAACGAAGTCGGCAAGGCGGAAAAATTCACCCTGATCCTAGAACGCTCGCAGATTCTTTACAGTGACCAAGGGATCGATATCACGGGCAAGGTGATCGAAACTTATAATAGCCGGGCTAAGAAGTAAGTGGCGATTAGTAAAACGCTCATTGAACTCGCCCATCATGTCGCAGGGAACGTTATCGGAGACGGCACCGTTATTATCAACAGAGTCGCGGCCATCGACGAAGCCGGCCAAGGCGATATCACTTTTCTCAGCAATCCGCGCTATCAACGTTTCTTGTCGCAGTGCCGCGCCAGCGCCGTAATCGTCGGTCCCGGCGCTGTCGACGAAAGCCAAAGTACCGAGACACTAAATTTCATCGAGACCGCCGACCCCTACGTCGCCTTCGCAAAAATTTTCAATCTTTTCTGTCCAGCGCCGCAATTCAGCGGCGAAGTGAGCTCGAGAGCTTTCGTCGATCCTACCGCGGTGATCGGCGAAGCCGTCACTGTTCTTCCTAATGCATATGTGGGTCCGCGCGTGCGAATTGGCCGGGCAACCGTTGTGTTCCCGGGCGTGTTTCTTGGTGAGGATTCGCAAATCGGTAGCAGTTGCATGCTTTATCCCAATGTCGTGGTGCGTGAGGGCTGCAGGTTAGGAGATCGGGTCATCCTGCACGCGGGCGTAGTGATCGGCAGCGACGGATTTGGTTACGCCGGCGCCGGCGGACATCGTCTCAAAATTCCCCAGGCCGGAATTGTTGTGATCGAAGACGACGTCGAAATCGGCGCCAATACCACGGTTGATAGGGCGACACTCGGCCGAACCGTGATTGCTCGCGGCGCCAAGATCGACAACCTCGTCCAGATTGCCCACAACGTGGTTGTGGGCGAGTTTTCGGTGATCGCGGCACAGGCGGGAGTCGCCGGCAGCACGCGGTTAGGAAAGAACGTCACGTTGGCCGGACAGGTGGGTATCATCAATCACATTGAGATCGGCGACGGCGCGACTATTGGTCCGCAATCGGGAATTCCGCAGTCTGTTGCGCCGGGCGCCGTACTCTCAGGGGGCATTGCAGCCGCGCCGCACCATGAGTGGTTAAAAGTGATGACTCTGCTGCCCCAACTTCCGAAGCTTTGGAGCACGGTGCGCCGTCTAGAGAGGCAGTGCGCGCGACTGCTGAGCCGGGCAGAAAAGGAGTTCGATCGCGATGCTGAACGTTAATGACATATTCAAATTCATCCCGCATCGTTATCCGTTCTTGCTGGTCGACCGAATCGTGGAGATCCAAGGCGACGAAAAAATCGTCGGTATTAAAAACGTTTCGATCAATGAGCATTTTTTTCTCGGCCATTTTCCTCACCGGCCGGTGATGCCAGGAGTGTTGATCTGTGAAGCGATGGCGCAAGTGGGTGCGATTTTCGCCCACAATGCGCGCGGCGGAATGTCGAATAACAAGGTATTTGTCCTCACCGGACTCGATAAGGTGAAGTTTAAACACCCGGTGGAGCCCGGGGATCAATTGCGCATGGAATTGACATGCATCAGGCGGCGCGGCTCCTATTGGAAAATGCAGGGAGTCGCTTCAGTGGAGGGTAACGTGGTCGCGCAGGCGGAAATCTCGGCGATGGAAGTAGAGCTGACGTGAGGAGTATCTGGTGAAATGAGCCGGGTGCATCCCTCCGCGATCGTCGATCCGTGTGCTGAAATGGACAGCGACGTTGAGATCGGCTCTCATTGCGTTATCGGCGCGGCAGTGAAGATCGGCAAAGGAACTCGAGTTCATTCTCATGCGGTCATTGAAGGACGGACGACGTTGGGCGAAGGAAACGTAATATTTCCGTTCGCGACCGTGGGCACCGTGCCGCAGGATCTCAAGTATAAGGGGGAACCGAGCGAGCTATTCATTGGCAATCGCAACACGATTCGTGAGTACGTGTCACTCAACCCGGGAACCACGGCCGGCGGTATGGTTACGCGCGTGGGCGATCAAAATCTCTTGATGATGCACTGTCACATTGCCCACGACTGTATCATCGGCAATCGCAATGTCATCGCCAATGGAGCGACGTTGGGGGGTCACGTCGTGATTGAGGACTTTGTGATCGTTGGCGGGCTGGTCGGTATTCATCAGTTCGTGCGGATCGGCACGGGAGCCATCGTGGGCGCCGGGTCGATGGTTTCGAAAGACGTTCCACCGTATTGCAATGCCACCGGCGACCGCGCCAAGCTTCATGGGCTCAACATCGAGGGACTCAAACGGAGGGGCTTTGACAAAGCCGTTATTGACCTGATTCGCAGGGCGTACCGCATCGCCTTTAGTTCAAAACTCAGAACCGAGGACGCGCTGAATAGAATCCGCAAGGAAATACCTTCTACCCCCGAAATTGAAACATTCGTAACTTTCATCGCTCATTCGCAGCGGGGGGTTTGCCGCTAAGTTGATGCCATTTTCTCAATGCCTCGGTGATCTGAGTAATTCACCTATTCCATGAAGAAATTAGGCTTAATTGCGGGCAACGGCAAGTTTCCACTCCTGTTTGCCGACGAGGCGAAGCGCCAAGGCTATCGCGTTATCGCTGTCGCGCATCACGGCGAGACAGAGAAAGCGATTGATCAGGCCGCTGACGATGTTACCTGGATATACGTCGGCCAACTGGGCAAAATTATTCGTACTTTTCAACGCGCCGGTGTCACCGAAGCCGTGATGGCGGGCGGCATCCGCAAAGTAAAATTATTCGGCAATTTTCGGCCAGATTTCCATGGCGCGAAGTTTTTAGCGAAGTTGAAAAGCCGCGAGGATGACGCATTGTTGCGCGGCATCGCCGATGAGCTAGGGGTGGAGGGAATTCGGATCTTGGAATCGACTTTCTGTTTGTCCCACATTATTCCCAACGCGGGGGTCTTGACCCAACGAGAGCCGCGCCGACAGGAGTGGAACGATATCGAGTTGGGTGTTCGAATCGCAAAGGAAATCGGCCGATTGGGGATCGGTCAAACCGTTGTTGTGAAGAATCAAGTCGTGGTCGCGGTGGAAGCGGTGGAAGGAACGGATGCGGCGATCCAACGGGGTGCAAACTTGGCAAAGTCGGGTTGCGTGGTGGTCAAAGTAAGCAAGCCGCATCAAGACTTGCGATTTGACGTGCCGGCGGTGGGCGTCGACACCATCGATTTGCTGCACCACGTCGGCGGCGTAGTCTTGGCCGTCGAAGCCGGCAAGACAATCTTACTGGAAAAAGAAGACCTCTTGAGGCACGCGGACTCTTACGGGATCTCAGTGGTCGGCGTCAGCGTTTAGGATCTCATTGACCGTGGCAGAAAATAAAATCACGAGCGCGGTGGTCGGCGTTGGATATCTGGGCAGGTTCCACGCCGAGAAATATGCCTCGTCAGCGAAAGCAACACTGATCGGAGTTGTCGATATTGATGAGGCGCGGGCCACGGAAATCGCGGCTTCGGTGGGCGTCGAAGCATTTACTGACTACCGGGAACTTTTTGGCCGCGTACGGTGCGTCAGTATCGCGGTGCCAACTGGCTTTCATTATCGCGTAGCCCGGGATTTCATCGATGCGGGGATCGATGTTCTAGTTGAAAAACCACTTACTGCCGACATTACCGAAGCGCGAGAATTGGTCCGAGCGGCGAAAGCGAATAACGTGCTTCTCCAGGTCGGTCATCTTGAGCGGTTTAATCCTGCGATTCGCCGCCTCGAAGGTGTTATCAAAGACCCCAAGTTTGTCGAGTGCCACCGCCTAGCGCCCTTTGTCGAGCGTGGCACTGACGTCGACGTGGTCTTGGATCTCATGATTCACGACATCGACGTGATTGCGAGTTTGGTCCGCGCTCCCGTTGAGCGCGTCGAGGCGGTGGGAGTACCCGTGCTGACCGACAAGCCGGACATCGCCAACGCGCGCATCAAATTTGCCAACGGTTGTATCGCCAACGTGACGTCGAGCCGCGTTTCGCTCAAACGGGAGCGAAAAATAAGATTTTTTCAACCTGACGCGTATATCTCGATCGATTACGACCAGCGCAAGGCGCAGATCTTTTACAAGCCGGCGCCGGGCGCCGGCTGGCTGGATATTCGCCACGAGACCGTGGAAATCAAAGAAGGCGACGCTCTCGCCGATGAAATCGAATCCTTTTTAGATTGCGTAGGGAGTCGGAATTTGCCGCTGGTCGGAGGC
>Ga0137376_10000172_pt1 | contig 24731 bp, 17 predicted proteins | sample SagtaG_23_FD_104814 | JGI IMG/M metagenome (GOLD analysis project Ga0137376, IMG submission 104814) | Vadose zone soil microbial communities from Sagehorn Ranch, Mendocino, California, USA - Sage2_L_20_16 metaG | ecosystem: Environmental > Terrestrial > Soil > Vadose zone | place: USA...
GGTTTTTGTGGTCGATCTGTGACAGCTTCGCGGCGCCGATGAGCAAGCTGCCAGCGTTCGCCCCCTCTCTCGAAGGGGTGGCTGGGGGTTGCACATGTTCCAGTGAATTGCGAGTTTCCGCACCTCGAAGGAGAGGTGGCCGAGTGGCTGAAGGCGGCGGTTTGCTAAGTCGGCCCCCCGCAAGGGGGGCCACTGTTTTATCAGCGGTTCGTGCTCGGCAGGAAACTCACCGCACACTACTGGCGAACATGGACCGGCAAAGTCTCCGGCAAAGTAACCAGTGATGCGGGGCCTTCACCGCCGGGCGACTCGTCTTCCCGCTCCGCCCCTACGCATCGCTCCCTGGGTGTGCAGAACGGCAAGAGTCGAACCTGCAACCCCGCGGGCTGAAACGCGGTCGAAGCCGTGCATCCTCGAAACGATCGCGAGTTATATAACGGAAAAAGGGGTGGTCACACCGCAAATCGATGCAAATCCACCCCCGAAACCGTCACGAAACCGTCACCCGCCGACGGCTTAGGTCATTGAGAGATCGGAAAGACCGCCTCGGCGCAGATCGCTCCTTCGGGATGTCCGCCGCGGAGGGACGACGAACGCACGGAACGAGGGTACCCGCGACCACGGTGATCCCGGCGCTAGTCTCGGCGCCGGTGCAGCGTCCATCTTCGCCCATTGCGATCGACCGAGACCCCAGTGAAGGGTCATAGTCACGGTCGTCCTGTAAAGTGACTTGGCGCCCCGCACGGCGACTAGGAAGGACCCGCATCGCTATTCATAGTCGAATGGGCTAGACGTTGGACAGATTCGGGGCCGCGCAACCGCGCGTGCACCGATATCTGCCCACTTTCTTGCACAGCCAGAAACACCTGAAAACTGGTGCAGAAAAGGATATCTGCGTCCAACGTGTGGACAACGCGGCACCGGCCGTCTATAACCCGATCGCGGAAGGCTGCCCAGCTCGTCCGGCGGGTGCTGTCCTATGGTAGTGCCAACCGGGCGACTCCGAGATCAAGTTCGCGTGTCTTCTTGTCCCCCTCTCTCTGATACGTCACGCGGCGCTTGATAACCGCCGTGTCACCCCGGATTGATAGCTGTCCCCACTGCTCCATCATCAGGTCTGAGTCAGGGTGGCTCGAGGACGAGGATCCAGAAACGATATCGAGTTTGTGTGCAATAACGTTCAGACACTCGACCCACACGTCGCTGCGAAGTGCGCAGAGTACCACGTGCCGTGATTCGTAAAGACCCGATCCCTTGTTCGCGGTGTAGGTGAAAGCGACGCGGTTTGGTCCAGCGCTCAAGAGGTCTCTCGCTCCGTGATAGGACGCCTCACGGTTCAGGACATGCCCGGCGTCGTCGAGAAAGACAAGGCCACCAGACAACTCGCCGTCCCAGTTCACGGCCAGGACAGACACGCAGGAGCGACTGACGAGCACGCTCAAAGCGGCGCCCTCAAGTTGGGGATACCCTCCTTGAGTTGGAGAGTGGCCTTCCGATGTCTCCAGTGAATCCACTGCTCGCACGTACGCGTCCCTCGCTACCCCTCTGGTTGGGCATTGGCGCTCCTGAGCGAAGGCCGCCACGGGCTTCACGGTACGAGCGTCGGCCACGAGTCCGGTTGTCGTTAGCGAGCCAAGGGCCCACAGACCGGGTACGATTAGTTTGAGCATGTGAAGAACTGTGCTCCGTCGATTTTCGTGGTTGGTTTTGGGCTGCAATTAGCCTTCGGCGTCCGCTTCGGGTCGTGACTCCAGAACGTCGCCCCTCCAGTCGGATCGTCACTCCTCCCAGTATAGGCCGCCTCCGACTGTTCCGCGACGGAGTTGAGCTTGCCCATCGAGGCCTGGTCTAGTGCCTCGCCGTTATCGATGTAATCCATTGCGCTGCGGTACTGGTTGTTGCCCGTGCCTTGAATGTCCCTCGTCGACGCCTGTCGAGCAACGTCGGTCTCGTAGTCGCCGGTGTTGCGGTAGCCGCCGTACGGATGACGGTGCTCGTTGGGATCGGTCGCTCGGTTGATGATCGCGTGCGCAATTCCTGACTGCTGCCTTGCGCTCCGACTCGCTTCGGAGAAGACAGCGGCTATCAGCTCACATGGAACCGTAGTCCCTGGGAAACTGGGACACAGCCCGAAGGGATCACTAAAGTTCACCGGATCGCCGCCCGCGAAGCCGTAGAGGTTGAGCCCGCCCGCGAGCCCAATGGGATCTTCCTGCGTGAAGCGTCCCGTCTGTGGGTCGTAGTACCGGTTGCGCTTGAACTGGAGTCCGGACTTGTCTTGGGCGTTCTCCAACAAGCTGCCGTGCCAGTTGGTCCGGCCAGTGTTGCCGTGTTCTCGGTCGTACGCCGAGAAGCTGTAGGGCCAGTAAACGCCGACGCAATCTTTCGTCGAGGTCGGAGGCGTGCAGTACACGGCTCCCCCTGTCCTGAATGCACCGAGCGCCGCATCGCCAAACACATTCCAGAATGGCTCGATGCGGACCCAAGGGACGACGGCAGGCGGCGAAACGGTGAAGCCCGAGTCATTGATGGCATACACATAGTTGTAGCGGGTTATCGTCACTGGGTGGTCGAGGCCATTCCCGTGGGCATAGACAACGCGGCCGAAGTAGCGACTCGGATCCCCGCTGCAGCAGCCTGCGGGAATGGGTGCGAGTTGGACTGCCGCCGTGTCATTCTCCCAGTAGGGGAGGTCGCGGGCGGTCGAGTCTCCCGGCATCTGGATCTCCACGAGCACTTGGTCTGCATCCCAGACCACGCGCCGGAGGATGCTGGTTTGGCACTCAGTCGCCTCGGTGATCGACATGGTGCTGCCCTCCTGGCAACTCTTTCGCGATCGCACCCAGATGCGGCGCCCCAGCGCGTCGTAGCGATACTCATCGAGGGCTCGGGTCCACCAACCGAAGTGCGGGCTCGCCGCGATGGCGCGACGGGTATCTGAGGCCCGCAGCCTGCCGTCCGCGCCGTAGTATGACGCCTGTTCTTGGGCGGGCGCTCCGAGATTCTGCGAAAATTCCACATCGCCCGCGCCGTTGTACCAGTACGTGGCAACGCCGCCCTGCGTCGTGTCGTGCACCAGGCGTCCAGTGCGCGGGAGGTACTCGTGCCCTCCCCCACCGCTATCTGCAGGACTGCAGCCAAAGGAGGTAGTCGCCTCCTGTCGGGTCCAGTGAGCACGGTTCCCCATGGCGTCGTCGCGGAACGTCTCCACCACACTGTACCGCGCCGAACCACAGTTGGCCGTACCGGAGAAGATTGTCTTGTAGCGCTCCGAGAAGCTCGACTCCACAACGTGCCCGAGGCCAGAGTAGCTCATCGTGAGCGAGTCTTTGTACGCCAAGGGGTCCGCCCCGGAGACCAGCTTGTCGCGCCCATCGTAGCCGTACGCGATGGCTCGGATTGGATCGGCGCCGAACCGCGGATAGTCTGTTCCGCCGAGGTTCCGGACAGTATCTGAAATCATTCGACCGTCGGCATCGTACGCGAGGAGCTGGGTGTACTGGCCCGTAAAATCGACCGATGCCACCTCACCGCGCGGACTGTACGCGAAGCCAACGATGTCCAGCACGGTTTTGTAGATCGACAGCTCGACCGGCTGCACGACGGCCCCCAACGCGCCGAGGCCAGAATTGTACCGGTACCAGATACTGGCGACGCCCTGTGGGTCAAGCTGACTGGGAACGCCGAGCCCGGTTCTCCGGCCGTCGAGGTCATAGGAATGGAGCGACCCGTATGCGTGCTGCGCAAAGACCGTGTCTTGAACCGTGCGAATCCAGAGACTATCCGTTTCAAGCAAGCCAGTCGTATAATAGGTGCGCTTCACCCGCGCATCGGCATTATTGGCCGTAAGGAGTCGGCCCATCGCGTCGTAGGTGAATGTCTGTGCGTCGCCTGGCACTTGGTAGCTCGCATACGACGTCGGTAGGCCACTGAGCGCCTGGATGCCGGATGAACGTGGCCCGTATGTGAAGGGTGGCACTGTGCGGCTCCTAAGACGGTTGAGCACGTCGTACGCCATCGTGATTCGGAGCTGCCGTCGCGTCACCTTCAGCGTATCGTTACCCGCCGGATCATAGAACATGCTGTCCGGCAAGCCGTCAGGAGCGATCTCGACGATGGGGCGGTTTGCCGCGTCGTACTTCCATCGCGTCGTAACTGTGCCGACGCTCCTGATGTCGGTGCGCGCCCAGCGCGAGAGACTGTCCAACTGGCTGTTCGGGGTGTACCGCTTTCTAACAAACGCGGTTTCGGCTGGAACGGTCGGAGACATCGCGGGCCCCGCCGAGATCGTCAGCGTGTCACGGTCGGCCTTGTCATAGAATATCTGTTGCACCTCCCGGCGCGTCGACGTTGGTGCCGCGTCGATCGGAGAGGTAATGCCCATGAGGCGCCCTGCGGAATCGCTTTGGTAGGTGGTCAGATATCCGAGGGGCGTCGTGACCGAGTCGAGGTTGCCAAGCGCATCGTACACGATCCGTTGCGGCGGAGTGTTCGGCTGCGTGATGCTCACGACCTGGTTGGCGGCGTTGTAGCCAAACGTCACCTGCGAGACCGGACCACTACCGTCCTCCTGCCATTGCATATTCCCAGTCACGGGATCGTATCCGAAAATCGCACTATCCCCCTCCGGCCGAGTGATCTTGCGAACCGCGTCCCATTTCGGGTCCCATTCGTATTGCGTCGTAGCGTATCGGCTTGCCTGCACTGAGCTGGAGTCGGTGCTGCTCAAGATATTCGCCCGCAGGCTATCATAGGTCGCGCCGATGATCTGGCCGCTGGGGTACCGCATGCGGGTCACGAGGGCCGGCCACCGAGAGTTGCCACGCGTCAAGAGGGTCGCGTTTCCGAGGGCATCTACGATTTTTCGTGGTGCGCCGAACCGGTCCAGCCAGAACAAAGCCGTGTCACCGACGTCCGTCCGCGCGCCGTCGAACTTTGTGTAGGCAACCGCCGTGTCGACCGAGGTCGGCACCCCAACGCCCGGCAGACCCCGGCTCTCCAGCGTCATCAGACTCGTGATGATCGGGGCCCGACCGGCGCCCATGTTGATGCTGTCCACAGCGAGCTTGCTCCCGACATCAAATCCGTACGTGGTGACTGTGCCGCGCCGATCTGTCCGGCTCTTCAGGCGGTTGGTGAAATTGGGGTCGTACCCGAAAGACACCATCGTGCTGTCCGGGTCGACGATGGCTGTGACGCGTCCGCCGGTGACCGTGACACGTGTGATCCGCGGCGTGACCCCGTCCGGGCCGGGCGCGCTGACCGACTGCAGCAAGCCGCTGCCATCATAGGTGAAGCGGTATACCTTGGTCGTGTCGGGAGGAAGGGTGATCTTCGTGAGGCGTCCGGATGCGTAGGAAAACGTCGTGGTGTGTCCCTGCCGGTTGATCGTCGCGATGTGCAGCCCGGTCGTATCGAATCTCACTCGGACGCTGTCACGGTCGTACCGGAGGAAGGTTCCATTCGCCTCTCTCCGCAGAGTGTCGGCGTGATCCACATTGGGCGCAGCCCAAACGTTCGGACGAACCGGTTGATACTGCCGAACGCTGCCGTCGCCGCCTACCCAGATCATCGTACCGACGTCGAGTCTCTCCAGGCCTGCGAGCCACCATCCCGCACCAAAAGGGCTACCGTTCCGATTCACGATAGGCAGGAGGACACTCACGGTCGTCGGCTGATTGGTCGAGGGGTACCACGTGCGGAACTCGACAGTGTAGGAATAGATCCCCGTTGCGTCGGTCAGTCCGTCGAAGCCGAGCACTACTCGCCGCGTCTTGCCGGGCGTCCACTCCGTTCCGAGCCACTTGCCCCGAGCGCGCCCTACGGCGTTGATGGTCAATGTGCCGGTAATGCTGTCCGGGATCACCGCTGTCGCGGGTAGCGTGACGTTCGCCGCGACGAGCGGGAATGGATGCGCGAACTGCGTGTTATAGAGGAGTGTCGGTGTGCGTGCCTTATTGAGCGTGCGCGTGGTCGGGAGGGGATGGACAATCCGAAGATCGCCGCATTCCGCCGCTGCGGCAGCCCCGATCGCAATGGTCAGGCAGACACCCCGCTTGGTCGCAGCCCCAGGGTTGACACTGGTCACGTCGATTAGGGGCGGCTGGGGGCTCGCGGACACGACGGGGATGCTGTAACTCGCGGCGTCGCTCGCGCTGGTCCCGCTGGCGGTAAGTGTGAGCGCGCCCATGCCGACCGCACCCACGCTGTACCGCGCCGTATCGACGACGCTTGCGCCCGCGCTCAGAGTATCCGTCCCCGCGCTTACACCTGTGCACGTCACATTCGAGCTTCCGGCGCACGTGACAGAATAGACATTGGACGCGCTGCCGGTATTCGTCACCGTGAATGTCTCAGCATAGCCACTGGTGTTCGCGAGTCGGGACGCAGCCGTCGCACCTTTGGGAGTGACCGCTACGCCGTAGCTAACCACAGGTACGTTGTAGGAGCCGACGTCGCTGACCCCACCGCCTGACGCGGTCAAGCTGAGGGTTCCGGTCCCTGGCGCTCCGACATTGTAGTACGCCGTGTCCGTGGTCGCAGCGCCAGCGGAGAGAGCCACGCTGGTCAGGCTAATCCTCGTGCACGTGACGTTGCTAGAGGTGGTGCAACTAAGCGTGTAGGTGATCGGGACGTTGCCGGTGTTCGTAATCGTAAAGGTCTCGCTGTAGCCGCCCGTGTTAGGAGTTCGAGTCGGAGCCGTGCCGCCGTGGGGCGTTACCGACACTCCGGGTGTGGGCGGCGCCGTGACGGTCACGTTGTAGGTACCGTTGTCTTGTACCGTGCCCGACCCTCCGTCGTGCCCCACGGCGGTGAGCGTGAGCACGCCGGAGCCAGCAGCACCGACATCATATGTGGCCGTCACGCCCACGGAACCGTTCTTCAGTACGGTGGCGCCCGTGGGGCGGACGCTGTCGCAGGTCACCGGCCCTGTGGTAGTGCAAGTGAAGCTGTAGCCGTTGGCCGTGTTGCCAGTGTTTTGCACCGTGAAGGTCGCGGTATGCCCCGTCGAGTTGGCAATCCAGGTGACCTGGGTGCCCTTGGGCGTCACGTACACGCCGTAGTAATACGATTGACAACCGGGGTCGGACGGATCACAGAACTGCGGCCGCACCGTCGGCGGAGGGGGCGGCTTCTTGTGGCCCTGGGCTGAAGCCGGGCTCGCGTTAGCAGCAAGCGCACTGAGAACTAGGATCGCGCCAAAAAGAGCCCGATGACGCCAGCACGTGGCCACAAGACACTCGCGGATGAGGTCGTTCGTCTCTCAAGCACGGTGTGTGCCTGCGGATGCGCGGAGATCTCTCTCGACGGGGCAACGAGTTAGCTAGATGGACGGGCGAGAAACGTTCAGTAGTTCAGGAAGGTGCAGTGAACTCTGGTGAACTGGTGAACTTTGGCTTGGCCCGGAGCGAGATGCCGACCGCCCGGAGGCGCTTGAAGAAGGTTGTGCGCCCGACATGCACGGCCAGCGCCGCCCGTTCGACATTCCAGTCGCACCGGTTAAGAACGGCAAGCAGGTCATCCCGAGTTAGTAGGGTGTTGAGCAAGACTCCGCCCCCGCCCAACATGTGAGGGGCTAGGCTACCCAGCGTGATCGCCTCCGCGACCGCCTGCGGCGGCAGCGTGCCGTCCTCGACCAGCTCGCCGGCCCGCTCGATCGCCATCCGAAGCTCACGCACGTTGCCAGGCCAGGGATAGCTTACTAGCACACCCTCGACCCCCCGCTCAAGGCGACGACCTTGCAGGCAGGCAAAGTGTTCCGCGAGTGGAATAACGTCTTCTGGCCGCGCCGCGAGTGGGGGCAGCTCGATCACGACGCCAGCGACCCGCTGGTACAGATCCCGCCGGAATCGGCCGCTCTCGAGCGCGCGTCCGATGTCATCATGCGCGGCGCTGACGACGCGGAGGTCTACGCGCCGCTTCGCGGCTGCACCCAGGGGCTGGACCTCGCCGGTCTCGAGCACGCGGAGCAGCTTGCCCTGGGCCTCAGGTGTGAGACTCGCAAGCTCGTCGAGGAACAAGGTGCCGCCGTCGGACCGCTGGACGTGCCCGATACTTGACTCGACGGCGCCTGTGAAGGCCCCCCGCCGATGCCCGACGAACAAACTCTCGACCATGTCGCGGGGCAGGGCGCAGCAGTTGACGTCCACAAGCGGCCCAGGCCTACCGCTTCGCTCATGGATGTGTTGGGCAAACAGTTCCTTGCCCGTTCCCGTCGGGCCCACGAGCAGGATGGGAAGACGCGTCCGCGCGTAGCGTTCCGCGAGCACCAGCGCCCGGCGGATGGCCGGCGAGACCCCGACGATCACCGCCCCACGCCCTTCGGCAAGCGCGGCGCCGTCACGCTGTCCGCGTCGGCATCCGTCTTCAGAATCCGCGGCGTCAAGAATAGGTAGAGCTCCGTCTCCGTCTTGTGTCGATCCGCGCTCCCGAACAACCCGCCGATGATGGGTATCCCTGAAAGGATCGGAATGCCCGACTGTGTGCGCTCGCGCTGCTGGTCGCGGAGGCCGCCGAGCACGATCGTCTGGCCGTCCTTGACGAGCACCTGCGTCACCGCTTCGCGCGTCGAGATCACCGGGGCGTCGAACTGTACCTCGCTGGTCGCGGCGTTCACCTCCTGCTGCACGATCAGCGACACATAGCCGTCCTGGTTGATCGTGGGTCGGATCGTGAGCCTCGTACCCACATCGCGGTATTGCACCACCTGGTCCCGCGTCGGCGTTTCCGTCGGCAATGACCGGCTGACTTGCACGAACGGGCGCTGCGACCCGACCAACAGGCGGGCTTCGGTGTTGTTGGACGCAAGCAGCACCGGGCGAGAGACGATTTGCACGTCACCCTTGCTTGCCGCCGCCCGAAGCGTGGCGTCGATCTCCGCGTGGCCGAGGTTCATCAGGTGAATCACCAGGTCGCCAAGCCCCCCGCCCACGCTCTTGGCGTCCACGGTGCCGTTCCCGTTGTCGATGGACTGCGGCGGGAGAAACAGATCTGACCCGAATGAGAAGCTCCGGTCGTGCCGCGCTTCGACGATCATGACCTCGATCAGGACCTGAAGCGGACGGATATCCAGCTGCTCGACGCCCTGCTTCAGGACGTCATAGTCTTGCTGAGACGCCCGAATCAACAGAGAGTTCGTCAGCTCGTCGGGCACGATCGTGACGGGCCCGGAGAGCGCCGCGGTTTTCGTTCCTGCCGCTGCCGCAGGGGCACTGGGTCCCGGTGAAGGGGCGCCGGCCGGCGGCACGACGTTGCGCCGAAGCTCGTCGGAGAGCGTCGGTGCCGCGAGACCGGCCCGACCCGAGAACTCGCCTCCTGCGCCGAACAAGAGGTTGACGGTCGCCGCCACGTCGGACGCACGGGCATGCTTGAGGCGGATGACAAAGAGCTGAACGGGAGCCCCACCGCCCTGACCCCCCGCCCCGGCCGGTAGCCCTGCCCCGCCCACCCCCCCACCGGGCGGTAGAGGGCGGGAGGGGCCGATCCGGAAGAAGCTCGAGTCCTCTGTGAACTCGAGACCCTGGGATTCTACGAGGCCCTTGACCAGCTCTCGCACACCACGACGGCTCACGGGTGCGGGCGTTTCGAGCGAGACCTTCACCGCCTGGATGTTCCCGACGAGCACCGGCTTCTGGAGATAGCGTCCGAGCGCCTGGATCACGCCACGGATGTCGGCATCGACGAACCGCACCGAGACGCTGTCGTTCGCCGTGTGTACGGCCGCCGTATCCTGAGCGGCCAGAGGCACAAGGGCACCGAGAACAAGAGTGAGCACGGCGGCAACCTCCCTCGTCCTCCCCCACCCTCCGCCAACCTCCACAACCTTCATCGCCATGGTTCCCTCACCATCAGCGTCCACGTCGTGTCGAGGCCGGTGATCACGACCCGATCGGGCTTGATCGCCTTCACGCGGAGGCCCGCGACCATCTCGCCGCTCCGCACCGGACGAGGGCCCTCCACGCCCGGCAGTCCTTCGACGAGCGCCGTCGGATCGCGCCCGCTGTCCCACACGATCCCGACGAGCGCGAGGGCAGGCCTCGGAACAGGTGGAGTGGCCGGCTGTGCGAGCCGTACCGGGTCATAAACGACGTTGCTCGGACGGCGCGTCACGCGGAACGGATCACGCCCGACGATCAAATGGACGAGCGAGTCCGGTTCGAGCGGGGAGACCCCGCTGGGGACCACGGATGCAGCACGAGGTGGTGGCGGGACGACGACTCGGACGAGCGGCCAGCCGGCGAGCCGCACACCGAGCGCCAAGCCGAGCGAGGCAGTCGCGAGCAATTCGGCATTAATCGCCCGTACGTTCATCGAAACGTCTCCCGCGTCACGCCTCGCGCATCCCAACCCTCCAGAAACCACCCCGCCACCGTCAGCTCCACCCGCAGAACCTCCGCGCTCTTGTCGACGGAGGCCGCATCCACCGCGGTGACCCGCAACTCCTTGACCGAGAGGACCGCCTTGCCGCCCTCGAGCGCCTCAAGCACTCCGACGAGACCCCGCACATCGCATTCGAACGACGTCCGGAGCGTCGCGCGGCGCAGCCGACCTGCGACGCCCGAATCCGCTACGGGATCCACCCGCTCGAGCTTCGCCCCGTGGTTCGACGCGACCAGGTTGACGCGTCCAGACAGATCGGCGACAGCCTCGGCCACCGAGTTTCCGCTCAGGATCTTGGGGGCGAGCGCGACCAGGGCCTGACCGAGCGCGACGGCGGAATCGCGCAACCCGCTTGCCTCGGCCAAGTCGGCGCGGGCGCGTGCGAGCAACGCTGCCCGCTGTCGCAACCCCGTCTCCGCTGCAAGCGCCGTCCGCACCGTCCACGGCACCGCGCGGAGCAGAAACACTGCGGCCAATACCACGCCACCCCCAAGGATCAGGGCGCGCCGATCTCTCCCCGTCATGACCCCTCCCGCCTCCTGCCTCCCGCCTCCCGCCCAAAGAGGATCGTGAATCGCTCCCAGTCCCTTCCCGCGATTGGCTCCCGAACTACGGGACCGCCGAGGCGAACGCCCGTAAGGCTGCCGAGGCGATCGAGTCGCGCCACGACATCGGTGGCGTGGCGGGCGGCTCCGACGAGCACACCACTTCCGTCCCCAGTCCATGCGAAGCTCGTCAGGACACTCGAGTCGGGAAGCGTTCCGGTGACCGCGGCGAGCAGGCCCAGACTCCGCCCCCGATCCCGCTCGGCCGCGGTAATGGCGTTGAGCGTCGTCTCTGCATCCCGCAGCTCGCGCCGGGCTTGCAGCACCGTGGCAAGCGGCTGCGCGAGCGCCGCCAAGTAACGGTCGACCGCACGTCCCTCCCATCCGAGCCGACCAAAGAACAGGCCGCCAGCCGCAAGCCATAAGCCGCAAGTCGCCACGATGAGCCGACGTGTCCGTCGACGGGCCGATCGATCGCGACTCTCCCGTTCGGACTTGGGGAGGAGAGTGAGCGGCGCCCCCTCGCCCGCCGGCACGATCGTCTCGAGCCACAGCCCCGCCGCGCGCGCTCCGGCTGCGATCGCTTCGACGAGGGGCTCCTCGACCGCCGCCGCGTGGGCCACGCGCGCGGCCCCCTTGCCCACGCACGTTGCGTCGGTGACGAGTGGCTGGCCGTTCTTCCGGAAGAACCGTCCAGCTTGTTGGGCTACCAGGGCGGCCAGGTGCCGTGGCGTGACGGGCGGCAAATCGGTCAGCGTCCGGAGTTGCGCCGGCGGACGGTCCAGGGAGACTACTAGGCTGCGGCAGTTCGATGGTGCTTCAGCGGCGAGTCGGGCGATCGCATCGGCGAGCTCCGCGAGGTCCGCGTAGCTCGTCTCGCCCGCCCACGTGACGGCCCCGGCACGCACGGCTTCGGCGCGCAGGGACGAGCGGCCGATGCGGATGCGGAGCTCGGGGCGTCGAGAAGCGAGGCCGATCACGCCGTGCCTCCCGTATTCCCACGCTGAAGCGTGGGCCCAGCACAGCACTGCCCTGAAGGGCGCCTCGTGTGTGCTTCAGCACCGTGTCGGCCGGGCCCAGGCTTCAGCCTGGGGACAAACGGGAGGGAGATCCTCATTCCGTCTCCCTCCTGATTACCGCGAGTCGCCCCGCCACGGGGACGATGGTGAGCGTCACGCTCGCGGTGATTAGCGTTCCCCGCACGCCTCCCGTCGCCACACCCACGAGCTGCGGCGGCGCGAACACCGCGGCCCGCACGAACTCAGGGTAGCTCGCAAGGAGCGTGGCGCGGGCGCTCGGGGATAGCAGCCCAGCCAACGCATCAGCGTTCGGGAGTGCCGCGTTCCCGCGGTGCATCAGCAACAGCCGAACAGTCTCCTCCGTGATCCCAGGCAGCCCAGCCAGCACTTCCCGCGGTGCCGCGTTCACATTGATCGCGCCCATCCCGCGCGTGGTGAGGAACGGCGCGAGTCGCGCCACCAGTGAGTCCGCGAAGCCGCGCACGTGACGCAGCTCCCAAACGTCAGGGAAGGGTCCGTTGCGATTCCCGGACGATTCGTCACCGAGGGGCCGACGCACCGTGTCCGGGTCGCGCCAGTCAAGCAACGCATCGACCAGCGAGTCCACGACTGCTGAACGATGTACGACCGCCTGGAGCACGGCGACGAGCGCTGGACGGTCGGCGAGGTTCAGGTTTAACTTGACGGATGGATCCTCGAGCGTGGCGCTGCACCCCGTGCCCCGGCCCAAGTCCACGGAATCGAGGTGCCGGATGGACGGATCCTGGGCGTACCGGGCCTGCAAGATCTCCGTGCAGGCCTCTCGCGCCCATCCGGCCCGTGCCAGGAGTACCCGATTGCGCGTGGTAGCGCTCCCCAGCCGAGCCCCCGCGAGAGCGGCGGCACTGAGGACTGTGACCGCCGATATGGTCCAGAGGACCGCGAGCAAGGCGAATCCGCGCCGGCTCACCCGCGCTCCTTGATAAGGAACAGGAGCGTGTCCACCGGGCAGCCCGCGTCCCGCCTCCTGCATACAGATCTCTCCATCCGCATCCGCACGGCCACCGGCGCGCTCACCGGGCTCACCCATTCTCTTACCCATCGGGACTCCGCCCCTGGCTCGAGCAGATAGTCGAACTGCACGTCCGTTAGGCTGTCGACTAGGGCGATAGGCGTTCCCGGCGTGACGAGGGCGCGCAAACGGCCTTGCTCCGCACCGAGGGTGACCTGTCGCCGCTCGAACCAGCCGTCGGGCATGAGCATCCACGTGGTGAACGCCGCGTGGTCGGGACGCCCTTCGAAGCCACCAGCGCCGTCGGTCCCCACGTCGAGCGAGAGGAACGTCGCGGCGAGCCAGCGGCGCGAGTTCGCCGAGCGATCAAGCGCGGTGCGCGCGGCGAGGAGCGTCTTTCCGCGCTCGGCGACGGCGGCGAAGAGTTGATGTGCCAGGAGCACGACAACCGCGCCGATTGTAAGCGCGACCATCACTTCAACGAGGGTGAAGCCGGCGAGCGTCGATGTAGGGGCGCAGCATGCTGCGCCCCTACGCGGCGCGTGAGTGCCCCCGGTGTGAAGGACGGGTTTCCGCCCACGGATCTCACGGAGCATTTCTCTCTCGCCTGTACACGACAGTCACCAGATCCTCTACTTGCGGAGAGCTTGTCTGCGACAGGGCGATGCGATACAGCGTCCGCTCGGGCCGTTGGATGTCGACGGTCAGCTCGCCGATCGGATGACGGCCGAGGCGGCGATCGAGCTCGTCCCGCTTGAGCAAAGTGAGAGCGGTCAGCACACGCTCTTCCACGGCGATCACCCGCTCGCGCTCTCGCGCGTCCCGCTCGGCGCGGAGCCCGCCCGTGACGAGGTCGACCAACGCGAGTCCAGCTCCGGACAGAATCGCCAGAGCCACGAGGACCTCGAGGAGCGCGATCCCGTGGTCATTTCGGCGCATCGAGGACCGCTCCGGTGAGGGGATCGGCGGCTGGTCCCACAGCCCGGCCATCTGGCAGGAAGAGGGGAGCGGGGAGCAGGGAGCGGTATCCGCCGGTGTCGCCTGGTAGGACCGCTCGCACCGGTCGACCCGTGCGAATAGCGGCGTTCCTTGCAGTGCGAAGAGCCGCGACCCACGCTGACTCGCGTGGCAGGCGTAGACTAGAGAACGCGAGCCCGCTCAGCCCGAAGACCAGACCGAGGATCGCGATCACAACCAGTACTTCGACCAACGTGAAGCCGGCGAACGGTTCCCCACCTTGCCACGGAGGGTACCGCTCCCCGCTCTCTGCTCCCAGGAAAGCCATCAATAGCCTCCCGGCCGGATGGAGTAGACCGCCTGCAACAGCGCCGCCGCTACGAACGCGACCAGTGCCCCAAACGCGACTATCAGCGCAGGCTCGACGAACGTGACGAGCGCCTTGAGCCCGCGCTCCGCTTCCTGCGCCGCGAGGTCACCCGCGCGACGAGCCATGTCGGCCAGCCGACCGCTCGACTCTCCCACCTGCATGAGTTGCAGTGCGCCCGGCGCAAGCGCCCCCTCCAGCTCGAGCGACGCGCTGAGCGGTGCGCCCTGCGTCACGCGCTCGCGAGCCCGCTCGAGCCGCGCGGCGACAGCCAGATCGCCTCCTGCCTCGCGAGCGGCATCGAGGGCTGAAAGCAATGGCATCCCAGAGGCGAGCATGCCGCCGAGCGCGCGACCGATCCGGGACGTAGCGAGCGCAAGCCGTACAGGCCCAAGGAGGGGCGTGGCGAGCAGCGCTTCCTCGATCCGACGGCGGCTCGCCGGGCGGCGCACGAGCTCTACAGTCAGTGCGACCCCTGCGGCGAGCGCCGGGATGAGGAGGAACCAGTAGTGAGAGAGGAGGCTCGAACCGACGAGCAGCAGACGCGTCGCGGCCGGCAGGTCCTGCCCTAGATCACCTAGCAACTCGGCGAATCGTGGGACGATCACCGCCCCGATCACGAGGACCGACGCGACACCCACCACGGCAAGGAGGAGAGGATAGGCGAGCGCCTGGCGCACCCGCGCGACAAGCTCTGCTTCCTGCTCGAGGTGGGTCGCCACCTGCCCGAGGGCGAGTGGGAGCTGACTGCCGCGTTCGCCGGCGCGCAGCATGCCAAGCACGATCACCGGCACGATGCCGCGGACGGCGCCGAGCGCTTGCGCCAAACCTTCCCCTTCGTGCAGTCGAGTGCGGGCGGCGGCGAGCGTATCACGCAAGGCGCCTCGTGCAAGTGCCTCGCTCGAGGCCACCGCCCGCTCGAGCGGCACGCCAGCCGAGACGAGTGCCGCGATGCTTTGGAACACGATCGCGAGGTCGCGTCGGCTGGCCGGACGGTGTGCCCCTTCGGCCGCTTCGGCGGGCGAGACCGCCAAGGGAAACAAGCCGCGGTCGGTGACCACGGCGCTCGCCTGCGTCGCGGAGGAAGCATCGACCAGCCCTTCCACGATTCCGCCGTCGGCGCGAGCGGCGCGGTAGCGGAACGGGGTCATCGGTGCGCGCTCTCCCACGACGTGATGTCTGCGTCCTCGTTCTTCCCCCCCGGTTGCCCATCGCGACCGTACGTGAGCAGGTCGTAGCCCTGAGGGTTCACGTCGCCTGGACTATTGTAGACGTAGGGCCGGCCCCACGGATCGAGCGGTACGGTCTTCTTCAGGTAGGGTCCCCGCCAGTTACGGGCCTCGGGCTCGCCCGTGGGCTTCGTACGGAGCGCCTCGAGTCCCTGGGCGCTTGATGGGTAGTAATCGTTGTCGAGCCGATAGGCCTCGAGCGCCAATCCGAACAACTCGATCTGAGCGCGTGCGGCGGAGGTCTTGGCGTCGCCGACGTGACTGAAGACCATTGGCGCCACCAGTCCCGCGAGGATGGCGATCACCGTGATCACGACGAGGAGCTCGATGAGGGTGAACCCCAATGCGGAATGCGGAATGTGGAATGCGGAATCGACGCCCGCCCTTCCATTCCGCATTCCGAATTCCGAATTCCGCATTTCACCGGTCGGTAACACGCAGCACCTCCTCGACCGTCGTGATTCCCGCCTGCACCTTGCGCCACCCGTCCTGCCGCAGCGTGGTCATCCCTTGCGCGTGGGCGATCTCGCGCAGCGCCGCCGAGTCCGGACTCTTCAAGAGCGCTTGCTTGATTTCATCGGTGAGGAGGAGCAGCTCGAACAGCCCGGTGCGGCCGCGGTAACCGGTGTGGCGGCACGCAGCACAGCCGCGCCCGCGCTCCAGCGCCACGTGTCCCACAGGGTGTTGGGCGAGCAGCGCCACGGCGCCGGGATCGGGCCTGTACCGCTCGCGGCACTCGGGGCAGATCCGCCGGACGAGTCGCTGCGCGAGCACGCCTTCGAGCGTGGCGGCGATGAGATAGGGCTCGACCTGCAGGTCTACGAGCCGGGTCATGGCGCTCGCGGCGTCGTTCGTGTGGAGCGTGGAAAACACGAGGTGCCCGGTAAGGGCCGCCTGCACCGCGATCGCCGCTGTCTCGCCGTCCCGCATCTCGCCGACCATCAGCACATCAGGATCCTGGCGCAGGATGCTCCGCAGCGCGCCCGCGAACGACATGCCCGCTTTCACGTTCACGGGCACCTGGGTGACGCCTTCCAAATGGTATTCGACCGGGTCCTCGACGGTTATGATCTTCTCGGCGGTGCGATGCCGTAGCGCGAGCGCCGCGTAGAGAGTCGTCGTCTTGCCGCTGCCGGTAGGGCCGGTCGCGAGCAGGATCCCGTGCGGCTTCTCGGCCAGCCGGCGAAACGTGCCGAGCGACTCGGGGGCCATGCCCAGCTCGTCGAGCCCGACGGGACGACCACCGCGATCGAGCAACCGGAGCACGACCGACTCCCCATACAGGGTCGGCACCGTGGACACGCGCAGATCTAGCTCGCGCTCCTCGAGCCGCACACGGATGCGTCCGTCCTGCGGTGCCCGTCGCTCAGCGATATCAAGCTCGGCGAGCAGCTTGATGCGGGACACGACGGCGGCCTGGAGCCCCTTCGGGGGACTGGGCAGCTCCGTGAGCACACCGTCGATCCGGAAGCGGGCGGTGAGGCCGTCACGGGTCGATTCGAGATGAATGTCGGAGGCCCGCGCGTCGTGTGCTTCCCGGATCAATAGGTTGACGAAGCGGATGACGGGGGGCTGGTTGGCGAGGTCACGTGCGTCGGCGAGCTGGTCGTTTCCCCTGTCTGAGATCGGCTCCAATTCGGCGCCCAAGTCCTTGACTAGCTCAAGGACCGACTCCGATGCCGAGAACGTACGCCGGATGCCGTCGAGCAGCTCGTCGTGCGACACCTCGACGAGCTCCACCGGCAATCCGTAGGACGCCTCGAGGTCTTCCAACACCTCCGCCGCTGGTTCCCTTGCGACGGCCACCCTCACCCGCTCTCCACCCACCTCGAGCGGGAGGATCCCCCAATACTCGAGGTACGTGGCTTCGAAGGACTCGTGCAGCGGCAGCTTCGAGACAAGCGGCGCGGACATGCCCAGGACGTCAAGCACGGCCCGTGCCAACCTTGGATAGATCAGCCGTTACATCACGCCGTTGCTGCGCCTCGAGTTGCGTCCGCGTCCTCGCACAGCACGCCGGATTATCAAGGCCGCTTGCACAATTCGTCCGTCAGAGGTGTGCGGCTTTCTAAGCACGGTTGCACAAGTGGGTCCCGCTAGTCGTGCATGCCACCGAGCACGGTTGCACACATGCCGCGTGAGAATCGTGAGACTTGCATCCGCTCCAGTGCAGCCGCCGTTCACGTAAGTGTCCCGCACTCAGCTATTTCCGATTCTCTACCCGCAAGGCACGCCGCGTGCCTTACCCTCGGCCAACCCGAACTGCCGAGGCTCCTGTGCCGGCCCCGTACGCACCGTTGGTCCGCGCTTGCGGTCTCACCCTCTGCTTGATCGGCCTCAGCGCAATCGTCCATCCTCTGATCGCGCAGTGCCCCCAGTCAGTGATTGGCACCCCAACCCGTTCCGGCGCGACGAAGGTTTCGCCCACTACTGTGTGCGACACCGGGGGCACGACGCCCCCTCAGTACTGCGTTACCGTGACACCGAAAGGGGCGACGGAGCCTCTGCGAAGCGCAAACTCCAGCGCTTCTCGGTTATTCACCGTCGCCAACTGTGGCACTCAGACAGCGGGCTGGACGCTGAGTTGCTCGGCAGGCAGCCCCGTCACCTGCGTATCGGTCAGCCCCGGCAATGTCTCCATGACGTCTGGTACGTTTAGGACCGTCACAGCGTCGTACAACACCGGGAATCCAGGGAACGGTAGCCTCACCGTCAGCGCTGCCGGACTCGCCAACGATGATGGCTATGTTACGGTCCCGGTCGGTCGCACCGTGGCCGTCACGCCCGACGGCCAGGCTGTGTCCGCCGACCCCGGTGCGACGCAGACCGTGACGTTTGACGTATTCAATTCCGCACAGGTGTCGGATAACTACGGCTTCGCCTGCTCGGCGACGGGGTCGGAAACCTGCCAAGGCGTGTCGCCTGCCTCGCTGCCCCTGGATCCCCAGACCCATGGCAGCGTGACAGTCACCTACACCTCGGGCGCGAGCGGGGAGACCGGCACCGTCATCCTGACAGCTACGTCCCTGGTGTACTCGACCAACGTGACGGACGCCGGCAGCTATAACGTCACGAGCGGCCCTGGCCCGGCCCCGACCGTGTCCCTGGCGCCCTACAGCGGGGGTCGCCGCAATGCAAGCGACTTCGACGGCACCGTGTCTCACTCGACACCATCGTACTTCTCAATGGGGGCGGCGCGCGGCTTCTCGCTTTCGTACAACGCCTCGACCGTGCAGCCGACGCCGATCGTGCGCCTGGACGTGACACCGGCTGCGCCCTACCCGACGACGTACGGAGTCCAACTCCAGATCGTCGGCGGCCCATTACTGACACTGTTCAACGGAAGCCAGAGCGTCTATTACGCTGCCGGCACCGGCGTATCGCGGCTGGTCGCGGCGCTCGATGCCAAGGCAAACGGCCTGACCACTGGTTGGTACGATGTCAACGCGATCGTCACGTCGTATTGGCCGGGGGGGACGCGCACGTCCACGCTCACCACCCACATTCTTGTGGAGGACGAATCCAAGAGTGCCTTCGGCGCCGGTTGGAGCGCGGCTGGCATCCCCCGCATCTACACAAAGCCGGGGAGCTACTCTGCCCTGGTGACGGAGGGGGACGGCTCTATGTCGTTCTTCCAACGCGATGCGGCGGACGTACCCTTCGTGTCACCTGCCGGCGACGCCACGACGCTCAGTCTGACGACCGACCCGACGAAGGGAACCATCTACCGTCGAACCAGCCTGGACGGCTCGTATGTCGACTTCACGGCAGACGGGCGGATGTGGCGCGCCGTTGTTCCGTACAAGACGATGACAGTATTGTCGCTCGAATGGACCGACACCCTGCTAACGCGGATTCGCGACCTCGCTGGGAAGGCCATGACACTTGCGTATGCGGGCGGGAAACTACAGACGGCGACCGACCCGGCCGGCCGCGTGACGCGCTACGCGGTGGATAGCTTGTTGACGAAGATCACCGAGGCCAGCGGTGACACGACGCGCTTCGTGTACGACAACGTGAAGCGACTCACGACGATCACCGACAATGCCGGGGCGTCGACCGATCTAGCGTACGACGCGATCAATCAGCTGGCGTCGACGACCGGCCCGTCATTCCAGGACTACACAGGCGCCTCGGTTCGTTCGACCGTCACCCTCCTTTCGCCGGATCGTCATGTATGGCAGCCGGCTGTACCCGGTACGTCGGCTGGCGCGCCCAAGCTCAACTCGGCCGACACCCTGCTTACGGGCAGCGTGACCGATCCTTTGGGGGTGGCGACACGCTTCACCGTAGACCGCTTCGGGCAGCCTCTGCAGGTCACCGACCCGCGCGGCATGGTGACCCGAATCGACCGCGACACGCTCGGGCAAACCATCAAGATCACGGCCCCGAATAACACCGGCATCACGACGTTCGGCTATTCGGGTTATCTGCTCACGGTGCAGTCGGACCAATTCACCGGCGCGAGAGTGATCTACGACTACAATAGCGCCAATATCCCGATCACGATTCGCGGCGACGTAACGCGGACGGACATCTACTATCGCCCTGCCTACGCGGGCGGTCCGCTCAATGGACCAGTCGACAGCGTCTATTCCGGGAACGTCACGAGCTCGTACGCCCGCGACAGCGGCGGGACGATGATGGCCCGCCACATCGTGAACCAGTGGGGTCAGGACTCGGTCGTGATCGACGGCCAGGGGCACCAAACGACAGTGCTGTACGCCGATACGGCACAGTTCGGTGGCCCCGCCAAGGTGATAGATCCCCTTGGGCGCATCGTGGCGAAGTACCACTACGACAACGCTGGCCGGGTAGACACGAGCTGGGCCATGTCCGCTGGGGCGTACGTACCGACCTCGCAGACCTACGACCCCCTCAACCGGGTCCTGTCGACGAAGGACCCCTTGGGCTACGTCACGCGCTATGGCTACGCCACGACCGGCCTCAACCGCGTGACCGACCCGAAGGGTCAGGTCTACAAATTCGGCTTGAACGCGCTCGGGATGATCGTCGCTCAACACGATCTGGCGGACACAACGAGGGCAGACACGGTGAAGTATGACGTTGCGGGCCGAGCACGTCAGATGCGAACCCGGCGCAGTGATCTCATCTCGTTCACGTACGACTCGATCACTGGCAACCTGCTCACCCGCTCCGGCCCCGACTTCCCGGCCGATACCTTCCGGTATGAGGCCCTCGGCCGCTGGCTTGTCGCAACGAATTCGAACGCGTACGACTCGATCTCCTATGACGCCAACGGGCGCGTCACCACTTGGGTGGAGCGACTCGCCGGCGCCTCTACCTACACCCTCACGTACACCTACGACGCCCAGAGCCGCGTGGTCACCCGGAGCGCCCTTTCGCGCGGGACACCCGTGAGGGTGACCTACGACCCGACCAAGGGAACGATCACGAGGTTCTGTGCTGCGGCGGCGTGCGCGTCGCCACAGGCGTTCGACGCCGACTACATTCCGCATACCACGGCCTATACGGATACCCTGCTGAATCCGTCGTGGTCACGCGCCGACACAACCGATGCCGCGCACCTCGAGACGAGCAATGGCTCCATCAACAACACCGGCACACCCATGGATCTTTCCGCGTTTCGGAACACGTGGACGTACGACTCGCTCGGCCGCGTGACGAGGGAGGGGCCGGGCTGCTGTGGGCCGATTTATGTATACGATGCTGCGGGCGAACTGGTCAGTGCCTGCAGCTGGATATACCCTGCTCCGCCGGCCAGGCCTCTGTGCTACGATGAGTACGGGACGCACACTAACGCGAACAGTTATGCGTACGATCCGGCGGGGAACCGGATCGACTCACTGGCAGGCACCGTGGTCGCCCCCGGAAATCGCACTACGACGTTCAAGGGGTACGTTCTCACGTACGACGCCAACGGGAACGTCATCACCAAGAACGGCGCCAACAGCCAGTGGGGTACGGACAGCAGCTCCTACACCTGGGACGCTCTCGGCCGCCTCAAGAGCGTCACTACGTGGCCGGCTGGTGGCGCGCACTCCACGGTGACCTTCGCCTACGACGCGGCGGGCCGACGGGTATCGAAAACCGTGAACGGCGTGACCCAGTGGTACGCGCATGAGGGGGACCAGGTGACGATGATCCTGGACAGCCTTGGGCAGCGGCTGAAGCTCGAGCTCGGCTGGGCGCCGGGGACGGACAACCTGGCTTTCGTACGCACGGGGTCGTGGACCGCCGTGGCGATCACAACTCCGCAAATCGGGACGCTTCGCGGGTTGGCGTCGCCGACGCCCGGCGCGCCCTTGCGCAAGCAATACATCGCGTCCGCGCTGGGACCGTGGGGTGAGACGGCGGCGGACACGGGGACGGTGGTGCCGTTCCGGTTGGCAGGGGCGGAGTACGATCAAGAAACGAAGCTGTATTACATGCGGGCCCGCTACTACGATCCGCAGCTGGGGCGGTTCCTGTCCGAGGATCCCGTCGGCATCGCCGGTGGGCTGAACCTGTACGCCTACGCCGGGAACGATCCGGTCAACCAGCGTGATCCTTCGGGGCTGTGGTGCATCAGTTACTACCTCTCCGCGACGGAGTTCACGATCGGGACCTCGGTCGGTGGTTCACAGACCCAGGAGGGGGAGCCAGGGAGCCACCGCACGGAGTGTTACTCGCCCTATTCCGGAGAATGGGGCCTGATGCCGGCCAGGCTGCACGGGGATTTCGATCAGGAGCGCCGGCAGATGCACGAGCTGGATTCGGGCGGCGGAGGTCTCGGGAACGGGCTGGTTCGAGGTCGCAGCCTCGGCCAGCAGGGGCCGTCGTGCGGTGCCGCCATCGCGACCGCCATCGGCACTGCGCTACTCGACGCAAGCTTCTTTGTCGGGGTTGGCGAGGCAATCGAGTTGGCTCGCATTTCCCGATTGGTGGGACGGGAGGCTATCAGCCTCGCACGGAGAGGCTTGTGGCGCCAGACTGGACATCTAGCTTACCAAGCATCGCTCCTCGCCAGAGACGCGAGTAGCGCTGTTAACGTTGGGAATCTGGTGAGGGACGTTGGCGGCATTGGGTTCACGACAACTGCCGCCGGATTTAGCGGAGGAGGTGTGGCAGTTGGAGATCTTAATGTGGCGGACTTTATTCCGGGCGCGGCCACGGTCATGTCGACGATAAGAGCAGTGCAGGCTTGCCGCCACTAACGGGCGGCCAAGGACAGACATAGGGCACGCGTGAGCGATGTCAACACCTCGTTCAACCGTCTTGACGGGAATCCGGTGGGGTTTGGTCTACGCGACGGTTTATTCCGCGTACGCGACGGTAGTTGTGTTGGTTAGGGGGGGGCCGGTGTTGAACGTCTACCATTTGACTCTACCCACGCTCATCGGACTGTACTTTGGTGGAGGGGTTCTCGCTGGTGGGATTGCAGGAGCTTTATTGCCAATTGGCCGCCATCTCATCGGTGCAATGTTCGTCGGGTTCGTGGCGGCGCTACCGGTAATGTTCCTGATGGCGATGGCGATGCTGCCGTCCGATGAGTGGAGCAGTACTCTTCCGATTGTAGGGTTGTCGTCTGCTGCGTTGCTTGGTCCCCTTTGTGGCGGGGGATTTTGGTATATCAAGAAGAAATACTCCGGCTTCAGTGCGTGAGGTTCGTTTGGCCGAATTCATGACTCCTCTGTCAGAAGTTCGAGCTACGCTCTCGGGATTCCTCATTATCTGAACGCAGCGGAAATGAACGGATAGTCAACCTAAGAAGTTGAGGTGCTCCGACGCTCCTATCCAGTGATATGGTGATGATTAGCGAGTAGGCGCCGCTATCGAGTAGACAGTGAAGTGGACTTTCGACGTGCCCTTCGGACGAGGCGGGCGCGCGGGGGCGCGCTTTACGAGAGCGCAGAAGGTCGGGAGTGGGGTAGGAGGGACACGAGGGCGGCGGTGGCGGTACGCGCACGACCGACCTGCCCTGAAGTGTCAGCAACGGTGGTGTCGCACGCCCGCTGGGCGGCCACGCGATGTCAGCCCTGTGCCTCTATTGCGTTTGGGCATCCCCCCGCTCCTCTCCCCTCAGCCGGGTCACCAACGCTGCTACCGTATTTCGGTGCACCCCGATCCGCTCCGCAGCCCTTCCAAGATGTCCGCCGCTGGTTCGTACCGCCCAGGCTACCAACCGGTGCTTCGTCGCGCGATCCATGCGCCGGTCGTATCGCAGCGGAACGCGCACCCACTCGGGTAAGTGATCGACCTGCAGTTCCTCTTGACCGCGCGCCCGGAGGTACGCCGCCTTCACCACCTCTCGCAGGTCCCGGAAGTTTGCGGGGTAGTTCGCGACCTCGAGCACGCCGAGCGCGTCGGTAGCAAACCGAATGGGTCCGTCCGCCGTGTGCGTCACCGCCGGACACTGGTGGAGGAAGTGGTAAGCGAAGGACGCGATTTCGTCCCGTCGCTCGTCGAGCGTCGGCACGCGCACGAGGCAGTGGCCCAGGCGAGAGCGGACGTTGGCGGGCATCCTTCCCTTCGCGACCATCCGATCGAGGCCCTCTTCGACGCCGACCACGACGGAGCACGTCACCGGGACGTCACGCTCGTAGCCGATCGGCCGATAGACCCGGCGCTCCAACGCCCGAATCAATAGCGCCTGCTGGCTACGCGAGAGCATGTGAAACTCGTCGATGAGCAAGGTGCCACCTTCGGCCTCGGCGAATAGGCCCCGGTGACGCGACATGGCACCGGTGAACGCGCCCCGCACGTGGCCAAAGAACTGGTCCAAGGCGAGGCCGGGCTCGAGCTCGCCCGCCGACACGTCGATGAAGGCCCCCCGACGGCCGCTCGCTTCGTGAAGGGCCTCCGCCAGATAGGATTTTCCCGTCCCGGTCGCACCCTCGAAGACGACCGTCTCCGCCGGTGCAAACGCATGGATCTGTCCCACGACCGCGGCCATCACGCCCGACACCGCGATAGCGTTCCGCAACAAACCCGTGGCAGGGGGAGCTTCACCGGGGAGGGCGACTATCGGCGGCGGCTGAGCCGCAGACCTGTCAGCGACCGTGTTGCGGTCCCGCCACGCCATCCCGCCACCGTCCTTAGAGCCGCGTTCACTGTCGCAACAGCCGAGCCAAGGTGCACGAAGTGCACACCCTGTCCATTGTGAAACGGAAGTCTTCTGAAACCGTGCAAACGCCGTGATGCGGCCGAGCCACAAGCTCACTCCGTTCGCGCCGCGCGGCCGCGACACGCGTTGGGTCACATGACTTTGGACGAGGACAA